>Ga0302319_10003418_pt1 | contig 33303 bp, 26 predicted proteins | sample Bog_T0_2_FD_203319 | JGI IMG/M metagenome (GOLD analysis project Ga0302319, IMG submission 203319) | Peat permafrost microbial communities from Stordalen Mire near Abisko, Sweden - Bog_T0_2 | ecosystem: Environmental > Terrestrial > Soil > Wetlands > Peat | place: Sweden: Abisko, Stordalen Mire... | reverse complement strand
AAATCGGCAACGGTGACGATCCGCGGCATGGAACGAACCACGAATGGGCTTGCGATCGAGGTGCACGTCGAGAACCTTACGGGGCACAAACTGCCGACGGCCTATCCTTCGCGGAGAGTATGGCTGCATGTTGTGGTGCGCGATAGGAACGGGCGATTGGTGTTCGAATCCGGGGCGCTGAATTCTGATGGATCGATTGTGGGCAATGACAACGATCAGGATCCGTTGCGTTTCGAACCGTACTATCGGGAGATTTCGAAGCCCGACCAGGTGGAGATTTACGAACCGATCTTGAAGGATTCGGATGGGAAGGTGACGACCGGGTTGTTGCATGCGGTGGGCTATTTGAAAGACAGCCGGCTGCTGCCGAAGGGGTTCGATAAGGCTACGGCGGAGAAGGATATTGCGGTGGTGGGGGACGCAGCGGACGACCCGGCCTTTGATGACAGGGGGAGCGTGGTGCGGTATGTGGTTTCGACCGGGAATTTAACGGGGCCATTCCGGGTAGGGGTGGAATTGTGGTACCAGCCGATCGGGTTCCGCTGGGCGCATAATCTGGCGCCGTACCAGGCAAGGGAGACGCACCGGATGGTGCGGTACTACGAAGAGGCGTCGCGGAAGTCCGCCGTGATATTGGCAAAAGCGGAGGCTACGCGGTGAGTCCCTCACCGTAGCATCGATTACCCTGTTAGCCCTGAGATATCGCGACTCGGGCCTGATGAGGCTCTTGTTCGTGAACAGTGTTGAAAAAGCTATTCGCCGGCAATCCTGGCATTGCTTGAATTGCTAGCATTCCCGGAATCAGCAAGTTGAGCGTTTTCAACACCGATGTCCGGCTCAACTCCCGCCGCATCCACCAGAATACTCTGTCGCTTCAATGTTCCTTTCGCTCGAATTCGAGGGAAAGGATCCTCCTCAACAGACTCCATTTATCGAGGACGCGCTAATTGGCGCAGGTATCCTTGTGCTCCATTTGTGCTCCGTTTGATTTGTAGAGGGCGCACAGATTGAAAACCCGGTATTCTCTATCGCCAGAACGAGATGCTGGAAACGCTATGTTCCTTGTTTTCAATTGATCGCCGTCTTCCCAAGCTGAATGTCGCCGGTTCGATCCCGGTCTCCCGCTCCAGATTCTAAAGCACTTACAGAGTAAGCAGCGATACGATAGGCCACACGCCCCCGGTCATCAGCACGGGACCATTGGGCAAGCAGGAACGTGGATCCATCCGAAGGATCACCCGACAAGACAGCGAGGTTTGGGAGTGGAGGGACACCACAAAGGGCGTGATGCGCCAGATAACATTTTCAATCGAGGAGTCGGAAACAAGAATGCTCTCCGGAAGCGCCTGGAGATCGTATTCCCACGCATCGATCAAGGCGCCGCGTGTGCGGTGCACGCTGCGCCAACGATGGGCGATCTCGCCGAGAGGTTCGTGGCGGAGTATCTGCCGAAGTTTGCCAAATCGACATGGGATACCTCTGGATCGATGATCAAAGTCCGCATCCTTCCTCGGCCGAAGGATGTAATGGTGGACAACTTGCGGCCCGCCGCACATTCAAACAGATGCTAGAGCGGGCGATGGTGTGGGAGATGTCCCCGCTTTCTATCAAGCCGATGTCGCTGGTGAAGGTTCGAGACCGGGCGATGCGCAAGAACAAGCCCGTTCTCCGGACTCGGAAACAGGGTGTCAGGCTGGTAGAAAACCCTGACTCTATCCTTTGCCGCTCATTGAGCGCCACCTCTGGGTTCTTGAATTGAACATTCTTGTCCAGGACGCCCATGGGGAAGATCTCTTTCCGGCATTTTTTGTATCGCATGTCACGAATATCCGAGAGTTCACGCATTAGTGGGTGTAGGCAGTCGAAGTGAAGGCGCCTCACACGAAGGAGAAACTCCCATGAAACAGATAAGCGCGTTTGCCCTGTTCACAGTCGTTGCCGTCGCGGCGTCAAGCCCGCTGGTTGCCCAGCAGCCCGTCGTGAAGGCCAACATTCCCTTCAACTTTACAGTGGGCGATCAGTCGATGCCCGCCGGCGAATACACCATCTCCTCGCCGCTCCACCACATTGTCCAGGTCCAGAGTGCCGATCGGAAGCATGTCGGAATGGTCGTCAGCAGTGCAAGTTTCCAGGAACCGGCGGCCGGCCCCGCGTTGGTCTTTGACAAGTACGGTGAGTACTATTTTCTTCACCGTATCCTGTCTCCCACAAACACCGCGCTGAATCTCGACATCCCTCTGGGGAAGGCGGAGAAGAGAGTTCGGACGCGCGAGGCGACCCTGCAAACGGAAAAACGCACCCTCGTGGCAGCACGATAGTCAACTCGACCCAGTAAGTGCCCGGGCACCGCACCCGGGCACTTCACTGTGATCGGAGTCGAGCATTGGAAGTTGGGCTTGCGATTGGGGAAGAATGCAGATTTTCGCGGTCCGTTCACGCCGCCAGAACGGGTCGATCTCCATTGATCGCACACGGTCAAATGCAGGACACAGCAGAGTCGGACAGCAAGGACTCCTCATCCAGTTTCAGTTACTTGGGACAAGTTTTGGCAAGAATGCCATTGCAATTCGCACTTTTTCGGTTAATCTCATCCTAATGAACCGCTTGCGCGGGTTCCCCCATTTCCCATTCAAGACATTCACAAGTTAGCGCCATTTCCCCATTTCCGGCTCCGGCTGATTGGACGAAGCTCTATGGAAGACCTGCAGGAAGTTGCCGAACAGATTTTCGTAACTGTGCTGGGTCTCGACCCGAGTGAGCGCGAGGCTTACCTTCGAACGGTGCGTCACGGTTCGCCTGAAGTCCTGACTCGGGTTGAAAAACTGCTGAAGGAAGATATTCTGGCGGGGAGTTTCCTGGAGCATCCGCTTTTCGAGCGTGAGGCCAATCCAAGTGCGGATGTTAATGCCCCGCGGCAACCTTCAGGGATCGGATGTGCCGAAAAAGAGTCCTATACACCGCAGTTCAGTCCGGGAGACGTGGTTTCCGATCGTTTTGAAGTGGTTCGATTCATCGCCAAAGGGGGCATGGGCGAGGTTTACGAGGTTGCAGACCGCCAGCTGCACGGCGTCCATGTCGCGTTGAAGACGGTACTGTCGCAATACGCCGCCGACCCGCTGATGCAAAAACGATTCGAGCGGGAGGTGCTGAACGCGCGGGAAGTAGTTCATCCTAACATCTGCCCTATCTACGATATCTTTCACTGGAATAGGACTGAGGGCCGTCTCACCTTCCTGACTATGAAGCTGCTTGCGGGAGAGACTCTTTCCGCCAGGCTTGAGCGCACCGGTCCAATCCCGGATCCTGAAGCTTCGCTGATCATCCGACAGGTGGGCTCGGGACTTTCCGCCGCACATGCGGCCGGCATTCTTCATCGCGATATCAAGGCGGCGAATATCATCCTCGATGGCTCGGGAGAACAGGTCCATGCCTGCGTAACGGACTTCGGCCTGGCCCAGCCCGCGCAGAGAGAGACAACCGCGTTGACCTTGCTTGGAATCGCCGGTACGCCGGGTTATATAGCTCCCGAGTTGCTGTACGGTGGAAGCCCATCGACGGCGAGTGATGTTTTCAGCTTCGGCGTTGTTGCTTACCAGGTTTTGACCGGACGCCTGCCCCAGTTGTCGTTGGCACGCGCGCCGGCAAGCACCGCAGACGCTCCGGCCCAGGGCCTGGCACCGCAGTGGAGGCAGCTGGTCAATGGCTGCCTGGAACCAAATCCGGACCTGCGCTTCAAGGACATTCCGCACGCCCTTCAATCGCTCGTAGAAGCACCCGTCCAACAAAAAGAAATTCTGCACAATTCAAGCTTCTTCACCCGCAGGAGGATGATCGCGCTCACCGCAACCGGCTGCGTGACCGCCGCCGGGGGGGTGTGGCTGGAGCGAGACAAACTGATCGACTGGCTTGAGCCCCTGCCTGCAAAACGATTTGTTGCACTGCTGAATTGGCCAAAGACCTCGGACGCCCAGCTCACCCCAATGCTGAACGGCGCGTTGACTGCAATCAAGAACGAACTCGCGCGGTTCGAGTCTGTTGATCGTGACCTCTTCGTGATTTCACCTGAGGACGTGGGCGCACAGTTGGCAGAGACGGACCCACTCAAGAGTATTTGCGATTCTCTGGGTGCAAACCTCGTCTTGGCCGCATCTGCGTTGCCAGGTTCCAGCCGCTTCAAAGTGATCTTGCGGTTACTCGATCCGGTCTCAGGGCATTCGCTGCGGGAGCGAACCGTTGGGACCACCGCGGCAACGATGACCCAGTTGCCTCAAAAGGCCGTCGAGGCTGCTACCGCTCTGCTCGGCCTTCCTACAAAGCTTTCGGCGAACCGCGCCCCAATTGAATCAGCCACCCACTCGGAGTCCGCATTCGCAGCTTTCCAATCCGCTGAGAGCCTGATGAAACAACCCAACGACACGGGGCTCCAGCCCGCGATTGAAGAATACAAACAAGCCGTCGACCTGGATCCAAAATATGCCACCGCATACGCAAAGCTGGGAGTAGCGTATTGTCGCTTGGCGGCCTTGCAACACGATCCTGGTGCTCTTGACCTTGCGCGAAGAAACTGCGAGACGGCGCTGAATCTGAATCCGAACGAGGTCGACAGCCACGCCGCAATGGCCTGGGTTCTTCAGCACACGGGAGACAATCAAGGTGCTCTCAAGGAGTTTGGCAGGGCGCTTTCCCTTGATCCCACCGACCCAGTCACGCTCGTTTGGCAGGCCCAACTCTATGCCAAGCTCAATCGTTGGCAAGACGCTGAACGGACCTTGCAGAGGGTACTTGCATTGCGACCAAATAATTGGATCGCGTACAACGAGCTCGGCTTCGCTTTGAACAGCCAAGGGAAGTACTCCGATGCGATCGATCAATTCAGGGCAGCGTGCGTTGCCGCCCCCGGTAGTTCGATGGCATTCAGCAACCTCGGAACCGTCTATATGCAGTTGGGCCATTTTGCTGAAGCTATTGAATACTTAAAGAAGAGCCTCTCGCTGAAGCCAAATGCATTGGCCGCGGCCAACATTTCTTCGGCACTACGTGCCCAGGGAAAAGCTACGGACGCGTTACCGTATGCCCAGAAGGCCGTCAGTTTAGACCCAGCTGACGATTGGAACTGGCTGGAACTTGCAGACTGCTATTCGTCGTTACCTGGCCGTCAGAACTCAGCAAGGGACGCCTATAAAAAGGCTGCCTCGGCGGACGAGAGTCACCTTCGCACAGACTCCTCCGACGGTGCGTCCTGGATGCAACTTGCTCTTTATCGGGTTAAGTCGGGAAGGCCACAGGAAGCTTCTTCGCTGATTGAGAAGGCAGAGTCCTTCGGCGCCGACGATATGGACTCACAGCTCACCAAGGCGAGGGTCATGGAAGTTCTGGGGCATCGGGATGATGCTCTTGCCATTCTCAAGACGTGCTTTCTGAATGGCGCAACGGATTATCAGGTTTCGTCCGCTCCAGACCTGCGATCGCTGCAACGCGACCCCCGCTACCGAAAACTCTTGGAACCAGTCACGGCCGCAAGGAAATGACTTAGTCGCTTCAACGTTTCGAGGAGGTATTACTGTGAAAATTGTCAAGTGTCTCGCAGTAGGAATCTGCCCCATGTTCTTTACGTTCGCCGGCTGCTATCTGCCGCGCCCTGTCCTGCAAACCCCTTATGTTGACACAGGTAACATACTGCAGTGGCCTGCGACCGGAAAGCCATTTCAAATTTATTGGCTCGAAAACGATAGTTGGCTCGATAACAGCGGTCAGCCTAGCCTGGGTCCTTGCCTTAAAAGCGACACCCTGAAGAGTGATGGCAAAAACGACGTCATTTGTCATGCTTTCAAGCCTGGGAGCTTCGACTATTTCATAGACAAGCCGGATAGTCCAAGACACCGAAAGCCCAGAAAACGCACAGGTGTTTTCATCATGCATGTTGGGTCCTGCTCCGGCTGTTCAAAAGGTTTACTGGACGATAATGGGAATGGGATAGCACAACCCCAAATGAGTGGTTCCTCAACCAGCACACCAGCCAACGGAGAAGTTGATATCTCCTGTGGTGCTAAAGATGATCCGACCAAAGTCAACCCTCCGACCGGACCCAGCGGACTTAAGGTAGGCGACGACGTGGTTTTCTACTTTAAGGGAAATTACATCCCGGACACGACTCCAATGACCCTGACGTTTTTGCCCGGCAATTGCGCAAATAGCCCAGATTCCACGCAACCCTTTGTAATCAGCGGAAGCTCCGGCTATTGTGAAGTGAATACAACTCCCACGATCACCTACAGTGCCACAGCCAACACTTGCAAGGAATCCCAGGGAACGTTGTCAGTAAGCTCCTCGCAATAGGATTAGCAAGAGGCTGTGCAGCAAATCGAATCCAAATCAGGGCGACCCGGAGGATCCTTCCTCCGGGTCTCTTTCTCGCGGCTTACCTCTCGAATTCCGGACTGAAGTCAGAGCCTCTCTGCCGGCCCGGGTTTCATCCGCCTAAACAGCCACAGCCGCGCCAGTGTCCAATCCCGCTTGGCAGTCCGGGCGGAGATTTCCAAAACTGCGGCGGCCTCTTCAAACGAGAGGCCCCCAATGTAACGGAGCTCGATGATCTTCGCCTGTCTTGGGTTCAGCTTTTCCAATTGGTTAAGTGCTTCGTCTAATGCAAGCAGTTCGCCGGAGCGCTCGGCGGGCAGACCCAGAGCTTCGGTCCACTCGACCTGCTGGAACTCACCGCCGCGGGCTGCGGCCTTGTGCGCACGGGCGTGGTCTACAAGTATACGGCGCATTGCGTTAGCCGCGACGCCAATGAAATGCGCCCGATTGTGCCAGTCGATAGGCGCTTGCGCCAGACGCATATAGGCCTCGTCGATCAGCGCGGTCGGTTGCAGAGTGTGGTTGGGCCGCTCGCGACGCATGTAGGCTCGAGCGAGTCGATGCAGCTCGGCGTAGACAAGCGGAAGGAGCTTGTCCCCCGCGCCTCGATCCCCTTGGCGCAGAGCATGCAACAGCGACGTTACCTCCCCCTGAGAGTCGGTCAAGCTGATCCCCTGATGCTTTGGCTGAGTTGATTCGCGAACGATGTAGTTCGGCTAGCCAATGATAATCGTGACTTCGGGGTTCACATGAAAACATTTTGCCGTGTCACGAATTGTGCCAAGGTATCCTATACGCCGCTCGTGTGTCCAATTCTGGAATCGAGGAGTTATACGGTTCGAAATCTAAGGCACTTTGTCAGAAATGGACAGGCTCGCAGACGCTACGGCGTGCTTCGTTACCTGGCGGGAATGCGTCTGCAAACAAGATGCGCTGATCGTGCCATCTACGCGCACGTCATGCAGCGCGTTGGTCTTCGAGCAAGAGGCGTTAGCCCACTCAGTACTCGAGTGGTGTCGATTGGCTGGATGTACCCGACTTGCCCCATAGAGCCGTTTCAGCCTGAGGGGTGCCCTTGCCCCACAGGGCTGTCTTACCCCAGAGAGCGGTGTAGCCATCAGGATCGCTCTTACCCCATAGTGCAGCGGAGCCCCACAGCGCGCTCTCGCCTGAGTCGGAATTGATGAACCCGCTGTTGCCATACACACTCGAAGCTGACCACGGTCCGGTTTTTCCCCACAGTGCGGTCTGATTGGTTACAGCGGTCACGTCCCCGGTGGTCGCGTTGTAGCTTGCAATGGGAGACATAGCCGTGCCGGCGGGTACCGACCCACCATTTACGAGAGCCGCATTGAGAGTCTTGAGTATGTCAAGATAGCCCGCGCCGATGGTGAACACATCGTAACTTGCGTTGTATACAATTCCGTTTGCGGTCACGCTGCTTGTTTGCGGAAAGTAGCTGCGGTTGCCATTCACCATGACCAGCGCTTTGACCTGGTCGGGAGTCAGCTTCGGCTGGGCCTGAAGGAGATCCGCGATAGCTCCGCTGGTTACGCCGGTCGCCATGCTGGTCCCGCTGAGCGGGAAGTAATCCAACGACGGATTCTGCGAACCGTTTGTCTGGTAGAAGGAGTAGAGCGTGAAGAAGGAGGGATTCTGCACCGCAAGGGGATCGTCTTCATATTGCAGGCTCGTCACCAGGTTACCGGGAGCAACAATGTCCGGCTTGACGACATCATCGATAAAAGACGGACCCTTCGAGCTGTAACTCGCAATCAGGTCGTCATTCATCGAGGGCGTTTCCATGGTGCGCATTGCGCCGACCGTGAGCACATAAGGATCATTGCCCGGCGAATCAATGGTGCCATAGCCTTCAGGGTTCAGATTGAGGTCGCGGCCATCATTTCCGGCGGCGACCACAACCACGATGCCTGCCTTCCACGCCTGTTCTACCGCCTGGCACAAGGGATCGAGGCTATAACTTTCATAAATGGGGCGGCCGAGAGAAAGGTTGATCACCCGGATGTTGAATGTGTTCTTGAGTGAAATGGCTTCCTGAATCGCTGCAATCACCGATGAATCGGTGCCTGCACCGTTTCCGTCGAGGACGCGCAGGTTAATCAGGTTGGCGTTCGGTGCCGAGCCGTGAAACGTCCGGAAGTTAATGCTGCCGGTTGATTGAGTGCCGTTTCCGGCGACGAGTCCGGCGACGTGGGTGCCGTGGCCGTAGTGATCCAAAGCGTCACTCTGGCCGGGGACAAAATTCTGACTGTAAACAATGCGACCGTCGACCCATGGCGCCACTTCATTGGGCAGCGAGAGGATTTCCTGCAGGACCGGCTGTCCCGGCGGAAGCAGTGAGAGTGAATCGAGGCTGAGATCCGGAACAGGAGTGATTCCGCTGTCGATTACGGCAACGCCGATGTTGGTCCCAACGTACCCTTTCTGCCAGACCGCGGGCGCGTTGATGGGTTCAGTGGTGTATTCGGCTGCGGTGATGGTCACTTGCTGCCGCGCATTGACCGTGCGATCCAGCGAGATGTAAGTCACATTGGAATCGGACGCAACCTGATTGAGCCCGCTGAGCGGCACGTTTGCCGCAAGCGCGTTGATGGAGCCGAGAGTCGTCTTCACCAACCCGCCTAACAGTGAAATCAGGAATGTCTCAAGGGACGAGGGAGCCTGCTTGTACTGAATAATTACCGGGACGGTCGAAGAGGTCGAGGCAGCTGCGTCGGGCGAAATCTTGCTGCTGGTGGTTGCTGTGGCAGCGAACGCGGTGGAGGCGGTGGTAGCAAGCAACGCGAGAACGATCGGCAGCCGAAAGTGAGACATAGGCACTCCAAAGTCGATTTGAGGGTCTTACACGTTCTGAGCTGATCTTGCTAGCTGTATTCCGCCTTGTTGAGCTGGGTTCCCGCTCTGGAGGCTTGTTGTAGATCCAACTTTAGTGGGGTGAGCGTCGATGTACCATTGCTCTCAAGTTGCAATCAATGACCCTGGTGGTGAATAGGCCGTCCCTCGACCGTAACCAATGGTAACCACCTCGCTGTGTTTCCGAAGAGAAGACTTACTTGAACGCGGAAAGCGCGGGTGCCTGAAACTCAAGGCTTGCCCGGTCCCGGTAATCCATCAAAACTTCCGGTGGCGCCGGCAGTGCATTGAGCAACGCTAGGGTGGTCGGGTGACACGCCCGCCCGATGCGGGATACCGGAAGGTTTTCGACGATCACCCCGTCATCAAGCACGGCAATCCGGTCGCAAAGTTGCAGCACGGAAACCAGGTCATGCGAGATGTAAAGCATGGACGTCCCGCGTTGACGATTCAACCCGCGGAGAAGCTGCACCACCTGCGCCTGGGTAACGGGGTCCAGTGCGCTGGTGGGCTCATCGGCAATGAGCAAGGCTGGCCTGTGCAGCAGCGCCAGGGCAATGAGTACGCGCTGTGCCTGCCCTACGCTGATCTGCGATGGCCGCCGGCACAGGAACTCCGGGCCTGAAGGTAGTTGCACCTCGGCAAGCAGGACTCCAAGCCGCGCTTCAAGCGCATTGCGCCCGCTGCTTTCGTGCGCTCTCCACGCCTCAACAAAATGCGTCTCCAGGCTTATCGCCGCATTCAACGCGGTCATCGGACTTTGCGGGATAAGCGCCACCCGGCTTCCGCGCATTTTGCGGAGCGCTCGCTCCGGCAGTGCGAGTAGGTTTTTGCCATCGAGCCATACTTCGCCGGTCACCCGGCCGCCGCGCCACGGAAGCAAACCGAGCAGCGAATGAACGAGCGTGCTCTTGCCTGCTCCGCTGGTGCCCACCAGGCCGAGCACTTCGCCATGCTTGAGTTCAAAACGAATGTCCCGCAGCACAGGCTTTCCCGCATACCCGGCATGCATCGCAACGCGAAGGAGGACGTTATCAATCATCACTGTCCTTCCAGTCGCAGGTTCTCGATGTTCCAGACCAGTCCGGGCTGAAGCACAGCAGGTTGCACACCCTGAAGTTTCGGAGAAACGGCATACAGTGCGTTCGGATACGCAAGGTAGATGAAGGGCTGCTGGTCGGCGACAATCTGCTGTACGCGGTCCACTGCCTGTTTGCGTTCCGCATCTTTCAGAGTGCTGGCCTGCGAGTTCATCGCGCGGTCAATCTCCGCCTCCCAGGCCGTCGCAGGCGCCTTCTCCGAGGGGTTCCATTGATGATTCGGCGAGGTACTCAGCCAGACGTTCATCATGGCGTTGGGGTCCGGATCGACATTTTCCAGCCCCAGAAGGCAGGCCTCATAATCCTGCGTGTGCATCAGCCGCTCGATCAGCGCAGGGAAGTCAAGCGCCACTACCGTCACCTCAATGCCAATGGCTTTAAGGTCTTCCTGGATAAGAGTCGCCATCTTGCGTCGTGCGGCATTGCCCTCGTTGGTGAGGATGGAGAACTTGACCGGGTGTCCCGCCGCGTCTTGAAGTGCGGATCCGTTCCAGCGGAATCCGGCGCTCATCAGCATCGCCTTCGCTGCAGATACGTCTTCATGCGGCACGGAGATTGAGTGGTTGTACCAGGCGCCATTCGCGGGCGAGATAAAGCCGTATGCGGGAGTTGCATGACCTTCATAAGCGATGCGTGCCAGGTCGGCCCGATGGATCGCTCGTGAAATTGCGACACGAAACGCCTGGTTCTGGAACCAGGATTTCTCCCAGGCCGGCAGTGGCGAACCCCCAGCCTGGTTGAACCACATCTGCTCAGTGTTGAGAGACGGACCCATGTCGCGAACGGCATTTGGAGTCTTCTGTTGCAAAAGGCCAAAGTAGTCAGGAGGCAGCCCGTCGATTACGTCGTATTCACCGCGCTCAAACAGCCTGATCTCCTGCTCGTGATTGTCGAGAATGTCGAGCCGGATTCCTGTAGCGTACGGCAGCCCGGCCCCCTTGCTGTCTCGTTCCCAATAGTGCGCATTACGGCGCAGGCGCACGTAACGCGAGCGCTGATAATCCGCAACAACAAAGGGCCCGGACGTAACACGCTCCTCGCTTGATCGATCTGCCGGCTCAATCGCTATTTCATCGAAGACCTTTCCGATCCCGATAACCCGCTGGGGAAGATGCACGATCACGGTGCGCTCATCCGGCGAGTCCACTGTGACTCCGGCGGCGGAGAGAAATTCTTCGGCGACCGGGGCGCCCGTGGCCGGCAAGAGAACGCGCCGTATGGACCATGCAGCGTCTTTCGCAGTCAGCCTGCTTCCATCAGAGAACTCAAGTCCTGCACGAAGCTTGAAGGTCAGCGTTTTCCCATCGCCAGAAGCGTTCCAGTTCTCCGCAAGTCGCGGTTCCACTTTCTGCGTGAAGCGATTGAAGCGAAGCAGAACGCCGGCGGTCAGGTAGCGCACCAGTTCAGACTCCTGGTCGTCGACCTTTGCGGGATCGAATGTTTTTGGATCGTATCCGATCGTCCAGGCCAGTTCCCCGGGCAGCCTTGGCGCCGCCTGGCCGGCACACGTCAGCGCAATTGCGGAGGCGAGAATTGCGGCGGCAAATCCAACTGAAAAACGCGAGAGTCGCATGATTAGACCTCTGTAGCCACTGCCTCCAATAGAAGCAGGACAACAATAAGCAGAGCGATGGGGAGATAGACCCACGAAGTGCGCAGCAGCATCGCGGAGTTGTCAAGCTCGAGCAGCATGCCTCCCCAGGAAGGAAGCGGCTCCCCGATGCCCAGGCCAAGCGCACCGAGGTTGGCCTCGGCAATGATGAAGGCGGGAACGCAAATAAGAAATTGCGGTATCAATAGCGGCATCAGGTTGGGGAACACATGCCGTACAATTTGCGGACCTCGCAAGCCGCCCGCGCGCGCTTGCAGCATCCACTCTGCATTGCGTAGACCCTGCGCGCCGCGATACACGGCACGCGCGCATGCCGGCCAACCCAATGCAGCCAGGACCAGAAAGGTGATTGCCGCCGAGTGTGCGGGAGATGTTGTCAACGGCAGAGCGGATCGAACCATCATCAGCAGAAACAGCCAGGGCAGCGCGAGAAATACATCGCACATCAGCATGCTGAATCGCCCCAGCACTGCCGGGCCGAATGCGGCGAGCGTGCCGATTCCACCTGCAGCCAGCGTCGTCGCAGCCGACGCCAGAATCGCCCCTGCCATGCTCAGCAGAAAAGCTGCGGCTACGCGAACCGATCGATCGCGGCCAAGTTCGTCGGTCCCAGCCGGATGCACTGCGGACGCGCCCGCGAGCAGTTGTTCCCGATCCTGGCTTGAATAGCTACTGCCCGTCCGCAAAGCGAGCGTAGCCAGCGCGATCATCACCAGGCCTGCCAAGAGCCACAACGCTGTAATTCTTGATTTCATGCACGCTGCCAATCGTCCGAGCTATCGGATGCCATGCCTGCGAGCGTTACCGTGACTGCCATGAACATGGTCACCGCCAGCAGCACCGGGAGATCGCGATTCATCGCCGCGTTCCATGCCAACTGTCCCAGTCCTGGAACACTGAAGATCACCTCCACAGGCACCAGCGCGCTGAGCGCGGTAACGAGTGAAAGTGTGGCGAGGGCAAGCAGTTGGGAGGTGATGCTGGGAAGAATGTGCGCGTAAACCAGGCGCGCTGTGGATAGGCCGTGGGCCCGCGCCTGCAACAGGTGCGGCTCTTGCCACGCTTTGCGCAGTATCCTGTCGAGAAACTTGAAATCCCGCGCTGCCACCAACAACGTCATCACCAGGGTCGGGCCACCGAGGTCGCTGAGAATGCACAGGGTCGCCATTGCGGCGGTTGGTACGGCCAGCAGTAGGGTGCTCGGTGACTGCCACAGCAGCGAGGAACTGCGACCGGCACTCGATACCAGTGCCACGCTAAGAGCGAGGGCCCATGCAAACAAGATCGATCGCAGCAGCAAGCGCCCGGTAACCGCGAGGCGAGGCAGAATCAGCTCAACAACAGGCACGTCATATTGCCGTGACGTGCCCAGATCGCCGTGCGTCCATCCGCCGAACTCTCTCGAAAGCATTTGCTCAAGGGTCGCGCTCCGCGCCGCCTCTGCCGATAATTCCTGGCGCGCCGCGTCTCCGTAGCGGGAGTCCATCTCGCGCGCGTCGCACAGATACCCCGGTGCAAAGCGCATCAACACCGTGGACCCGGCTACCACCATGACAACGATCATGAATGCGCGTCCAAGCCGCTTGAGGAGTCCTGCGAAAAACCTCATAGTGCCGCCAGGCTCGCGACATCGGGAACAGTCTTGGCGACCTTTTCTCCCATGCTGATGCTGAGTGCCCGCTGCAACGCCTGAGATAGCCGCGAGTCTAGCGCTTCGAGAATCCTCAGATGATCTTTTGAGAAGGCCGCGCCCGCCGCGGAGTAAACAGTGATCACGCCAAACACTGATCCCTCCGCATCAAGAAACGGAACCGAGAGCGCCGAACTGATTTCAGTAAAAAGGCCGCTGGCCGACAGGTAATTCGGCTCTACGGTCGGGTTGCCATTCACAATCGGCCGCGCATGCTCAGCCACCCAGCCGGACAAGCCCTCACCGAGCGGCATCTGTACCGTTGAAAAAGCCCTCTCCAAACTGCCGTTGATGAACTGGGGCAAAAGGAACTCCCCGGATCTCAGGTAGACCCCAAGGCCGTCATGCGGAATCAGAGGGCGTAGCCGCTCTGCCAGCGCGAAATTCATGTCGAGCACACTGGTTGCATCGTCGAGCATGCGCACCAATTCGGCGATTGAAGGTGTGTCCTGGCTTGCCGCTGGACTTGCCAATGCCGATTGCGCCTCTGCCGATTTACCTCGACTTGCGATCGTCAGATGTTCGGGCTCAAATCCTGCGCCGGGCGCGGCTCCGCGAACGATCGTCATGTTCGTCTTGAGCGGTTCAATCTGTCCAATCTGCTGGCGCGCCCGCTCTTCCAGCTCGAGATAGTTCTTCTCGAGCAGTTCCACAATCTGCGGGTCAAACTGGATGCCTGCGCCTGCCCTCATAAACGCCATCGCCTCCTCGAGCGGCAAAGCTTTCCGGTATGGTCGTTCGGAGGCAAGCGCATCGAACCAATCCACGGCCGTAAGCAGCCGCGCGCCGATCGGGATCTCTTCGCCCTTCAACCCGTCAGGGTAACCGCTGCCGTCCCAGGACTCATGATGCGCGCGCACAATCGGCACAACCGGATACGGAAAACGAACGCGTTCGAGAATGTCCGCACCCACCACTGGATGAATCTTCATCTTCTCGAACTCTTCCTGCGTCAGTTTCCCCGGCTTGTTGATGATGTATTCCGGAACTGCGAGCTTCCCGATGTCGTGTAAATAGGACGCGATCAAAAGTGCCTGCATGGTCGGCTGATCAAGCTTCATCAGCTTGCCAAGTTCCGCCACGTAAACTCTTACTCGCAACAGGTGCTTGTGCGTGTTCTGGTCTTTGGCTTCAATTGCCATGGCGAGGCCTTCGATGGTACGCAGATGCAGTGCCTCCGTATCCTTGGCATGCTGTTCCCGGTCCCGCACAAAGGCCATCTGCGAGGAATAGGTGCGATAGACGGTGTAGACCATGGGAATGAGCAGCATCGAGGTCATCCAGCCAAACATCATGCCGATCAGGTATGCCGTTGCCGCCAAGATTGCGCCGACAAAGTAAAACGGCAAGAACCACAGGAAGTCCCGCCGCCACAGTGCCAGTGGAGAGATGTCCTGATCCCATGCGATCACCAGCGCGACCGGGATTGTGGTGGAGAAGAAATAGACTGTAGTTGCAATTGCCAGGGCTGGAGCAACGGCCCAATGAGTCCGCAGCAGGCCTGCGTAGCTATCCCAGGCGAGCACGGTAGCAGTCGTCACGTTTGCCACGTTGAAGAGAATCTGCACCAGCGTGAACGGTCGAAGCACGCGAAATCGGCACTGCGCAACCACGCTGCAAACCGCCAGGCCGACCGCTTGAAGCGGAGATAGTTGCAGGATCCCAAGAAGGATGAACGGGAAGTTCAGCGACATCGTGCCTTCGCTTTTGGGCAGGCCTACTTTCATCCCTGAACTAAGAAGGATGGCCGCCAGGTACACGAAGAATCGGAGCCATTGCTGTGCCGGGTGTCCAAGAATCGACAGCAGGCTGGCAGCCGCGCCAACCACTGCCAAGCACACAAGAGCCTTGATGCGATGCGCCATGATGCATTCTCAAGTTGTTCTCGATAGCGGGGTGCGCCCGCTTTGGACGCCCTCCTTACCTGCCCCGATCGGAACTTGGGAGTATCATTCGACTTACTTCAAGGCTTTACGTTACCTTCGTTTAGAGCAAAGCCCAATAGGACTTTGGTTGTAGTCCGCTCCCAAGATAGTGAGTCAATGAGCGGAGGAATCGAGATGCCGGCACGAGTTGAAAGCGCGCAGACGGCAAGTACCCATTTTGATTTGCCTTCGGTGACGTACCGCGCGCCTTCCCGCGCATGGGAAAAATCTGACACGGTCCAGATATGAGCATTGGGCCGGCAGCTCACAACAGAACCGATGCCGTGGTGCAGTGCCAACGGATCTGGAGGCGTCTTTGAGGCAGGGCACTATGTGCTGTTGCGAATTGACCACTGCTACCGAACACTGTCGACCACGAAATCGTACGTTCCAGCCCCAAGAGTATACCCGGCCAAGCCATCCTTCGTTGACGCCGAAGCCAGTTTGGTGGTGTTCAACAACTCTCCATTCAGCTTGTAATTCATGGCCTCCGCGCTGCTCAGGCGCAGCCATCCGGTTGCGTTTGCTGGAATGGTCACAGACCAGTGGGCAACCTCACCATCCACTTTCCATGCGGAGTGAATTTCGCCATAAGGCGACTGGAAAACCAGGTCGAAACTTCTTAACCTTCGATCGAAGACCGGGTGCAGGTATACCGTGTGGAAACCGGCGTCCAGCGGTGTTGCATCCACGCCGGCCGCATAGCGGTAGATCCAGTCAGCAACTGCGCCATAGGCGTAGTGGTTATACGAGTTCATGCTCGGATCGCCGCGCATCTGGTCCCCGTTCCAGCGTTCCCACATGGTTGTGGCGCCATGGCCCACCAGGTAGCCCCACGATGGATATTCGGTATTCAACATCAGTCTGTATGCCAGATCACTGTGCCCGTTCTCAACGAGCGTGGCCAGCAGGTACGGGGTGCCTAGAAACCCAGTCCCGAGCAGGCCATGATTCGCTTCGATTTTCGCTGCCAGCTTATCCGCCGCAGCGGTGCGCAGCTCATCCGGGACAAGGTGCATATTCAACGCCAGCACGTAGCCAGTCTGTGTGTCGCCGCCTTTTGCCTTCGCGTTCGGATTGTTGATCTGACCAAATGGAGATGGTCCGTCGTCAGCACCTGCGACAAAGCCGTCGGAGTGCACGAACGCACCAGCAAATGCCGTCCGAATGTGATTGAACAGTGCGGTCAACCGCTCCTCCTCGTCTCGTTTTCCAAGTGCATGAGCCATCTGCCGCATCAGCGTCACGTCATATGCCCAGTAGGCTGTGGCCACCAGCGGGTAGCGCGTCGGCCCTTCCGGCGACAGCCAGTCGCCAAAGGGAATGCCCGCCTCATGCGTCCACAGGCCATCGGGGTTGGCCTTTTCGATGGCGTTCACATACTTCTCCATCGCATCCCAATTCTGCTCGAGGATCCGCGTGTCTCCGGACTGCAACCACGATGTCCAGGGCACAATCACGCCCGCATCGCTCCATCCTGCACCGGAAGACTGCGAACTCTTTGCCGCTCCTGGCGCAATGATGCCGTAGTACGGAGTTCCGTCCTGGGTCCCGCGCAGATCTCCCGCGAATTTGCGCGAGAATGCAGCCAGGTCCGCGTTATAGGAGGCCGCGCGCCAGAAGACCTCGGCGTCGCCCGTCCATCCCATCCGCTCATCGCGCTGCGGACAGTCCGTTGGAACACCGACAAAATTCGATCGCTGTCCCCAAAGAATGTTGCGCCACAATTGGTTCAGCATGGCGCTGCCGGTTTTGAGTTGCGTGGTGAACGGCGCTGCCGTATGCAGCACAACCGCTTCTACATTCTCTTTCGCAGGGGCGCTGGGGAGTCCGCTTATCTCGATATAGCGGAACCCATGGAATGTGAACTGAGGCTGGAACTCTTCCACGCCTTCACCCGCGAGGATAAAGTGGTCAGTAGCCTTGGCAGTGCGCAGGTTCTCTGTATAAAGCGTCCCATCATTGTTGATGTCCTCGCCGACTCGCACCTGCACATCTGTGCCTCCAGGTCCTTGCACGCGAATGCGCTCAACCCCGGCCATGTTCTGGCCGAAGTCGTACACATATACTCCAGACTTCGGCGTGATTATCGATTTTGCGGTAAGCACAGTCTCAGCGCGGATGGCCTGGAAGTCCTGCGCCTCGATCGTTACCGGTCTGGGCTCCACCAGGCTCACCGGCGACCAACCGGCATCTTTGAAGCCAGTCGCATCCCAGCCCGGCTGAACAAGACGGGCGTCGTAGGTTTCGCCGTCGTAGATCTCGGCCTTCACAATCGCAGATTGGCTTGCCTTCCACTGATCATCGGTGGTGATCCACTCCACGCTGCCGTCGGATTTTTCAATGCGCAACTCCGCCAGCAGCGCGGGCGGCGTCAGTCCGTAGCCGTTCGGTTGCTGGAACCACTTCAACGGGGTCGAGTACCACCCCGGAGCAAGCAGCGCCGCAAGCGCGTTCGATCCCTTGACAATTTTCGCGGTAACGTCGAAGGTCTGATATTCAACACGCTCGCGATAATCCGTCCATCCGGGCGACAGCACCTCGTCGCCCACACGCTTGCCGTTGAGGAACATTTCATACGCGCCGAGTGACGTCACATAAAGGCGCGCCGACCGCACAACCCCTGTGCTGCGGAACTCATGACGCAGTGCCTTCACCGAATCCGCGGGCCACGGTTGACCCAATGGATCATCGCCGTTTCCCGCAGCCTTGGGCTCGGTCCATTCCGTGGCATCCTTCCAGCCATTGTCATTGAAGTTGCCGCCTGTCCAACCCCCTACTGGATGAAGCGAGGACTTCCAGTCCGCTCCGCTGACCCATGTTTGCATGGACCCGTCCGCATATTCGACCACCAGCGTCGCCTGCATCGGAGAGTTGCTATCGATTGGGTTCCCGCTTGAGTTATCGAGGTAGTGTGTCGATTCAATCGCAATCGTGTTGCCGCCGGCCCCCAGCTTATCCGTGATATCTTGCACGACAGACTTCCTCCACGGCATTTGCTTCCATGCCGGGAACGGCTCTGCCTGCATCACCTGTTTGCCGTCAATCCATGCAGACGCCGTGTCCTCCGCGGCAACATACAACAGGGCCTTCTTCACCGGCTTGGCAAAGTCGACACGCGAGCGGAATGCGATGTGCTCGTCCGTACCCTTTGGCAGAATACCGCTCGCTTCAGGGCTCGTGATCCATTGCGCGCCGGACGAACGTACAGCGTGTTCTTCGGGAGTCTCAAAGCCGATCCATCGGGCGCGCCATGGCTCCTTCATCAAGCCCGATTCCCACCAGCTGATTGGGCTCTCTGGCTCCTGCTGATTGTCCTGATCCCACACCAGGACCTTCCAGAAATAGCGCGTGGATGGGGCAATGGCCGGGCCCTGGTAAGGAACAGCTACCGACTGACCGCTGACCACGCGCCCGCTGTCTCACACATCCGCCTTGCCCACAGCGAGAAGCTCTGGCTTTGTGGCAACCAGCAATTGGAATGCGTTTTGCTTCGCTCCCGTCCGTCTGTCCTGTAACTGCCATGAGAACCTCGGCTGCGCATCGTCAATGCCCAGGGGCGTGACCAGTTCATCCACTCGAAGCGCGGCCGGGCTCAGTGCCTGCGCGCTCGCGGCGCGATTGCATCCCGCAATTCCGAATGCCATGCAAATTGCGGATCCAAGCAGCCGTGCCCTTGCACGGAGTCTTCCCTTTTCCAATCCGATCATTGCGGTTGGGTCTCCAGGCCCAGAGCCTACTGTCGCCTGATTGTAAATCTCCTCAGCAGCAGTCACCATCGCCGACAACGCCGTCGGCTCACCACAATCCATCATGCTAAGCGGTACAGCGGACTAACGGGACCAAAGTCTTCTCTCTAAGGATTCACGTAAAAAAGCACGCCGAATCCATCAGATCCGTCCTGCTTTTTTGTCGGGATTACCGAGACTTCGAAGCTCGAAACCTGCCCGCACCTTTACCTACTTAGCTGGTCCCGCATCCACCGCATCTTTGCTTACTCCCGCCAGGGCAATGCGTTGAAATTCCTTCCAACTGCATCCACGCGCCGCGCTTCCGCATCCTTCCACCTGCAGGTCCTCAGCGGCCGGTGGAGCAGTCAGCGTCAGCTCCCGCATGTTGCGCATCTGATCCAGCGTCTGCGCCGACACCCGCACCCGCACTAACCATTCGCCGCGTTCGCTCTGCCAAAGCTCAAATGCCACCTCCATGCCCGGTGGCGTGTCGTCTTTGCGCCCGTCCAAGGCCCAATGCAGACCCAGCAGGGCTGCCACTCCGGCCAGGTTCCCGTCATGGCCCACAACCAGCACCAGCTTGCTTTCATCCGGCCCCAGTGCGTTCGAGTTCGGCTGGCCCTCCACACGCTGCTGCAGGGTCCCCACCAGGTGCTCCAGCATGTTCGACGCTTCAACTCGCGCCAGCCCCGGCGTGCGGTGAATCAAATCAAAGTAGTCCGTGTGCAAAGTCAGGAGACGCTTGAGCTGCACCTCATCCACGTTGCCCCAGCCCACCTCGTCCGCGGCCATGCCGTCGCCGTACTCAAGCAGAAAATCCTCGGCAAAGCTCGACGCCTCAGCCAGAGGCCCTCGCAGTTCAGCCAGATGATCCCCGGTTCCCCGCACCGCCACTTCCGGACCCGCAGCCAGCATCTTTCTCGGCTGCTGTGGCGGAGTGCACGCAGTCTTCGGCGCGCATCCCAGCAGCACATTCTGCATCTCGGCAATCAGTTCGCTCTGCTCCAGATCGCTCTGAGCCTTGACTCGCTCCGAAAGCCCCGCAAACGCAGCATCCGCCTCTGCCGCGCTCACCGCTCCCTTCTGGGGATGAAACAAGGGGTCATGCGTTCCGGCATCAAGCCCATGAACCGCCGGCGCACATCCGGAAAACAGCCCCTCCGCAAGCGCGCGCCCGCTCTCCATCGTCCGCTGGTCCGTATCTGCCCAGATATACGTTGCCGCCGCATCCGCGCATCCCTGCAGAGCCAACAGCCCGGCCTTCGCAAGCGCTGCACGGTCATAGCTGCCAAACCGCTTCATCAACTCGAACCCGCGCTCGGTCAAGTACCCCGGCTGTACCTTCCACGCCGGCCACGGCTGCACCGAGTAAGCATTCAGACGCGCCGGTGTCCACGTGGACGAGCGAACCCCATGACGGCTCAGGATCACCACCAGCTTCAACGTGTCCGTTTTGGTTTCGCCCGCAGTCGGATGCTTCGAAGCCACAGCATTCAAAGCAGTCTGAGCGCCAGCGAGAGCAGCCAATGCACATACGGCAAAAACCACAGCAGCCATAAGGCGCAACGCGCCGGGGGTTTTCATCATTTCTCCATGCCTGCCAATGTCGTGTAAACGCGAACGCCCGCGTCGTGCCCATTCATGCCGGGAATGCCTACAAACAGCTCGTGCAATTCCGGATCAAACAAAGCCGTCTTCGCGCCTGCCGAAGTGCGCACCACGCCAATCGCTCGAATTCCCCTCGCGTCGTCTGCCTGGTAGACATGGACTTCGCCTCCGCCGCCGACCACATACACGCGATTCAGATCTGCGTCATAGAACATGTCGTCCGCGCCTTCGACAGTCGGAAGACTGGCGATCTCTTTCCCGGTCCCTCCATCCAGCAACAGCAGTGTTGCCGGCTTTCGGCATGCCACATACAGCAACTTATGAACACGGTCGAACGCCGCCGGAACATTCCCCGCCGCCTTCGTCAACTTCCACGAGGCTTCGACTGACTGTGCCGCAGTCCCAATCACCGCTACCTCATTTGAATCGGCAATATTCGCGAACACCCGCTTCCCCTGCGGATCAATCTCCAGCGCCTCCGGATGAGTCGCCACCGGCAGATTCTTCACCAGGCTGAAACTCGTTGTATCGACCACCGCAACGCGAGCCGGATTCGCCGCATCGCTCCCGCCGTGTCCAACAAACAGCAAGTGGCTCGCCTCGTCGTACACCATATCGTCCGCATCGTCGGAGAGTTTGATCTTGCCCTGCAGCGTAAGCGGAGTCCCCGTATAAACCCGCAATTCGGCTAGCGTTCCATCCGCCATATAAAGGCCTCCAGTCGCTGCCACGTAGGCCAGTCCATGCGGTTTGCCCAGCCCGCCAATGCTTTGCACAATCTTATCCGTCTTCAGGTCGATCACTTCCACCGAGTGGTTTCCAGTGGCCGCTGCAAAAAGTCTCTGCCCAGCGTTATCAATCGCAAAGTGATCAAATTTGCCTGAGACTCCCGGCAAGGCAATCGTCCTTGATAACTGCAGGGTCTGAGCTTGTTCCTGCGCCTTCCCCATTGAGGAAGACAGGCTCACAATCCCCACAACCATCATCCATGCGAAAGCCCGGACTGGCCTGATACCGAATTGATTGCCGACCCATTTGTTGACTTTGCTCGTGATCTTCAAAACTTCTCCCGCTTTCTATTTGCGCAATCGCTCCCTCAACCAGCCCTGCTTCATGAATCGGAGCAGGACTGGCCGAAGCCGCGTCATCGGTTGATTGTTTCTGAGAGCTACTTTTCGTAGTGCGAGGTCCAGCGGATCCCACCGGCGTAGGTCGGATGGTAGTACTCGCGCTGCACCACATACTCCGGGCTGCCGTTGTAGAATCCGAAAACTTCATTGTTCAGATTCAGGCCATACGCATACACCTGGAAACCGCGCCCCAGAGAGTAGCTCGCCTGGGTATCGAACTGGTAGTGCGCGTACAGATAGTTGTCGCCGGCAGGCCCTGAAGTGCCCCGCACCTTGGGACTCGGCATCGTCTGCTGGACGCCGTTGACTACAACCGGGTTTCCGTTTGCGTCCGTCACATAGGCAAGGTTTTCGTACTGATAGGCATAGATCATCTTGTCGTCGAACGTCATGCCCGCTCGCATCGAAAAGCGCCTGGTGTCAAAGGTGGGGCTGATGTTCCAGCAGTTCGGTGCCTGCCGCAGCAGCGCCGGAATATCGGTGCGCAACGGATCGACATTGTTGGCCTGGGAATTTGTATAGCTGTAGTTTGCCGAGAAGCCCGCGCCTCTCAACACCCCGGGAAGATAGGACATGCGCTGCTGGTAACTGAACTCAACTCCTTGCACATGCGCGCTGCCTGTGTTGATTGGCTGGGTTACCAGCACCTTTGTGCCTGCCGGAACATGCGGAAACGTGCCGGTGGAATAGTGCTGCTGCGTAACGATCGGATCGGAGAGTTGTTTGTAGAAGTAGCCCGCCTGAATTAGTCCAAGCGGGCTCAGGTTCCTTTCATACAGCACGTCGTAGTTGTTGCCGTGCTCCGCCTTGAGCGCCGGGTTTCCAATGCTGATAGTCACCGGACGCTGGTTAAGCACCGGCTGGCTCACGGCTGCGGAAAGATCCTGCGGATCAGGACGCGAGAGTCCACGCCCAAACACAACGCGCAGGTCCGAGTCCTTATCAAGCGCAAAGCGCAATGATGCGCTGGGCAACAGATCCCCGTAGTCTCCGCCGGCCTTGTACGTCAACGTGTTTGTGGCGGAGTCAAAGCTTGTCGTATCCACATGGGTCGCTTCAAAACGTAAGCCGGTACCCAGGCGAACGCGGCTCGCAAGCTCGATTGTGTTCATCGCATAGCCGGCCGGAACCCGCTCAATGAGGTCAAAGTTGTTCGAGTTGACACCAGGCCCGCCAGTCAACGAAATCTGGCCTTGTCCGGCATTGGCTAGCGTCCATGCCTTGACCTTCGCCCAGTCAGTAACCGCAGGGTACTTGCCATAGGTGCCGTCATAATAATTCGGATCGGTGAAAGACTCATTCCACTTCGGATGTGACGCAATCGGCACCGGCAGCGGGACAGGGGAGTCCGGGGTCGAGCAATTGGCTCCTGTGCCGGGTGGGCAGCAAGCGGTGGCAGGGGTGCCCGTGTCACCGCCTGGGCAAACTGTAGTCACAAGATAAGCCTCGTTGTATGTGTCATCGAACTTATGCTCGTTGCGGACTTTCGCACCAAGCTCGAAGGTTCCATAGTGTGAGCCCGTGTGGTACGCCCTGGAGTAAGAGCCCGATGCCTGCAGATTGAGTTCAGCGCTGTGTCCAAACGTCGGTGGGTCAAACTCAACCAGCCCGTAGTTGTTCTTGTCGAAGCCATTATCAGCTGCGGCAACGCCGGAGCCGATGCAGCCCGCCCAGCCCGGCCGGTTCACGCTCACGCCCAGCACGTTTACGCATTGCGCATTCGGGTCGCCCATCCATTGATAGTTCGCGCCGCCGCTTCCGCTCATCGACCTCGAGCGCGAGACGGATAGATTCCAAAGCAGTGTCGACGCATTGAACAGGTGCCTTCCTTGCAGGGCCACACTGCTGACCAGCATGTTCGGGCGGCGCCAGTCCTGGCTGTATTGCGGAGCCGCGCCGTCGTTCATCGTATAAACCCACTTATGACCCCAGTTGCGAAAAGTGGAAGACAGGCCGCGCAGGGCGATGTCCGAGCCCTAGTTCAGCTTGTAGTCGGTACTCCCGGTCATACCCCAGCGTGTGCAGTCATATTGGTAGTCGCGGAAGTCCATGCTGTCATAGTGTGGTGTCGCGCTGGATGCTGTTGGCACTGGCTCAATATCGTTGATGCCGCGGCCGTTGTAGTCATACGTTCCGCCAAACAGAACCCCCAGTTTCTTGTTGTCCAGGAACCGCCGGCCCAACGTCCCACCCATCTGATCCACTTCGCGCCCACTGATAATCGGCGTGTAACCACCCACGCCGTAGAGCGTGATTGTAGGCGTTTCGGTCGCCGTCTTCGTCACCAGGTTCACTGAGCCGCCAATTCCATCCGCATCAATGTTCGCTTGCAGTGTCTTGTTGATTTCAACGGATTCCACAAGGTCGGAGGCAATCGTGTCGAGCTTGATCTGGCGAACGCCCGATTCAGGCGATGGAATCGTCACACCGTCGACCATCGTGTTGCTCAAGCGAGGTTCGGTGCCGCGAATCTGCACATATTTCCCTTCGCCCTCGTCGCGCTCTATCGTCACTGAAGCCATGCGGCCAAGCGCGTCGGCAATGTTTGCGTTCGGAAGCGAAACGATCACCTCAGCCGGCAGCACCTGCAGAATGTTCTCCGCAGCGAGAGTGCGATTGATCGCCTCCGCTTCGCCGCGAGGGCGTTCCGCAGTAACAATCACCTGGTCATTGGCATTTGCAACCTTCAGAACTGCATCAACATGCGCGCTCTGACCCGCACTTATCGTCACACTACCCGAAAACGTTGCAAATCCAACATACGAGACAGCAACCGAATATATGCCTGGGGTCAGTTCCGTGATCGCAAATTCGCCCTGCCCGTCCGAGGTGACCGGCCGAACCTGTGGCTTCGATTCAACCTTCGCGCCCTGTAAAACGGCGCCCTGGCTATCTTTAACTACTCCAGTGATGGTGCCTCTCCCTGATTGGCCAGACACTCCAGCAAGGGCGAACAAGAAACAGAAAATAAGTGACAAAGAAAAGGTTCGCTTAAGCATGGCACTCCAAATTCCGGCGTTCACCGGAGACTAAGCTGGGTCCCAATGGGTTCCTCAACTTGGCTTGACCTTAGGAGCCTTGGTTAAAAATGCGTTAACAATCAGGTAAATATTCCCTAAGGTTGGCACCAACGGTGCCCTTCATCACGAAACCCATGATGAAATGGAAGTACGTTCACACGCGCGCTACATTTCCGTAACGCGCAGGAAACAGGGGAATGCCGCATGCGTATTCTGGTGGTCGAAGACGAGCTCCGCATGTTGGAACTGCTGCGCAGCGGTCTCTCAGAGGCCGGCCACGCCGTCACGACTGCATCCGATGGAGAGGCGGGACTTGAGCTAGCTCTCGCCCGTGAGTTCGACGCAATTGTGCTCGATGTCGGCCTGCCCAAACGAAGCGGGTACAGCATTGTCGAATGCCTCCGTCATCGCCCCGCCCGCCCCGCGATTCTTATGCTCACCGCCCTCAATAAGGAAGACAACATCGTCTACGGACTCGATGCAGGCGCGGACGACTATCTGACCAAGCCTTTCTCTTTCCCCGAGCTGATTGCGCGCATCGCCTCTGCTGTGCGCCGCACGCGCATCGTGTCCACTGACCATTTTTCCTTCGGACCATTCTTCCTGGACATCGCAAAGCGCCGCCTTTTCAGTCGCGGCGCCGAAGTCCACCTCACCCGCAGCGAATACCTGTTGCTGCGCGTACTCGCCATGCATCGCGGAGAAATTGTTACCCGCCGTCAGCTCATCCAGGCAGTCTGGGGCGCGTCAGTGGTTAGCCACGGCTCTCTTGACACCCTGGTCAACGGTCTCCGCGAGAAACTCAATATCCAGCAGGAAGGCCTTATCTCAACCGCCCGCGGCAGCGGCTACACCCTGGTGGAAGACTCAGAGATGAGAAGGGTCTCCGCCCCGTGAATGCCCAATTGCCTCTGCGTGTCCGCCTCGCCCTCTGGTATGGCATCGCAATCGCAGTCGCTTTGTTCTCCATCGGATTCGTCTCGCTCTGGATGGTCCATCGTGCCATCGACGATCTTGAGAACGACGAGCTCCAGGAGCGCGTCCGCAGTGTCAGCCGTTTCGTCGAGAGCCGCCCCGCCGGCGAAACCACCGCACAGCTACGCCAGGAAACCACCGCAACCTTTGAATTCATTCATGGCAACAAGTGGCTCCAGGTGATCGATGAACACGGTCAGTGGCTCGACCGATCGAAGCATGTGTCTTCTCTTTATCCGACCCTCGTGCTGCCGCAACACGCGCCCGAGGGCGGCTCCTACTTCACTTACAAAGCAGACTCAATTTGTGTGCGTGCCCTCATCGCGCCTATCGCCGCACACGGCGTCCGCTACACCGTACAAACCGGACTCACTCTCAACCAGACGCTCGCAATCTTGTCCGATCTCCGTATTCACCTCTTCCTGCTGATTGCCTTTGGCCTCGTCGTCTCCTCGCTCGGCGGGTATTTCATGAGCCGCAAGGCGCTCACTCCCATCGCCGCCATCGCCGCTGAAGCACAGCGCATCAACGACAAGAATCTCAACTCCCGGCTTCCATCCCTTGCAACGCGCGACGAACTCGCCGCCCTGTCGAATACACTCAACCAGATGCTCGGCCGTATTGAGGCTGGCTATCAGAGCGTTCGCTCCTTCACCTCCAATGCTGCACATGAGCTTCGCTCGCCTGTGGCCCTGTTGCGCGCCGAGACCGAAGTCGCCCTCGCCTTCCCTCGCGACGCGGCATACTATCGGGAAACCTGTGAGCGTATACTCAAACACTCAATCCAGATGACCCACCTCATCGACCAGTTGCTGGCCCTGGCCCGCGCCGATGCCGGTGTCGAGATCTTTCAGTTCGCTCCTGTCAATCTCCCCGACCTGATGCACGAAGCTGCCGACGAATGGACAGACCGATTCGCCGAGGACAGCATCCACTTTCAACGCGACGTCCCGACAACCGACTTCTGGCTCAGCGCTGACTCCTTCGCTCTCAAGCGACTCCTCACCATCCTGCTTGAAAATGCCTGGCGCTACACACCGTCAGGCCAATCGGTCGCTCTCCGGCTCACTACTGCAGGCAATGCCGCAGGCCAGCTTGCAGTCATCAGCGTTGAAGACACCGGCATCGGCATTTCCCCAAAAGACCGTGCAAGAATCTTCCGGCGATTTCAGCGCATCGCCCGCCCGCTGCATGGGGAATTCTCCGGCTCCGGAATCGGTCTCGTTCTCGCCCAGGCGATCGCCGAGAAACATCATTCCGCCATCCGCCTGGAAAGCACGGTAGGCGAAGGAAGCCGCTTCTCCCTGCAACTGCCTACATGCCCGCCAGCGCCAGGCCCGGAGACCGACGAACTCAATCCCGCCCTGGTCGAGCATCTCTCCGAAAGCCTGTAAGCATAGGCGAGCACACCGGACTGCAGCGCCGGTCTCCAGACCGGGGTCCCCAGCGACGGGTCTTCGTTGCTGGGGTGGGAGGCCGGCTGTCGTGCGGGTCTCAAGACCCGCATTTATTTCTCCTGCTCAATCTTCACCACAAAGCTGGTGAACGTCTTCTCCCCCGGCACCAGCATCTGGTGCGGCACACCCGCAGGCACGTGCACCACATCGCCCGCGCGCAGTTCCTGGCGCACCCCGCCTTCAATCGACGAACCCCGCACCTCGCCCGGCCCAACTGTCTCCGCACCCATGACAGTCCCGCCTGTCACCAACGTTGCCTTGCCACTCAGAACAAAAAACAGGTCGGCAAATCGTTCATGCAACTCTGCATCCCCGTCCCGCTCCCGAAACGAAAGCATTGCCGCATGGCCTTCATACGCTTTCAGCGTCTCGCTCGCCTGCCCATCCCCGTGCTTGGCAAGCTTGCGCAAATACGCTGCCCGCTCCAGCAAAATCGGCGAAGACCAATGATCCAGATGAGGCGCCTCATCCTTGCGCTTCGCCTTCACTCTCGCCGGAATCACTTCCTTCTCCACCGGCAGCAATTCCTTCAATATTTGCCTTGAGTAATCGTCCATTTCTCTTCTCCTTTAAAGCCCCGCAGCAGCCCGCGCCCGCCAGAACAAGTCCAGAAACATCATCCGTGTCAGCTTCCCCGTGTTCGTGTTCTGCAGCGACGGATGATAACTCGCAATCAATGTAACTCCGCCCGGCAGCACATACTCCGCGCCATGACGAAACTCATACCCTTTGCGCGACTCAATCCGCCCCGCCCGTAGTTGATGGTTCAGAAATCCGTCAAAAGCAATCTTGCCCAGGCAAACCACCACCCGCAACTCCGTCAGCAAGGCGATCTCCTCGTCCAGCCACGAAGCACAGTTGCGCTGCTCATGCAACGACGGCTTATTTCCCGGCGGAGCGCACCGCACCGCGGCGCTGATCCACATCCCCTTCAACTTCATCCCGTCGTCGCGCGATACCGCCTTCGGCTGCGATGCAAAGCCCGCTTCATACAGCACTGGATACAAGAAATCCCCTGACCCGTCGCCAGTGAACGGCCGCCCCGTCCGGTTCGACCCATGCGCGCCCGGCGCCAGCCCCAGCACCAGCACCCGTGCTTCCTCGTCTCCAAACGACGGCACCGGCTTTCCCCAATATTCATGGTCCTTGTAAGCCTTCCGCCGCACCCGTGCCACTTCCGCGGAGTAAGCCCGCAGTTCCGGACACCGCTCGCATGCCACGATGCGCTCATTCAATACCGCCAGGGCACCCCCAGAATCTGCCATTACCAAATTCTAGCTGCACATGCCGCGAACCGCTCAGCCCGCACCCGCGCCGTGGCGTAGAATGATCCCGCTGTCGGAATACGCTTTCTTCGGTCGCTGAATTCTACGCGGCCACCAGCATTTACAGAAAATTCAATTGCACCCCACGGATGGATTGAGATGAAAACTCTAGTTAGCACCCTTGCCATGCTGCTCAGCACTCTGCCGCTCCTAATGGCAGTCGCATTGCTGCCCACCGCGCACGCCCAAGACGCCACCGAAATCGGCGGCGAAAAAGTGGTCACCATCACCCGCACCCCGGTCAGCACCACCACCCCCGAGTTCACCAGCGTCACCGTCGCTCCCGGCCGAGGCATGGAAGTCCTCCAGATCACTGAAAACTTCCCCGGCAAGGGCAATATCAACGTCTTCTCCTCGCCCGACCTGGCCGGAATCAAGCAGAAGCTGGACGTGGAAGACACGGAAAACGGCGACCTCGGCTACCGGCTCGGCGCGGCCTTCCTCGTCCCCTACCCCAATCGCATCCGCGGCAAGCTTTCCGCGGACGGCAAGACCCTCACCACCGAATGGAACGGCCACACCCTCACCCTCCCCGCCAACAACATTGGCAAGCTGCCCACCGCGGAACGCCACGCCATGCACGGCCTCATCCTCAAATCCAAGGCGGAAGACGTCAAGGTGCAGAACGGCACCGGCGGCGGAGTCATCACCGGCACCATCCATGCCGGCGACTTTGGCGGACACTGGCTCTCCAAAACCGACCTGGTCATCCAGATCCAAATGACCGCCATCGATGTCGACGTAACCATCGATGCGAAAAACGTCGGCGGCGAAGAGGAACCCATCGCCATCGCCTGGCACCCCTACTTCAACCTCCCTTCCGGCGATCGCTCGCAGGTCCGCATTCACATCCCTGCCGAGGATATGGCCGAAGTAGACGGCTACGACAACGTCTTCCCCACCGGAAAAACGAAGTCCGTCTCCGGAACCCGCTACGACCTGCGCGCCCCCGGCGGCGTCGCCCTCGGTACCAACTTCTTTGACGACAACTGGAACCACTTGCAATGGAACAAAGGCGCAGCCACCGTGCGCATCATAGACCCCGCCGCCCACTACGGTATGGAGGTCATCGGCCTCTCTCCTGAAATCAAGGCCATCCAGATGTACGCCCCGCCCACCTCCCAATTCGTCGCCATCGAACACCAGTACAACTTCGGCGATCCCTTCGGCAAAGAGTGGGGATCGACCAACACAGGCATGGTCACCCTCAAGCCCGGAGCAAGCACACGCTGGCACGTTCGCCTCCACGTCTTCGTACCCTAGGATCGTTTAGGAAAAGCGCTGTCATCTTGAGCGAACGGGGCCCCAGGCGTCTTTCAGCCTGGGGTTGTGAGTCGAAGGACCTGCATTTATTTTTTCTCTATCCTGGCAAAAATGCAGGGAGTCCACCAAGGCCGAGCCCTCAGGCTCGGCTTCTTCTTTTTCCCGCAACCCGCGCGCTCCCTGTAGAATCGCCGCACAGCAAATCCACGTCTGCATTCACCCACGAAGGAAGAGCCATGACTCCAACCGACCCAGACGTCCCGGAAACGCAACCCACTCTGGCTGAAACGCAGGCCGCCGCCGCACCCCAAGCCCCGCCACCCCAGCCCGTGGAAACCCGCTTCCTCCTCTGGCTCCTCCTCGGCCCCAACGGCCTCCGCGCCGGCTGGTCCGTGGCACTCTTTGCCATTCTCCTCTTGATTTTCATGGGCATCGTCGGGCTCATCTTCGCACGTTTGAATCTCATTGACCCCAAGGCCCACTTCACTGCCACCGCCGCCCTCTTCGGAGAATTGACCAACTTTCTCCCCATGCTCGGAGCCGCCGCCATCGTCGCCCTCATCGAGCGTCGCCGAGGCAACCTCCTCGCCTTCAACCTCCGCGGCCCGCGCCCCGTGCTGCGCTTCGTTGAAGGCCTTATCGCCGGCGTCCTTTCCCTCTCCGCTCTCATCGGCGCCCTGGCCTGGGGTGGCTGGCTCCACTTCGGCCCCATCGCACTTTCCGGCGCCGACATCGCCAAATACGCCGTCCTCTGGGGAATCGCCTTCCTCCTCGTCGGCTGCGTGGAAGAAGGCATCTTCCGCTGCTACCTGCAATTCACCCTCACCCGCGGCATCAACTTCTGGTGGGCCTTCGGAATCATCGGCCTCGTCTGCCTCAAGCTCCTCATCTTCAACAGCGGAAACGGCAACTATGGCGTCTACGTCCTCGCCGCCCTCGGCCTCATTCCCTGCCTGCTCCTCCAACTCCGAAAGGCGCAGAGCTCCGGCTTCTGGCAGGCGGCCTGGGTCACCACCACCCTCTTTGGGTTCATCCACACCGGCAACGGCGGAGAAGACTGGATCGGCATCTTCGCCGCCGGTGCCATCGGCTTCGTCTTCGTCGTCAGCATCCGCGTTACCGGCTCTGCCTGGTGGGCCATCGGCTGCCATGCCGCATGGGACTGGGCGGAAACGTACTTTTACGGCGCTGCCGACAGCGGCAACGTCGCCACCGGCCATTACCTCACCGTCACCCCCGCCGGCAGCGCCTTCTGGAGCGGCGGCACAGCCGGCCCCGAGGGCAGCATCCTGGTCATCGGCATCATCGTACTGATGACTGTCGCCCTCGTCCTCATCTACGGACTCCGCAAACCGCCTGCCCCAGTCGCTGAACTGGCGGCCAACTAACTCATGCGCCTCTGGCTCAATCGAACCGGCGAGGTCTCCCTACGAGAGCAGCTCATCACCCAGGTCATCCTCGCCATTCTCTGCAAGGAACTGCTCCCATCCCAGCGCCTGCCCAGCACCCGCGACCTCGCCCGCCGCTTCAATATCCACGCCAACACCGCCAGCGCCGCCTATCGAGAACTAGAGCGCCAGGGCTGGCTTGAATTCCGCCATGGCAGCGGCGTCTACGTCAGCGCCACCCGCCCCGCAATGCCGCTTTCCCCGGAGACAACCGTCGACCACCTCATCGGCGAACTGGTCGCCAAAGCGCGTAAGCGGGGCGTGTCGGAACCCCAGCTCCGCGACCGCCTCCGCCGCTGGCTTTCCCTCGAACCGCCCTCCCGCTGGCTGGTCATCGAACCCGACCCCGAGCTCCTCCGCATCGTCATCCATGAAATGTCCCAGGCGCTCACCCTGCCCATCGACGGCTGTTCTCCGGATCAGTGCGCCGACTCCGTCAAGCTAGACGGCTCCATGCCCGTCGTGCTGCCCAGCAAGGCCGCCGCCGTCCGCAAGCTCCTCCCCGCAGGCGTCGAACTCACCACCCTCCAGGTCCACCCCGTCTCCGTCGAGCTCCAGACCTACCTCGGCCGCTACCTTCCCGCGCACGCCCAGGACCTCATCGGCATCGCCTCCCGGTGGTCCGAATTCCAGCGCATCGGCCGCACCATGCTCATCGCCGCCGGCCTCGCACCGGAAAGCCTGCTGGTCCGCGATCCCAGCCAAGCCGGCTGGAAACGCGGCCTGGAAGCCGCCGCCGGAGTCGTCTGCGACTCAGTCACCGCCCTCGAACTCCCCACCAACGTCTTCCCCATGCGCTTCAACCTCTTCGACGAAGCCTCCCTCGCCCCCCTCCGCGCCATGGAATCCACTCTGACCGGCCCTGACGAAACGCTCTCGACCTAGCGCTTCGTTCTGTGCACATACCACCCCAAGACCTGTCATCCTGAGCGAAAGGGGCCCCAAACGTTCTTCAGTTTGGGGGTGGTGAGTCGAAGGACCTGCTTTTGGTTCTTTCTTTCTCCACACCTCCACCCTCTGTTACACCCCAGAAACTGTCCTAACCTCCCTCGCCGTTCACCGCTGAAAACCTAACATCGATCCTTGCAGCACCAGCAAGGAGTTCCCGTGAACCGTCCCACGCTTCAAGCCCTTCTCTGCCTCATTCTTTGCCCTCTGCTCCCCGCCCAGCAGGTCATTGAGCCCACCGCGCCGCCGACAACCCCGTCTCAACCAGTCCCAGCTCAGCGCTACATAACCCTCCCCGGCGACACCAATATTGAACTCCTCCCGCCCGGCTCAACCAGGTTCGGCAAGCAGAAAACCGGCGTCCTTGTGCAGTTCGTCCTGGACAGGGACCTCCTCCTCAACGGCAAACCCGCACTCCACGCATTGATACCTGCCATAGGTGTAGTCGAGAGCGTCAAAGGCACGTCGCACTTCAAACACCGCCCCGCCGAGATGAACATCCGCGTCACCGAAATGATCGCCGGCGAACCAACCGACATTCACCTGCGTTGTTTTGATCCCGAGGACGCCTCCGGACCGGTCTATTCCCACGACGAGCCTCATCCAGGATTCGGGCCCTTGAAATGGGTCCCGCTCATCGTCGGAGGGCTCTTGTTGCTGGCCCTTTTGGGCGGCGATAAATAGACGCGCCACCCGGCCAAACACTGCGCCCTCACCCAAGCCACCAACCACGCCGAGAGAGGAACCGCCATGCTCCGCAGGCTGATTCAATCAGTACTCTGCATCACTGCTGTCCGGTTTAACTTAGTTTCGTCGCCGTCAAGCTCATTTCCATGTATG
>Ga0302319_10003416_pt1 | contig 33309 bp, 32 predicted proteins | sample Bog_T0_2_FD_203319 | JGI IMG/M metagenome (GOLD analysis project Ga0302319, IMG submission 203319) | Peat permafrost microbial communities from Stordalen Mire near Abisko, Sweden - Bog_T0_2 | ecosystem: Environmental > Terrestrial > Soil > Wetlands > Peat | place: Sweden: Abisko, Stordalen Mire... | reverse complement strand
ATCGGATAACTTTTCAGGCTCTCGTGCAAATCCTTCGGGATGCTGTGGTTGATGTCGAGAATCGCCACGGTCTGGTTTGAGGCGTATTGCGCCAGCAGCTCTGAGATGAGCGAGTAGCAATCGTTCTCGCACGCGATGGGGAAGCCGCCCTGCGCCATGCGTCCGTTGATGTAACACGGGACATGCTTGAGGCTGAATTCCTGCTCGGACCAGCATTGCGTCGCCGCGCCGGAAAGCTTGAGACGGTCGCGGAAATTCTTGATCGCCAGTTCATAGGTTGAAAGGCGCGTTGCGAACTCCTCGTCGGGAATGCCGGGCATCTCCTTCTTCATGTCGGCCTTGATTTCGGGGGCGTCGCCGGTTTCCTTGATTTTTTTGATCTCGTTCTGCAGGTCAAACAGGCCGAGTTCCTCGATCTCGATGCCGATGGAATTCACCGAGGCGAGATTGTAATTGCAGGTCTCGAAATCGCGCGGGCGCGGGCCGAAGAGACCGACCGTGGCGTTCTTCGTGCCTTTGACCACCTTGGCGATCTTGATGAAATGTTCGATCTCCTTCACGCCTTCCCCGGCGCTCACCACGGGCGACTCGGGGATGTGGACCTTGTTCAACAAACCGCGCTTGCTCACTCCCAGGACAGCGGAAAGCAGGCCGCAGAGAGCGTCACCGCGTTTTTGCAGGAGCGTCGCGCCAGATTCCTCGGCGGCGGCGATGATCATTATGGGACCGTCGAAGGCCTTGATGAAAATGTTGTCCTCGATCTCCGGCGAAAAATTCCCCAGGAAGAAAACCACAGCGTCGCAACCGGCTTCCTTCAACTGGCGGGCTGCCTCGTGGGCGTGCTCCTTCGTCTCGATGATGCGGCTTTCCCCCTCCGGCGTAGTGATCGCGATGCCGGCTGCCGCGGCGGCCTTGAGGAGGCGTTCGGTACGCTCCTCAGAGAGTGCGCGCGGGAAGCAATTGCGCGAGGCTGAGACGAGACCGAGCTTGATATCAGGTGAGTAGGTGCCGAGTGGAAGATACATGGGAGTTTGTGTTTGTAGGTTTGAGGGATTTTTGAAGTGTGAATCTCGCTTATCCGTTTTGTTGGTAAAAGCCGCGATGCTGGATACTGGATACTTGATGCTGGTGAAAGGCATCTATATGACGCGCCTCGGCAGGCATGTGGTTTTCTGTGCTGGCAATAAGCTGGATAAGCATTGTGTGCATTTTCAGCGGCTTTGCGACTGTTTGATTTCGATGAGGGCCTTCATCACGCCGGAAAGATCGGCGGAACGGGTCACGCCACCAAAGGCGTTGTGCAATTGCAGGTAGAGGGCGTAGAGGCGATCGTAGATTTTTTGGTTTTCCGGCTTTGGTTCCCAGACCTGGGGCTTTATCGAGGTCATCGCTTTTTGCGCGGTTGGAAAATCGGGATGCGCCCCGGCGAGCACGGATGCAGCCACTGCAGCCCCGAGCGCGCAAGCCTGGCTGGAGCCCGAGATGTGCATCGCGCAGCCGGTGACATCGGCATAGATCTGCATGAGGAACGGATTTTTCTCCGCGATGCCGCCGCAGCAGACAACACGATCCACCGGCACGCCGTATTCCTTGATGCGCTCGATGATTGCGCGTGCGCCGAATGCCGTCGCCTCGATCAACGCCCGGTAGATTTCCGCGCGGGTGGTGTGGAGCGTCTGGCCGACCAGCAGGCCCGTGAGCATCGGGTCCACGAGGATGGTGCGGTTGCCGTTGTTCCAATCGAGAGCGAGGAGTCCGCCCTGGCCGGGCTTTTGTTCCTCCGCTTCGCGGGTGAGTTGCGCGTGGAGGTCGCCGTCGCCCTGGCAAACACCCTCGACCCACCATTTGAAAATATCGCCCACGGCCGACTGGCCCGCCTCGATGCCGTAAAAGCCGGGAAGGATCGCGCCTTTCACGATCCCGCAGATCCCCGGGATGTCGGCCACTTTCTTCGATGCCGACACGACGCAGCAATCGCAAGTCGAGGTGCCGATCGCCTTTACCAGCATGCCTTCGCAAATGCCACTGCCGATCGCTCCGTAGTGGACATCGAATTCGCCGATGGCGATGGGGATGCCGGCGGGCAGGCCGAGTTTTGCGGCCCACTCGTGGGAGAGGCTTCCGGCGGGTTCCGTGGCGTCGTGTGCTTTTTCGTAAAGCCTGTCGCGAAGGGCGGCGAGTTTGGGATCAAGCAGCCTCAGAAATTCCTTGTCGGGCAAGCCACCCCATTCGTCGCAGTAGAGTCCCTTGTGTCCGGCGGCGCAGATGCCGCGTTTCACTTTTTTAGGATCGGTGATCCCGGCCAGCACGGAAGGAATGTAGTCGGCGAACTCGACCCAACTGTATGCGGCGTCGAAGACATCGGGCGCGGTGTTGAGGCAGTGCCAGATTTTTGACCAGAACCACTCCGAGGAATAGGTGTTGCCGCATTTCGCGATGTATTGCGGGCGATGCTTCGCAGCGAGTTCCGTGATGCGGGCGGCTTCGCCGTGGCTGGTGTGATCCTTCCAGAGCCAGCATTGCGCGGCGAGATTGGTCTTCCATTTTGCATCGAGCGCGAGCGGGACGTTGTGTTCATCCACGGGGATTGGGCTTGAGCCGGTAGTATCGACGCCGATGCCGATGATTTTTGAGGGGGTAAAGCCGTCCGCGGAGGCTGCCGCCTTGAGCGCACCTTTTACGCTTTCCTCCAGACCGGTGAGGTAATCGCCGGGATACTGCCGCGCGAGGTTGTGATCCTTCGCGTCAAGCAGGATGCCCTGGTTGCCGGAAGGATAATTCACCACGCAGGTGCCGAGTTCGCGTCCGTTGGAGGTGTCAACGATGAGGGCTCGCACTGAATTGGTGCCGTAGTCGATGCCGAGGGAGAAAGACATGATGAGTTTTCTAAAAGTGCGGGAGAGGATAGTAAAGGGGAATTGGGGAATTTAGCATTTATCATTTAGAAAGTAGTAATCAGTAATCAGTTTTCAACCCCCATTTACTCTGGGGCACCTTTACCGGGTTGGACTGGGTTGGACAGATTTTTAAGTTATCAGTTCCGGGTTTTTCAGAAATCTGAGGATCAGTTTTGAAAAATGCTGAGGCTTTTAGGCCGGTTTAACCCGGTATAGGCCGGTAGCTTGTCGTGTTTGCCGCTACAGGTTTTCATTTTTTAAGTCCATTTTGGCTTGATTCACCTTGATTTACCTTGATTTACCTTGAATTGGTTTAATTTTTGGGTGAGCACCAGAGAAGCTAAGGCCCAGAGAATCGTCCACAGATTTACACAGATTGCAGCCCTGTGCCCCTCTGGTTGCCGCCCTCGCCCCTCGGCTTCTCCAGGAGTCGAATCTCCAAGAGTCGAGTTACACAGATTGGGATCAAATCGGCTTTGTTTTGGCTTAAAAATGGGTTTGTTTGGCTTTGAATTGGCTTTGTTTTTGAGGCTCTAACAGAGTAAAAATTGGCTTTGTTCGGAAAAAATGCATGTTTTTGAAGGGGAATATTTCCCCGCGAAGGTTGTAAGGAGCCGGGTTTGGAAATTGGAATTTCACCACGAAGGTACCAAGACCCGAAGTTGGATGAGTCCTCTTCCCTCTGTTTTACGCCATGGCTCTGGCTTATGTTTGATTTTGATAAAATGCATTTAAGATGTCAAGCTATTTGTTAGTTTATTTTCACTTGTGTGGATGGTCTGGAAAAATGGTGGCTTTCCCTGTAGATGTGTACGGGTGCAGCGTATGTGAAAACCAGATCCAAGAGTGATTTGGATATTTTTTTGACAGGATTAACAAGGTTTACAGGAATGAAATCACGTGTATCAGAACCGGATTTCCTGCCAGTGGTCATTCTTGTTTTTTCACTACGCGCTCGATCCGGCGGTCGGGGATGAACCACATGATGGCGACGAGGACGTACATGGCATCTGCGAGCCACTGGTTTACGAATGCGAGGCCGATTCCGATGGCGTAGAACACGATGGAGAGCTTTCCTTTTTTATCGCGGCCGACTGCGTCCGCGAGGAGGCAGTCGCGCCCCTGCCTGGCGATGATGGTTTGCTGGAGAATAAAATATGCAATGGCGGAGACGAGCAGGATGAAGCCGTAGAGTGCGGTGGGCAGGGCGGCGAAGTGATTTTCGCCCATCCATGCCGTAGCGAACGGGACGAGCGACTGCCAGAAGAGCAGATGCATGTTGGCCCACATGATCGGGCCGTTCACCTCTTCCGTCATGTGGAGCAGGTGGTGATGGTTGTTCCAGTAGATTCCCACGTAGATGAAGCTCAACACGTAGCTCAGGAAAACGGGCAGCGTAGTCGCCAGAGCGGCAAGGTCCGTGCCGTGCGGGACCTTCAACTCCAGAACCATGATGGTGATGATGATGGCTATTACACCGTCGCTGAAGGCTTCGAGACGATTCTTGGGCATGGATCCATGAAAGCAAAAAAATCGGCGGCTGGTAAACTGTCTTCTTTTTCGAGCCGATACGGGTTCGTGTGGGTTTTTATGATGGAATCAAGGCCCAGCCTTGACAGATGCGGTGGATGGAAACGGAGAAATCTTCCGCAGGTCGGCGGCGGGTCCGGGGAAGAGCGGGAGCTGGGTAAAACGGCCTGTTTCCACGAAATTACAACAAGGGGAATGCATTCAAAGATAGTCCCTGAATATCTCCTTCTCCGGTCTTAGTGTCTCAAAATTTCCTTAAAGGGCGTCTAAAAAGTGCGTGAACGTTTCCGCTTCGCGCCGGCGGGGTTTCGCACTCGCTCGCCGGGAGGCTCGCGCTCCCATCGTTCGGCGAGCCATTTGGGACTTTTTAGACCGCCTCTTAATTGGTTTAAACCTAAACCCCCCGAATTTTCCGCCGGTAGACTATGGTGTCGATCAGACTTAAATACGAAAAAAACAAATGCGCGCACTTGTAATGGATGATTCGCGGGGCATGCGAATGATCGTTCGCAGATTCGCCCAGGAATTTGGTTTGGAAGTCACCGAAGCCGGGAACGGCACGGAAGGACTCGACCGCCTGGACGAGATGGACGTGCCGGCTCCCGAACTCATCGTTGTTGATTGGAAAATGCCCACGATGGACGGCTTCGACTTCGTGCGGGTCGTGCGCTCCACGCCGTTCTACGATGATACATTCATTCTCTTGCTCACCAGTGAATCGGGATCGGACGAAATCCGGCAGGCGCTACAGCAGGGAGTGAACGACTACCTCATCAAGCCATGCACCGGCAAGGACATACGGGAAAAGCTGGAATCTGTCATCCGGCAGATCAATTTCCACATGACCCCATCCGGATCGTAAGCCGTTTTGTTGACTCTCGCATGATAGGAAGACATCAATGCCAAAGCTCTGCGGGGCATACCCTTTGGCATTCCAAAAACCCACGCGAACCCGTATCGGCCCGCTTCTTTTTGTGAGGCTCAATGTCCGGATCAGCCGCTGCCATGGAAGTGCGATGATGACTTACTGGCGCGGGCTCGAAAACTTTGCCATCCGTCCTCCCGGTAGCTTTCGATTCAGGATGGAGTAGTTTCACCATGATCGTGAGCACTCAAACCATTATGAATCCATTGTTCCTTGTTATCCCGTCCGTTGTTGCGATCGCGTTGTTCTGGAAGAATCTTCAGGTTTACGTTCCGGTGGCGGCAACGAGACGATGCCGGGGAACTGTGCGGTGAATCAAACGCCTGCGGGCGAGGTTGCAGCATGATTACCCTGAAAGAACTGAGGGCCGCCTACCCAAACAAGGAGATCATCTTCAAGCGGGACAGGACTTATTATCCGCGCGATACCGTCACGCTACCGGACGGCGGGGAGATTTGCCTGGATACGACCATCCACATGACGTTTCTCAAGCAAGATGCGAAGAGCGAATATTTCGACATGATGATCTTGAATAAAATCGGTGAGTCGGCGCTTTTCAAAGATGACTCGATCAAGACCCTGGTGATCGCCAACGCCAAAACCGGGAAGGGAAGCAAGTTCCACGGATTTCTGGCGGCTGTGGCGACTGAGGTGTCGATAACGTTTACGTTTCTGGCGGGTGGGAGATGAGTCATCGAATTTTTTAGTCCTCTTGTCTTGATGTGGCCCTCGAGCGTTTAAATAAATAGCGTAGCCATTTAGAAGTGCGGCTTCGCCGGTGTTGTCGCATCGCGCCCGGAGGTCACGATCCACCATTCCGTGGCCAAGTCTTTATTTGATTTGGTCTACAATCTCCTTATGTCCTGGGCATTTAAATTTTGAGAATCTTTTGCTGGGAAATGCATGGTTCCGGTGCCATTCTTGACCGGCACCTTTTCTTTTCCGGCAATGGTCAAGTCAATCATATCGCAGAGGATGACGGCAAAGATGGAAGGCGAGTTCTGCGTTTTCCTCATCGGGATGCGGATCAACCGCCCGCTCAAAATCCATAAATGGCTACCTGTAGTGATGGCGATGCCCAGGATGCTGCGCGAACTTGAGACCCATAAGGAGCTGGGATTTCTCGGCAGCCACCTTTGGTTTGGCCGCACCATTATCTCGCTGCAATACTGGCGCTCGGCTGCGCATTTGATGGACTACGCCACGAACAAAAACATGCAACATTCGCCCGCGTGGGCGGCGTTTACGCGTTCCGTGGGCGATAGCGGCGATGTGGGCATCTGGCATGAGACCTATGTGATTGCCCAGGGCTCTTGTGAAAGCATCTATCACAACATGCCTGCGTTCGGTCTCGGCAGTGTGGGCACGCTCGTGCCGGCGACCGGTCACTACCAGCACGCCAAAGAACGCCTCCAGGCCGCAAAGCCATGAACATCGTTGCGGCGTGAATTTTTTTGATATGCCAATGTATATTGCAATGCTGCGGGGGATCAACGTAAGCGGACATAATGTCATCAAAATGGAACCGCTTCGCGCGTCCTTCGCCGGGCTGGGATTCAGCAGCGTCAAAACCTATGTCCAAAGCGGCAACATCGTTTTTGAAGCGTCGAATGGTTCCACCGCCGGCCTGGCCGAAAAAATCGGGCGGAAAATAATGGGTGACTTTGGTTTTGCGGTTCCCGTATTTGTGAAGACCGCGAAAGAAATGGAGGAAACCACCAGGCGCAACCCGTTTCTGAAGGATCCTGCGATCGATCATTCCAAACTGCACGTCACTTTCCTGACGGACGATCCGCCGAAGGGGGCGCTTGAACAGTTGCAGCCATTGGCCGTGAAACCGGAGCAACTGAGCATCGCTGGCCGGGACATTTATCTCTACTGCCCCAACGGGTATGGGAGAACCAAGCTTTCCAATACCGCCATCGAAAAGAAGCTGTCCACAGGGGCTACCACGCGAAACTGGAATACCGTGAATACGCTTCTGGGGATGACAAAGTAAACGAACCAGGCTCCATTTCCATTCTCCAATGTCCTTTTCGAACCGAGCAGATTTCATTGTCCAGAGCCATCGCGGTGCGGGCGATCTTTCGACGGATAATACGCTGGAGGCTTTTGAACTGGGGTGGTCGATGGGGACGATCCCCGAGGCGGATGTGAGGACTACGCGGGATGGGGTGATCGTTGCGTTTCACGATAATCACCTCGCGCGGGTGGTGAAGGAGCCCGGGCCGGGCCTGGCAAACGCGACGGTAGCGGATGTTTCATGGAGGCGGCTTTCCAAGCTCGACGTGGGGAGCTGGAAAGGGGCGGAGTTTTCGGGGCACCGGGTGCCGCGTCTTGCCGATGTCTTTAAATGCATGCGGGGCCGTCCGGAAAGGCAACTTTACATGGATATCAAGGCGGCAGATCTCAGGGAACTTGCATCGGTGGTGGAAACGTATGGCACGGGTCCACAAGTGATCTTTGCCTCGACGGATTATCCTGTGATCGAGAAGTGGATCGCCCTCGTGCCGAATGGACGGACACTTCTTTGGATGGGGATGGGAGGGCGCCCGGATGAGTCGCATGTGGAGGAGCGTTTTGCGGAATTGAGGAAAATCGGATTCCGGGGAATCAGCCAGCTTCAGGTCCATGTGCATCTCAAGCTTCCACTGGCGGAAATTCGCCGGGAGACGCGCGATCCTTTTTTGCTGCGCGATGAGTTCTTGATTCAAACGGCAAAGGAATTGGAGGAGCGCGGCATCCTGTTCCAGGCGCTTCCGTGGGAGGGGGCGAGCGAGGCGATTTACTGGAAGCTGCTCGATCTGGGCGTGCAATCCTTTGCGACGAACCGGCCGGATATTACCTTGCGGGCTCTGCAGGGCTATGAACCCCCAAGCGCGGGAAAGTTTTCAGCATGAGCGAAACGCTTATCGCAACGGCGCCAGCACCTGCGAAGGAGACGCGGGCATTGCTGATAGGGCGGGGCGTACGGTGCTTGATCCGGCGGTTCGCAGCGGGGTTTCGGAGAGCGGCCTTGATGCTTTGTCTGGGGGATGGCCTTATTTTTTCTTCCCGGGCTGCGTGTCCTTGGCAGAGGGGCCGAGGCGGACCTGGCCGATGAGGGTGGCGCCTTCCTCCATGGCGAGCTGGTTTGAGACGAGGTCGCCGGTGAGCGAGGCTGTGGAGGAGAGTTCGCATTTGTTCATGACCGTCACATTGCCGATGATTTTTCCGGAGAGGCGCAGGGATTCGGTCATGACGTCGCCATCGATCATCGCGCTTTTCTCCACGAGGAGGGAGTCGCCGGTGATGCTGCCTTTTTTAATCTGGCCGCCGAAGGCGAGCTCGCCTTTGAAATCGAGTGAGCCTGTGATTTCGACGTCGTCGAGGATGGTGCTTTTTGGTTTGTTGGTTGCTTCGTTCATGAAAATAGATATTGGAGATGATTATCGCTAGCATCATCCCGAATGGCGGAATCGCAACAAGGATATTCGGATTACCGCTTTTTTTTGCCGCCCTTTGCCGGGGTGCGACAGGGGTTAAAATGGCTGGCAGATTATGAGTGACGGAAATGCGCTTGATTTGCCTTTTTCAAGTCTTACCCTGCCAGCATGCCATCTTCGGGAACCACCATTATCAACCCACCAGCCGCGCCAAAAACAGATAAAGCGGCGGTTAAAAAAACCTCCGATATTCTTGCCGCGACGGACACTTTTTTAAACCGTCATCTCGGGCCGAACGCGGGGGAAGTGGATGAAATGGCGCGCGCGACGGGATTCGATTCGCTGGATGCGCTTGTGGATGCCACGGTGCCCGCGGGCATCCGGCTGGGGAGGGCGCTGGATCTGCCCGCGCCGAAGGGGGAGCACGAGGCGCTGCATGAGCTGCGCGAGATCGGAAAGAAAAACAAGGTGTTCCGCTCGTTCATCGGGACGGGATACCACGGCTGCATCACGCCGCCGGTGATCCAGCGCAATATTTTTGAAAACCCGGGCTGGTACACCGCCTATACGCCCTATCAGGCGGAGATCGCGCAGGGACGCATGGAGGCGCTGCTGAATTTCCAGACGATGATCGTCGATCTCACGGGACTCGATATTGCCAATGCTTCATTGCTGGACGAGGCGACCGCTGCAGCCGAGGCGATGGCGATGGCTTATGCGTTGAAGAAGAGCGCGGAGGCGCAGGCGATTTTTGTTTCGCGGAATTGTCACCCGCAGACCATCGAGGTCGTGCGGACGCGGGCGGAGCCGCTGGGGATAAAGGTGATCGAGGGGGACGAGTTTGCGTTTGATTTCAGCGAGAAGATTTTTGCGGTGCTGCTGCAGTATCCCGACACACGCGGGACGATCCATGATTACGCGGCGCTGGTGGAGAAGGCGCATGCGGCGGGGGCGATGGCCATTGTTGCGGCAGATATATTGAGTCTCACATTAATAAAGCCGCCGGGGGAATTCGGGGCCGATATCGCGGTGGGATCGACGCAGCGGTTTGGCGTGCCGCTGGGGTATGGCGGGCCGCACGCAGCCTACATGGCGACGCGCGATGCTTTCAAGCGGCAGATGCCGGGGCGGCTCGTGGGGGTGTCGCATGATGCGCAGGGGAATCCGGCCTACCGGCTTGCGTTGCAGACGAGGGAGCAGCATATCCGGCGGGACAAGGCGACGAGCAACATCTGCACCGCTCAGGTGCTGCTGGCGGTGATGGCCTCGATGTATGCGGTTTATCACGGGCCGGAGGGGTTGAAGAAAATTGCGGAGCGGGTGCGGAATGCGACCCTGGCGCTGGGCAGAGGGCTGGCAAGGGTTGGTAAAGGTGGAATATCCCAGTCAAATATTTTTGACACTTTGTGCGTAAAAATGCCGGATGCGGAGACGGCAGCGAAGGTGATTGACGCGGCGCGCGGACGCAGGATTAACCTGCGCGACTTTGGTGATGGAAGCATCGGAATCACGCTTGATGAGACCACGAGCCAGCAGGAAGTGGCGGATGTGCTGGCGTGTTTTGGGGCGGATACCGATGTTGCCGGGCTTTTGGAAGGAACCGATGGCGCATTGAGCAGCGTCCATGCGCGCACGAGCGAATTCCTTACGCATCCGGTTTTCAACAAGCACCATACCGAGACGGAGATGCTGCGCTACGTCCGGCAGCTTGAGGCGAAGGATTTGTCGCTGTGCCATTCCATGATCCCGCTCGGTTCATGCACCATGAAGCTGAACGCCACCTCGCAGATGCTGCCGGTGACGTGGTTCGGCTATTCGAAATTGCATCCCTTTGTGCCGCTCGACCAGGCGGCGGGATACCAGCACATTTTCCGCGACCTTGAGCAGTGGCTCGGGGAGATCACCGGGTTTGCGGGGATTTCGTTGCAGCCGAATGCCGGTTCGCAGGGGGAATACACCGGGTTGCTGGCGATCCGCAAATACCACGAGAGCCGGGGTGAGGGGCGCCGCAACGTCTGCCTGATCCCGACGAGCGCGCACGGCACCAATCCCGCGAGCGCGGTGATGGCAGGGTTCCGCGTCGTGCCCGTGCAGTGCGAAAGCGGCGGGGACATCGATCTCGCGGATCTTCTTACAAAAGCGAAGCAGCACGAAGCCGACCTCGCGTGCCTGATGGTCACCTACCCGAGCACGCATGGCGTCTTTGAGGAGACGATCGGGGAGATTTGCAAGATCGTCCACGCCCATGGCGGCCAGGTCTATATGGACGGCGCGAACATGAACGCGCAGGTCGGCCTTTGCCGGCCCGGAGACATCGGGGCGGATGTGTGCCATCTCAATTTGCACAAAACCTTCTGCATCCCGCACGGCGGCGGAGGGCCTGGCATGGGGCCGATCGGCGTCGCGAAGCATCTGGTCCCCTACCTGCCATCGCCCGCGGGCAGCGGCGGGCTTGTCTCGGCGGCACCATGGGGGAGTGCATCGATCCTCGTGATCCCGTGGATGTACATCCGCATGATGGGTGCGGAGGGACTGAAGGAAGCGACGAAAGTAGCGATTCTGAACGCGAACTACATCGCGAGCCGGCTCGATGCTTATTTCCCGGTATTATTCAAAGGCAAATCGGGACTGGTCGCGCACGAGTGCATCCTGGACCTGCGGGACTGGAAGAGCGCCGGGATCGAGGTCGAGGATGTCGCCAAGCGCCTGATGGACTACGGATTCCACGCCCCGACGATCTCCTGGCCGGTGCCCGGCACGATGATGATCGAGCCGACGGAAAGCGAATCACGGGAGGAACTCGACCGCTTTTGCGATGCGATGATCTCAATCCATGCCGAAATCAAAGCCGTGGCATCCGGCGCGGCGGACAAAAAGAACAACGTGCTGAAAAATGCCCCGCATACCGCGCAGGTTGTGATTTCCGATCAATGGGACCGGCCCTACCCGAGGGAGACGGCGGCATATCCGGCGCCATGGACGCGGATATTCAAGTTCTGGCCCGCCGTAGGACGCATTGATAACGTTTATGGAGACCGCAACCTGATCTGCTCCTGCCCGCCGATGGACGAATATGGTTCGTGATTTCCGGGCGCCTGTCATGTAAGGATCATACCGGCACTAAAAAAAATGCGAACAGGCTCATAAAACTTATATCGAGAACATTTTATGCTACTGATGGAGTGACCAATGCATTTTGACCTGCCGATGAGCCATTTTGAACCCCTTTTTTTCCCTGCGACGGTGATTGCCGGTTCGTTGCTATTCTTCATCGTGCTACTGGCGGCTGCGGCTGGAGCGTTCGCGATCTACCAATTCAATATAAGCAGGGAAGAGGGGGAAGCCCTTCGCAAGTCCAACCAGAAACTGGCGCTCCACCGGGGGCAGACACCGCTGGCGGTGATCGAGTGGAACAAGAATTTTGAGATCACCGAGTGGAATCCCGCGGCGGAACGGATCTTTGGTTACACCGAGGCCGAGGCGCTGGGGAAGGGGCTGGATTTCATCGTGCCATCGTCGGCCAGAAAACAGGTGGACGATGTCAGGAGCCAGCTTTTCGCCAAGACCGGCGGCAAGCAAAGCACAAACGAAAACGTCACCAAGGACGGTCGCATCATCCTTTGCGAATGGTTCAACACCCCCCTGATCAACAGCAAGGAAGAGATCACGGGAGGGGCATCGCTCTGCCAGGACATCACGGAGCGTAAAAAGGCGGCGGCGGAGATCGAGAACCTTGCTGCGTTCCCGCGTTTCAATCCCGATGCCGTCATGCAATTCAGTGCGGACGGGGCGCTGATTTATTCCAACAACGCCGCGTTGCAACTTGCGCGCGCGCTTGGAAAGCTGGAACCGGCGGACATCCTGCCCACGGACACGGCAGTGATCGTGCGGCAATGCCTTACCGGCGCAAACGAGACCATCAAGCGCGAGACCACGCTGGCGAAGCGGACGGTTTCGTGGGCATTTTTCCCGATTCCCACGCTGCAATGCGTGCATTGTTACGCATCGGAGATCACCGAGCGGATCAACCTGGAGGCGCAATTGCGCCAGTCGCAGAAGATGCAATCGGTCGGACAGCTCGCGGCCGGCATCGCGCACGATTTCAACAACATACTCACCATCATCCAGGGGCATACAGAGCTGGTATCCAGCGAGGAAGGCCTGCCGCCGAGCGCGCATGAGTCGCTCGAGCAGGTATCCATGGCGGCGCAACGCGCGGCGAATCTTACGCGGCAGCTCCTTACCTTCGGCCGCAAGCAATTCATGCAGGTGGAATTGCTGGACCTGAACGAAGTGATCAAGAGCGTCACGCAGATGCTGCGGCGCGGCCTCGGGGAAAACATCACGCTGCGCTGCAATCTTTCGCCCCGCCTGCCGGCAATCGAGGCCGACACCACCATGATGGAGCAGATCGTGATGAACCTCTCGCTGAACGCGCGCGACGCGATGGTGGAGGGGGGATCCCTCATCATCACCACGAACCCGGTGAAGGTCGGGCGCGAATACGTGGACCGGAATCCCGAGGCGCGCGAGGGGGTCTTCGTATGCCTCACGGTGAGCGACAACGGATGCGGCATGGACCGCACCAAGCTCGGGAAGATTTTTGAGCCGTTTTTCACGACGAAGGAGGTCGGCAAGGGGACGGGCCTCGGGCTGGCCACGGTGTACGGCATCGTGAAGCAGCACATCGGCTGGATCGAGGTGGAGAGCGAGCCGGGCAAAGGAACGGCGTTCAAGATCTTCCTGCCGAGCAGTGCCAAGAACGTGGCGGCCGCGGCGGCCAAGGGAGCCGGCAAAACGGTCAAGGGCGGCAAGGAAACGATCCTGCTCGTCGAGGACGAGCCCGGCGTGCTGATGCTGGCGCGCGGAGTGCTGAAGACCTACGGCTATCAGGTGCTGGAGGCGCAGTCCGGCATCGAGGCGTTAAGGATATGGGCGCAATTTGACACACGGATCAACCTCCTGCTCACCGACATGGTGATGCCGGGCGGCATGTCCGGCTACGACCTCGCAAAAAAGCTGCGGGCGGAGAAGCATAATTTAAAGGTGATTTATACAAGCGGTTACAGCATGGAAACGCTCGGGCAGGATTTCTCGCTCGGCAAGGGGATGCTGTTCCTGAAAAAGCCATACCAGCCGCAGATGCTCGCACAAATGGTGCGGGACTGCCTGGATGCACGGACCTGAGATCAAACCAAGGAAGGGAGGAGAATTTGTTGGGACAACAAGTTGAGAAGATGATTCCGGCGCTGTCGCGGATTTTTTCCGCGAGGAATGTCGTCCGGCTGGCCGGCATCGCCCTTCTGCTTTACGGGTGCGGGGCTGCGGCGGCATTCGCGGAGGACGCGCAGTTCACTCCCCAGGTCACGGAATTGATCCGGCAAGGCGACCAGGAAGACGCACATGCAAACACGAAGGCGGCGCTCGCGCTTTTCCAGCAGGCGGACAAATTGAGCCCCGACCAGGTGGCGATCCTTCTGCGCATCGCGAAGCAGTACATGGATCTCGTCGGCGAAACGAATGCGCCCGGCGAGCCAGCGAAAGCCGCCAAAAACTCCATGGAGTATGCGCAGCGCGCGGTCGAACTCGACCCGAAGTGCGCCAAGGCCCATCTCGCGCTTGCTGTGGGCTACGGAAGGATGACCGACTTTGCCGACAACAAAACGAGGCTCCTCTATTCCAAAACTGTGAAAGACGAGACGGAGAAATCCATCGCGCTCGACCCGACCGACCCCTATGCCTACCACGTGCTGGGCAGGTGGAATTATTGCGTGGCGAGCCTCAACCCGATGTTGAAGCTGATGGCGAAATACATTTACGGCGGCCTGCCGGAAGCATCCCTGGAGGATGCGGCGAAGTATTTGAAAAAGGCCACGGAAATCGCCCCGCAACGGATCATCCACCGGTTTGAACTCGCGCGCACCTACAAGGCGATGGGCAAGACCGACCTCGCGGCAAAGGAATGGGACATGATCCTCCTCCTGCATGCTGACAACAAGGAGGAGGAGACCGCGCAAAAGACGGCGCGGGAGGAATTAAAATCCATTCCGGCCTACGAGCGGTCCGCCCCGTCCGCCACCAATGGTTTGACCGCCAGCAACGCCCAGCCCGCGAGGAAGCAGAGCCCGCCGATCGGCGTGATCGCGCCCAGCCAGGGCACCCCGGATGCCGCGAGCAGATAAAGACTGCCGCTGAAAAACAAAATTCCCACGCCAAACAAAAGCCATGTCAGGAAAGGAAAAGGGCGGCGCGTGGCGATGAAGAGCATTACCACCGCGTGGACCAGGTGATAGGTGGAGGCCGTTTTCCAGACATCCACGGTGAAATATTTTTCGAGCACGGGTTTCAGCGCATGGGCGCCGAATGCGCCGAGCGCGACCGCAAGAAAACCAAGGATTGCGGAAATGCGAAACGCGTTGGTTGAATTCATGGTGCGAAACGTTATCATCTCCGGCGTTGTCTTGAAGTCATAAATATGGATTGGAAAACCTGGAAACCCCGCGAAAAAGCCACGCTCTGTTTTATCCAAACCGGCGGTCAGTTGCTCCTGATCCGCAAGAAGCGGGGCCTCGGCGCGGGCAAGATCAATGCGCCGGGTGGCAGGCTCGAGGCCGGCGAGACACCGCTGCAGGCCGCGATCCGCGAAACGCAGGAGGAGGTCGGCGTGGTGCCGCACGGGCTCGAAAAGCGCGGGGAATTGCATTTCCAGTTTGTCGATGGCTACAGCCTTTTCTGCACGGTGTTTCTCGCGACGGGATACAAAGGGGAGTTTTGCGAGACGGATGAGGCGGACCCGTTCTGGGTGCCGGTCGATTCCGTGCCGTATGAGGGCATGTGGGAGGACGACGCGAAATGGCTTCCCATCGTGCTCGAAGGGAAAGGGTTTCGCGGATTTTTTGAATTCGACGGTGAGAAGATGCTGAGCCATCATGTCGATGTCGTCGATTACAGCGAAGGCTTGCAGCCCTTGCATTGAACCATGGCGCGCGTGCTTATTGCCGGTTGCGGATTTGTCGGGAAGGCGACAGGGCTTTTGCTGAAGGCGGGCGGCTGGAAAGTGACCGGGGTGACGCGTTCGGAGGAATCGGCGGCGCAGCTTTCGGCTGAGGCGTTTCGGGCGGTTGCCTGTGATATTTCCGATCCCGCCATGGTGAAGGAAAAGCTGGGTGGGTTTGAAGGAATCGATGCAGTGGTGGATTGCGTAAGCTCGGGGCGCGGGGGCGAACAGGCTTACCGGAAAAATTATCTGGAGGGCGCGCGGAACTTTCTGGAGGTTCTCAAGCCGCGGAAATTTCTTTTTACCGGCAGCACGTCGGTTTATGCGCAGACGGATGGCTCGTGGGTCACGGAGGAGAGCCCGGCGGAGCCTGTGCGCGAGACCGGGCGCATTTTGCGCGAGACCGAGGAACTGGTGCTGGGGCATGATGGCATTGTCACGCGCCTTGCGGGGATTTACGGGCCGGAGCGCTGGACGTTGCTGCGGAAATTCCTCGATGGCAGCGCGGTCATCGAGGAGGACGGCAGCCGGTGGGTGAACCAGATCCACCGCGATGACGCGGCGGAGGCGATCAGCTTTTTGTTAAACACGGATGCGGTGTCGGATATTTACAATGTCTCCGATAACACGCCGCTTTCGCAGGTCGATTGCTACCGCATCTTCAGCGAGCATTTTAAAAAACCGCTGCCGCCGACCGGGCCGGTGGATACGAATCGCAAGCGGGGCGTTACGAATAAGCGGGTGAGCAATGCGAAGCTAAGGGCGCTGGGGTGGGAGCCGAGGTTTCTGTCGATGAGGGAAGCCTTATCTGATAAATAAGAGGACCAATCAAATTTCATGAAAGTAGGCAGCAAATTATCAGCACAAGACAATGGCACTCACATGTTTGTTGATTACAAAACAATCCCTCATTGTCCCCAATGCGGTTATAGACTGGACTACTTTGCTATAAATCGTGGATATCGCTGGAAGGATAGCCAAGAGGATGTCGGAGCAACCTACGACGGCTATCTGATTGTGTCAGAACAATTCCGCAGCTTTTGCCTTCATGAGGGCTATACAGGATTGAAATTTGAGATTTTTGAAAACGATCACCAGCACTATGCATTGATAGTGGAGCACACCGTTGCGTTTGATTACGCAAAAAGAAAAACCAAGTTCGAAAAACTTTGTCCTGCTTGCGAAAATTATGAATCAGTAGTTGGCGCGAAACCTAGCTATCTAATAACAGACCAAGCCCTGTCCGATGGAATGTACCGAAGCGATTTATTAATCGGCAGTGGAAATGAAAAACATCCCTTGATATTCGTCGCGGAGACCACCCGGCTTAGGATGCTGGCTAGTGGCTTAAAAGGATTGGAATTTTCAGACGTTTTTGGATTAGAGGGCTGATCTACGAGAGGGATTGGCTTTGGATTCTTCCAGCAGATCAAGCACTTGTTCCCGCTTCACGCTCGGAAAGCCTTCCAGAAAATCGTCGATGGATTCTCCCGCTTCCAAATGATCAAACAAACTGCGGGCAGGCACCCGCGTGCCTGCAAAAACGGGTTCCCCACCAAGGATATCGGGATCTTGAATGACGACTTGGCTCATGCGAGGAGTTTAGCGTCACGGACGGTGGATATCAACCGCAAACGCGGTTGCCGGGAATACGCTGTTTAAGTATTGAGAGTGAATTGCTGCGACGCTCACGAAGCTGGAGCTTCGAAGACAATTGCGTGACCAGGCTGGAGCCCGGTCACGAGGAGGTTTTTGATGATCGGGGCTAGGAAATCAAAGCGTGCCGGTGTCTGCGAAAGGAGACGACGCTGGCATTGACCGCAAACTTGATCATCCCCGCCGCGCGGCGTTTTCCGCAGGCGTCGTAGGCTTCCGTGATCAGTTCACCAAAGGTCAGCACTTTTTGTTTCTTCTTATGGCTTGTTTTCATGGCGCGATCATAGGCTGCGTTCTTGCAGATGCCATGGGGTGTAACCCTACCAGTTGCGCAAGACAAATTCAGACGTGCTGGTAAATGATTTTAAGAGGACAACCCAAAATGTTTTCGAATTGAATTATTTGAGGATTCCCTAACGTCGCGATATTCGGGTTCATCACTTCGAGAATGAATTTGGAAAAGCCCTGATCGAAATAGTATTTCAGTTCGTTCAACGATTGGGCGACGTGTCCACAGGGTGTAGAAATTTGGGCAAGGGAAAATCCTGAATCTAAATAGTTCTCGTCCATCTGCGCACCCCACCATTCGGTAGATATTTGTGCGTTACAGACGGGACACCGAATGCTTTCAAAGTTCCCTCCGCAGTCACGAAACTGCACCACAGGCGTAATCTCAGAGAAAATGCCATCGGAGTTCGGTGTAATTTCGGCGAGAAGTGCTTCTGCCCGTTTTATGGCTTCGTCGGAAGGAACAAAATGCGGATCACGCGGGATTAAACAGATCCAGTTATCAGACATAGTATTCTTTACGCCCTCGGGTGGAACTTGTGATGCACCGACTTGAGGTGCCGCTGGTCCACGTGCGTGTAAATCTGCGTGGTGGAGATGTCGGCGTGGCCGAGCATTTCCTGGATGATGCGGAGGTCGGCGCCGTTGCTTAGCAAATGCGTGGCGAAGGAATGCCGGAGCATGTGCGGGTAGATATTGGCCTCCAGGCCGGAATGCCTGGCGATGCGTTTTACGATCTGCCAGACGCGGGCGGGGGTGAGCTTTGTGCCGCGCACGGAGAGGAAGACGTCGCTGCCGGTCCTGCTCTTTACGAGCGTGGGGCGTTCGCGGTCGAGGTAGGCGTTGATCGATTCCCGCGCTTTTTTTCCGACCGGGACGAGGCGCATCTTGTTGCCCTTGCCGGTGACGCGGATGATGCCGTCATCGAGGTTCAGGTTTTCCAGCCGCGCGTTGGTCAGCTCGGAAATGCGGAGGCCGCTCGCGTAGAGGAGCTCGATCATCGCACGGTCGCGCAGACCGAGCGGTTGCTTCACGGGGACGGCATTCAGCAATTGTTCGACCTGGATTTCGTTCAACGTCTCGGGCAGGTAACGCTCAATGCGCGGCATCGGCAGCACCTCGGCGGGGTCGCTCCCGATGATCTTCCGCGCGACGAGGAACCGGAAGAAAATCTTGATCGCGACGACGATGAGCTTGATGGATGCCGCGGCGAGCCCGTCCTTCTTCCGGAACGCGAGATAATCGCCAATATGCGCGTGCGTGACCTCTCCCGGCGTGGTGACGTGCTTCGCCCGGGAGAGCCATTCCTCAAACGCCTCCAGCGATATGCGCGTGGAGATCTGGTAATTATCCGAAAGCCCGCGCTCCGTCGCCAGATACAGGATGAACTGGTCGGTCTCGGCGCGCATGGCTCACACGCCCTTGAGGTCGGAGCCGGTGATGAGCTTGTAGGCGTCGCGATATTTCTTGCTCGTCTTCGCGATGACATCGGCGGGGAGCGAAGGCGCAGGCGGCGTCTTGTCCCAATCGAGCGTCTCGAGGTAATCGCGCACGAACTGCTTGTCGAAGCTCGGAGGGTTCGAGCCGACGGCGTATTCATCCGCGGGCCAGAAGCGCGAGGAATCGGGCGTGAGGCATTCGTCGATGAGAATCACCTCGCCATCGAGCAGGCCGAATTCAAATTTCGTATCCGCCACGATGATCCCGCGCTCGGCGGCAAATGCGCGGCCCGCCTCGTAAATGCGGATGCTCAGGTCGCGGATCTGCGTGGCGACCTTCTCGCCGACGATCTTGCAGCATTCCTCCCAGTCGATGTTCATGTCGTGGCCGACGTCGGCCTTGGTCGAGGGGGTGAAGAGCGTCTGCGGAAGGCGCTCGGCCTGCTGCATGCCGGCGGGAAGCGTGTGGCCGCAGACCTTGCCGGTCTTCTGGTAATCCTTCCAGCCGGAGCCGACGAGGTAGCCGCGCACGACGCACTCCACGGCGAGGGGCTGCGCTTTTTTCACGATCATCGAGCGGCCGCTGAGCTGCGCCTCGAAGGGCTTCAACGATTCCGGGTAGTCGGCGAAGTCGATCGCGAGCAGATGGTTCTGCACGAAATCGAATTTCTCGAACCAGAACGCGGAGAGCTGGTTCAGCACCGCGCCCTTGGCGGGAATCGGCACCGGAAGGATGCAATCGAACGCGGAGATGCGGTCCGTGGTCACGAACAGCAGGCTGTCGCCGAGGTCGAAAATTTCGCGCACTTTGCCGGTGCGCACTTTGGGAATGCCGAGTAGATCACAAGTAAGAATGTCCATCGCGTGGAGTTAAGCAGGAAATGGATGAATCTGAAAATGAGAATTTTTTACAAAAGTAACTTGCGCGGAAAACCGTTTCCATTTATAAGACGTGCTGTAACTAGAAAGAAATGACATCCCTATTTTCCAAGGCAGCGAAAGCAACGGCATCGAGCATCGTCTCGATGGCGCTTGTCTCCGCCGTCGTCATTACCGACGACTCCAGCCGTGGAAAGGAAATGCTCTAGTTCACCCAAACAGATTTTCCAAAAAAACCACCGCTGGCTCCCAGCGGTGGTTTTTTTATTTGAGACCACAGGCGGGGATTCAGCGGTTGGGCAACCCAAAAAAGAAAGCACAACCATGAACACCATAGAAAAAGAACGACCACGACAGACATACACCCCGCAATTTGGCGGCAACAGCGTGACCGAGAGCGTGAGCTTGATCGACCTGCTGTTCGAGACCTATCTCGACGCAGGCCTGCACCAGGCCGATGCCTGGGACGCCGCGCTGGCCGATTTCAGCCAGGGGTTTGGCACGCCGTGTTAAAATGCGCGGCAAGCCGTGCGACCGGGTCTCCTCCAAATCCAGGGATTTCTAAAAATTCATCGATGAGGGGGCCGGGAAGGTATGTGTCGGATACACGGAGCCGGGCCTTTTCAGCACGCCCATCCATAGCAGGATGACGACGAGGAGATTTGCAATCACGACGAATATCAACACTCCCAGGAGGAAGTGTTCGAACGGTCTTACTTGATTACCTACACGCATAATCGATCCCGTACAAAGATAGCATTTTTTTGAGCCGAAATCAACCCGGCGACAGGGCGTTGCCATCATGCAAATCGCCTGCTTGACGAAACCAAAAGCAGGGAAAGAATGCCTCGGAATGCAGCACGACATTTCGCTGGTATCCACGATTGCGGTAGGCCTGGTGTACGCCTTGATCGGCGGCTACATCGCCGTGCGCCTGCGTCTTCCGCCGCTGGCGGGCTATCTGCTGGCCGGCATCGCGGTGGGGCCCTTCACGCCGGGGTTTGTCGCGGATGCGCATATCGCGGAGCAACTCGCCGAGATCGGCGTGATGCTGCTGATGTTCGGCGTGGGGATGCACTTTTCGCTGGGCGATCTGCTCGCTGTGAAGGCGGTCGCATTGCCCGGGGCGATTTTGCAAATGGCGCTCACGACCGGCCTTGGCATCGGCGTGGCGTGGCTTTGGGGCTGGCCGCTAGGGGTGGGTTTTGTATTCGGGCTGGCGCTGTCGGTGGCCAGCACAGTGGTGCTGCTGCGTGCGCTCGAGGCGGAGCATGCGCTCCACACGCACGAGGGCCGCATCGCCGTGGGCTGGCTCATCGTGGAAGACCTGGCGATGGTGCTGGTGCTCGTGCTGCTGCCGGCGCTGGCGGTGCCGCTGGGCGGGCATGCATTGCACGCGGAGACCGGTGACGGGCGGAGCCTGTGGCTGACCATCGCAATCACGCTCGGAAAAATCACGGCATTCGTCGCGATCATGCTGCTCGCCGGGCGGCGCGTGCTGCCGTGGATGCTCACGAAAATCGAGGCCACGGGCTCGCGCGAGCTTTTCACCGTGGCGGTCACGGCGCTGGCATTGGGCGTGGCGTTCGGATCGGCGGAACTTTTTGGCGTTTCATTTGCACTCGGGGCGTTTTTTGCCGGGTTGGTGATCAATGAGTGCGACCTGAGCAAGCGCGCCGCAAAAGATCTGCTGCCGCTGCAGGATGCCTTCTCGGTGCTCTTCTTTGTCGCGGTGGGGATGCTTTTCGACCCGAAGATCCTTGTCCACGAGCCGGTGAAGGTGCTCGTGACCGTGCTGATCATTATTGCCGGGAAATCGCTGGTCGCATTTGTCGTGGCGGTGGCTTTCCGCACGAAGCCGCGCAGCGCGCTGGTCATCATGGCGGGGCTGTCGCAGATCGGGGAGTTCTCATTCATTCTCGCGGTGCTGGGGCAGAAGCTGGGCCTGCTGTCGGAGGAAGGGAAGGATCTGCTGCTCGCAGGGGCGATGATTTCCATCACGCTCAATCCCTTCATCTTCCTGCTCATTTCAAAGGCGATCCCGCATGATGCCCCGGAGGTGGCGGGAGTTCATTGACATTCCCCCTGCGTTCAATCAGAAACCGTGACTTCCCATGAGTGACACATCCCGGTTAATGAGGACGCATCGTCCGATGGCTGTGCAGGCGCTGAACCGCGCGGCGTCGTTGCTGGAACGCACCGGGCTGCTCAATCTCGAGGCCCGCGAGGAGGCGCTGCTCGATGCGGCGCGCAAAAAAGCCGGTGGCAGGGATTTTGAGGATGCGGGTTTTCTCGAGCCGCTGGGGTATCTGCTCGATTCGCTGAAGCGCGAGGCGCGGCTGAATTTCATCGGGAAGATGGCGGCGCGCGAGGATATCCTGCAACTCCTCGTGAACCGACTGCATCTTGAACGTGACCGGACGCTTTACCCGGATATCGCATCGCAAGCGGTCGTGAAGCCGCTCTTCATCGTCGGCCTGCCGCGCACAGGGACAACATTGTTGCACAGCCTCCTTGCGCTCGATCCCGGCTACCGCGCGCCGCTGACGTGGGAGGTGATGTATCCCTCGCCGCCGACCGGGGAGGGTGAGCGGGAGAGGATTGCGAAGACGGCTAAGAATTTCGTGTGGCTGGACAGGCTAGCGCCGGATTTCAAGAAGACACACCTCGCCGGGGCGGAGCTGCCGCAGGAGTGCGTGGCGATCACGAGCCATGCGTTCATGAGCGACCAGTTCGACACCATGTATAACGTGCCCACGTATCGCACGTGGTTCGAGGCGCGGGAGATGTCGCCCGCGTATGATTTTCACCGGAAGTTTTTGCAACACCTGCAGCATCGTCATCCCGGGCGGCGGTGGGTGTTGAAGGCGCCGGCGCACATGCTTTCGCTGGAGGCTTTGTTTGCGGCGTATCCGGATGCGCAGGTGGTGCAGACGCATCGCGAGCCGCTGGAGGTGATCGCTTCCACGGCGAGCCTCACCACGATCCTGCGCGGGACGTTCAGCGATTTCGTCGATCCGGCGCTCATCGGGCGCGAGATGTCGGAGTTCTGGGCGGGGATGCTGGAAACATTCATGCAGTTGCGTGAGCGGCATCCGGCGGGGCGGTTTTTCGATCTCGATTACCTCGAGTTTGTGCGGGAGCCGGTCGCGTCGATCCGGCGCTTGTATGATTATTTCGGCAACACGCTTTCGGCGGATGCCGAGGGCCGGATGCGCGAATTCCTCGCGCGCAACCCCAAGGACAAACACGGCGCGCATCGCTACACGCTGGCGGAATTCGGCCTCGATGCCGCGCAGGAGAGCCCGCGATTCCATCGTTACCGGGAGAAATACAATCTGGCCGCGCCGAAGTCGCTGGCAGCTGTGTGATTTTTTGCGGATGAAAACCTGGTTGCAACTTTTTCGCGCGCCAAATTTGTTCACCGTGCCCGGTGATCCGCTCGCGGGGTTTTTGCTGGCTTCGGGGGTGGTTGTGAGATTTCGCCCGGAACTGCTTTGCGTGATCATCGCGAGCATGGCGCTGTATGGTTTCGGGCTGCTGTTGAATGACTTGATGGACTTCGCCGTGGATCGCAGGGAGCGGCCTTCGCGGCCGTTGCCGAGTGGCAGGGCGAGTCGCGGCGCGGTGTGGGTTGTGGCGGTTTTGCTTGCGGGGCTCGGGCTGGGGATGTGCGCGCTCGCGGGAGCGATGACGCTTTATTTCGGCGCGGCGCTGCTGGTGACGATTGTCGCTTACAACTGCGGGTTGAAGAAAATTTCCGGTGTCGGCGCGGTGGTCATGGGAATTTGCAGGGGCTTGAACCTGATGCTGGGCGCGACTCTTGTTGCGCCGTTCTCCGTCTTCGCGCTAGCTGCGGCATTGGTCATTACGAGCTACATCACGGCGGTGACCTCGCTGGCGCGCGTGGAGACGTCGAACCCCGCGATCCCGCCGCTCATCGGCAAACTCATCCGCGCATTGATCCTGATCCAGGCGGTGTTCTGCGCGATTTCGCGCACGGGCGTGGCAGGTTGGATATGCGCGTGTGTTCTCGCCCTTGCGCTCTGGCCTTTAAGCCGCATAGTAGGCAGGAAGTTTTACGGGAGCTGAACAATGCCTCGCCGCGAGACTTTCCAAACGACATGAATTCTGAAATTTTCCCCTGTGCCCCGTAAAAAGCTTCTTATCATCAACGTCGCCGCCCTCGGCTCGGATCTCGCGGCGAAAATCCCCGGGTTTTCCTTCCGGAACGCCGCCTCGGAATTTCCTGCGGTCACCTGCACGTCGCAGGCGACGTTCCGCACCGCGTCGCCTTCGCAGGTGCACGGGATGGTGTCGAACGGATTGTTTTTCAAGGATCTGCGCAAGGTGCTTTTCTGGGAGCAATCGACGGCGCTCGTGCAGGGCGCGCGCATCTGGGAGAAATTCCGCGCGCAAGGGGGCACCGTCGGCATGATGTTCTGGCAGCAGAGTCTCGGCGAGGCGGTGGACATCGTGCTTTCGCCCGCGCCGATCCACAAGCATGGCGGGGGCATGATCCAGGATTGCTATTGCGAGCCGCGCGATCTCTATGCGCGGCTCATCGCCGGGGTCGGCAGGCCGTTCAATCTCATGAACTACTGGGGGCCGCTCGCTTCGCGCAAATCGAGCGATTGGATCGTCGATGCGACGCTTGCCGTTCTCGCGCAAGGGCAGACCGCGCCTGATTTGTTGCTCACGTATATTCCGCACCTCGATTACGACTTGCAGCGTTACGGTCCGGATAGCCCGCAGGCGGCGAAGGCGCTGGATGTTCTCGGCGGTTATCTCACGCGGTTGCGCACGCAGGCAGAGGCGCAGGGCTACGATTGGTTGATCTTCGGCGACTACGCCATCGAGGCGGCAACGCGCGGGGCGGTTTTTCCAAACCGCGCCTTGCGTGAGGCTGGGCTGTTCGCCACGCGCGATGTCAAGGGGATGAACTACGCGGATTTTTTCACGAGCCGCGCGTTTGCGGTTACCGACCACCAGATCGCGCATGTCTACGCCCCTGGCGCGGAATCGTGCGCGCGGGCGAAGGAGATTTTGCTGAAGCTGGATGGCGTGGACGCTGTTCTCGACCGCGCGGAGCAGCAATCGCTCGGCGTGGCTCATCCCTCGGGCGGCGACCTTTTGCTTATCGCGGCGCAGGGTGCGTGGTTCGCCTATCCGTGGTGGAACGAAAAACGCGAAGCGCCCGATTTTGCAAGCCATGTGGATATCCACAACAAACCCGGCTACGACCCGTGCGAGCTGTTTTTCGGCTGGCCGCCGATGAGTGTCAGTTCCGATGTGAGCCGCATCAAAGGCACCCACGGACGCGGCGGCGCTGGGAATGCCATCGGCTGGAGTTCGTCGCTTTCCTTCGGGCAGCAGCCTTCGACTTTCCTCGAACTTTCCGGTGCAACAAAAACGTGGCTCGATGCTGAAAAATGAAACGGATTGACCAAAAGCTGGCCGTCTCATTCGAGTTCCCGGTCATTTTCACGAACCATGTCTTCGATCCGTCGAACGCTTCATTGGCCGACGCCATTGACCGCCTGCGGGAAGGGGCGGTTCATCGTGTAATTGTGTTTGTGGACGGGAACGTGACACGGGACCGGCCGGAACTCATCGGTGCGATCACCGGCTATTTTCAGGCGCACGCACAACGCCTTGCGCTTGTCATGCCGCCGCAGGTATTGCCCGGGGGCGAAGCGCTCAAGAACGATTTTTCTGTCGTGGAGAAACTGGCGAGCCTTATGCTTGCCGCGCGTCTTTCGCGCCATGCCTGCGTGGTTGTGGTGGGTGGCGGCGCCGTGCTGGATGCGGTGGGCTTGGCGGCTTCGCTCGTGCATCGTGGTCTGCGGTTGGTGCGCGTGCCGACCACGGTTCTCTCGCAAAACGATGGTGGCGTGGGCGTGAAAAACGGCATCAACTTTGCCGGACAGAAAAACGCCATTGGCGTATTCTCCCCTCCTTTCGCGGTGATCAACGACTTTGAGTTTCTGACCACGCTGGACGACCGCCAGTGGCACGAGGGCATTGCCGAGGCGTTCAAGGTTTCCATCATCCGCGAAAAGCCTTTCTTCGATTTCCTCGTGCAGAATGCCGAAAAACTTCACCGGCGTGATCCCGCAGCCATGCAGCACCTTGTTTTCCGCTGCGCCGAACTGCATCTCGACCACATTCGCACGGGGGGCGATCCCTTCGAGTTCGGTCACGCCCGGCCCCTCGACTTCGGCCACTGGTCCGCCCACAAGCTCGAAACCATGTCCGGATTCAAAATCTCACATGGCGAGGCGGTTGCTGTCGGCGTCCTACTCGATTCGCTCTACGCCGTCTCAAAAGGCTGGCTCAAACACGCGGAATTCGACCAGATCCATTCGGCATTCAAGCAAAGCGGCCTCCGTATCTGGCTCGATGAACTCGAACGGACCGATGATGCGGGTCACCTCAAGGTGTTCGACGGCATCGCCGAATTTCAGGAACACCTCGGCGGCAAGCTTTGCATCACGTTCCCACTCGCTATCGGAAACCGCCACGAAGTCCACGAAATCGATCTCCCGGCCATGACGGATGCTATCAGGAATTTAAAGAGCCGCAGCGTAGCATAGTCGTTCCTTTGTGATTTTTCTTGCCAACTTCGGGATTATTTAGTAATATGGCAACAGTTAGTTTATGATATATAAACTATCTATATGAAAACGCCGCACTTTTACAAATCGGCTTGTAAAAAAAGAGGAGCTATCAGTGTGAGTCAAAGCAAATCAAAGCAAAACAAGGGTAAAAAATTTGCGGGGCTGAATTCGAATCCAGGCAAATCCAAGGTAATCCAGGCAAAAATTCTCTAAATGAACCTGGATTTGATCACTTTTGGCGTTTTGCCGAATGTTTTGCTTGATGCGCGGTTTGCTTATGTCCAATAAAGCTTGAAGGGGAAGAAAACACTATGGAGGGAACACAGAAACCGGATTACGTCGAAATAGGCTTCGGCAAACTCGAAAGCGACTTGAAGTTTCTCATCGGCTGTCTCGGTGAGGTGCTTACGGAACTCGGCCACGGCGACATGGCCGTGTGGCTGCCATGGTCGGACAAGCCGCAACCTGCCGATGGAAAGCTGCCGCCGCAGATCGGCCTCGTTTACTCGATCGCATTCCAATTGCTGAACATGGTGGAGGAAAATGCCGCTGCGGCAATGCGCGTCCTGCGTGAGGAGAAAGAAGGGCTTTCCGCCGAGCATGGCCTGTGGGGCCGCGTACTTGCGGTCCTGAAAAAAAACGGGGTGTCCGAGGACGACATAGCCAATGTTCTGGCCCAGGTGCGCGTGGAGCCGGTGCTCACGGCGCACCCGACCGAGGCGAAGCGGCTCACTGTGCTCGAGCAACATCGCGTTCTTTTTAATTTGCTCGAGCAACGCGAGATATTGAACATTACGCCATCCGCCCGTCAGTCCCTGCGCGACCAGACAAAGGCAACGCTCGAACGCCTCTGGCGCACCGGTGAAATTTTACTCACGAAACCGCAGATCGCCGACGAGCGGCGCAATGTGATGCATTACCTGCGCGATGTATTTCCCGCCGTGCTGCCGAAACTGGATGAACGCCTGCGCTATGCGTGGGAGCAGATTGGTTTTGATCCGGAAAAACTTTCCGCTCCGGCCAACGGGCGCAGTCTTCTGCCGCGCGTCAGTTTTGGCACGTGGGTGGGCGGCGATCGCGACGGCCATCCCGGTGTCACTGCTGGGTTAACCGGCGAAACGCTCCAACGCCTGCGGTTGAATTCCCTGCTTACCCTGCATCGCCAGCTTTTGCCGCTGGCTGAAAAAATGACGCTCTCGGTATGGATGCAGCCGCCGCCGCAAAAACTGGTGGAGGCGCACCAAAGTCTTCTTGCCAGGCTGGGTGACCGCGCTCCGGCGGTGATGGCTTCCTACTCCGACGAGCCCTGGCGGCAGTTTGCCAGGCTGATCATCGCCCGTCTGCCGTTGGAAATCGGCCAGGATCATAGCGCACATAGAGTGAGCGAAGGTTCGCATGTATACCGGTTTGCGGACGAGCTCACTGCCGATCTTCAAATCCTCCGCGATTCCCTCTGCGAAGTGGGCGCGATCCGCCTGGCGGAGATGGATGTGCTGCCGGTGATGCGCGCGGTGGAGGTGTTCGGTTTTCACCTCGCGAAACTCGACATCCGCCAGAACAGTCTTTTCCACGAAAAGGCGCTATCACAGTTGATGACCGCCGCGGGAATTGACGGAAGTGATTTCGGCAGTTGGTCGGAGACCGAGCGCCTGCGTTTTCTAGACCGTGAATTGCGCTCGCCCCGCCCATTTCTGCATGCAACCGCAACCGCCGGACCCGAGGCGGACACGGTGCTGGCCTGTTTCCGCGTGCTCGCCACACACATCGAACGCTACGGTACGGATGCCATCGGCGCCCTCATTGTAAGCATGACGCGCCGGCTTTCCGATCTGCTCGTGGTGTATCTGCTCGCCCGTGAAGCGGGTCTCACTCGGCTCCTGCCGAAAGGGCTGGCATGTCTTTTGCCGGTGGTGCCGCTTTTTGAAACGATCGACGATCTCGAGCGCAGTCCGACGATTCTCCGCGCATTTCTTGAGCATTCTGTGACTACCGAAAGTCTGCTCATGCAGCAAAAAAAGGGGGAGCCTCTCGTCCAGCAGGTCATGGTCGGTTACAGCGACAGCAACAAGGACGCAGGCATCATCGCAAGCCAGTGGGCATTGCAAAAGGCGCAGGCAGCGCTCGCTGGAATAGGGCGGGAGCGCGGGGTATTGATCCGCTTTTTCCACGGGCGCGGCGGCACCATCAGCCGCGGCGCCGGCCCGACACACCGTTTTCTGGAAGCTCTCCCGCACGGCTCGCTCTCCGGCGACATCCGGCTCACCGAACAGGGTGAAACGATCGCTCAGAAATTCGGCAATCTCACCACGGCAACTTACAACATGGAACTGCTCGTGGCCGGAGTCACGGCGACCACTTGCGGGCATCAGTTCGGAAGTGAAACCACTCACAAACTCGAGCCCATCGCGGAACGGCTGGCGGAATCAAGCACCCGGGCCTACCGGAAGCTGTTGGAAACGGAGGGCTTTATTCCGTTTTTCCGCGAGGCAACTCCGATCGACGCGCTGGAGCACAGCCGTATCGGTTCCCGTCCGTCGCGCCGGACCGGGCAGGCGAGCCTTGCCGATTTGCGGGCGATCCCGTGGGTCTTCAGTTGGAACCAGGCGCGTTTTTACCTGCCGGGCTGGTATGGCGCCGGGTCCGCGCTGGCGGAGTTGCTGGAACAGCAGCCGGAGGATTTTGAAAGGCTCGTTGCAGGTATCAAAGACTGGCGGTTTTTGCATTACGTGCTCACCAATATTGAATCGAGCATTGCCAGTACCGACGGGGAATTGATGCACCGCTACGCCGGTCTCGTCGAGGATGACGCGATACGGGACCGGATTTTTGGCGTGATCCTCGGGGAGTGGGAGAAGACCCGCGCCATGCTGGAAAAACTGCGCGGCCACCCGATGGCGGAGCGCCGGCCCCGCATGCTCAAGACGCTGCAATTGCGCGCCGAGGCGCTGCGTGTTTTACATTTGCAGGAAATCGGTCTTCTCAGCCACTGGCGCAAATTAAAAAAGGATGGCGATGAAGCCGGCGCGGATAAAATGCTGCCGGAGCTTTTGCTTTCCATCAATGCAATTGCAAGCGGTCTCCGGACGACGGGTTGATCGCGCGTAATTCTGCCGGGTCGGCCCCGCTTTCCCGCAGCGCGCGCAGGCTGAGTGATGCGTTGCGCTTCGCGAGCCGCCGTCCGCTTTCATCCGTCACGAGCGGGCAATGGTAGAACGCCGGCGGGTTTCCGCCGAGCGCGCGATAAAGCAAAAGCTGCCGGAATGTGGACGTGAGCAGATCCTCGCCGCGCACCACCTCGGTGATTTGCATGGCGATGTCATCCACCACCACTGCGAGTTGATACGCCGGAATGTCATCCTTCCGCCAGATGACGAAGTCTCCGAAGTCCGCGCCGGCAACCGCACTTTGTGGTCCCAGCCGCGCATCGTTGAATCCTATGATCTCGCCCTGCGGCACGCGGAATCGCCATGCGATTCCAACCGGTTCTTTCGCATCCGGAATGCTCCCCTCGGCAGTGCGGCAGAAGCCGGGATAAACCGGTTCTTCCTCGCCTTGATGAGGCGCGGCAATCGCATCCTGCACATCTCGCCGTGAGCAACTGCATGGATAGATGAATCCGCCTGCGCGCAATTTTTCCCACGCCGCCAGGTAAAAGGCGCGCCGTTCGCTCTGCGCGTAAGGCGCAAACTTTCCACCGGCATCCGGACTTTCATGCCAGTGAATCCCGAACCAACGTAAATCCTGCGCGATGGCATCGCGGAACTCCGCCGTGCAGCGATCGCGGTCGAGATCCTCCACCCGGAGGATGAGCTTTCCTCCGGAATCGCTTGCGCGTTGATGGGCAGTCCGGAAAGTAAGCGCATGGCCGAGATGCAGATATCCCGTGGGCGAAGGCGCGATGCGTCCGCGATAGAGTGTCTGGATTTTCTCGGTCATCTGCGCGGCATTGTAGCAAAATCATTTTGACCGTCTCCAATCTATTCAGTACGACTTGATGACCGGTTTTAACACATCACCAATCCCCACACATGAAGATCAAAATCCTCACATTATCCCTGGCTTGCGTTATTGCGCTCGGCGGCGCCTTCCACTTAGAGGCGGCAACGGCTGCCTCACCTTCCCCGGAACCGGCTCCAACTGCGCCTGCCCGTCCAATTCCCTTCAATGGAAAGATATTCGCCGTGGACAAAGCCGCAAAAACGTTCTCAACACAGAACAAGGAAAAGAAAATCCGCATCTTCGAGATCAACGCTGAAACGAAGATCGCCAAAAACAACAAGCCCGCCACGTTCGACGATTTGAAGGATGGGGACGAAATCCGCGGCTCGGCGCTGAAGAAGGGCGATGGGAGATTCGATGTATTGAGCGTGAATATCGGCCCGAGGCCGGACCCTGCAAAAGGCGCGCCATCGGCTGTTCCCGCTCCAACCACTTCGGGTAAAAAGACGAAGTGATTCTCAAACCCGCCCGGCGGAGGGCATACTGAACTATGAGCATTGGCATTGGCATTTACGGGGTGAACGGACACCAGATTCTACACCCACCGGTGTGCGAGGGCCGGGGGCGTATCGTTGCAATGGCGGAAATTCCGGAGGAGTCAATGCCGCCGGCGTTGTGGGATGATAACGCCGTCCGGCGCTATGATACGCTCGACCAATTGCTTGCCGACCCGGAGGTGAAACTGGTGTCGCTCTGCTCGCCGAGGCGGCGGGATCAGGTGGCAGATGCCATCAAGGCACTGAAGGCTGGCAAACATGTTTACGCCGAGAAACCGTGCGCAATGGAGGAGGCTGACATGGATGCGATCCTGCAGGTGTCGCGGGAATCGGGGCGGCTGTTTCGCGAAATGGCGGGGAGCGCTTTTGGCCAGCCTTATTTTGCCATGCGGCAGGTGGTGCTGGAAGGGCGTATCGGAGAGGTCGTGCAGGTGATTTGTGAAAAGTCATATCCCTACCACGAAAGCCGCCCGCAGGACGAGGATATCGATGGAGGATTGATCGGGCAGAACGCGATCCACGGGGTGCGGTTTGTCGAGCAGGTGGGAGGCGTGAAAATAAGCGACGTTGCGGCAGTGGAAACCCGCACTGGGAATCCGGTGGCGGGCGGGGGATTGCGCATGGCGGCGACCCTTATGCTGCGGCTGGAAAACGGGGGAGTGGCTTCGGTGTGCGCGAACTATTTGAATCCGCGCGGGACGGGAGTATGGGGGGATGAGTCGCTCCGGATTCTGGGAACTTTGGGCATGGTGGAATCGACGCAGGGAGGGGCGAGGACGCGGCTTGTGATCGGGGAGACCAACCATGGGGCGCTGGATACGACAGGGCCAGGGATCGATTACCTTGAGGCGTATCTGCGCACCATTGCAGGGGAGGGGGAGATGCCCTTGAGCCTGGAGGACGAGTTGAGTCCGACGCGGTGGGTGATCCGGGCGAAACGGAAGGCGGGTTGAGGAATCGGGCCGCTATTGGCAGGGATAGGGCATAGCTGACGGTTGGCAAGGGTTGGCAAGGGTTGATTAGCCCTGGCATCTGCGTCACTCCGCCGTGTATAAAATGCGCTGATAAACACGCACGGCACCGGCGACTTTTGCGGGAATACCCGCTTTTGAAGCCAAACCGGTGGCCCCTGTGCCGGTAATAATGGGAACCCAGACTGACTGCGGGGCTGATCCGCTGGTTGTGATGTCCGGCAAGGCGCCGGCCAGATTTGCCAGTTGTGTGCCGGATATCAATTGGCGGCTTTGCTGGTCGAGGGAGGCGATGGTGACCACCACGCCCACCAGATTTGAAGAATCCAATGTGATGGTGGGATCCACGCTGTAAACGGGCGCTGTGCCGGATTGCTGCACCAGAAAACAAAACTCGCACCGGAAGACGGTGTTGCCGAGCGTCTCGAAGGTATTTGTGCCGGAAGTGGAGGGAGGGGTAAACCCGGACGTTCCCGAGGAGATCAATTGAGGCGTTGCCGTCCAATTGTAGCCGATGGCGCTCCGCTGAAGCGTGTAAGCGTTCGGATCCGAGGCCGAGGTGCCTGTGGTCACCTGATAGGAAACCCACGCGAGATTTCTCGCTCCCGAGTACGATCCGACCTGGCTCAAAAAGTTGATTTGATCGTTGCCCGCCTGTTTCAGGAAACTGACCTGGGAATTCTCGACGGCGGTCACATCCTGGCGTCGCACCCTTGCGGCCCAATCCAGACTGATCCGGTCAAGCGCCTGGCGGGCATCTCCCAGCGAGTCCATTTTGTTCTTTTGGGCCTGCGCGTTTTGCGTCACGCCCACGATCAATTCGAACACGGCGGCAAGCACCACCAGAAATATGGCCTGAGCCAGCACCAGTTCCACGAGCGTGAAGCCTTTTGAAAAAGCCAGCGTCCGGTTTTCCTGATTATGAGCGACAGGTTTCATTACTGGGGAAATGTAGCCAGGGTTTCGACGGCTGCGGGCCTGCTGGTCTGCGGGGCCGGCCAGCTTACTTTCAAATTTACCGGGATGGGCTGCTGTCCCAGGGTTCCGGTGCCGTAAATCGTATAGGTCACGCGATAACGGGCATCCGGGGGCGTGGGAGTTCCGCTCGTCGTCACGAGCCCGCTTTCGTTTATAAACAAAGTGCCTGTCATCTGGCTGGATCCGGTCACTATAGGCCCGGTCGATC
>Ga0302319_10003415_pt1 | contig 33309 bp, 25 predicted proteins | sample Bog_T0_2_FD_203319 | JGI IMG/M metagenome (GOLD analysis project Ga0302319, IMG submission 203319) | Peat permafrost microbial communities from Stordalen Mire near Abisko, Sweden - Bog_T0_2 | ecosystem: Environmental > Terrestrial > Soil > Wetlands > Peat | place: Sweden: Abisko, Stordalen Mire... | reverse complement strand
ATCGGTCAAGACGGAAAGTTGGTTCGGAAGTGGATTGTTCATGGCGTTTTCCTGTGTTCAACTGCCGTGGTTTAGTACCCCAAGTCCTTCAGCGTGGCTGCGATACCTGCGCGCAAGAACTCGCGTTCATCCGGTGTGATCTGTCCGGCCTGTTTCTTCAGGATGTTTTCGCCGTACAGCGTGTTAGCGGTTTCGCGTGCCTTGTCGGACAGGCCCGCGCAGCCCGGTGCGTCCGGTGGCTGTGGCCGGGCCGGTTGAGTACCGCGCTGATATTCGGCTACCGCGTCCCGCAACTCTTCCGTGCCCATCGCTTCCATGGGCTTATCCGCAGGGATCTTGAGTGCGGCCAGCACTGCGGCAACCAGTTCGCTTCTTTCGTTGCTGTCCATTTTGCTTCTATGGTCCTTTGTACTGCTACGTGAGTTAGTGCCCAAAGACGTGGGGAGTGTTGGCGCTGGTAACGATAGATCGGCTGATCCGCGCGGACTGCGCGCGTTCGTATGCCAGCCGCGCATCGCGCGCCGCGTTCCGGGCCGATTCGATGCGCTTGTATGCGGCCTGTGCCTCTTGTCTCAGCCGTTCGGTGGCCCCACCGATTACGCCGCAATCACCCTCAGATTCGATGATCGGACCCATGAGAATGATGGTTTCCACGCGTTTGACCACAGCGGCTGAACTGATGACCGCGTGGTACGCTACGGCTTTGTTGGCCAGTGCGTCCAGCCAGACGATAGTATCGGCGGGTGCTTTCACTTCAAGCAGGAAGGATAGCGCTTCGTCCACAAAATTCACGCTATCCGTTTTCTTGCGCAACATCCCGCTGACGGCTTCCACGTCGCAATCACCGTGCATCGCGTAAATCTCACTGCGGAGATTTGTTTTCAGTTCGTCCCGTTCGGCTGTCAACGCAGCCGCTTTGGACGCCAGATAGCGCGACGTGTCCGCGTTGGCGTCAACCACGGCTTTGCAGGTATCACACGCGGCCTTGGCCTTTTCGTGTTCGCGCTTGGATTCTTCAAGCTCAGCCTGCGCAACCGGAAGACGGCGGGCTGCTTCCTCCGGGTTTAGCTCTGGTGCCAGAACATCCAACACCTGCTGTTTTGATTCAAATTCGATCATGCGTTGTCCTTTACGGGGTTAGATTCCAAGGTGACGGTAGACGTGTTCCACGGCCTGTTCCTCTGTCCCACAGAGTGCGGAATCCTTGGGCACGCCGCGCACCCACCAACCGTACATGCCATCGCGTGGGAACACGCAGGCCACGCGGTTGTGCGTATTGCCCACGAAGAGGTAGAGCGTACCGCCTGAACTGCGCTTCCAACGGCGCGCGGGACGCAAGGTCGGCGTCATGGTTCAAGATTCTCCTGAAGAAATGCGCGTAGATCCGAAATTCTGTAAACGGGCACAGATCCAACTCGACTTCTGGGAGGTCCTTGTCCCAACCGAATCAATTTGAAAAGCTGCTGTCCCGAAATACCAAGGAACGCAGCAGCGGGCTTGTGGCGCAACACTTCAATCGGCGCTGCGCTAGGGGCATTTAAACAGCTATTCATAAGCTCTTGTTTGGGGACGGGCTACTTCGTGAGGTTGAAAGTCCTGCGGTGTTCGCGCCGCGACTTCACCGCGCGCGCTGCAACATCACAGGACTCTCAAAGTGATTATGCAACGCGCCCGTGATGCAGTTCTCGCAACCAGCACCATTTGTGCAATTTACGTTATTTTGAACCGGGGTTATGGGGGAAGGCCGGAAGGGAGCATGGATTCCAGACTGGAATCCCGGTTCCCACTAAGCAGGTACTATGCAAGTGTGCCCGTATCGTGCGTTTTGACCGTTTCTAACCGCGTTTAGTCTCTGTAACTTACAGATTTCAATAGGCTTATGTCTATCGTGGTTCGAATCCATGCCGGGGAGCCACACGTTTTGGCTATCAACTTGCCCTCCCTTCCAGCTTGACAGAAGCCCTTTGCGACACGTCCGTTATCCCAAACAATTCAAAGGTATTTGCGGGAGCCAACCTCTCCGGTTGGAGAGTCGGCTTCGCGGGGGTGCGCGATCAACCCCCAGGGTTCAGCCCGGACCCCAAGTTTTCGCTTGCGAACTCTCCGGTTTCTCCGGTTGACAGGTTGCGTTTGTTGACGGCCCCGTCCAACGTGGGGTGCCATTGCCGAATATTTCCAACTCCTCCGCCATCCCGTGTTCTTCATCTCACCATGATCCTCGGTGCCGACATCTTGATCGAACGGTCGTGTTTCTCGCCGATCACCGCGACGCTGGAGCGCCACCTGTTGCTGCCGCAACCGCTAGGCACACCTGGGTTTCGGGCGTTTCGGGAGGTGCCCAAACGTGGAGTTTGACCCTAAGGTCATTGATCATCTGAGGCGGGAGGGAAAGGACTGAGAGCCCCAGTTCCTCGCCCTCCGCCTTAGATGCATCCTCATGTCCGTCGGCGTGGTCGGCAGCGAAATCACCACCGGTGAGGACTTCAAATGTTTGTGCGCGGAGGCGGAGTTCTTCATACATCCGCTCGTCGTATGTACCGGCAAGGAAGGGCACGCCAACTTCCAGGAAGACCGTCTTTGCAGCGGGGGCGGCGTCTCGTTCACGAAAGGTCTTGCTTCCGATGCGGTCGGCCCGACCGGTGCGCTGCTCAAGCACGGCGGGATTCCATGCAAGGTCGTAATGGACCACGTGACGGCAGTGCCGATGGAGGTCAATTCCCTCCTGCCCCACCTGAGTGCATATCAGGATCTCGGGCAGGAGTGGAGTATTGAAACCGTTGAAGATGCGGTCGCGGGTGGTAATCATGTTGCCGCCGCCGCCTTTTACCAAAGCAACGAATTGCTGGTCGCGCAGGCGTGTCGCCTGGTAGAGGGCTCCCCTGGCGGAAGTGGGATCGGCAATATTTCCGCTGGCGGCTTTCAGGTCTTCGAGGAAAACAGCGATCCGCTGGGCCATGCTTTCGTGCTGGTTGGGAAGGTCGGTGAAGAATGCCCTGGCTAGCAGTTCTCCCCAACTGGATTCATCAAGATCGCCGCGTTGCGGAAGGAGGCGCAGAAGAACAGACTCGCGGAGAAGGGCGCGTCTGAGGGCCTGAAGGACCAGAGCCCTGGTGTAGCAGTCGAATCCACCTTGTTCAGGAATCTCAGAAGCTGTCTGGCTGGACTCACCTGGGTCGGTCAGGTTCCAAAGGTATTCGTGAAGCATCCGGAGCGTCGCGGCGGCGCCTGTCGTGCCGGCCTCTCGCCGGACGCCTTGGGGATCTGCGCCGAGCCAGAGGCTAGGGGCGAGAGCGTAGAAATCAAGCAGTGGGACCTGCTTTTGTGTTCGGGCGCGCTGACGTGTGGACCTGAGGGCATCCGCAAGGGCGGTGACTTCTGCCGGATCTGGCTCGCGCTCACCAGCAGTGTATTTGGTGTGGCAACCGCGCTCGTCAAAGGACGAGGACTCCTCGCTTTGGTCTTCCTGCTCGCCGCGGTACTGAAGTCCATAGGGATCGGCAATCCAGACTTGATTGCTCATGCGCTTGAGCAACCGCGATAAATCAGCATCCTGAAGGTCGAGCTTCAGGAATCGCTTGGCGAGGAGGTGCTCGGTGGCACGGTTGAGGAAAACACGGTCGACGCGCTCGCCAGCAACATCAGCTTCGAAGAGAAGGGATAGGCGGGCTAGCTGTGAGAGTTCGGTGTCGTCGAGAATGAACTGCTCGGGATAGAGCGGGAACTGCGTGCCTCTGGCCCAGGCGTAAGACCACAGCATGCGGTCCAATCCGAGGACGATGAGGTCGCGGTCCCGACCGGTAAGACGAGCGCGCAATGTCTTTAGCTGGCCTTCGCCGCCGAGGCATTTCTTCTTGCCCGCCACCAGTTCATCGCGAATTCTATCGCTGATGATGTCCCGCAGGCGCTCGGCGGTATTGATGCGGAAACAGAAGATGAGGACCTTCTCTCCGGTCCTCCACTGCTGGAGGACCTCGGTGACGACGGCGGACAGTTTGGGGTGTCTGGGGTCATGACGTTTGTTCACCATACCAAACAGGAGATCCAGATAGAGGCGTCCGGCGGGCGATTCCTTCAAGGACTGCTTGACGCGGCGGCCCTCAGCACTTTCGTGGAGGGTGGAATAGCAACCGGTGAGGTCGCTGCCGAGGGATGATCGGCCCTTGCCTCCCTTCATTTCCGAAACGCAGCGCATCAAGAGGAACTGCGGTAACTCGGATTCGCCACGGATGTCCAGGCCGGGTGCTGCGTGGAGGATATGGCCGTCCGGCCGGGAGAGCAGGGATTGGGGAGGCTGGCCGTATTCAATGCCAACACGAAAGAGGCGATGGTCAGTCTGCCGACGGTGGCGTATCACGAGCTTGCCGAGTTGACAGGAAAGATCAGCATTGTACGCATCAAGGTATAGGGCCTCTTTGAAAAACTGGCGGATGTCCGGGTCAATTCCGGCGATGGCACCGGCAATGACCTCTGCCGACGCCGTACCGTGGGAGGTGATTGCACTTTCTGGGTCGGCGAGAGACCGCACCTTCTCCCGCGCGGCGGCCAAATCGGGAGAATCCCAGGTTTTCTCGAGGGCTTCCGCCGTAATGCCCTGGGGGATCCTGACCCATGCCCGGCTGAAATTCCGACTCTGCTTTTCAGAGTTGTTAAGTGTCGGACGCAATATTGCCTCGCGGAACCTTGTGAGGCGTTCACGTCGGCCGAACGAATCGGCCTGAGTTTGGCAAGGCTCGATGAAATCCGAGACTTTGAGGATTTCGAGCATTTCATCTGGCCGGAGTTGGAAGGGGGTGGCGGTGAGGAGTAACGCCCGGCGGACGTGCGGGGCGATATAGTTGCTAAAGTCGTTGAACCCGTTTGCACCGGCGAGCGGGCCATTTTTCCAATTGTGCGCCTCGTCCACGATAAGGAGCGGGAAATCGCGCTGGATGCTCCGAAACGTCGCCCGGCGATACGTGCCGATCAGCTTACCCTCGATTTTGCGGAAGGCTTCGTCCCGGTTGCGGTAAAAGGGCTGGGCAATTTCGCGGCAATCTTCGAGCAGGGAGTCCACCTCCTGGCGGTCCTCCGATCTGAGAGATTTCAGGATGGCAAGAAACTGATCCTCGGTAAACGGCAGGAGTTGGTCCTCCTCGTCCGTGAGCGCCGTGAGGCTCTCGTGATGATTCGGCCAACGAAGCGGCGCGCCTTTGAGCAGGCGCTGGCGGTATTCACAATTGAAGCTCACGCCCCAGAAGCGGAACAGGACACCGAGGGTGAATCGCCGTTTGAGATCGTAGTTAAGCAGTTTGTCCCCGCCAAAGAGTCCCATGCGGGCCACAATAACCTGAGGCTGCCGTCCCGGCCTCCGGAGGGCGACAGCCAGATCGTCTAGTCGATCCACCTGGAGCGGCGAGAAAAGCAGATCATTGGACTGGTGCTCCGGAAGTACGCAGCGGCGCTTAAATTCGGCGACTTCGCGTACCCACTTACGGTATAGAGCGTGGTTGTTCGGTGTCAGGACCAGCACGCGCCGGTAACAGCCTTCGAGGTCCGCTTCTATGTGGGACTGCTTGAAGTGGGCCAATATCGAATAGGCTAAGCCCAGGGCCACAAAAGTCTTGCCCATGCCGACCTCGTCGGCAAGGATCTGGATTTCGAAGCGCTGAGTGGATCTCGGGTTGAAGAAGCGATCGAGCAGGACATCCACGGTGCATTGTTGGCGGGCGGCGTCTTTGGGGTCCTTGATGCGGGTTCGGTCGCGGCCCAGGTCGAAGTCTATGGAACGCGTGATCATAGTTCAAGCCTCGGTACCCCTGCGAGGACGGCCTTTTGATAGCGCCCGAACGCCTTGTTTGTGGCCAAGACCTCGCCGTGCGACGAGGCAAGCTGCCTGAAGAGGCCGGCGATTTTGTCAGTTGTATTTTCCAGATGCTGCGCCCAGATGCGGGATAGCTTTTCTGAGACAGCGAAGGAGCGGGCGGACTTAAGACAGGCGAGAATTTCCACCAGTTGGAAAGCTGCCGCCGTTGGGGTCCGTCGGCCGAGCTTTACGGCATCCATGACGGTCTGAGCGAGCGCGAAGGGACTGACGGGACCGAGCAGAGCCAGGCGCATGGATGGCTCCGATTGCATGGCCGCCTTCAGATCCTGGCTCAAGCCCGTGAGAGCCTCGACAAAATCCCGGATTTGGTAGGACTGAATTCGCGACTTATCCACGCCAGCAGCAGCAACAGCGGGAATGGGCAGATTATCAGGCGGGTCCGGGGGAGGGTCTGGATCAGGGAAGAGTTCTTCCCACGAAATCCTGCCTTGATAGTAGGAAAGCAGGTGAGATTCCTCGATGCGTTGATTGCCAGGGGCAATGGGCAGCCGCACGCGGGCCGAGGATTCGACGTTCAGCGGAACGGGCCTGCCGGATGGACATTCGCTCCAGCAGATCAGGATTTCCTGCTCGGTCAATAATCGGGTGAGCGTTTGCGGAGACAGGGGTAGGCGAAAAAATGTTCTTGGGGCTTCCATGGTGCTTTCAACCCGAACGAACGTTTCTCCTTGAATTTCACCCTTATTCGGGAGCTTGGCGGACCAAGATAGGGGAGCGCCTTCAGGCTCAACATCGATGAGAAGCTCCAGTTCGTTTTCATCCCTCGCGGCCGGCGAGAGGAGGACCTGCCGGATGAATTCCGGCCACGGATCGTCTCCTGGGCCGTGTTCTGGCGCTCGAAGGGCATGAAGGTTGCCGTTTGTGAGAAGGACCGGCTGCCCAACAAGATCGGGGATCAGGCTTTCCAAAGTGGCGGCGGAACGCAGGAGGATCAATCCAGCCTCGACGTTGGCGGCAGTTTGCTTGTCGAGGAAACCCCAACCATGCGCTGTGAAGTTGGCCGAGCCAATGTATGCCAGTCCGTTTCGGGCGCCTTCCATGACGACCACCTTGGCGTGTAATGCTCGTGTGCCGGTGAAGCCCTCCATCCCGCCCAGTTCATCCGGATGCACTCTCGGGCTCACTGCCTGGGCAGTGGCTCTAACCCCAAGTGCGGCCCAGTCATGGGCAGCGTATCCGAGGGGCAGGACCGGCAAGATCTCTTCGCTTTCTCCTTCGAATGCGTCAGTGAGGAGCCTGACTTCAGCGTTAACGGCCAAGGAGCCCGTTCTCTTCATTTCTGCCAAGAAAGCGGTGAGGGTGAGGCCAGCATTCTCGGACCAGAAAGGAGAAAGGATGGAAATGCGTTTGATGAGTTCGCCGGCTGGCCATCGGCTAAGGAATTCGCGCCACAGTTTCGTCTGCCCGGAGCTCCAAATGAAGGTAGTGCCTGGGTCAGCAGTTCCGTTTACCCACGGCTGCAGAGTATCGAGAGAACGCCGAATAAGGTTTCGAGCTTCGAAAGTGAGCCAAGGAGCTAGAGCAGCCTCGGCGCCAGCCAGAGCCTGAGCAATGAGAGCGGTCTCCTTCCTGGACCCTTGCGTCGCTGTGAGCACGGCGACGACTTCCCGGTTTCGGCGATAGCCCCTCTCTGTAAGGTTGGCGCTGCCGACGATCAGGCGTACGGCGCGGTCGAAAAGAAGGAGTGTGAATTTGGCGTGGAGAGCGGAGCCACGAGGGCTAACGGCGGGCCGCACTTCGAGACGGAGGGAGCGCGGCCTACCGCGGTAACGTCGGGCTTCGGTCAGGATTACAGCCGCATCGAGTTCGAAAAGGTGTTTTTCAAGTGCGATGCGTGTGGCCCAACTGCGGTCGTCCCATGCTCCTAGACCGAAGACTGACGGGAGGAAGTCCAGTTCAAGGAAATCCGGACGCAGCTCGTAAGTTGTACTGAAGAGACCTTGCATGGGACCCCAGCGCGGGTCGGGAACGAGCCTGTCGATGAGCTTGCGTGCGCTGATGTCCTGGTTGTCTTTCATGACTGGGCGGCCTTGGCGGAAGCAGCGATGAATGCGTCTGCTGCGCGAAGTCGGTAGGGATGGGGTGCGATCTGCTCAGGCAACGTCGTCTCCGAGTTTCTGCCGCCAGCGCGCGTCATCGTCAGGTTGATCCGCGATTCATGGAGCTCAAGCCACGGCATCTTGCGGCGTCCCCTGTCAAACTTCCCGTGTTGGACGTCGGCGTGGCGGTTAATAACCACCGCGATGAATGCCTCAGGGTCGCCAACTGCAGCACTGGCGTCCTCCAGGAACCTCCGCACATCTGACAGTCGGTCGAGGTCCTGGCGAAAGGCCGCTTCGGCTCCGTTTTTGAGCGTGTCGAGGAACCGGCGTTTCCTGGTGGGGAGGCATTTCATGATGGACGTCAGAACGTAGTCGCCGTTCAACTCGGCCGACGTAGCAGAGGCGGCAGCGTGGTGGCGGCAGAGCCAGAGGAGACGTTCCATGGCGAGTGTGGCGACTTGGTAACAAGACTCGAATTCGAGGATGCACTCTATAGCTTCCCGGAGGTCCTGGTGTTGGTCTGTTCCTTTAAGAGCCTGGGCGATCCTACTGAGACGGCTGAGTTCGGTTTCCTGATCGTTCTTCCACCGATATCGGCGAAGAAGCCCAGCCGTTCGGGACCTGACCGGATTAACGTGCAGCGCCTCGAATATGCACTTCGCCTCGGCCACATTAACTTCGGCGTCGACATGGGCGCGTTCACCCCATGCTTTCAGGGTTGCGAGCGAGACGTCGCCATCATCGAGAATCGCCCGGCGCAATGTGGTCGGTAATTCGGTCTCATCATGGAAAGCCTCGGCAGCGACTTCGCCGAGGGATGGGGTCAAGGTAAAGTCCTCCCGATTCAGAAAGCGCATACCGCTGGCGACGTTGGCATAAATGCCAATGGCACCGTATTGGCTCTGGCGGGATAGGAGCGGGTACTTCGCCGTAGTCCGGATGGCGCCCGAGCGCCGAAGTTCTTCAGCCCAGGCCTGCGCATAGGTGACACCGCGTACAGCGCCTGAATCGTCTGGGCGTGCGAGCACGTTTGCCAAAGCCCAGAATCGCTCCAGTCGGAGAATTGTCTCTTGCCGACGCTTGCGGATCTGCTCGCGTCGCGTAGGATCAGCAGCATCCCCACTCAGATGAATTCCAGCGCAAATAAGGGCCAAGTAGCGGGGGCGTGATGCAACATTGGTGAGGCCAGGCAGAATTTTGTCGGCAAGAAAGAGATATCCGCGTTCAAAGCCGAGGGGGTCGATACTGGTTCCAGGCAGATCGGAGGGGTCGTAGGCTGTTAGAAACGTCTCAATCACTTCGATGCTCCTTGCCCATCAGTTTCGCGGACGGGCCGACTGGCACGACCACCCAGCACCTGAACAGGCTCCGGCAGCATCGGACCTCGAACGGCCTAAGTGCCTAAATCCGCAAGAATCTCGCTCCACCAAAACAGGCCTCGAACTGGAATGATACCGAACGGCGCGAACAGATTGTGAGCTAATTTACATTTAGAGGCCCGCCATGACAGGGGGCCAAACCGCACCGACGGTCTTTGGTTAGCGCCGTCCAAGTTGGCGGCCAAGCCCAACCCCCCGGCACAACCAGGGAATCTCAGTCGCGTTCGGCGACTGGAGTGAACAATCCTAAGCCGAAATGACATTGATCCCCGAGCGCGAACGGGCGAGGTGACCTGGGAACCCGAAACCGCAGCAGGAACATACGGCCATAGCCCTTCGCTTGGAATTGCCGACGTCGGCGGCAGAAGCTCATTGCTCGAACGAAGCGTGTTCCACCGTCAACAAGTAAGCCGACAGACAAGCCGAACGGAAAGCCTGCATCCGGGTCTTTCAAATAACCGCCTCGAAATCGCTCGGTAAACATATCACCCAATCGAGGCAGGGGTGGATAGACCAACGGAGGCGCTGCAACCGGGAAGTATTGTCTCGGAGGCACGGGCTCGCTGACGCGGCCGGAAGTCACCTCCTCGATTGTGGCCGTCAATTCCTGGGGCGCGTAGTCAAATACGATCTCCTGAATCCTTTCCAGGTCTTCTTCTTCCGTTATCACGCCCTGAATCTTCAGGCTCTTCACCAGTTCGGGACCAATAGGGCGCGAGTTCCCAGCGTTCCCTCGGCCATGGGAAAGATGAGCGGGACAGAAGTAGGGTGTTACCGAGACGAAGGTAGTCGCTAAGTGGCTGCTGCCGTTTCCGGACGAAACTGCATGCCAGGGTCGATACGCCGAGTCCAAGCCGACAAACGTGGGCGTCACAAGGAGGTCGGGACGACCACCGCGCTGGCGAAGGCGGGTGAGTCGACGCAATGCATTGACTTCACCAGCGTCGAAGCCGCCGGGCGCCCAGACCATGACATGGTCGATGAAACCGTCGTCATCTTCGTCGAACGGCCACCAAAAAGCGTGCTGGTTAGATTTGCCCGGCGCGCCGTCGGCTTCGTGTCCACTCAGGTTCAGGCTCGGTTCCTTATGCAGAGCCATGGCGGCGCTGCGAAAACGATCCGCGATCAGCAGAGTGTCGGTCACAGCGGGCAGTACTGGGCGGTTGACGGTGGCCGTATTGAGCGCATAGCGGACGAGATTGACTGATTCCTGCGTGCGCGCCCGAGCCTGGGGCCTTGGACGAGGCACGTCATAGACTGCACGTGGGACAGCGTAGTGAATCCAGCGCGCACCGATCGGCCGTTCCAGCCCGTCCTTGATGTCCTGTCCCGACTCGCGGAGGAGGCAACGCAGGAAAAGCGTTGCCGGTGATTCCACCTGCAAAATCGTCTTGAACATCTCTGCCGCTGCCTTGCGTTCCTTCCCAGCGCTGGTTTTCGTTCGCGGCAGCAGTTCAACGGCTTCAGTCGTCATGTTTCGCACCGGGGCCAGTCGGCGTTCCAGCGTATAGTCGCGGTACTCCTTACCGTCAGGCTTACCTTGATCCTCGATACAGATGCAGCGCCAATGGGTCTGGGCGAATCCCTCGGTGACCACACCGGCGATCTGCTCGGGCGCGTTCATGTGAGCCTGCGCACGCGACCATGACTCGGCCCGGCCGAAGTAGGTCATCCGGCCGAGAATGAGGTTCAAGTCAAGCTGCTGTTGTTCATCGAGGCCGACCTCCGGCCAATAGAACAGCAGGGGTTGCTCCTTGGCGACAGTGGCAAACGTGTCGAACACGGCAGACCCGGTGTTTTTGGTGATACCGGCCTCGTGGATGGGGAAGTACTGACGCGTGTGACCGCCGCTCGTCCTGGGCAGCCAGATGGATGGGGTTGACGAAAGCGCAACAAGAAGGCCAGCCAGTCGAGAGAGCGGAATCTCGTCGTCATCCATATCCGCCATCGCAGCAGGAGGAGGCGCACTCGCCCTATCTCGCAATTGGTCAATCGCTAACCCCAAGTCGCCAGGATTCGCAGCCTTCCATGCGTCGGCCTCGTGATCGGTCAAGTCGTCCTTGAGCGTCAGCGTCTTTTTGGATTTTGAGAAGAGCAGCTTCTTCTTCGCTTCCTTGGGAACGCCGCGCGTTTTGAGCGATGACATTCCCGAGACTGCGACCTCAAGTTCCGGGCTCGCTAGCGGGACACTATCCGGATACGGCAGCGAAGTCAACCCACGGCCGGCGACGGCCACGATCGCCCGCAGCAACCGCCATTGAGATGGAGGCCACTCGACCCGGCCCTCGCTGTGATGCGACTGCCAGGGATGCAAGTGCGCTCGCCCAGTCAGGAAGCGAATGGAGATCGCAAAGCTCATTCCTGCTCGCCGCCCTCATCTGCACCGGCCATCTTCTTCTGTAGCTTCTTCCAACCGTCATTCCATTTCTTCAGGGCTTTCTTGACGACATCGAGGGCTGGATTGTCAATCTCTTCTCCTCTGTCGTTCTCCTTCTTTTCCGGGTTGTTCGCCAGAAGAGCCTGCTGATCCTCTTCCGGCCATTCGCCCGTAATGACCAGAGCGTTGAATGTTTTCTTCTTGGCCCCCTTGCCGGTGGTAACCTGTTTTACTTCCGCACGATCTGTGAATCCGTTCAGCTTGAAGTCTTGAGATGTGAGTGTAGCGGGCAACTCCTCCTGTCCAACGACATCCACTGCGTACGTGACGACGACAACGCGGCGCTCTGCCCACTCATCGCCTTCAGCGCGGCGCGGGAAACAGGCATCGCGAGCAGCGACAAACGCGGTCCGAATGTCATCCGAAGAAGGCCAGTTCCCGGCGCCGCCGCCGAGATCCCCGGAATTGCCATCCAGGAGAACATGGATGTGGTCATGCTCTGCGGGCGCGCCGCCGCCGTCGCCGAGGTCTCCGGACCGTCCATTCAGGATCACATTGCTGTGTGACACCTCAAATTCGCAAGCTGTTCTGAGCCGCATGTCCTGGTGAATAAAGCGATCGATCTTGTACAGTGCCCATGCTTGCAGAAAACGGTTCTTGTTCTGATCGAGGCCATATCCCTTCAGAGTTGAGAGGTGGATGATAAATGAAGCGGTAATACTGGATGACGTAAATTCCTGTCGCGGGTATGGGATGTTGTCTTTTGCCGTCACTTCACCGCGGTAGACACCGCCGGAATTAGCCTGGCTTGGGGACGAAGCTTCAATGTATGCCGATACCAATCGTGGCAAGCGGATGCGGCCATCGATCTCTTCGATGAAGACACCGTGCAGTACGCATCCCGGATCACGATCGAAGATCGCCGGCACCATTCTCCAAATATGAACCGGGCGCTGCTTGTTGGCTTGGAGCGCCGTCTTCATTTCTTCGCGAAATACAGAGTCGTTTCGCTTGGCCCCCAACACATAGGGCGATGCCAGGCGATGCGGCTCACGCAAAGACGACGTGAGAAATGCGTTATTGCGATGCCCATCGAGCACGCGTACGTATGGAATGCCCTGGCAGTCGGCGTTATAGTCATCGGCTTGCAGGCAGACCTCTTCGAGTCGATTGGCCATCGATTGTACCGATTCGACCAGAAGCATGTCCACAGATTCAACGTCACCCGCCGATCGGTGGCGAACTCCCTTGTAGAGCGCCGGCCCGAGGTCGGGGAAGCCGGTCGGCTGAAACCGCCCACCGGATCCTGGAGCGACGCGCAACGTGACCTCCACCAGCAGGCGCGATGCAGAATCGAGGGGAGTGAGATTGAGAGGCATACGTTTTTCTCCTGATATCAAGTGGTGCTTTGGGGTTTGATCGCCAACGCGGCGAGAACGCCTGGCTGGCTTACGGGAATCAGCAGCATGCCCGCCAAGCGGCGGGACTGATTCAGATCCAGATCCAACGCCCGCATGTCCGGATCGCGCAACACTGTCGGGTAGCCCTTCGCGCGCAGGCGACGAGCAGCAAGCCGCGCGGCTTCTGAGACTCGGCCGGCTTCTACAAGCGAGAGTATGTCGAGGGAGACGGGCGGAAACGGTTCGGCACCAGAGCGTCCAATTGTGCAACCCTCCACCGGCCGGCCAGGCAGTCGTCCGCCGACGAAACAAAGCTTCAAGAGGTGGTAGACTCGCGGCAGCTCAAACGCCGCTTGCAGTTCTCGCTCGCTGAGCAATTCACGGCGATGCCACTCGACTGGCTTCAATCGAATTTTCGCTTGGCCATCAGGATCGAACCACACCGCGCCCGTGTGCAGGTCGGGGGTCGCTTCGTCGCGATCCTGGTGCATCTCAATGGAAGCATTAGTCCACTCGTCTGTATCAATGAGCGACAGCGCCTGAATTAAGTCGATAAGGTGCTGTTCGTCGACGGTACCTTGCCAGAAAGCGAGCAAGTCCTCAAAGCTAGCTGCATGAGGGCTCCAGAGTGGCAATCCCTCGCCAGAGCCGCGCTGTGCATCAATGAGCCGCTGGCGCAACACCGCCGCCAGATTGGCGTCGAGCGGTGCACCGCGTGTCCGGATAGCGCTACGCGTCGTCTTGTCCCAAACCCAAGAATGCCCTTGACGAGCCACCGGCAGCAGGTTCGCCCGGACGGCTTCTACTGCCGGTCGCTGCCGATCGTTGGATGACGATTGCCCCCATCGCACGATTCCGGCAACGGCTAGAGCGAGAGTATATTCCGACCCGCAAGCACCGTTAGGGAGCCATGAACTCGTAAGAGCGGGGCAAGGCGTCAGCAGCTGAGTTCGGTCTTTGAGGAGGGCGACTTCACGTTCAAGTGCGGAGGCGCCCGCCAGAACTTCCAGCAGAGCACCCGAAGCCGAAACAGCACCGTTTTCATCCCGCTCCAACAGCGTTGCCAGCGCGGCGTGGAACCGCTGTCGGGCGCGCATTACCCGGTCTGGAATCCCCGGTCCGGATCTAAGGTTGCGATAGACCTGCTGCCGGAAGCCGTCGATTTCAACAAGCTGAGTCGCGAATGATTCAGATGAACCCGTTGTGGCGTGAAAACCGAGCGAGGACGCCAGATAGTACCCTTTGCCACGGCGTTCGAAGAGGCCCACCCGATGAAACGTCTCGACCCCACGCGACGATCCGAGTGTCTTGATCGCCTCCATCGCGTGCAGGGTATGCTCGGTTGTTTCACCCGAACGGCGCTGGAGTCTACCCTCAAAGAGAAGAGCGCGAATCTCCGGCAAGGATGTTGCCGATTGCCAAAGTGGCATCCAGAATTCAGCCCGGCATCGCACGATTTGGCCATCCTGTTTGGCTTCGTCATTGATCGATGTAGAGAGTTCCCCGGTCGCCAGATGATCAATCATGAAGGGGAAGGCGGCCTTCCCTTTGCCGTGTTGGGAAAGCCTTTTGGTGGTGGCCCCGGCGAAGAGGACGGCACCTTCCATCATCAGGATCACGTCCCAGGGATTCGCAGATGATGAGCCGAAGAACCCCTGGCCACAGTTGGACGAACCGGCCGCGAGGGGGAAGTGTTGGCCAGCGGTCCTGGAAGTGCCTCCAACCCTCGGTGTGCCAAATACGGCTGCAATCAATGCCTCTCGCGGATCGATTTTCGGAGTCGGCAGCCCAATCGTCTCCTCAATCAGTTCCCAAAAGTTGTTGGTAATATCGGCGCTGCCCTCATTTCCCCCGGTCCCGAACAGGAAGCCGAATCGCGCATCCTCTTCAAGGGAGAGACATGCGTCATACCAATCGACCGCAGAGGGACTCCAGGCATTTCGCATGGCGGCGACAATCTCAGGTTTGAGTTCCGCTCGCCGCTTCTTCGAGAGGTAGGTCCACCCACGAGTTTCGAGAACACTGTCGGTGGATTTGACGGCCTGCTGCGCGGCTGAAAACCTATTAGCCGGGCTCAACGCGCGAAGCGAGGCAAGCCTGTCCTTAGCTTTTTCGTTTCCGTCATCATAAAAGCCAGGACGGCCACCCCACGGAGCGAAAATCGGCGTGGGACTGTAGATGGGCGCTTTGTTCTCGCCGATACCCTGAATGAAGAAATCGGCGATCTCGTCGAATGACCATTTCGTGTAAAGCCAAAGGACTCCATCCTTCCACGATGCCCGCGCCAGCGGGTCAGCTTGTTCGGCAATGAGCCGGAAAACGCCGAGTCCCTTGAGGTAGTTGCCCAGAGGTTCCGGTGTACAGCCGCGCAGTTCGAGAACATGTCCGGCCATGACTCAGACTCGCTCCTCTCGCGGCGCCGCCCCTTGATCTTCGTCGCCGCTGGCACGGCAGTCGGCCGCTCGCAGAAGCCCTTCGAGATACGCCAACCGGAACGGGCCGTGCCGTTCCAACAGCGATTGCATCCGTTCCCGCCACGAAGCGCCGTAGCGCGACGACAATCCAAGTTCCATCAGATCGAGCGATAGCGTGACCTCTGGGGCAAAGACACCCGCCTGCAGGTCCGACACTGGAATTTGGCAGCCGGGCAGGGTATCGCCATCACGCACGCCGCGGGCCTGCCTCTTCTCTTCCGGACAAGGATCGGGCACATTGGTGCGTTCATCGGCCGGCGAACTCCGAATCGACATGCGCACCTTGCCATGATGGGCGGCCACGAGATAAACAAGCAGGTCCAACTCATCGGCGGACAGTGCTGCAAGTTCCTGAAGTAGCGGATCATCGGTGCCAGCAGTTGAGAGTTGTTTGGCAGCGGCACCGAAGTCCGCCTTACTCAATCCGTCGGGCCATGCGAACGCGTCGTGCGAGGAGTGGACACAATATAGTGTTTCGAGAATTGTTAAAGCGCTGGCCAGTTCGTGGCGGAACCCGGGGCGTGAGCCGTTCCCCAGCCACGCTGCCTCGGGCGCTTTGGCCGCCGGTTCTGCTGCGAGCCTCTGCCGAACACGATCGCCCGCGAGCATCTCCGGCTTCAGCTTCGACTGGAAGACAGGATGCGCCTTGCCACGATCATGCCAGCGCGCCGCCAACCGGAGAATTCTTGTGTCCGGCTCCGGCACACCAGAATCTTGCAGGATTTCGTCCAGCTTCTGACAGACGTCGCGAGTGTGCTCGAAGACCGTGAGCCATTTGTTGACCTGTGACAGGTCGTCTGCCTCGTCTTCGTCATCCTGGAGAGTCTCCTTGGCTGGCTTGACAGCTTCCGGCAAATCGAAATCTGTGTTGTTCGGCTCACCGGTCCAACCGAGCACGGGGCTGTACCCGCCGCAGGACTTCTCCAATAGATAAACCTGACCGGGATAGACCTCATCCGCTTCACGGGGACCAACGGATTCCCATCCTTTGCGATATTTGCGTCGCCAGATGCGTCCAGTCTTCCGCAGATCCCGAATGGATTCGCGGAATCGGTGATACGGCACTGGACACAATTCGCGCCGATCCGGCCGGGCTTTCTTGCCCGGCTCGGAATCGGGAATCTCCCTCCAGAAGACCTGGATATCGAGATCCTCGCCACCGCGGATGTATCGGGAAATATCGACATCGGCCCCGGTTAGATCGGGTGTGGTATCGAAAAGGTCGAACAGATCCTTGTCGCGTGGTACGAAGCGCGGTTCATAGGGGAAGAGCGCTTTCGATCGCTCGCCGGTTGGCTGCAAGTCAATCTCGTCCTTAATCGCCATCAATGACTTCAACCCAACGTCCTGGAGAGCGTTGAGAAGATCCCTCGCGGCAACCAGGTCGGATCGCTCGTAAGGCTTTGCCCAGTGATCGACCGGCTGCTTGTCGCTGCCGAGTTCAAGGTCGAGCCAGAAGACCTTGCCGGACTCGCCGGGATAACGCGCACAGCGGCCGAATCGCTGCACCAGAGAAGCCCAGGGCGCCAATTCCGTGTAAAGCACGCCCGCTGACAAATCCACGCCTGCTTCAACGACTTGCGTTGAAACCAGAATTCGACGAGATTGATCCTTCTGATCGAGGAACTCTTGCCACTCTTCGCGCTCGAGAGGCCGAAACCGGGAATGAATCAACTTAATAGGAACATGCGCGAGGTTGGGTTGCTTTCGGAGCAGGTCAAAAAGTCCCGTGGCGCGATCGACTGTGTTGACGATGATCAGCGTTAACCCCGATTGAGCGTGGTTCTCCAGCTTGCAGACGTGGTCCACCACTCGTCTCAAGTAGTCTGCCTGTTTTCGCGCCACATCGGCCCTGTCCGCCCGGTTGTCCTTCGTCTTCGGTTTTTCCATCGACACTAGGGTTGGGATAAGTTGCTTCTCTATTTCGAATAGCTGGCCGCTCCTAAGCTGCTTGTCGATCCGCTCGTTCTCCGTCAACTGTTGCCGCCGGCGCCATTCCGTCTCGACCTGCGATGACCAGTCCACTCCTCGTTCCAGCCAGTGCTTTGCCATTGTCGCGCTCATCCAAAGCGAACGGCATGGTTTTGAACTGTGGTTGGCAGTCGCTTTAGGAAACTCAGATCGTCCGGGGCGAAGCAGCAAGGATTGACGCCACGCATCGAACTGTAGGCTCGTGGCAAGTCCGGTGTCCATGAGCTGTATCTCGTCGAACACCCAGAGGCAGTCGTTGTTCAGAAGTCCGAATTCCAGAGGCCAGCGTGCCCGGCCAGCCGCATAACCGCGATTGAGCGCCCGCGAAAGGAGCATATCCTGCGTGCCGATCAGAATCGCATCTCGTTCCGGCCATAGCGCCCAGTCGGTGCGGTCTTCGCCGCCGAGCAAGAGATGAATTGCGACAGGGTACCGCCCTCGCTGGCTGTTGACCGCAGCCCAACTCTCTTCGCGAACCTCTGCTATCTCCGGATTTGGCGCGTAACCCCGCTCTTTGCCGTCGTTGCTTCGGCAGAGCCGCGCCTTCTTTGTAGGCAGATGATCCACGCCTACCTGAGTCCAATGAGTCTCGCCGGCCAGCAAGCCCAACCGGTCGAGCCACCTGACCGCCTCGGTGAAGGTTTGCTCGACCAAGACTCGCATGGGCAAACAGTAGACCAGACGGCGAGGCGTGCTCCTGCGGATTGGCTCCTCTGCAAAGCGACGCCGCCAGACCCAGGCCAGAATCGCCGCGGCGGTTTTTCCCAAGCCGGTGGGCACGTCGAGTAGCGCGCGAAAGTCAATCTCGGTCGCCAAGCGGGTCTGGTACGGGAGAGGCGTGGCGTTTTCCGTCGCCTGCTCGAAAAACGCTCTATATCGCTCGTCCAACTCGGGTACAGTGTCCATCGTCGGCCACAAACTAACTTACGGATCGAAGGCAGAGTGTACCACTCTGAAACGATGCTCTGGGGAGTCGCCGAGAGCCATCGACAGGATGAACCAGATCCACAGATTCGCATCGCCTTGCTTCGACATGCCAAGCAGTGATCGTCCAACCTGGCCAACAAAGCCGAAAATCTTCAAACTCGCGCGGGTATTAGTTGACAGGGGCGCGGACGCGCTCCGGAATACCAGACAGCGGGCAGGCCGCCAAGCGGGACTCGTTGTGGGTGCTGACATCGATTCACGCCACCACAACTAGCCGTCGGCGGCCGCTTCGTCCTCTGTCCGCACCCACAGCATTCTCGCCAGGCGGCGCGCCATTGGAGGCGAGCGCATGGAACTCGGCGAGGAACACAAAGTTGACGATGCTGCCAGCGAGATCGCGGCGCTGCTGGCCACGGCGTATCAGCGGTATGCCAAACTCCGGCTCGTCCGGCCGGCACCGGCGGCGCTGCCGTCAATAGAAGACCTTGATAACACCGGGGAACCGAGCCCTCATGTACTGACGTTGACAGGCCGGAGAGGCCACGGAAAGGAGTCAGCACAGGAATGAGGAAAGAAAAGAAGTTGCCGGCGATATCGGATTTGCCGAGACTCAGCGCGCCTCAGTTGCAGGCGGTGCACCAGGAGATGTTCGGCGCGAAGCACCCAATTGCGAATTGCCAATACCTGCGGCGGAAGATCGCCTGGCACCTGCAGGCCGCGAAGGAAGGCGGACTGCCGGAGTCCGTCAGGCAATATGCCTTCGCGATCGCCCGCGGGGCGGAACTGCGGGTTCGCATTGCCGAGAACCTTTCGAGACGGCAGGCCGCGATCCCGCTGGAGCAGTCCGTGACGACTGCGGTGGTGCAAACGCGGGATACCCGGCTGCCCATGCCGGGGAGCCTGATCGTGAAGAAGTACAAGGACCGGACTCTGGTGGTGAAGGTCCTCGACAACGGTTTCGAATACGAGGACCGCCGGTTTACATCACTCAGCACCATCGCCGCCGAGATCACGGGCACACGTTGGAATGGCTTCGCGTTTTTCGGGTTGGACAGGGAGGTGCGGCGTGCGTCCTGAAAAACGGCAGAAGGAGAACGGAAACGGGAACGGATCCGCGGGGCTTACGTCCACGCGCTGTGCCATCTACACGCGGAAATCGACGGAGGAGGGCCTCGAACAGTCTTTCAATACGCTCGACGCCCAGCGCGATGCGGGGGAGTCCTTCATCAACAGCCAGCACAGTGAGGGCTGGGTGGCGCTTCCGCAGAAGTACGACGACGGGGGCTACACCGGTGCCAACATGGACCGCCCGGCACTCAAGCGACTGCTGTCCGACGTCCAAACCGGCGTTGTCAACTGCGTCGTGGTCTACAAGGTCGATCGCTTGACGCGCTCCTTACTGGACTTCGCCAGGATCATCGAGATCCTCGACAAGAGCAACGCGACATTTGCGTCGGTAACCCAGCAGTTCAACACCACCACTTCCCTCGGCAGGCTGACGCTGAATATCCTCCTCTCGTTTGCGCAATTCGAACGGGAGATGATCTCGGAACGCACGCACGACAAGATGGCGGCTGCGCGGCGCAGGGGGAAGTGGGTGGGAGGCAATCCCGTCCTTGGTTATGATGTTGTCCCTCAGGGCGGCGCCCTCGTGGTGAATCAGGAAGAAGGGCAACGCGTGCGGGAGATTTTCGCGCTGTACCTCGAGCTCGGCTCGCTGATCCCGGTGGTGGAAGAGCTCGACCGCCGCGACTGGCGGATGAAGGCCTGGACAACACGCGAAGGCCGGAAGGCGGGCGGAAAGCCGATAGCCAAGAATACTCTCTACAACTTGCTCACCAACATGATCTACACCGGGAAGGTGGAGTATGGCGGCCAGGTTTACGAGGGTGAACACGAGCGCATCGTTGACGACGAGGTCTGGAACAGGGTCCAGACCACGCTCGGGCGGAATGGCCGGTGCGGCGGCCGGAATATCGGCAACAAACACGGCGCGCTTCTCAAGGGTCTCGTGCGATGCGCCACCTGCGATGTCGGCATGATTCACACCTACGTCCAGAAGAAGAATCGGGCATACCGCTACTACGTGTGCGTGAAGGCGCACCAACGAGGGTGGGCCCAATGCGAGACGCGCTGCGTGTCGGCCCCGGCGTTGGAAAGCGCTGTGTTGGAACAGATCCGCGCCATCACCGGTAACCCCACGGTTCTGGGCAAGGTTTTGGACCAGATCGAAGGTCACCGGCAGCAGGACGCGTCGGCGGCAATTAGGGAGAAGACCGCCATTGAAGGCGAGTTGAAGAAGATCGCCCAGGAGATGGGTGGCGTCGTATCGGTGGCCGGTAAAGCCGAGTTCACTACCAACCGGCTGGCCGACCTGCAGGATCGCGTCACGCACCTCAATGGCCGCTTGATGGAGCTTCGACAGCACTTGGCGGCGATCGATGCAGAGCACACCGATCCCAGGGATGTCGCTGCCGCGCTCCATGAGTTCGACCCACTTTGGGGGCAATTGTCGACCTGGGAGCAGGAGCGGTTCATCCGGACTCTGGTCGAGCAGGTCCGCTACGACGGCAAGACGGGCACCGTGACTCTCGGGTTCCGCTCGCACGGGATCAAGGACTTGTGCACTTGGGCGCCGGCCGTCAAGGAGAAGTACGAGCATGCACAACAGCGCGGTTGAGATTCAGTTTCGGCTGCACCCCACGGGGCGTGCGGCGGACAGCGGGGCACCGTCCGACGCCCCGCGATCGACACCGGGGCGTTTGCCGCGCGTCACACAGGTGATGGCGCTCGCCATCCAGTTGCAGGATATGATCCAGCGCGGCGACGCCCGCGACTACGCGGATCTCGCCCGCCTCGGGTGCCTCACGCGGGAACGGATGAGCCAGATCATGGAACTCGTATGGCTCGCACCAGACATCCAGCGGGAGATCCTGGAGTTTCCGCCACGATCGGCCACACCGTTTCCCATCAGCGAGGTGGCGGCCCGGCGAATCGCGGTCCATTTGGATTGGGTAGAGCAGTGGAAACTGTGGCGTAAGTTGAAGCAAGATTGTCACTTAGACTGACCTGCCGATCCAGTTGATTTCCACAGGTTTTTCACCCCAGAATAGCTGTCAACCGAAATTTGCCGAACAAAATCAGCGCTTTGCGTTGTGGAGATATTCGTATTTTCTTCGCCGTGCTATTCTGAGACAATTCACTGCGATTACATGCGCAGGATAGGCTCTTAGCCCCTCCCGAGCCGGGTGGCGTCGGGTGCAAAGTACGTGGCACGGAGCCCCGTGGTTTTGGAGGCTACCAGTGCCCGCGTTTTTCGACCTACCTTCGTTTTTCCGCCACGTTTCGAATTCCCTCCTGCAGCGGTTCTTCACCGACCGGCCCGCGTTCACGGGTTTCGATTGGGCGGCCGCCAGCGCCAGGAAGATCGAGCCGATCCTGCAACGCTTCAATGCAATGACACCCGCAGAACGCGGCGATGCCTTCCAGGTCTTCCGCCGCGCGGAGTCGTTGGCGAGTTCCATGGGGACGCAGGTTCTCATCGAAGCGAGCCGGGACAAGGGTGGTGATGTGGCTGCCAAGCTGGCGGCCATGAACAATGCCTACGACCGTGCATTCTGGATGTGCCTGGAGCATCCGGAGGTCATTGACGGGGCGAGGACGCTGGCCCGTATCGAATCGCTCCCGAAGAGGATGTGGGAGTCGCGTCAAGGGCTTCCGATGCAGCAAGTCGAGGCGACGAACGACATCAAGTCGGAACTCAGCCGCCAGATCATCGAGCTGTTTCAACCTGAGCAGTTTCGTGGGGAACATTGCGTCGTCGAACATGTACAGCGGGAGGGTGGCGTCGAGTGCTTCTTCGCCTATCCAGCCGATTACACGGATGAGCGGGAAGGCTACGATCTGGAGGGACATTTCGAACGGACCCACTGGAATCCCGCCTTCAAGATCGTCTTCGCTTACCACTCGGCCGACGGATCGCTGGACATCTTCGCTCAGGGCGGCACCAAGATCCGATGCCGGTTGGCCCACATCTTCGCTCGCGCAGTCCTCGGGGCCGACCAGGATCTGAAGCTCCCCGAACTCGACTGTTTCGATTTGGAGCTATTGAAGGATCCCAACCTGACGTTCCCGACGAATGCAGCCGACCGCATCCTGTTCGTCCGGATTCAGTCGATCAAGCTCAAGTTTCACGGAAGTAAGCCGGCAGTAATAGAGATTTCAATTGACGGGCACCGGCGGGAAGGATCCATCCACGCGGCAATTGCCGACAAGTTCCGTGAAATTCACGCCAGCTTGGCGACGGCGACGGTGGCGAGCGCGGTCTTACAGGCCTTCTTTCAGAGTCCTGAAGGGAAAGATCGGAGCCACAGCTTCAGGCTCTCCGCCCCGTCTTTCTGCGACCTCGAAGACTCACCCGAGGAACAGGTACTGCGTGGCTACTTGCCTGTCTGGGGAATTCAGAAAAATGCGAACAGTGTGGCAACAACTGCTTGATCGGCTGGCGGCCGGCGAGGTGACCATCTGCGCTGACGAGCTTCCTCGTTGGGACAAAAACCAGTGGGAGGAGGTCCTCGGGCTCAGACTGCTACGCGAAACGGAGTTGGCGGGGGCGGTCGTCTGCGACCAGTGCGGCGAGGCGCATTGGGCCGAGGTCTATTGGGTGACGCCTGGGGTAAAGGCTTGTTTCGGGTGTGACGCCGAGGGCGTCATTGATATCGAACTCGACCGGCTGCGACAGTGGCGAATAGACGCTGATCGCGTGGCGGGCCTTGTGGCGGGCTCTCTCGATCTCTCCTCGCCGATTGAAGTGCTTCTGCGCGAGCGCCTCTGGCGCATTGGCCGGCGCCGCGTGGGTGGACGGTACCGGGATATCTTCTTCGGCGTTGGTGCCCGGTTGCCCGTTGCGGAGATGTCGGCGGCGATTCGTTCATCCATCGGCCCAGGCTCCGCCCTGCTGCTTACGGTTGGCGCCGATGGGAATCCGGAGGGCATCCCCGCTGGCCAACACCGGCTCGATCTTGCTTCGGTATCCCGCATCGAAGGTGGGCGTGTGGTGATTGATTTGGACTACGTGGAAGAGCGGTTGGCCGGGGAAGCGCCGTCCACCCGAACATCCTCGCCAACCATTCCGGTCCCTGCCGGAGCGACCTGGCGAGACGTTTCGATCATCGTCTTCGACGGAATGTTGCGGATCACGGTCCGCGGCAAGGTCCATGAAACTGATTTTGCCGAACTCGGCGTCGACCAGCGGTCTCAGCCCATCGAGTTGTTGAAGCTCTTCGCGGCGGCGCGGGGGACGCTGGATACCGCGAAGATCCAAGAACTGGTCTCCGGAGGTGCAGCGGTGAAAATGCGGGTCCGGCGGCTTCGTCAACTCCTGCAGGAGCTAATTGGCGTGGATGGCGATCCGATTGAGAATCACCGGAAGGCTAAAGCCTACGTATGCCAGTTTGAGATTCGTCTGGCTGGAGATGACGGCTTCCGTACGCCGGCGGGCGTGACGTGGCTCGATCTGGCATTCCATGAGCGGGTCGATGGCCGAATTCTCGTGACTGTTCCGGAGAGGCAGCAGTTCCGGGCACGCGGGGCGCAGAACCGAAGCGGCGAAAGCGTCGGAGAGGTCGCCGAGGAGCGTGGAACTGTAACCCGGACGTACTCTCTGGAGGAGATGGGCCTGCGAACTGAGGCAGGCAAGCTTACTTCAGAAGGCGCGGCCTTCACCGACTTGCTCCGTGCCGGTGGCATGCTCCCGCGCGGCGGCAACGATGTGGTGGTGCTCGAACTCGCCGCGCAACTCCGGGAGTGGACCGGGCTCGACGGTGAACCTCTCCGGTTGCTCGAAGCCTCCCGGTCGTGGACGGCGGTCTTCGCGTGCTCGAGCGAGATCAAGGTGGCAAAGGGGGCTGGCGCCGTTTCCGGCAGCCGTCCGCGCCCAGGCGGGGTCGATTGATCCTCGCGCCATCAACGCCCCCGCCTCGGCCTAGGCGAGCGGCGGGAGTTCAGCAGCGTAGTCAGACAGCACGTCGGGACTTGCGGCGCGCCGGAAGTCATTCCAACAGGCCACGACGTACTTCGGCGCGCGGGTCATCGTGAAATTGAAGCGCTGTAGCTCTGCCGTCGTCTCGGCGAAATGTGCACTATTCGCGGCTTTCACGACCATCAGGCGGAGCGGCAGACTCAGCTCTGCTGCCAAGCGGTCGCCAATCATGTAGTTGCGTAGAAGTTGATAGTACTGATTGCAGTCGGGATCTGAAGCGGCTGGCACGGGCTTTGAGAAAGTGACGAGATCCTGCAGGCCGCGAGTCCAATACTGGCAGTACGGACGCTTGCGCCTGTTCACGTGGATCTCAGGACAACGCTCGTCAACGAACCGGCTGCATCGTCCCAGGATGGATCTCCGCTTGCATTCGGCAACAACCAATGATTTGCCGGAAATGACGATCACGTCTGGCTCCGTTTTCTGTCCCTCCGGCTTTCCGTCCCGATAGTTCTCGACCGCGGACAGCACTTCCCGCAGTGGTTCCCAAACCGATGCACCGTCCTGCCGGATCTCAAAGCCCCACAGCACCAGGCGTGCATCCTTGAGGCTCTCATCCGGGATCTTCAACAGGCTGGCGAGAACAGTGCCAAGCTTGCCGGCGCGAAGCAGGCCGAAGAAGCAGTCCCACGTCAACTTGTCTTCCGAGACTGGGCTCAGGATTTTCGTCTGCGTGCGCTGCGGCAGAAGGTCGTAAACCGGATGCTTGAGTGGATTGACGCCCATGGTCTCCGAGTAGAAACCACAATGCTAACGGGATGTTGTAGTGCTCATACTGATCATTGCCGTCGACTGGGCCCCCCCACTCTTCGCGAAAGTAACGTGTTACCGTCGGCCGCGCCCGTCGCAGAAAAAATGTCCGAACAACATTTGATTTGTTTTCAGCGGCATAGCAAAACCCAGGCCGTCGTAGTGCCCCGTTCGGTCACATGTTACCCAGCCAGTAGCAGAGGACACGATGAGCACAGACGCCTCCGCTACCCTAATCAAGAAAGCAGAAACGCCGGACCCGATTGATACTGTCCCGCCAACCGAGTCGCTGGTGCGGGCAGCCCTGGATGACATCGCCTTACTGGTGGGCGGCGCGGCCGCCTTGCACCAGTTGGAAGATGACCTGGTCTGGACGCTGACCAAACGCATGGACCGGATTCGAGTCCGGTTGCTGCGGGATCTGAAGGGACTTGCCCACCGGGACGAATTCGAGCCGAAGACGACAAAACCACCCCGAGTGCACGCCGCCGTCGAGGAATTCCTGATCCGCAACCGCGCGGGGATGGGGGAGTGACGCCGGCCATGAAACAAGCAAAGCGCTTTTCCCAACTTACCGCTCCCCGGCAAGCCTTGGTTCGGTTGCTCCAGTCGGTCAACTTCGGCTACCTCGAAGGCCTCGAAGTCCGTAGCGGCGAGCCGGTGCTCAACCCCGCGCCGACAGTATTCGTCGAGGTGAAGCTGGACACCTGCAACGAACCCCGCCCGGAAATGGATCTGATGGACTTCGAACTGGGGAACGAAGTCATTCGGCTGGTGGAGCAACTCGATGAACTGGGCGACGGAAACATCGAGCGGATTGACGTTCGCTATGGCATTCCGCGGCGGGCCCTGATTGAGCGCCCTATCCAGGGGGTACGGCGATGATGCCGGCGGCGGTGGCCATACCCCTGGCCGATTTCACTCCGTACCTGCTCCAGCAGTCGGCGCTGCGGGCCAGCCTTCTGCAGACGAGCTTCGGATTTGCCGCGGATGATTGGGATGATCTTCGGCAGGATCTGGCACTGGACTGCCTCAGGCGCTTGCCCAGGTTTGACGGGTCGCGCGGGAACTGGAAAGGTTTCGTGCATGGCGTCGTTCGCAACCACGCCTGCGTTCTAGCCTCGCGACAAATTCAACGCCCTCAGTTCCAACCACTGGAATTGGATACCGTCTCCGAATTGCCGGACGGCAGTTTGACCGGCAAAGCAGATGATGCGCCAGCGGAGGACTTCCGTCCGCTCCTGGAACTTGGCCTCGACACGGAGCGTGTCCTCGCCGGTCTGCCGGAACATCTGCAGATGATCGCCCGCTGTCTCGCCGAGATGCCCATATCGGCCGTGCGCCGAAAGACCGGGCTGTCACTGGCCCAAGTGAATCGCCGTATCAGGCAAATGCGGGCGGCGTTCACGGCGGCGGGCCTCGCACCAGCGAATGGGGGAGGTGCCCGATGACGAATGCCCAACAGATTCCGATTCCATACATCGGGATTGATGGCGGCGCGCAAGGACCGCCGACGGACAAATTGTTCGTTACCGGATCTCTCATGGTCACGACCTACTCCATGTGGTCGCTGTTCCGGAACTGCCGTAAGGCGGTGGACTGGCGCTACATCCAACACCTCGTTGGTCTGGAGCGCGATGGGAACCTCCACTTCGGCACCCTCGTGCACCAGTGCCTTGAACTGTGGCAGCAGTGCCGCGATCTCGGGCGCGTGCTGGATCTCATTGGCACCCTCTGCCCTAACCGGCGGTATGACGATGGCCAGCGCCGGGACTGGCACAACGCCACGGCTCTGATGAAAGCCTACGCGGCGCGCTATGCGGCGGAAGAGTTCGAAGTGGTGGCGCTGGAAAAGACGTTCCAGGGTCCGATCATCAATCCCGCCACCGGCGCGGCGTCCCGCAGCTTCGTCCTTGCCGGCAAGGTCGACGGCATCGTGCGCATCGGCGACGACTACTTCCTCCTGGAGCACAAGACCGCTGCGCAACTGGACGCAGATTATCTGGAGCGGCTGTGGACGGACTTCCAAATCACCATCTACGCCTACTACGTGGAGCAGGCGATGGGCATCACCATCACCGGCATCCTCTACAACATCCTCGTCAAAGCGAAGCTCCAGCAGAGTAAGGGCGAGACGGAGGAAGAGTACCAGGCGCGCCGCGCAGAGCTGCTGGCAAAGTCCAAGACGGGCAAGACCACGGCAAAGCGGAAGCTGCCGGAGACGGACGAGGAGTTCCAGGAGCGGCTCGCGGAAAAGTACACCGATCCGGCCATGCTCCACCGGGAAATGCTCTACCTATCCCGTGACCGCTTCGACATTCTGCGCAGCGAACTCTGGGAACTGACCCAGGCATACCTCGACGCCCGCCGCCGCGGCGTCTTCTATCAAAACACCGGCTTCTGCTTCAACTTTCACAGGCCGTGCGCGTACTTCGCGCTCTGCCGCTCGAATGGCAATCCCAACGTCATCGAGAACTTCTACCAACGGGTGGCGCCCAACGAGGAGTTGCGGGTGCTGCCCAACGATCCCACCGAGACCACTTTCTAAAGGAGACTACGCAACCATGCCGTTACTGCCGACAACGAAAACTCAACCGAAGCCCGACCTGGCCGATCTGACCGTGCTGGTGTATGGGCAGACGAAATTCGGGAAGTCCACACTCTGCTCGCAAGCCGACAGTGCGCTCTTCCTGGCCACCGAACCCGGACTCAACGCCCTGGATGTTTATCAGGTGCCCATTCAGTCCTGGGAGGATCTCCGCAAGGCGTGCGCCGAGATCGTCGAAGGCAATCACCCCTTCAAGACGGTGATCCTGGACACCATCGACAACGCCTACAAGTTCTGCACCGAGTACATCCTGGCGAAGTTCAAAGTGGAGCACGAATCCGACCTGGGCTACGGCAAGGGTTATGCGCTGGTCAACAACGAGTTCCAGCGCGTCCTCACCAAGCTCGCCTTCCTGCCCTGCGGGCTGTTCCTCATCTCACACGCCAAGGAGATTGAGGTGGACTCGCGCACCGGCAAGTACATGCGCGTGGTGCCGACGCTGCCGGACAAGGCTCGCAAGATCGTGCTCGGGATGGCCGACATGGTGCTGTTCTGCGATCTCGAAGCCGTCTCCGGCGAAAAAGGGGAGCAGAGTATGCGGCGCGTGATCCGCACCAAGCCGAGCCTGTATTACGAGGCCGGCGACCGCACTGGCCGGCTGCCCGAGACGCTGGAACTCGACTTCGGCAAGTTCAAGGAGTCCTACAACGCGGCGACCGGGGCGGCGCCCACGGCCAAAGCTGTGGAAACCAGCCGTCCGGCGCAGGCAGCGGCCAAGCAGTAAGTCATAACACCAAGGAGAAGAGCACATGGCTAACAAATTGATCGATCTGACTCAGTTTGACGACGACTTCCAGAGTGAAACTCCGGCGGAGCGCTCGGACATGGAGAGCGTTCCCGACGGGAAATATCAGGTTGTGGTTGAAAAGGTGGAGATCGCCGAGGCGCACACCACCGGCAACCCGATGCTGAAATGGACGCTTCGCGTCCTCGCGCCGCGCTACGTCAACCGCCTCATGTGGCGCAACAGCGTCTTCACGCCCAACACGTTGAAGTTCGTGAAGACCGACCTGCACATCTGCGGTCTGGACCTGGAGAAACTGTCGGACCTGCCCAGGAATCTCAGCAAGTTGCTCGACGTGAAGCTCGAGGTCACCAAGAAGACCAAGGGCGACAACGAGAACATCTATTTCAACAGCCGCATCGTAAACGACCGGACACCGGGCAAGTTCCGGCAGGAGGCGGGGGACGCCCTTGTCCCGTTCTAGCCAGCAGCCCGCCACCGTCATCATCGACACGCGCGAACAGGAACCGTATTCGTTCGATCCCCGGCTGGCAACCGCAGTGCGGCGGGCATTGCCAGCCGGGGATTACTCCGTGGACGGGCTCGAGGCGTGTGTCGCGGTGGAGCGGAAGACGCTGGACGATTTCGTCTCCACGGTGATCCACAGCCGGGAGCGGTTTCGTGCGGAGTTGCAGAAGCTTGCCGCCTACCGGGCGGCTTGCGTCGTGGTGGAGACCGGTATCACCGACATTCTGCAGCGGCGTTACCGGGGTGAGGCGCACCCCAACGCTGTGCTGGGGAACGCGCTGTCGATCATCCTCGACTACCGAATCCCTGTCTTCTTCTGCGTGAATCGCCAGGCCGCCTGCCACTTTGTGCAGGCTTACTTGCTCGCCGCGCACGCGAGGTGGAGTACATGACAACAGAACGCACCAGCATCCGTGGCGTCGTGGAGACGGTCTTCTACTCGGGACCGGCGTTTTCCGCCGGCCGCCTTCGAACGGCCGACGGCGCCATCGTGAAATTCGCCGGCAAGGTGTTCGTGAGGGAGAGCGACCCGGTTCTGCTGGAAGGCCACTGGATGAATCATCCCAAGTACGGTCGCCAGTTCGAAGCCGAGTTCATGGGGCACGACCTGGAGATGGACCCGGATGGCCTTGCGAATTTCCTGGCGAACCACCCTGACGTGAAAGGGATCGGTCCGGTGAAGGCGCGCTTGATCGCAGATAAGTTCGGGCGCGGCTTCGATGCAGCTATCCGGGCCAACCCCGAGGCGGTGGCGGCCGCCGCGAAGGTGCCTGTAGAGATCGCGCTCGACCTGCAGCGCATCTGGGTCGCCAACAGCGATTTCAACACCGCGATGGCTTACCTGTCGGCTTTCGGGCTGACGCATCATCAGGTCACCACGCTGGTGGGCAAGTTCGGCAGCCAGGTGGTGCCGATCCTGGAGAAAGATCCCTATGTCCTGATGCGGGAGATCACAGGCTACGGCTTCAAACGGGTCGACAAGATCGCCCGCAAGATGGGAACTCCGAAGGACCTACCATCCCGGATTCGCACGGGGCTTCACTACAGCGTCCTGGCCGCGCTCGATGATGGCGACTGCTGGGTGGAATTCGAAGATCTGCTCGACCGCGCCAACACGCTGCTGGTGATGGATACGCTCGACAGCCGCGAGGTGATCGAGGGACATCTCGAAGCCCTGATTGCAGAGGGGCTGCTTGTGTCGCAGCCGTTCGAGCGGCTGGTAGTTGCCGATCCGGAGATTCACCGGATGGAGACGGAACTCGCCGAAGTCCTGAGAACAGCCGGGCGGCGCGGCCCGCACGCTGTCACTGAGGTAGAGCATCTTCTCGATGTTGAGGGCGGCGAATTAAATCCCGAGCAGCGCGTTGCAGTAAGGAACGCGCTCAACTTCTCCATCTCGCTGATGACCGGCGGCGCCGGTAGCGGCAAGACATACGCGGTATCGACCATCACCAGCATCGCCGAGCGACTGGAATTGAAAGTCGTGTTGGCCGCGCCCACCGGCAAGGCCGCCAAGCGCCTCGAGGAACTCGTCGGCCATGAAGCGAGCACGATTCATCGCCTATTGGGCTTCAACGGCCACACATATTCGCGGGACGCGCTGAACCCGATTGATCCGGACATTCTCGTCGTGGACGAAGTGTCGATGATGGACGTTCCACTTGCGTGGTGGCTATTTCAGGCGGTGGACCGCACGCGCACCGCTGTAGTTCTTGTTGGCGATCACAACCAGTTGCCGCCGGTGGGCCCGGGTAACCTCCTGCGGGACCTTGTGCGGTCCATGGCGATCCCGACCACGGTGCTCACGCGGATCATCCGCCAAGCCGGCGTTCTCAAGGAGAACTCCACAGCCATCCTCACCGGCGAGGTGCGGCCGACCTCGGATTCGTTCGTCGGCGCGCGCCGGCCCTGGTACGTCATCGACAAATTCGCGGACCGCGAGGATGTGTGCCGAATGCTGCTCCTGCTCTTTGAGGAAGTGCTGCAGGAGCGACTTGGTTATGACCTGATTCGAGAAGTTCAGGTACTCACGCCCACGCACAAAGGCCCGCTCGGCACAGTGGAGTTGAATATCGAGTTGCAACGCCTATTGCAGCAAAAGTTGTTCGGGGTGGATGTTCCTCCTGTCGAGCCTGGCCACCGTGCGCGGCCATATCCGGGTGACAAGGTGATCCAGACGAAGAACGACTACGAATTGGGCGTCATGAACGGCGCGATGGGCGTCGTAGTTGATGCAGTGCCGGACGGTGGCCTTTCCATCGATTTCGATGGCAGGCTCGTAGAGATCAAGGGCGGCGGCGATGCGCTCGGCAATATCCAGCTGGCCTACGCAACGTCGATCCACAAAGTACAGGGATCGGAGTTTCCCTGTGCAGTGGTGGTCGCCCACAAGTCGCATTCCTTCATGCACCACCGCAATCTGCTGTACACCGCTGTGACCCGGGCGAAGGAGAGCGTGATCATCGTGGGTGACCGGTGGGGCATCGACAACTGTGCCGCCAAACGCCAGGTGGATCGTCGAAACACCTTTCTCTCCTTCCTGCTCCGCCCGGAGACAAGGCAGTGACTGCGCCTCCGGTAGATGTCCACACTTACTACCGGCAGGTGACCGATGTGGACATCGGCGAGATCGCCCGCGAACTCCTCGGTGACCGTATCACCCAGGAATCGCGGCAGACCCTGTTCTGCGATTGCCCGAACCACCGGAGCCAGTCGCACCGATCGCTTCAAGTCTGGCTCGACAAGCAGGGTTGGTTTTGCCACGCCTGCGGCATCGGCGGCGATGTGCTGCAGTTGGTCGAGTTCGTCCGGTTCGGCGTAGTCACTCGCGGGCAGTCTGGCTTGATGCCGGATTCTCACCGGCGGGCACGCGACTTCCTGGCTGCGCGCGTTCGACTGCCGCCGCTGTCAAAGCTCGCCTCCGGCAGCCCGGAAGAAGCCGAGGAAGCTCACCAAATTACTCTTCGCATTCGTGAGGCGCTAACCGCGTCCGCGGTTGTGTATCACCAGCGGCTCGTGGGGAATCCGGAAGTCCTCGCCTGGTTTCGGGGGAAATATGGGATCAGCGAGGAGACGATCAGCCGGCTCCAGATCGGGTACGCGGAAAATGGCTCGCCCAGCGTGGCGCGCGCTTTGATGGACGGGCCCGGCACCTTCACCATGCGCGAGCTGGCGGCCACCTCCGTGTTCCGGCCCACGGCGCAGGATGGACTGGTCCCCTTCTTCGATGGGCGGATCGTCTTCCCATATTGGAGCCGCGGGCACGTCGTCTTCATGATCGGACGGAGCACGCCTTGGACGCCGGATCAGGAATGGGAGAAGTCGAAATACAAGAAACTGGCGATCCACAACGACCGAAACAACAGCCACGTCTCGACGTGTATCCGGAACGACGTCCTCTACAACGAGGATGTGCTGCTTGCACGGCCCGAGCGGGTCATCATCACGGAAGGGGTCACGGACTGCATTTCCCTGATGGAGCACGGATTCCCGGTGGTGTCGCCGGTGACGGTGCAGATCCGCGATGCCGATTGGGAACGGCTGCTGCCGAAACTCGCCGGCGTGAAGACCGTCTACATCTGCCAGGACAACGAAGTATCCGAAGCCGGCATGCAGGGTGCGCTGAAGACGGCGCGCATCCTGGCACAGCACGGAATCGCGACACGGGTGGCCGTTTTACCTCTTGGCGAAAAGCAGCAGGCTGCACGTGAGAATCTGGCCGGTCTGCATGACGGCAGGGCCGAAGCCGACGGCCTACTGGCCGACGCCAAAATCGACGTCAACGAGTTCTTCGCGTCCGGCAAGACGGCAGCCGATTTCGAAGCCATCCTCGCGGCTGCGCAGACCCCGCTCGAACTGGCGATCTCGAAACTCAATATCGAGATCCCGGATGCGGATCTCAGCCGACTACTCGAGCCGATCCTCTCGGAAGTCGGCCGGCTCGATCCGATTGAACAGGATCGGCACCTCAGGCTGATCCAAACGCGATGTGGCAAGGTCCGCATGCCGGTCACCACGTTACGGAAGCAGTTAAAGGTGGTGGAAATCGCCCGCCCACGGAGGTCGGCTCCGACTGGTGCATTCAGTAGCGGAGGGAGAGGAGCAGCCGCAACCGCGCTGATGGACGAACCAGAGCCCGCGCCCTTGCGAAGCATCCAGGTCAACAACCGGCAGTTGCGTGACGTGATCGCCGATGCCTGGGGCGCGATTCATGCGATTAACGAACC
>Ga0302319_10003414_pt1 | contig 33313 bp, 22 predicted proteins | sample Bog_T0_2_FD_203319 | JGI IMG/M metagenome (GOLD analysis project Ga0302319, IMG submission 203319) | Peat permafrost microbial communities from Stordalen Mire near Abisko, Sweden - Bog_T0_2 | ecosystem: Environmental > Terrestrial > Soil > Wetlands > Peat | place: Sweden: Abisko, Stordalen Mire... | reverse complement strand
AAAAGATCCGTGGAGAGCTCGCCAACGCGAGCGTGAACCTGATCATGCTGACCACCGAAAGCAGTCCGAGCATGAAAATGCGCGGCAAGGCGGCCGGCGTCAAGGGTTGGATCGTCAAGCCGTTCAACGGATCGGCCGTCATCGAGACGTTCAAAAAGCTCGTCGCCTGAGTCGAGCCCCCGCTGCATCGCGCCGCAGGATGCCGCGGTTCGCCGCAGGGCGCCGCTCGGCTGCTCGCCGCTCAGCCGCGAGCCGCCTCGAGGCCCTCCCGCGCGGCGGGCCGCTCGCCCAAAACGAGCAGGTTCATCAGCCCTATGCAGGCAGCGGCGACGAGTGAGCCGGCGCTCATCGCGAACGCGATGAATTGCAACCCGAAACCGGCCTGAAACAAATGGCCGGCAATGATCGGCGCGAGCGCAGCCCCGCCGCGCCCGACGCCGATCGCGAAACCCGTGCCGCCGGCGCGCAGTTCGGCTGGAAACAGGCGCGCCATCAGGGCGTAACAGGCGACGACGCCGCCGTTGGTGAAAAAGCCGGTGATTGCGCAGACCACGGACAATTGCACGAGCGAGGCCTGCCCATGGCCGAACACCGACACCATGACGGTCGATGCGATCAGGAACAGTATCGCCGGAGGACGCAGGCCGAAGCGGGCGGTCAACATCCCGAGCACGATGCCGCCGGCGGCGCCGCCGACGTTGGCCCAAACGAGGACACCCGCAGCCGATGCCGGCGCAAACCCCATGTCGACGACGATCTTCGGCACCCATTTAAGGATGAAATAGAACGTCGCGATGTGAAAAAAATAGACGGCGGTTACGAGCACGGTGCGGCGCCAGCGTGCGGCGACGAACAAGTCCACGATCGGCGGACTCGGCGCGGCGGGCGGCCGCGCCGGCAGGGCTGCAATCACTGAATGCCCCAGCCGCTGCATGCTGCGATTGACGCGCTCGAGCGCGCGGGCGGGACGTTTCTCGCACAGCCAGACGACGGATTCCGGCACGCCCCAAATGATGGCGGGAATCAACAGGGCGCTCACGCCGGCGCCGAACGCGAAAACCGAGCGCCAACTCTCGTGCTTCAGCAAGTGAGCGGCCACGGTCCCGCCGGCGACCGCGCCGAGCGGATAGCCGATCACCATGACGGAGATCGCGACGCTGCGGTGCCGGGCATTGGAGAATTCCGCGGCAACCGCATTGGTCGCCGCCAGCATTCCGCCGATGCCGAGCCCGGTCACGATGCGCCACAGGGACAGCAGTTGCACCGAGTTCGACGTGGTGACCATGGCCATGCCGACCGTCATGACGACGAGGCATGCGAGCAGCGTGCGGCGGCGCCCGATTCGATCCGCGCTCGATCCGATCAGCATCGAACCGAGGGACATGCCGACGAGCTCCATGGACAACACGTAACCCAGAGCGGCCCGATCGATGCCCCATTCGCGCGCGATACCGGGAGACGCGAAACTGATCGACAGGACGTCGAATCCGTCGAGCGCGTTCAAAAGGACCGTGATCGCGACGACCAGCACCTGGGCCCAGGTCATTGCGGCGTCGTCGAGGATCCTGCGGGGATCGGCGTTCTGCATGGCGACGGCAGTTTAGGGTGCTTGACCCGGCGGACGCCAGTGGGACGTGGCTGCCGCATGATGTATTCCGGATCCGGCCGCAGGGTCCATACTATGCGTCGGCGCCGCTCAGGTGCCGCGCCGACGACGGGCGTTTCCGCCGCTTCGAACGAACCCCACATCCGACGTCCCGTCATTCACGCCGAGGAAACCGCCATGACCGCCATCTCGATGTACCGCGCTTCGACCCCCGTTTTCACGAACCTGCTCAACAATCTGAAGGCCATCCTCGACAAGACCGTCGAACAAGCCGACGCCCGCAAGATCGATCACAGTGCTCTGCTCCTCGCGCGCCTGGCTCCCGATATGCTCACGTTCACGCGCCAGATCCAAATCGCGACGGACCATGCCAAGGGCTGTATCGCTCGGCTCGCGGGCGTCGAAATCCCGAAGTACGCGGATGACGAGGCGAGCTTTGCCGACCTCAAAGGCCGTATCGACAAGACGGTCGCCTTCATCGCAACGGTGCCGGCCGCCGCGCTCGACGGCACGGAGGCGAAGGCGATCACGCTCAAGGTCGGGCCGAATGACATCGAGTTCAGCGGCATCGACTATCTGCTCAACTTCGCGACCATGAACATCTATTTCCACTCGACGACCGCGTACGCGATTTTGCGCCATAACGGCATCGCGATCGGCAAGCGGGACTTCCTCGGCAAGCTGTAAGGGGGCCCTCCAGGCGAGCGCCTCCGGTTACGTTGGTGATCGAACAGACCGCCGCATGACGGGCGGCGAGACTTCCGCCAAATCCGCGGTTTTGGTCCGCGCCGTCAAGGAGTTACATGCGAATCGGCTTCATCGTGGTCATGCTGGCGATCGCAGCGCCTCCGGTGGCTCGCGCCGATGAGCCCGTCGGCTACGTCGAGGGAACGCGCCTGCTTGCCAGGTATCACTGTAATGCCTGTCATACGATCGACGAGCCGCGCGCGGGACCTGCATTGCGGGCCATCGCGAGGCGCTACGCCAGCGATCCGAATGCATCCGGAGAACTCGAGGCTGCAATGCGCAATGGCAGCAGCGGTGCCTGGGGTGCCTCAGCAATGGCCGCCGTCGACGTGCCGGCAGCGGATTTGACCCCGCTGATCGAGTGGATCTTGTCGCTACGCTGATCCGTCAGCGAACGGGAGTCGCGGCGCCCGTGCGCGCGTCCTCGATCGGCAAGGGAACGACGGCCGGCGCCTGGCGCCAACCGCCGCCGAGCGCCTTGAAAACAGTGACTTGGTCGGAGGCGAGCGCCTGATCGGACGCGGCAAGCGTCGCCTCGGCGTTGACGAGATCCGACTCGGTGGTCAGCAGGTCGAGATAGCTGATGTGCCCGAGGCGAAATCCCTCGTCGGCAAGACCGAAGGCGATGTGGGCTTGGTCGCGCGCTTCGCGCAGCGCGTCGTTACGGTCGAGTTCGGTCGCATACGCGGTCAGGGCGTTTTCCGTATCTTGCAGCGCCGTCAGAATCGCGCCCTGGAAGGCGGCAAGCGCAGCCGACGCCGTTGCGCGCGCCTCCCGGACCTGGGCGCGCGCGACCAAGGTATTCGGAAACGTCCAGCTGAGCAAAGGGCCCACGCCATAGATGAGATTGCTCCGCGAGGCAATGCCGCCGAGGGTCGTCGCGGCCGAGGCAATCGAGCCGCCGAGGGCAATCGACGGGTACAGATCCGCCGCCGCGACGCCGATGCGCGCGGTGTTTGCGGCGAGCTGGCGCTCCGCCTGCCGCACGTCGGGCCGCCTGCGAAAGAGGCTCTTGACGTCGCCCACGGGCAGCACCTCGGCCAGACGCGGCGGCGAGGTGCAGGCATCGGCGGCGGCATCGATTTCCTCGGGCGGCCGACCCGTCAAGACGGCCAGTGAAAACAACGCCGTACGCCGCCCGCCCTCGTAGACGGGCAGCATGGCCCGTGTTTGCGCGACGAGTTCATTGGCGCGCGCAAGATCGAGGTCGTTCGCGGCGCCCGCCGCAACTTCCTGGCGCGTGAGCTGTGATTCTTCGGTGACGATCTTGAGCGAGCGTCGCGCCACCTCGAGTTGTTGCGCGTAGGCACAGGCATTGACATAGGAGCGCGTGGTCTCGCCGGCGACGCTGACCCTCGAGACATCCTCCGCCGCCTGCCCGGCATCGTAGTCCGCAGCCGCCGCTTCGACCGTGCGGCGGACGCGGCCGAAGAGGTCGAGTTCGTAGGACACGTCCAGTCCCGGGGTGAAATAGAGGCTCGGACTCGGGGCGCCGGTCCCCTTGAGGTGACTGGCGAATGCCTGATCCGCCGACACGCCATACTGTGCGCCCATCGACAAGGTCGTCGTCGGGTAGTGGCCGGCGCGCGCCAAGGCGAGCGCCGCCCGGGCTTGGGCGAGATTTGCCGCGGCGGCCAGCAGGTTGCGGTTGTGCGTCAGCGCTTCGGAGACGAGACGATCGATCGCCGGATCCTCATAGAGCTGCCACCACTGATCGGGAGGCTCGGTCGCCACGGCGGCGTTCGCGGTCCCGGCCGCAAAGGCGTCCGACGCGGGCGCCGGCGGCTGCGGAGGTGCGTAGCGCGGACCCACGGCGCAGGCGGCCTGGAGCGCGCCTATCGCGGCATAGAGGGTCACGCGAGCCAGGGAGGGCCTGCCGCCGCGACTCGAGGCGCCGCTCACGTGGGCGCCGGTGGGGCAGCCGCCGCCGGCGCCGCCGCCGCCGGCGCCGCATCGCCCGACGGCCGCGCCGCAGTCTGCCGGCTGCTGCGCGGTGCGATCTTGTCGTTGAGCCAGCGCGAGACCACATAGAACACCGGCGTGAACACGAGACCGAACAGTGTCACGCCGATCATCCCGAAGAAGACCGCGACGCCGAGTGCACGGCGCAATTCGGAGCCGGCACCGCTCGCGAATGCGAGCGGGATCACGCCCAGAATAAAGGCGAAGGACGTCATCAGGATCGGACGAAGACGGGTGCGCGCCGCCTCGACCGCGGCCTGAAAGCGATCATGGCCCTGTTCGAGCTCACCCTGCCGCGCGAACTCGACGATCAGAATCGCGTTCTTCGCGGCAAGTCCGATCAAGACGATGAATCCGATCTGCGTGAGAATGTTGTTGTCGAGACCCATGATGTTGACGCCCGTGATCGCCGCAAGCAGGCACATCGGCACGATCAAGATCACCGCGAGCGGCATGGTCACGCTCTCGTAGAGCGCGGCGAGCAACAGGAACACGAGCGTGACTGCGAGGCCGAAGACGAGCCCGGCGGTGTTTCCGGCCGCCTTCTGCTGGTACGCGAGCTCGGTCCAATCGAACGCGAACCCGTCCGGCAGCGTGCTCCGCGCAACGCGCTCCATGGCCTCCATGGTTTGACCCGTCGAAAAGCCGTTCGGCGTGCTCGCCTGAACCTCAGCGGAAGGATAGAGCTGATAGCGCAGTACCCGATACGCTCCGGTCCCGCGCTCGAGTTTGACGACCGCGCCCAAGGGCATCATCGCGCCGCTCGTGGAACGGGTCTGGTACTGCAGTATCTGAGATTCATCCTGGCGGAACGGCCCGTCGGCCTGGGCAAAGACCTCGTACGTGTGGTTGAGGTAATTGAAATCGTTGATGTAGCTCGAACCCAGGAAGGTCTGTAAGGCGTCGAATACCGCAGAGTCGGGCACGCCGAGGTACTCCGACTTGACGCGGTCGATATCCGCACGGATCCGCGGCGTCTTGGTGTCGAAGGTTTCGTACGGGCTGCCCACGCTCGGCTCCTTGCCGAGCGCTTCGACGAGATCGTTCGCCACCTGTGCGAGGCGCCCGTAATCCGCGCTGCCGGTGCGATTTTCGACGATCATCTTGACGCCGCCCTGAGTCCCGATGCCTCGCACCGGCGGGGGCGGCAGAATTCTGATCGTGGCGCCCGGGATCTGGCCGAGCGATTGCTGCACGGCGCCGATCATTCCCGGCAGCGTGACGTGCTTCTTCTTGCGCGCCTCGAAGGAATCCTCGATGAGATATGCCTGGCCCGAGGCGGCGTTCGTCGTTTGCGTCGTCGCGTCGACGCCGGCATAAGCCGAGGAACCGATGACGCCCGCCGTGCCGAGTGCGACCGGAATCGATTCGCGGATCAACGCGTCGGTACGGCTCAATGAGGCGCCTGCCGGCAGCACCGCCGCCATGATCACGTTGCCCTGGTCTTGGGCGGGAATGAAGCCGATCGGCGTGGCGGCGATCCGCCACGCCGTGAAAGCAAGCACACCGGCGTAGATCGCGAGCATGAGCACGGCCCGCCGGGTCAAACGCCCCGTGAGTTTGGCGTAGGCGCCGGCGAGCCGGTCGAAGCGCTCATTGAAGTAGTCCGCGAAGCGCACGAAAGGCGCGAGCCAGGGACGCGGGGGCGCGCTGTGATCATCTTTGGGCTTCAAGATCAGCGCCGCCATCGCCGGCGACAGGGTGACCGAGACGATCAGGGAAATGATCGTGGCCGAGGCGATCGTGAGGGCGAACTGACGGTAGAACTCACCCGAGATGCCCGAGATGAAGGCGGCCGGAACGAACACCGCCGACAGCACGAGCGCGATCGCGATCAGGGCGCCGCCCACTTCGTCCATGGTCCGGTGGGCGGCGTCACGAGCACTCATTCCCTCCTCGAGGTGCCGTTCGACGTTCTCGACGACCACGATCGCATCGTCGACGACGATTCCGATTGCGAGCACGAGGCCGAACAACGACAGGGTGTTGAGCGTGAAGCCGCCGATGAGCATGACGGAAAAAGTCCCGACGAGCGCGACGGGAATCGCAAGGATTGGAATGATGGCCGCCCGCCAGCTCTGCAAGAACACGATCACGACGAACACCACGAGCAGCAGCGCCTCGAACAGTGTGCGATAAACCTCGTGGATCGATTGTCGAATGTAGTCCGTCGGGTTGTAGATGATCTGGTAGTCGAGTCCCGGGGGAAAATTCCTGCGCAGGCCGGCCATGAGCTTGATCACGCCGTCGGCGGCCTCCAGCGCATTGGTGCCGGGCTGCTGAAGCACCCCGATCGCGGCGGCCGGATGAGTCGTGGGCTTGCCGTTTTCCTGCAATCCGAGGTAGGCGTTCGTCGTATAGTTCGCGGCGCCCAGCTCGACGCGCGCGACGTCGGAGACCCGGGTGATCCTGGATTGATCGTCGCGCTTGACGACGATGTCCGCGAATTGCTGCGGCGTCACGAGGCGTCCCTCGGCCTGTACCTGGAGCTGATATGGCGAGGGCGAATTACCGAAGGGAGGCGCCCCCACGTTGCCGGCCGCCACTTGTACGTTGTGGCTGCGCAGTGCGGCGACGATGTCGTCGACGGTGAGATTCCGTGCGGCGGCCTTGTCGGGGTCGATCCAGATGCGGATCGCGTAATCGCGCGCCGCCCGTACGCTCACATCGCCAACGCCCGGTACGCGCAGCAGCGGCTGCTGGACTTGCAGCGTCACGTAGTTGGCGACGTAGGCCTGGTCGAGCGACCCGTCGGGCGAGTACATGTGCACGGCCATGAGAATGTCGGGCGAACTCTTGCGCACCGTGATGCCGGTTTGCTGCACCTGGGTGGGCAGCCGCGGCGTCGCCGTCGTGACGCGGTCCTGAACCAGCTCCTGGGCCTTGTCGAGGTCCGTACCCAGCTTGAACGTCACCGTGATCGTCAAATTGCCGTCGCCGGTGGATTGCGAGGACATGTAGATCATGTCCTGCACGCCGTTGATCTGCTCCTCGATGGGGTCCGCCACGGTGTCGGCGATCGTCTCCGCCGAGGCGCCCGGATAGTTGAGCGTGATGTTGACGGTCGGCGGCACGATGTTCGGGTACAGCGAGGCGCCCAAGTTCGGGTACGCGATGGCGCCGAGCAGCGTGACCAGGATCGCGATGACCGACGCGAACACCGGGCGATCGATCATGAAGTGGAAGAACTTCACGCGGGGCGCCTCAGCGAGGCTGATCCGGGAAACTCGCCGAGGCGGGCGGGGGCGAGGTGTCCACCGGATTCGGCATGCTGTCGGGATTCGGCGGCGTGATCCTGCCGGCTTTGGGGGTGACCCGAGCGCCCGCCTTCGCCCGCTGCACGCCGTCGATCACGACCGTGTCGGTCTCCTTGAGGCCGGAGCGCACGACGCGCAGGTCGCCGAACCGCGGACCCAGCATGACCTTGCGCTGCTGCACTTCACCGTTCGCCGCCACCACGTAGGCAATCTCGTCGCTCTGCTGGGTCGTGACGGCTTGATCCGGAATGAGCAGGGCGTCGTAGGCGCCCGACCCGATCAGGCGCAGATGCCCGAACATCCCCGGCGTCAACACATGCGCGGGATTCGCGACGACCGCACGCCCGCGTATCGTTCCGGAATTCGGATCGAGGGCATTATCGACGAAGTCCATGTGCCCCTTGATCGCATAGTCCGACTGATCCTGGAGTCTGATCTGTACGGGATTCGCGAAACCGCGCGACAGGGGCCGCGTGCCCTTTTGCGCCTCACGCTCGTATTTCAAATAGAAGGCCTCGGCACCATTGAACGTGAAATAGATCGGATCCAGGTCCGTGATGTTCGTGAGCACGGTCGTGTCCTGGGTCACGAGATTGCCGGGCGCGACGCGGCGGTCCGAGACGCGCCCCGCGAGCGGCGCGACGACGTGCGTGAAGCCGAGGTTCAGTGCTGCGGTATCGACGCCGGCCCGCGCGGCGGCGAGGTCCGCGTTCGCCTGTTGCAAGGTGGCCGTGCGCGTCTCGTATTCCTGCTCGGCGATCGTACGTGCGGCCAGCAGCTTTTTGGCGCGATCGAGTTCGATTTCGGCGTTCGCGACCGCCGAGCGTGCGTGCGCCTCCTGCCCGCGGGCCTGGTCGAGCGCTGCGCGGTAGGGGCGCGGGTCGATCTCGAACAGCACCTGACCCTTGCGGACGATTTCACCGTCGCGAAATCGGATCGCCTCGAGATAACCCGTGACGCGTGGCCGAACGTCGACGGAGTTCACCGCCTCGAATCGCCCGACGTAATCGTCCCAGTCGACGATCTTCGTCTTGAGCGGCTGCGAAACGATGACCGTCGGCGGCGCAGGCGGCGGCGGCTTCTTCGCGGAACAGGCGTTCATGCCGGCGACGATCGCGCAAGCAGAGACGGCCCGCACGATCACCCGCGCTCGAACGCGCATCCGCCTCAAGCGTCCGGCCGATCAAAGGCTGGCCCAACCCTCATGTTGCGGAAGACCCTCATGGTGAGAAAGACCCTAGTCAAGGAGCGCCCTCGGCTCAGTGCGCTGCCGCACACAGTCCGGCCATTGGACAATGATACCAGGGGCTCGAGATAGCGCCTGCCGGACGTACGTTAGAGCGGCAGCCATTTCGCGCCGAGGCGGGAACTCTCCACGGCCGTTTGAATGAAACGCATCCCGCGCACGCCGTCGTGAACGTTCGGGTAGCCGCCCTGCAGCGGCTCGCCGCGCGCGTGGCGGCGCAAGTCGGCGATGAATGCCCGGTAAAGCGTGGCGAAGGCTTCGAGATATCCCTCCGGATGGCCGGCCGGGAGGCGCGAGGCTGCCGACGGGGACAGCGCGGGGGCGCCTGTACGCAGGCGCTCCCAGGGTTCCCCGGCGCGCTTGAGCAAGAGCGTGTTCGGCTCCTGTTGGTGCCATTCCAACGCAGCCGTGGCGCCGTGAACGCGCAGACTCAAGCGATTCTCTTCCCCACAGGCGATTTGCGAACAGCTGAGAATGCCTTTGGCGCCGCCTTCCAGGTGCAGGAGCATGTTGGCGTCGTCGTCGAGCGTACGGCCCGCTACGAAGCTGCTCAAGTCCGCGCTGAGTGCGCTGATCGCCGTGCCGGTGACATATTCCAGTAGGTTCTGCGCATGCGTTCCGATGTCGCCGACCGCTCCGCCGAGGCCGGCACGCTCAGGATCGGTGCGCCAGGCCGCCTGTTTGTTGGCGCCACGCTCGAGCGGTTCGAGCAGCCAATCCTGGTGGTATTCGACCAAAACCTTGCGAATCGCGCCGAGATCCCCGCGGCGCACGCGCTCGCGCGCCTCTCGCACCATCGGATAGCCCGTGTAGACGTGCGTCAGCGCGAACGGCCGGCCGCTTCGCTCCACGAGCGTCGCGAGCGCTTCTGCGTCCGCGAGAGCATGGGTCAATGGCTTGTCGCATATCACCGCGATGCCGCTCTCGAGAAACGCTTTCGCGACCGGATAATGCAAGTGATTGGGCGTGGCGACGATCACGAAGTCGATGCCGTCGGGGCGCCCGGCCTCCGCGCGGGCCATCGCCGCGAAGGAGTCATAGGAACGCTCGAGATACCAGGCCGCGGCACTCGACCGGGCGATCCCGGGATCCGAGGACATCGCACCCGCAACCACGAGCGCCTCGCCGTCGAGTTCGGCGGCCATGCGATGCACCGCGCCGATGAAGGCGCCGCGACCGCCGCCGACGATGCCGGCGCGCAGGCGGCGCCCGCCCAAAGCATCTTGCGCCGACGCCGGGCGAGCGCTCATGAACGATAGGCCTCGCGCCCGATCCCTTGAATCGGTATGCCTTGTGCCGCGAGCACCTCGTGCTGCAGGGCATACATCGCCGCCGCGGCGGCATCGATCGCGCGTGTGAAGGCAAGCGAGCCGGCGAGTATCGGCCCCAGCCGTTGCTTGTCCTGGATCCTCGCCCGCGGATACTCGTGTTCGACCACGAGGTAGGTGTTCGCGGAATCGATCGCCAGGAGTTCGCGCGCGGCGAGTTGATGGTCGAACCAGTCGACCGTGCGATTCTGCAGATAGGCCAGGGGATCGTGTCGCGCAGTGCCCGGCAGTTCATGCTCTGCAAGCACGGTCTGCTTCTTCCACGCCTGCGCCCAATCGGCGGGAACCGTGCTGGGCGCGGCGCCACGCCAGTCGCCGCGCTCGAGCGTCTGACCGCCATAGCCCCAGGCGGAAACGCCGCGCGAATCGATGACCTGGCCCTTCACGTGGAACCCGGCGATCAGGAACGCGTAGCCCATGTCCTTCAAATACTGGAACACCGATCGGCTGTCCTGACCCATGAGAATCGCGTGGGACGGATCGTAGTGAATGCGGAACTGATCGCCGACGCCGTGCCGCTCGCAGATGCGGTGGAGCGCGATCCAGGGTCCCGGAGCGTACGCGAGATTGTTGTGCCACTTGTCGGAAACGTTCCACCCCGGCATGGGGCATTGCTCGACGCGGTAGGTGAGGCCGCGCGCCTTGGCTTCTTGCAGCAGCGGGACGAAGACTTCTTCGAACATCACGAGATTCGCGTCCATTTCGAGCGCCGGGTTGCGGCCGACGAACCCGCAGACGGCGTCCGTGCCGAGCAGCACGGCGGCATCGAAGACCCGTCGCATGAAGTCGTATTTCGTGGCCCGCGCGTCCGCGTCGGCCACGAGCATGTTGTCGAAATAACCGAGATCGGAGAGTCCGACGCCGGTCCGGCGCATCGCGGCCGCCACACGCTGAGCACGCGCCGGAGTGAAGACCGCGCGCAAATCGAGCGTATTGGCGACCGGATCGAGCATCGCCTCCGCGGGCACGTCGCTCATCGTAGGATGCAGCGCCGCGGACAGCTGGATGTTCGGGCTGCCGATCTCGGCGGCGAATTGCAGCCACTCTTCGACGGCGAGGTCGGGATCGGCGTCGCGCGCGGCGCGCGGAGTAAGTTCCTGGAACGCCGCCGTGAGCACGGAGAGCTTCATGGGTTTAGGCGAAAACGCGGCGATCGGCATCCTCACTCCCGGACAGGGCTCGGCCCCGACGGCATTCTACGGGATCGCCGCGGTCGCGTAACCCGAATTCGGTGCTTCCTCCCATCCGCCGCCCAAGGCCTTGAAGAGCTTCACGAGGTCGCCGCTCTGCGTGAGTTCGGCTTGGACCAACTGCAGACGAGCCTGCGTGACCTGGATCTGGAACTGTAGGATCTGCAGGTATGAAAGGATTCCGTGCCGGTAGCCATCGAGGTCGACGTCGAGCGCGGCCTGCTCGGCCGCCAGCGACTCGTCGAGCTTGTGCGTGCGCTCGGCGTCCGTATGGAGCTGCGACAAGCCGTCCTCGACTTCCTGCAATGCCGACAGCACGGTCTTGCGGTAGCTGAACGCGGCGGCGGCGGCGGTCGCGCGTGCCAAGCGCACGCTCGAAACGAGGGCGCCCGCGTGGAAGATCGGAATCGATATCTTCGGTCCATAGGTATAAAAGTTGCTCGACCAATCGAACAGGTACCGCGTGCCGGTGTTGCGCAGGCCATAGGTACCGGTCAGCGAGATATCGGGGAACAGTGCGGCGACGGCGACCCCGATCTCGGCGGTGGCCTGATGCAGGGAATCCTCGGCCGCGCGAATATCCGGCCTGCGGCGCGCCAGCGTGGAAGGCACGCCGACCGGGATCGTCGCCGGCAGTGCAGGGAGTACCGCAGGACCGGCGAAATCCTCATCGAAAGATTCCGGCGCGACGCCCAAGAGCACGGCGAGCGCGTGCCGGGCGCTCGCGATCGTCTGGTCGTCCGTGGGCAGCTGCGATTCCAGGCTGGCGAGCTGGCCGCGCGCACTGTCGACGTCCGCGTCGCCGGCGAGGCCGTGTTTTCGCCGGTCGGTCGTGAGGTCGAGCACCTCGCGCTGCGCGGCGATCAAGCCCAGCGCGGCCTCGCGCAGCATCTGGCCGCCGCGAAGCTGGAAATAATCCTGGGCGACCTCGGCCTCGAGCGACACGAGCAGATCGTTGCGCGACTCCAATGCGCCCGCGCTCTCGGCTTCGGCCGCCTCGACGGAGCGGCGCACGCGCCCGAACAGGTCGAGCTCCCAGGAGGCGTCGAAGCCCAGCTGATACAGGTTCACCGGCGCTTCGATCCCGCGTATCAATTGATCGGTGCTCGTCGAGAGGGTGCCGTTCGAGGTGATGCCCTGGGACTTGAGGACGCCCGCCAGACCGAGTTGTTCACGCGTGAAGGCCGCCGACGCATTGAGGTTCGGCAGCCCTTGCGCGCGGGCGGCGAGTACCTGCAGGCGAGCCTCGACGAGGCGCAGATAGGCCGATTTCAGATCGAGGTTGCCCTCCGCCGCGCGCCGTTCGAGATCCTCGAGTTTCGCGTCGTGGAACTGCCGCCACCAGAACGCATCCGGCTCGGCCTCCGCTGACGCCCGCGGCTCGCCGGCTGAAGGGGCGGCGCCGGGGCCGGCATAGTTTTCCGCAACCGGCTCGTGCGGGGGCTGAAACCGCGGGCCCACCGTGCAGGACGAGAGTCCGCCGCAAACCATGAGCGCCGCGAGCGTGAGCGCCCCCCGGCGCGCAGCGATTTGCCGCGCGCTGCTCATTCGGGACCCGCCTGGCGCGTGGCTTTGACCGGCGAGAACAGGAACGCGAGCGGTACGAAGGCGAACGACAGCAGCGCGCAATACAGGAACACGTCCTTGTAGGCGAGAAAGCCCGCCTGCGCGATCAAGGTCTGATAGACGTTGCGCATCGCGGCCTGCGTCGCGTCGCCCGCGGCCGTGCCCAGACCCTGGATCGTCGCGGCGACCTGCGAGAGCGTTCGGCGCAATTGCGGACTGGCGGAGCTCAAATTGGCGCTGAGGTAAGCCATGTGGACCTGGGTACGGCTTTGGATCATGGCCGTCGAAATCGAGATGCCGACGGACCCCGCAACGTTGCGAAACATGGTGAACAGCGCCGTCGCATCGCCCTGCAGTCTCTGGGGGACGGTGAGGTAGGCCAGCACGCTGGCCGGCACGAACAGGAAGCCGATCCCGAGGGACTGGGTCGCGCGCACCAAGACCAGCCGCGCGAAGCTCACGTCGGGCGGAATCGTGCGTGAAAAAAGCATCGACGCGCCGAGCACGGCGAAACCGGTCGCGAGGATCAGACGCGTCTGCACGTACGGCATCGCCAGGCTGATCATCGGGATGAGGACGATGATCGCGAGCGCACCCGGGCTCAGCACGAGACCCGCGAGCAAGGCCGTATAGCCGATGTGCTGCTGGGCGAGCTGCGGAATGAGCACGGCGCTGCCGTAGAGGATGATCGCGAAAGTCCCGATGGCGCCGCACCCGAGCGCAAAATTACGGTCCTTGAGCACCCGAATGTCGACGACCGGATCGCGCGTGTAGAGCAGCCAACCGACGGCGCTGGCCGCGCCGACCGCGGCCATCGCGGCGAACGCGCGAATGAAGGACGACTGAAACCAATCGAGATCCTCGCCGCGATCGAGCATTACCTGAAACGTACCGAAGGTCAGCGCGATCAGGCTGATGCCGATGTAGTCGATCGACACGTTCGAGTTCTTCTTCACCCAGGGCGGATCCTCGACGAGCGCCATGACCGCAAACGTCGTGAGCACGCCGATCGGCACATTGATGAGGAACACCCAGCGCCAGCTGAAATTATCGGTGATCCAGCCGCCGATCGTCGGCCCCAACACCGGCGCGACCACGGTCGCGACCGCGGTCAGGGAAAACGCACGGCCGCGCTGCGCGGGCGGGAAGGTGTCGAGGATGATCGATTGCTGATTCGGCTGCAGTCCGCCGCCGAAAAACCCCTGCAGCACGCGAAACACGATCAATTCGCCGAGATTTTCGCAGATTCCACACAGGAACGAGCACACCGTGAACGCGACGATGCAGATCAGGAAGTAGCGCTTGCGGCCGAGCAGTCGCGCGAAGAATCCGGAGATCGGCAATACGATGCTGTTGGCGACGAGGTAAGAGGTCAGCGCCCACGTGGCCTCGTCGTAGCTCACCGAGATCGTGCCGGCGATGTGCGGCAGCGCGACGTTGACGATCGTCGTGTCCAGCACTTCCATGAATGCGGCGAGCGTCACGACGACTGCGATGAGCCATGGATTCGCCGCGGGTTTCCAGTCGCTCCGTCCGCCGGTTGGCGCGTCGCTCATGGGAAATGCACGACGGGATCGACCGACAGCCCGATCGGCAGCGGGCGATTCGGATCGAGGCCCGAATCGATCACGATCTTCACGGGCACGCGCTGCACGATCTTGACGAAATTTCCGGTGGCATTTTCCGCCGGAAATGCCGAGAAGCGCGCTCCCGTGCCGTACTGGATGCTCTGCACGTGACCGCGCAGGTTCATGGCCGAGTAGGCGTCGATTTCCACGTCGACGGCATCGCCGATGCGCATCCTGCCGATCTGCGACTCCTTGAAGTTCGCCGTCACCCAGACCTCGGGCGTCACCAGCAGGAACATCGGCTGGCCCGCGGTGAGGTAGCCGCCGAGTTGCGCGCTGCGCATCGTGATGAAGCCGTCCGACGGCGCACGCACCTCGGTATAGGAGAGATTCAATAGCGCCTGATCGACCTGCGCGCGCGCCTGTTGTACCTGGGCCTCACGCTGTGCCACCGCGGCGACGGCCTCGGCGATCTGCTGCGGAATCAACCGCGCCACCGCCAATTGCGCAGAGGCGCTCTTGAGGCTCGACAGGGCATTTTGCTGCTGGTTCGTCGACGCGTCGATGTTCTCCTGGGTGGTGGCGCGCCGATCGACCTCATGCTGACGCGCGTACGATGCCTGCGCCTGTGCGAAGGCGGCGGCAGCCGCCTGCTGCTGCGCGCGTGCCGTGTCGAACTGCGCCGGATACTGCACCCGCGCGATCCGCAATGCCTCGCGGGCCGAAGCGAGGTCGGCCTGCGAGAGCGCGAGGGCGGCGTCGGCCTGAGCCTTCGCGGTCTGGTAATCGCGCGCATCGATCCGCAGCAGCAGATCGCCCTTGCGGACGCGCGAGTTGTCGTCGATGAAGAGCGCGGTGACGTATCCGGAGACCTTAGGGACCATCGTCACGACATTGCCGTCGGTATAGGCGTCGTCGGTCGACACCTGATTGCGGTGGGCGAACCAGACGAAGAAGCCGACCACCGCGCCGACGATCACGACCGCGCCGAGGATGATCAGCGGCAGTTTGCTGCGCTGTTTGTCGTCGCCGTCTTTGCCGGATTTATCCGCGCCGGCTTTGTCGGATTTGCCCGTGTCCGACTTATCGTCACCCTGCTTGCCCTCGCCCGACTCATCCCGGTCGGCGGAATGCTCTTTCCCTGAAGCGTCGGACTTCCCTGCATCGGTGGACATCGAAACCTCGTTGGGCATGAAACGGGCCGGCTTCGGCGAGCGCTTGCGAACGCCATGTACGCATCCGTTATAGCGCCGACAAAAAATCTGTCAACGACAGATTTGAACGTTTGGAATAACTACATGGGAATGCTCGAAAATTGAAAAATATTCCATATGGAATAGCATTCCAGCGCCGCCTATACTCGCTGCCGATGAAGCGCAAGATGCAACACGCGGCCGCTCGACCATTGCGTTTTCGACGCGAGCATAGTTACGCGCGCGGCACCGAGACGCGCACCCGATTGATCGAGGCCGGCATCGAGATGTTCGGACGTCGCGGTTTCGAGGGGGCGTCGACGCGCGACATCGCGTTGGCCGCCGGCCTCAACGCGCCCGCCCTGCAGTACTACTTCGACAACAAGGACGGACTGTATCGAGCATGCGCTCGCGCCGTTGCCGCGCGGGCTTGGACGCGCTTCGACGCCGTGGTCACCGCCGCCGAAAAGATGCTCGAGGGCTCGGCGAGCGACTCCGTGCTGGTGCAGGCCTTCTGCGGGATCCAATCGGTGCTCGCGGACCTGCTCGGCGGGGAACAGGGTCGCTGGTTCTCGTGGATGGCGTGCGTCGAGCGCGGCGCCGCGCGGCGCGGACTCGCGCCGCTGGCGCGGCTGACGGCGCGCATCACGCGACCGATGTCGGCGATCGTCGCGCGACTGCTCGGCCGCAGCGACCGCGACGCGGAGAGCGTCATGCGCCAGATGAGCTTGAACGGGCAGTTGTTCCATTTCTTTCCCATGCACCGCCGGGCGATCGCGGGACTCCGCGCGCGCAATCTCGACGTCATGGACGACATCAAGCGCATCACCCGGGAACACAGCGTTGCCGCGCTCGTTGCGCTCGCTCGTGGGCGCGGAGGGCGCGGAGGGCGCGGAGGGCGCCGGAAGCGCGCCCTGCGCGTTTGACGCGCGAGTGCAGGATCTCCGTGGTCAGACGAGCCGGGGATAGCCGAGTGCGGCGGCACCGCGCTCGAGGTCCCCGACGACCTGCAAGCTCTCGTCGGGTTCGAAGTCGAAGCCCCGCAGCAACAAGGTCGCACCGGCCGCGCCGGCGGCCGGGTCATCGAGCGCGGCGGTCATGGCCCTGCGCAATACGCCGAGCGTAGCGCCATCCGTTGATCGGGCGGTGATATAGGGGAGACAGGGACTCGCGGGCGTCCATGCGAGTATCCGCAGCCGCCCCGTGAGCGCCGGGTCGGCGCTGCTCAAATGCGCGAACGTCACGCAGTCGATCGCCGCAACGTCGGCGCCGCCCTCGATCAGCATCTGAGCGCTCCGCACGTGCGCTCCGCTCACGGAAACCGAGGTGAAAAAGCGATCGCCGCCCGCGAACGGAGCGACCGCCGCGCGCATCAGGTTCATGCCGCTGTTCGAATCGCGTTCGTTGATCACGCAGCGCCGGCCCTTCAGGTCGGCGATCGACCCGGCGTGGTCGTCCGCGCGCACGAGAATCGCGCTCCGATAATTCGCGCCGTCGCAACCCGGTGCGCGATAGCGCGGCGTCGCGACGAGCCGGACCGAATTCCCGAACGCCTTCCAAAGCGGGTACTCGCAAGCCTGACCCAGCAAGAGCTGCGGATCTCGCCAGGTGTCGACGTGACTGCGATGCCGCGTAAGGGCGGCCGGCACCGCATCCACGCCGTCGGCCCGAAGTCGCGCGGCGATCGCACGCCACCAGTCGTCGTGCGCGGACGCCAGATGCGGGAAGTCGTACATCGGCAGCGCCGCGAAGCGACGACCGCTCATGTGCGGTACGGGGAGCGGGAAAGCCCGATCATGCTGCGAATCGTGTGTAGCCGGCGCGTCCTTCGGGGACGCGGGTGAGTGGAACCTCCCCGTATAGTCGCGCATTTGGAATTGCAGCGTCAAACGCCGGCCGCCGAACGACGGGCTTGACGCCCCGTGCCGCAATGGACACCATCGGGCATGCGGCCGGCGATGACCATGGTGGCTAGATTGTCGGCGGCCGCGCTGCTCGGGGCGGTGCTCGCGGCCTGCGGCGGCTCGCGCGGCATCGCCCCGGTGGTCGTGTCCTCGAAACTCTCGAGCGAATCGGCGCTCATCGGACAAATGATACGAATCCTGCTCGAAGCGGCCGGCATCGCGACCGAGGACCGGATGACGCTCGCCGGTACGCCCATCATGCGCCGCGCTCTGATCGCCGGAGAAATCGATTTGTACGTCGAATACACGGGAAATGCCGCGTTCTTTTTCAACGAACCCGCGGATCCCGCCTGGAAGGACGCGCATGCGGGCTATGAACTCGGGGCGAAGCTCGACTATGCGGCAAACCGGATCATCTGGCTCACTCCGGCGAACGCCAGCAATACCTGGGCGCTCGCCGTCAGGGAGGACGTCGCGAAGCCGAACGGCCTGGCGACGATGAGCGATTTCGGCCGTTGGGTGTCCGGCGGCGCGCACGTCGTGCTGGCCTGTTCCGCGGAGTTCGCGAACTCCGCGACGTTTCGGTCCCTGGAAGCGACTTATGGATTCACGCTCGGGCCGGATCAATTGATCGTGCTCGCGGGCGGTGACACGTCGGCGACGATCCGGGCGGCGGCCGAGCGAACCAATGGCACGAACACCGCGATGGTGTATTCGACCGACGGGGCGGTGGTCGCCGCGGATTTGCGGGTGCTCGACGACGACCGCCACGATCAGCCGGTTTATGCGCCCGTGCCGATCATCCGCGAAGCGGTCCTCGAGGCCCATCCGCGCATCGCCGCCATCGTTGCACCGCTGATGCAGAGTTTCACGCAGGCCAATCTGCAGCGGCTCAACGAACGCGTCCAGATCGACGGCGAGGCGCCGATCTCCGTTGCGACCGATTATCTCGAGGCGCACCGTCTGCTTCCTGCACGGGGCCTGCCCCGATAGCCGCCGATACGCCAGCGGCGGCGGTCGATGCCCCGCTCAGCCCGCGGCGGCGCATCGATCGCTTGAGCGCGCTGCTCGGCGTGGCTATCGTGGTCTCGATCGCCCTGCTGCCTTTCGTCGTGTTCAAGGCGAGTCGTATCGCCTCCGGTCGAAGCGTCGCGCTGATCGCGGCACTCGGTACGCCGTGGGGCGGACTCGCCGCTGCAACGCTCGCGGCGAGCGCCCTCGGCGCCGCCTGCTTGTTCGGCGCCCGAGCCCGGCTCGCGGCCGCGCTGGGCGGTCTCGTGGTGCTCGCCATCGCCGTTGCGCGCGCTGCCGACGTGTTGACGCCCGCCGGCAACCGCATCGTGCGCATCTCGCCCGGAATCGGCTGCTGGCTGCTGCTGCTCGCGTTCGCGCTGATCGCCACGAATGCGCTCACGCGGTTCCGGTTGGGGCCCCTGTTCCGGGTCGCCTGTTTGGCCGTCGCCGGCCTGCTCATCTACGGCGCGTTCGCCGCCGGCCTGTTCGACCGGCTTTCCGTGATGCGTGAATACGTCGTCAATGAGAGCACATTCTGGCATGAAGGCCGGCGCCACCTGGCGCTTGCGTTCGGCTCGCTCGTCGCGGCGGTCGCGGCGGGATTGCCGCTCGGCATCTTCTGTCATCGCGAGCCCCGCCTGCGGAACGCGATCCTGCAAACCTTGAACCTGCTGCAGACGATTCCGTCGATTGCCCTGTTTGGAATTCTCATGGTGCCTCTCGGCGCTCTCGCCGCCGCGGTTCCGGCGTTGGGCGCCCTCGGCATCCGCGGCATCGGTGCCGCTCCCGCCGAGCTTGCGCTGTTCCTCTACTCGCTGCTGCCGATCGTCGCCAACACCGCCGTCGGCCTCGGCCGCGTATCGCCGTCGACGATCGAGGCCGCCCGCGGCATGGGACTCAACGAGAGCCAGGTCTTGACCCAAATCGAGCTCGTGCTCGCGATGCCGGTCATCGTCACGGGGATACGGATCGTGCTCGTGCAGAACATCGGTCTCGTGACGATCGCGGCTTTGATCGGCGGCGGCGGTTTCGGCACGTTCGTATTTCAGGGCGTCGGCCAGACGGCGATCGATCTCGTGCTGCTCGGCGCGATTCCCACCGTCGCGCTCGCGTTCATCTGCGCGATCGTGCTCGACGCGGTCGTCGAACTGCTGGGTGAACGGCGAGTCGCCTCATGATCCAGATCGAAGCGCTGACCAAACGATACGGGACGCGTACCGTGGTCGATGCCGTGTCGATGCAGGTCGAGCGGGGCAGCATCGCCGTCCTCGTCGGCACCTCCGGTTCCGGAAAGTCGACCCTGCTGCGCATGATCAATCTGCTGGTCCGACCGACTTCCGGGCGCGTGACGATCGACGGCGAGGATACGTCTGGCCTTCCCGTGCACGAGCTGCGGCGAAGGATCGGATACGTGATCCAGGGCAACGGGCTGTTTCCGCATCGGACGGTCGCCCAGAACATCGCGACCGTGCCGCGTCTGCTCGGGTGGCCGCGGCCGCGCATCGGCGCGCGTGTCGATGAACTTCTCGGCATCTTCGAGCTCGAGCCGGCGCAATACGCCGGCAAGTACCCGCATGAGTTGTCGGGCGGCCAGCAACAGCGCGTCGGGGTCGCCCGCGCGCTGGCGGCGGAACCTGCCGTTTTGCTGATGGATGAACCGTTTGGCGCGCTCGACCCCATCATTCGCGCCAAAGCTCAGGACGACCTGCTCGAGATCCAGCGGAAATTCGGTACGACGATCCTGCTCGTCACACACGACATGGACGAAGCCTTCAAACTCGGCCACCACGTCGGCGTCATGAGCGGCGGCCGCCTGCTGCAATTCGACCGACCCGCGAGACTTCTGACCCATCCGGCGGATCCGTTCGTCTCGCGTCTCACGGGCACGGCGGATCGATCCTTGCGGATCTTGTCCCTGATCAAAGCGGGCGAGGCCGCCGAACCAGGAGCGCGCGACGGACTCACCGTGCCGGCGGACGCTTCGCTGCGCGACGCGCTCGCCCTGCTCGTGTGGCACGGCGCCGATGTGTCGGCAGTGACCGAGGCCGACGGCACCCGGATCGGGCAGCTGACGCTCCAAGGTATTCTCGCGCGCGGGAGAGCACCCTGAGCCCCTGGCTCGGCGGGGTCGTCAGACTATCGGCGGTCGGTCTGCTGACCGCATTCTTGTTGGCGCCCGAACGCTTTGCGCCTTGGTTCCTGCCCTTCACGAGCTACGGTGCGCCGCCGATCTATACCCAGACCAGCCTGCTCGCGCTCGCGCTCGCTCAACTCGGCACCGTGTTTCTCGCGGGCGCCGCGAGCGCCGTCGTGGCCGTCGCGCTCGGCATCCTCGTCACGCGACCTGCCGGCGAGGAGTACCTCCCACTCTCGCGCACGCTCGTCAACATCGGCCAAACATTTCCGCCGGTGGCGGTCCTGGCGATCGCGGTACCGCTCGTCGGGTTCGGGGAACTCCCTACGCTCATCGCGCTATTCCTGTATGGCTTGTTACCGATCTTCGAGAATACGATCAGCGGCCTCCGAGCCTGTCCCGCCGCCGTGCTGGATGCGGCCGACGGAGTCGGCATGAGCGCCGGCCAGCGGCTCCTTGCCGTGGAATTGCCGCTCGCCATGCCGCTGATCCTCGAGGGAATCCGCGTTTCACTGCTGATCAACATCGGAACCGCGACGATCGGATCGACCGTAGCGGCCAAGGGCCTCGGTGAGGTCATCATTGCGGGATTATTGTCAAATAATACCGCGTTCATTCTCCAAGGCGGTCTCGTCACCGCACTTCTCGCCATGCTACTGTACGACGCGTTGACGGCCGTCGAACACCGCGTGCTGCGAGCCGCGCATCTGGGATGAAAGTTATCCCCGTTGTGTGAACTGGTTCTCCCATTGGAGACCGCGCTGAGGCGTTTGCGGACCGATACTAACGAGATCAATTCCAAGGATACCGGGGCGCTCGAACTCCCCAATGCCCATGATGACCCGCGAACGCGATACGCCGGTTGCCGCGCCGGCGCACTCCCGATTGGCCGCTGCGGTGGAACTGCCGACGCTCGCGTTGATCTGCATCGTGTATGCGGGATGGCTCGCCATCACGGCGTGTTTCGGCAGCCTCTCCATGTGGATCCTTGCGCCGGTCGGAGCGCTGGTCGTGACCCTGCACGGCTCCTTGCAGCACGAAATCATCCACGGCCATCCGACCCGTTCGCGCCGCTTCAACCGCGTTCTCGGCATGGTGCCGCTCGCGTTATGGCTGCCCTTCGAGCATTACCGCCGGTCGCATCTCGCGCACCACATCAACGATCGGCTCACCGATCCGCATGATGATCCGGAATCCTTCTATTGGACCCGCACCGATTGGCAGAAGATCGGAGCGTTCGGCCGCACCCTCGTCCGATGGCAGCAAACGCTTGCCGGGCGGGTGCTGTTCGGCTCGTGGCTCCAGATCGGGCGATTTCTCCATGCGGAATTCGGCTTGCTCCGGCGCAGCGAGGCCGAATCGAGGGCGATCTGGAGCGAACACGTACTGTGGTGCGTGCCGGTCGTGCTGTGGCTCAAATTCGTCTGCGCAATGCCGCTATGGATCTACTTCGTCTGTATCGTCGTGCCGGCCAACGGCATATTGTTGATCCGCTCGTTTGCGGAACATCGCGCCCGCGGCGAAGTGCTCGAACGCACGGCGATCGTGGAGGGATCCCGGGTCCTCGGTCCTTTGTTCCTGTTCAATAATCTGCACGCCTTGCACCACGCGGAGCCGCTGATTCCGTGGTACGACTACAATCGCCGCTATCGGGCGACCCGCGAGCGTCTGATCGCGGAAAACGGCGGACTCGTCTACGCCGGCTACCTCGAGGTGGCGCGCCGCTATTTGCTGCGCGCCCACGATCTGCCCGAGCATCCGACAGGCCGAGTTCCGGCGCTTCGGTCGCGGCCGCGCACCGCGCACCCGCCCGAGATCGTCGTCGACTATTCGGCCCTGCCGTAGAAGCCGCGCAAGTCTTCGGCGCTCATTTTCACGCCGGATTTTTCGTAATAGGAGAGCACGGCGATCAGCCGGCTGCGGGAACCCGTGACCGGCGAGACGCGATGCAAGGTGTTGCGGCCGGCGAATACGTTCAAGGTGCCTGCGCGGAGCGGCGCAATGCGGATATGCGGGTCGTCGCCGGCCAATGCACGCGCCACGCCGCCGTAATTCGGATCGTCCGCGCCGCGCAGGCCGCTGCGATATTCGAATTCCCCGCCGGCTTGCGCCGCCTGTAGCAAGAGAGTCGTCGTGAAGTGCGAGCGGTCGAAATGCCAGTTCAGACCCATTCCGGCGCGATACTCCATCACATTGAGCCGCGCGAGTCGGTCATCCATGAGGAACAGCCTGGGCAACCCCAGCACCCGTGCCAGGAATTCGCGCAACGGAGCCCACTCGTAGATGCGCTCGACGAGCGATCCTGAGATCTGGTCGCCGCACAGCGTATGGTTGATCGTCTCGATCCGCGTCAAGGCCGGATGACCCGCCGCGATACCGGGCACGGTGTCGCTGAAGTAAACGTTGTGCGATCGGCGGTGGACGAAGGAATCACGTTCGCTCTGCCTGAGCAGTTCGTTCGCGGCGCGTTCGATCTCGGCGGCCCGCACGAAGCCCTCGAGGTTGAACATGCCCGTCGCGGCCAACTCCGCGCGGCAGGCGAGGGCGAGTTCTTCGGCCTCGACCGAGTCGGGTCGGTCGAGTGGGAAACGCTCGAGGTTCAGCACGTCGATCATGGGTCGAGACACCTTTTCACGGTTCCCGAGCATCATACGTCAGCGCGGGCGGTGCGCGACCAGCAGCGTGGCGAGCGCCGCGAGCAGTTCCCAATCGATGGCTCCGCCGCCATGCGTGCCACCGCCGCCGCTCGAACTACTGTTCCCGCCGGAGCTACTGCTGCTGCTGCCGCTGGAGCTGCCGCCGCTGCTGCCGCTGCTGCCGCCGCTGCTGGAGCCGCTGCTGCTCGAACTGCCGCTGCTGCCGCTGGAACTGCTGCCGCTCGGCGCTCCGGATACTCGGACATAAATGCCGGAAGCCTCCGCGCTGGCGGCATAGCCGGCGGCCGTCGCGATCGCCTTGATCGTCGTCGATGCGTTCAACGACAGCGGCGCGACGTAAGCCGGCGAGTTCGCGGTAGGCGCGCTGCCGTCCGTCGTAAAGCGGATCGTGGCGCCCGGCGTACCATCCGCGAGGGTCACCAGTTGGGAGCCGCTGAAGAGCCCCGGCGGTGGACTGAAGACGGGAGTCGCCGCGGGCGCGGGAGGCGGGATGCTGATCGTGTACCGGCCGATGGCGACGGCGCTCGCCGAGTAACCGGCGGCCGTCGCGATTGCCTCGACCGTCGCGGTCGCGGCGACGGAAAACGGCGCCGTAAAGCGTATGGAGTTCGCGGTGGGCGTCGTCCCGTCGGTCGTGTAGTAGATGACGGCGTTCGGCGTGGAATCGGTGAGCGTGATCGTTTGCGCCGCCGTGAACGCGCCGGAGACCGGCGTCAGCAGCGGGGTTGCCGTGACCGGCGGCGGGATATTGATCGTGTACGTGCCCGTGGCGACGGCGCTCGCCGTGTAGCCGCTCGCGGTGGCGATCGCATTGACGGTCGTCGTTGCGGTGAGGGCGATGGGTCCGCTGTAGACCGGTGAGCTCGCGGTCGGGGTCGTGCCGTCGGTGGTGTAATGGATCACGGCAGCCGACGTCGCATCGGCGAGCGTCACGGCTTGAGCCGAGGCATAGGATCCGGGAGCCGGGCTCAGCGTCGGCAAAGCCGCCGGCGGCGCGGCCGCGAGTTCCCCGAACGCCGAGACGGCATTCTGGCTGCCGACGTAGACCTTGCCGTTCGCGATCGTCGGCACGGCGAACTTGACCGCGCCGCCCGGAACGTCGCGGCCGGCGGGCGCCTGATCGCTGCTGTAGAGCGTGGCGCCGAGGTTCGTTGCATCGTAGGCATAGAGGATCTGACAGGTCGCGGCGGCCTGCAGGACATTGCATGCTACGCCATAGTTTTCGCCATCCAAGGCCCAAACGATGCCCGCCGACGGTCCGTTCGACGACACGGACGGCGTGGGCCCCGGATAGCCGAAGGACTGCGCACTCTCGGACGTCGGTGCGCCGGAGACCGAGCCGCTCACCGTATCGAATGAAAATGCCTGCAAGGGATCGTTCTGCGCACCCCAGTACAAATTCCCGTTCCAATAGGACGGGGCTCCCCAGACTCCGTGATTGGCGCCGACGATCTCCTGAACGATCTGCGGATCGTTCTCGGCAATCGAGGTGCAGGTTGCCGGCTCATTCGGGCAATACTTGCCGAGATTGTTGCGATCGAGCACGTACATCGTGCCTGCCTTGCCGATCAGGGTGGTGAGCTGTTGACTCGACGGCAGCGTGGGCAGCAGCACGACCCCACCGGCCGATACGTCGGAATCGTTCGCAGTGAAATAGGCTTGATTCCACGGTGTAAAAAAATCGAGGACCGTAAAGCCGCCGGCGCTCGGTCCGCCGAGTTTCAGGACGCTTTCGGAATAGGCCGTGGTCCCATCCCAGGAGCCGTTGCCGGTCGAGAGGAACAGGTTGCTGTTGGCGTCCGCCGCGATACCCCCGCCGCTCATCCAGATGCCGCCCTCGCGCCCGTTCGGCGTGTCGTTGAACACCGCCTCCTGCGCGAGGGTTGCGGCAGCATAGGACAAGACCCAGCCATGATACGGATCCACGTCGCAATGGGACGTCCAGCCGATGATGACATGGCCGTTGACGAGCAATAGAGCGGGTCGCTGATATTCCTGCAGTGCGCTGAACGTGACGGTGCCGTTCTTCGCGTCGTAGCCCGAGCCCGGTACCGAGGCCGCGATCGCGACAGGTCCGCCGAAGTTTTCGGTGCCGGAGCTCACGCTGAGCGCATGCAGGTACTGCACGGCGTTGCCGGCAACGATGGCTTTGGCGACCACGTACAGCGTGCCGCTCAGGGGATCGATGACCGGCGTACCGGTGATGCCGATCTCCGGCAGCGTGTCGTTGCAACCCGCTGCAATGTCCGAGTTGCCGATCACCGTGCGCCCGCCGGCCGGAATCAAACTCGTTTGCCAATACACCGCGCCCGAGTCGGCATCGATCGCGTAGACACTGTCGTGGGCGGTGGCGGCGTACAGGACATTGTGGATGCCCCCCGCGATCGGCACGGCCGCAAGATACAGCGGTTGGGCGTAGACATAGCCGTCCACCGGCGTCGTGAAAAGCTTCCCGAATTGCTCGCGATTGACGTTGGCGGTCGTGAGCACGGTTTCCTGGGCGTTCGCACCCGTGCGGGCATTGTCGTTGTGATAGGTCGTGACGCTCACCTGGGCGCTCGACGTGCCGGAGAAGCTGCAGACAGCGGCGCCGGCGATCGCCGCGAACTTCAGCCGCCGCCGCCGGCGGCCGGTCATTGGGCCGGATGCCTTTGGCGCGGCCGCACGGCGAGAAGCAGTACGAGGCCGCCGAGCAACGGCCAGCCAAGCGCACCGCCGCCGCCGCCGCTGCTCTTGGGCGCCGGCGCAGCCGTCAGCGTGTACGTCGCGCTCGCGACCGGACTGTTGGTGTAATTCGCGGCGACTGCAATCGCTCTGACGGTCGCCGTGACGCTGAGCGCGAATGGCGTCACGTAGGTCGGCGAACTCGCGTCGGGCGTGCTCCCGTCGGTCGTGTAATGGATCGCGGCGCCGGGCGTCGCGTCGGCGAGCGTGACGCTCTCGCTCGAGGTGAAACTCGCGGAGGCGGGACTGAAGGTCGGTGCGTCGGCCGGCGGCAAGTTGATCGTATAGGTACCTCCGCCGACCGAGCTCGGTGCGTAGTTGCTCTGCGTCGCGATCGCCTGCAGGGTCGTCGTTGCAGTCACGCGAATCGGGCCCGTGTATGGCGTCGAGGCCGACCCGTTGATCGTATAGTAAATCGACGCGCCGGGCGTTGCATCGCTGATCGTAACGGACTGCACCGCCGCAAACTTACCCGGGGGCGGAACGAACGACGGCGTCGCCGCGACCGCCGGGGGCGGCATCGTGCCGATGACGTACGTGCCGCCGGCAATCGCGCTATTCGCATGGCCCGCGGCAATGGCGACGGCGTTGAGTGTCGTCGTTGCGTCGATCGGGAGCGGGGCGCCGTAGGTCGGCGAACTTGCGGAGGGCATCGAACCATCGATCGTGTAATGAATCACGGCATTCGGCGTGGCATCCGTGAGCACGACGAGGACGGCGGCGTCGAACGTGCCCGCTGCCGGGTTCAACACCGGTGCTGCAGCGGCGGGAGGTGGGAGAGCGATCACATAGACGGCGCTCGCGATCGCGCTCGGCGTGTGGCCGCTCGCCACGGCGATCGCTCTGATCGTCAGGCTCGCATCGACAGGGATCGGCCCGGTGTAGTGCGTCGAGCCCAAGGTCGGGGTCGACCCGTCCACGGTGTAATACATCGACGCATTCGATGTCGCGTCCGTGAGCGTGACGTATTGCACGGCGTCAAAGCTTCCCGGAACCGGACTGAAAGTCGGCGTTGCCGCGAGCGGCAGGGAGAGATCGATCGTATAGGCCGCGGTCGCGACGGGACCGGTGGCGTAGCCGCTTGCCGTTGCGAGCGCCTTGATCGTCGTGCTCGCGCCAACCGGCAGAGGACCGCTATAGATGGGAGAACCCGCGGTCGGCGTCGATCCGTCGGTCGTGTAATGGATCACCGCATTCGGAGTCGCATCGCCGAGCGTGACGGTCTCGGCCGTCATATAGGTGCCGGCGGGTGGGCTGAAAGTCGGCGCCGCCGCGGGTGGCGTGATCGTGTAGACGCCGCTCGCCACGGGACTCGTCGAATAGGCGTTCGCTGCGGCGATTGCTTGGATCGTCGTCGTCGCGCTCACGCCGATCGGTCCGGCGTAGAGGGTCGAGGAGGTCGTCGGGGTCGTGCCGTTGGTCGTGTAGTAGATCGCCGCACCCGTCGTCGCGTCGCTCACGGCGACGCTTTGCGCGCTCGCATAACTGCCGGGTGGCGGGCTGAACGTCGGCACCGCCGCGACGCCCGCTGTGGCGATGGTCACGTCGACGGCGAGCACGACGACATTCTGATTGCTCGGCAGGGTGATGCTCTGGACCGTCTTGGCGCTGTTGAGCGAGAAGCTATACGTGTACAGATGGACGGGTCCCGCATCGGCGATCCCCGCGGACGAGATCCGGTAGGCCAATGTCGCCGCGACCGTCTCGCCGGTGTAATCGGCCGGCGTGAACCAGTCGCTGAGGCTCTGCGTAAACGCCTGCGTGCTGCCGTCCGTGTAGGTCACGACGAAAACTTGGTCGACTTGCGCGCCGTTGACCCCGGAAGCAAGCAGGGTGATCGCCGAATCCTCGTCGGCGGGCAGCGGGATGGTCGTGCTCGTGACCGCGCTGCCCGGGCCCGGTGCGGCAAGCGTGAACGTGACGCCGGCCGTCGTGTACGTCGTGCCCAGCAGGCTCGCCGCGTAGGCGTCGCCGAATCCGTCCACACCGCCGCCCGTGACCGACATGCCGGTGTCGGAAAGACCGGACAGGTTTGCGACCCCGCCCAGGCTCACCGCGACCGGCAGCGCGCTGATCGTGTAGGTGCCGCTCGCCACCGTACTCGTCGTGTAATCGCTCGCCACCGCGATCGCGTTGACCGTGGTCGTCACGCTCACCGTGAGCGGCGATACGTATTGGCTCGAATTGACGGTCGGAGTCGAGCCGTCGATCGTGTAATAGATCGCCGCCCCCGACGTCGTGGTGCTCAAGCTCACGGTCTGGGTGCTCGCGTAGGTTCCTGGACTCGGGGAGAAGTCCGGGCTCGACGCGCTGAGTTCGTCGATCGTGTAGGTTGCGCCCGCGACCGTGCTCGGCGTGTAACCGTTCGCCAACGCGATTGCATTGACGGTCGTCGTCGCGCTCAGCGTGAGCGGCGCCGAGTATTGCGCCGAGTTGCCGGTCGGCGTCGAACCGTCCGTCGTGTAATAGATCACGGCGTTCGGGGTCGTATCGCTGAGCGTCACGGTTTGCGGCGTCGTGTAGGTTCCGGCGGCGGGGCTGAAGGCCGGGCTCGCCGCGGTCGACCCGATCGTGTAGGTGGCCGCTGCCGCCGCGCTCGCCGTATAACCGGTCGCGGTCGCGATGGCCGTGATGGTCGTCGACGCGGCGACCGTGAGCGGCGTATTGTAGGCGGTCGAGCCTGTCGTCGGCGTCGAACCGTCGGTCGTGTAATAGATCACCGCGTTCGGCGTCGTGTCGGCCAGGGTGACGGTCTGTGCCGTCGTATAGGCACCGGCCGCCGGAGTGAACGTCGGCGTCGCCGCGCCCGTGCCCGTACCTGCCGGCGTCACGTCGATGGCCAGGACGACGATGTTGGCATTCGCCGGCAATTGCATGCTTTCGACGGACTCACCGTTCGGGATGGGAAACGAGTACCCATACAAATAGTATGGACCAGTCTGCTTGGTCGTCTGCTGGTTGCCGGTTGAGACGAGGCGGTACGCCATCGTGACCGCGATCGCTTCCCCCGTGAAGTGCTGCGGTGTGTGCCAATCGCTGATGCTCTGCGTGTAGGTCGTCGAACTGCCGTCGTAATAGTTCAAGACGAATTGCTGGGCGGCCTGATTGCCGTTGACCGCGGCCGCCAACAGCGTGATGTTCGTGAAATTGCCCTGGGGCAGCGCGATGGCAGCCCCGTTGACGCCGTCCGCCTGCCCGGGAATGCCGATCGCGTAGGTCGCGCCGTTCCACGTCACCGTGCTGCCCAGCAGATTCGCCGACAGCGCGTTGCCGTGTCCGTCGATGCCGCCATTGGTCGTGAACGCGCCGTCGATGTCGATCGCATCGATGTTGCTGGAATTGAATGCTTCGGTCAGATCCACTCCCTCGGGAGTCGTGCCGCCCGCGGAATTGATGATATAGACGCCCGCGCCCACCGCACTGTCGACGTAACCGCTTGCCGCGGCGATCGCCTGCACGGGTCCGGTCGACGCGATCGTGATGGGGCCCGTGTACACGGAGGAACTCGTCGTCGGTGTCGTGCCGTCCGTCGTGTAGTAGATCACCGCCCCGGGAGTCGTGTCCGACAAGCCCACGGACTGCGCCGAGGTATACGCGCCGGGCGGCGGATTCAAACTGGGTCCGGCCGCGCTCGCGGCCGCATTGGTCAATTCACCGAATGCCGACACGGCGTTTTGACTGCCGACGTACACCTTGCCGTTGGCGATCGTCGGCACGGCGAATTTGACCGCGCCACCCGGCACATCGCGGTCGCCGCTCGCCTGGCTGCTGTTGTAGAGCATGGTACCGAGGTCGGTCGCGTCATAGGCATAGAGGACTTGGCAATTGGCCCCGCCGCTGCAGCTCGATCCGTAGGCGGTCGCATCGAGGCCCCAGACGATACCGGCGGTCGCGCCGTTGGCCGACACCGAGGGCGTCGGCCCCGGATAGCCGAAAATTTGCGGACTCTTCGAGGTCGCGGCGCTCGAGACTCGACCGCTCGCCGTATCGAAGGAAAATGCCTTGAGGTAATCGTTGACCGCCCCCCAATAGAGATTGCCGTTCCAATAGGCGGGTGCTCCCCAGACACCGTAGCTCGCGCCGACGATTTCCTGGAAGATTTGCGGGTCTCCGGCGCCGCAGGTCGTCGAAGAGCTGGGGCAATACCCGCCGAGAGCATTGCGATCGACGACGTAGATCGTGCCGAGCTTTCCCATGAGGGCGAGCAGCTGCTGGCCGGAAGGGGTCAGGGCCGGCAATAACACGGGGCCGCCCGAAGCCAAGTCCGTGTCGCCCGTCGTCAAGAAGGCCTGGTCCGAGGGCGTGAAGTAATCGAGCACGGCGAACGCGCCGCCGGTCGGGGCGCCGAGCTTGAGGATGCTTTCCGAGTAATCGGCGACTCCATCCCAGGTGCCGTTGCCCGTGGCGAGATAGAGATTGCCGCCGGCGTCGGCGGCAACCCCTGCACCGCTCATCCACGATCCGCCTTCCTGGCCGTTCGGGGTGGTGTTGAAGACGGCTTCCTGAGCGAGCGTGCCGGCGTCATACGACATGACCCAACCGTGCCATGGGTCGACGTCGCAATGCGAGGTCCAAGCGATGATGACATGTCCGTTCTCGAGCAGAAGCGCGGCCCGCTGGTACTCGAAGAGCGCGCTGAACGTCACCTGGCCGCCGGCGGCGTCGTATCCGGAACCGGCCACGCTTGCCTGAATCGTCACCGGGCCGCCGAGTCGCTCCGCACCCGAACCCAAGTCCAGGGCATGCAAGGATTGCACGGCCGATCCGGCGACGATGGCTTTCGACACGACGTAAAGCACGCCGGCGACGGGATCGATGACCGGAGTGCCTGTGATCCCGATCTCGGGCAGCGTGTCGTTGCAACCTGCACCGATATCCGGGTCGCCCACGACTGTCCGTCCTCCGGCCGGTATCAGACTCGCCTGCCAATACACCGTGCCGGAGTCGGCATCGATCGCATAGACCGAATCGTGTTCGGTTGCGACGTAGAGCACGTTGAACGTACCGTTCACGCTGCCGGTCGCGATCGTCACGGCCGGTACATAGAGCGGTTGGGCAAACACCGAACTGTCGACGGGGACCGTGAACAGTTTGCCGAATTGATTGACGTTGACGTTTGCCGGGCTGAGGACCGTCTCCCGGGTGTTCTGTCCGGTCCGCGCGATGTCGTTGTGGTACGTCGTCACGCTGACCTGGGCGACGCTGGTACCGGGCGCCGCGCATGCGACGGCGAGCGCGGCGGCCGCCGACCAAACCGCCTTCGTGATTCTCATGATTCGTCCGGCGACCCGGTTGGGAAATTTTCGCTCATCACAGTAAGTTTTTCGCTCGTTGATCCATTTGACTAAACATAGAGGAAACAAGCGGTTGATCACAGGGGCAATTGCGTGACGTAGTAAGGCCTTTTTCACATTGCCGTACGCCCACCGAGCGGCGGGCGAGCTGGCGACCCGCCGCGGACCCGCCGCGGACCCGCCGCGGACCCGCCGCGGACCCGCGAATTAGATGCCTTGACAATAGTTGCCGCGGCATCTATCGTCCGTTGCTTGAACCGAATTCGTGATCATTCGCGCACAGGGGGCCGGAATATGTTCGACCGCGCGCCGCCAACGCGGCATTGGACGACTCGAGCAGGCGATCGCCGCGATATGTCGCGGCGCGCGACCCGCGTTCTGCCGCCGTGGCTGGTGCTACCCGTCGGGTTACTCCTGATCGGCGCTCTGCAAGCGTGTGCCGATACCGCGCGCATGGACTTGCAGCGCTCGGTCGCAGCCCGCGCGGCGGCGAATGAAACGCTGCATGTGCGCACGATGGGTGCCGACGGACAGTTCTCGGAACTCGATGCCGCGACGGTCGCCAGGCACCTGCGTTCGGCCATGGACGGCATGTCTCTCAACGTGCTGGCGCTCTCTGGCGGCGGAGCAGGCGGGGCCTTTGGCGCTGGCGCACTGGTCGGGTTGACGCGTGGCAATGAGCGCCCTGATTTTGCCGTGGTGACGGGTGTCAGCGCCGGCGCCCTCATCGCGCCGTACGCGTTTCTCGGCCCCGCGTGGGATTCGAAGCTCACGGAATCCTATACGAGCGGTTCGGGGAAGAACGTGCTCCAGTTCCGCGGACTCGGCGCCGTGTTCGGCTCGAGCGTTTATCGCGGCGCGCCTCTCGCTCGTTTGATCGAGCGCTACGTCGATGACGAGCTCGTCCGGGCGATCGCCGCCGAGGCGCGCCGCGGCCGCCTGCTGTTGGTTGCAACGACCGACGTCGACACGGGCCAAGCAGTGGTCTGGGATCTGGGTTCGATCGCGCTGTACGGTGGTGCGGAAGCACGCGCTCGATTTCGCGATGTGTTGGTCGCTTCGGCGAGTGTCCCCGGAATGTTTCCGCCGGTGATCCTCCAAATCCCCGAGCACGATCAGACCGAGGTGGAAGCACACGTCGACGGCGGCGTCACCCTGCCATTTTTTACAGCGGCGGATCTCGTTGGAGCTGCGCGCGCGCCGGGTTCGTCACGAGGTTCGCCGGGCAGCGCGCACATCTATGTCATCGTCGATGGTCCCCTCGACGAACCGGTTCGTGTGACCCCGCGGCGGGCGGGTGTCATCCTGGCGCGTAGCGTCAGCGCGAGCCTGCGGCGAATGATGCGCCTCACGCTCGAGCAGAGCGCCGCAGAGGCGCAAGCCCGCGGCATCTTGCTCGATTACTCGGCCATGCCCGCGAGCTATCCCTACTCGAATGCCTTCGATTTCAGTGCCGCTGCGATGGCGCCGCTATTCAGGTACGCCGCCGAATGCGCCCACGGCGCCTTGTTGTGGGTTCCGGCAGAGCCCGCTTCGCAGGTCGTGCCCGGCTCCGTCGACCGCCTGCCGTGCCCCGCAGAGGACCGCTCCATCGAACGGTTCGCGGGCCTTGGCCGTGCCGAGGCCGAGAATCCGACCCGGCGACCTTGACAAATGTTGCCCAGGCATCTATCCTGACGCATCTTGAACTCGGCGACACTCAACACAGTTTATGACGCGAAGTCGATGGATCTTCGCGACAGCCTTGCCGGCCTCGTCAGCCAGGTGAAGATGGCGCTGATCCGGCAAGTGGACGAAGAGTTCGTGCGCGATCCCGAGGTGGCACCGCTCGAGGCGACGGCGGCTCAGTACGCGATCCTCGCGTACGTGCTCAAGCGCAAGGTCGACACGGCCTGCGAATTGTGTAAACAGATGGATTACGAC
>Ga0302319_10003413_pt1 | contig 33338 bp, 23 predicted proteins | sample Bog_T0_2_FD_203319 | JGI IMG/M metagenome (GOLD analysis project Ga0302319, IMG submission 203319) | Peat permafrost microbial communities from Stordalen Mire near Abisko, Sweden - Bog_T0_2 | ecosystem: Environmental > Terrestrial > Soil > Wetlands > Peat | place: Sweden: Abisko, Stordalen Mire... | reverse complement strand
TTCGCCAACGGCATGGAGCGCATCGCTCTGGCGAGCTCCAAGGCGGTCGCAGCCCTGCCGGGAGCGGGGCCTGCGGTGTCGGGGGCCGTGGAGGGAGGGCTGAACGCGGTGGGGAAGCTGGGACAGAAAGGCGCCGGCATCGCCGCGACCGGGATCCGGAACATCAACCGTTTTCATGGCGCGCCGTCGGACTACGACGGCCTGGTGCCGGAGGAGATGCTCGAGCAGGCCCGGAAGAGTCCTTTGATTGACGTGGACCGGGCCCGGCGGGCGTAGGGGGGATCCGTGGCGATAGACGTGAATGAGCAGGTGACCGTGTGGGGCGGCTTCAGCCCCGAAGAGTTCTGGATTGGCGCGGCCGTCCTTTCGGGATTTGCCGCTCTTTCTGTGGTCGTGGGAATGCATTTCGTGCCGCTCCTCGGGGCCGTCTGTTTCTTCATGAGCGGCGGCGGTTTTGCCGGATTCATGGTCTACAGGAAGACCTTGCCCAAGGGCCAGCTTCTCAGGCGTTTCAGGCAGGATGGCACGTTCCTCTTCGTGCGCATGCCCGGGGTCCGCGGCGTGGATGCGTATCTGCCGCGGCTTCCGTCGGGGGCGACAGACCTTGCACCTGCGATCGAGGATGAAGATGAGGACCGCTGAAGCATCGGACCTTTTTCGGCGGTCGCCGCGGGCTATCGACGGCCACCTGATCTTGGACGAAACGGACGTTGTTGCGGTCTATGAAATCCGGTCCACGCTGAATCCTGTGACCGCGGACTCCGGTGATTGCGACTCGGCCCTTCGCCGCTTTCAAGCCGCCCTCGAGAGCTTGAAGCCCGGGGAGCGCGTCCAGATCGTCGTCGATTGCTCCCGTTACGAACCCAAGGAAGACATCGCGGCCATGCTCGCGCAGGTTTCTGATGAGGCCGCCGCCGGCTTCAAGTCCTATTACCCAGCGGAGCTGTCACGATTCCTGAAAGACTATTGTGCGGCGAACATGGTCCCGGTCTTCAGGTATTACCTTCTTTTCAGCTTCAACGCATCGGGGACTAAGGCAAGGGACGCCGAGCACCTGAAGGCTTCCATGAGCGAGGTGCGCAGACGGGCCGCTGATTTCTGCCGTCTTCTGGCCGCAAGCCAGCTGGAGGCAAAGGTCCTGGAGCGCGCCGGGATCGTGGAACTGCTGGACCGGTCGGTGAATCCCAGCCGCCTGGCGCCCCTCGCCCCGGACGCATTGGACGCGGCTGATCACCTGTTCCGCTCGGTGGTCCTGGTCACGGTGCCGGGTGCGCAGCGTCAGTATGCCCACCTCCAGGTCGGCAGCCGCCTGGTCCGGACCATGGGGTTCCTGAGGGCGCCGCTGCCGGATGCGTTCCTTCGGTCGGCGATCCCGGAATTGATGATGAGCCAAAGGGAATTCAGGTTCACCTTCTATGTGGAAGGATTGCAGCAGGAAAAGGCCGCGCAGATGGTGCAGAGGAAGCGGGCGGCTGCCCTGGGCGCGGTGACTTTTGGGGAGGGGAAAGGCACCCAGGCGAGCGAGGAACAGGCGGCACAGTTCGACGCCCTGCTGAGGGCGCATGCCCGCAAAGAGCTGCGGTTTGTGCGCTGGTCTGGCTACCTGTCGGTGTCGGCCGAAAATGAGGCGGACCTGAACCGGGCCGCCACCGACCTTGCGGCGGTGTTCACGTCGCTCGTGCCGGACGAGGGAGTGCTGCGGCAGCCTGAGTATTGGCTTTCCGGGCTGCCCCTGTGCGGCGCGGAGGCGGGCAACTGGCTGATCGCTCAAAGCAACGCCGTGGCGGACCTGTTTCCATTCTTTGAATTCCGGAGCACGAGCCCCGAGGGCGGTGTCCTGCTGGGCTTCAGCCCAGTGAACCAGCCGTGCTTCTTTGATCCGTGGAGCCGGGTCGTCACCAACGGGAATGTCTTCGTGACGGGGCAGGCCGGCAGCGGCAAGTCCTACCTGATCAACCTGATCGTCAATCGCCTCGGCATGCGCGCCTTCGACGTCAGCTTCATCGACCGGGCGAAATCCTACCGCTCAACCTGCCGGGCGCTCGGCGGCGATTACGTGGAGTTCGGTCTTGATGGGAACCATGCGGTCAACGTCTGGGACGTGCTGGAGCATGATCCCGCGTTTGATGAAGCCGGCCTCAATGACCTCGACAGGCAGGGCCGGGTGCTGCCGGACAAGATCGAGCAGGTGGCTGGGTGCATCGAAATCGTGCTTGCGGAGCAGGGCGGCGAGCTCCCGAAGCTCGAACGGTCGATCCTGCTTGAGGACATTGCCGACACCTACCGGCGGTGCCTGCGCATCGGGCAAGCGGACGGCCAGGGCTCGAGGCCGGGCGCGCTCGCCGCCGATTCGGTCCCTCTTTTCAGCGACCTCGCCGATACGCTGCGGGAGAAAATCGAGGGGGAGCGGGCCGATTTCATCGCGGAGCGGCGGGAACTTCTGCAGAAGCTCCAGCCCGCCATCGAAGGGAATCTCTCGGGACTTCTGAACCGCCGGACGACGCTCACCATGGGGGCCCAGGCCCGCGCCTTCGACCTGTCAAACCTCCCGGACCAGCCGGTCATTCTCGGCGTGGCCGTGTTTGTCCTGACCGGCTGGCTGTACCGCCATTGGCGCCGCAACAAGAGCGCGGGCCGGCGCCAAGTGGTCGTATTCGATGAAATATACGCGTTCATGGGCTTCGAGTCCGGCAGGCGCCTTCTTGATGCGCTCGCGCGAAGGAGCCGGCACATGGGCCTGATGCCTTTTTTTGCCACCCAGCAGCTTTCGGACGTGCTCCAGTACAAGGAGACGCAGAGCATTCTCGACAACTGCCAGACACAGTTTCTTTTCACCCAGGCTCGCAATGTCATTGAACGCATCACCGAGGTCCTCAAATTGAGCGACCAGGAACGCCTGCATCTCGAGCGGCTCGGGCAGGTGCGCGGGGTTTACAGCACCGCCTTCTTTGTCTACGGCGCGAAAAGGAACATTCTGACGATCCGCCCGGACAGGATCACCCGTTGGCTTAACACAACAGAACCCACCTATGACGTTCCCCGGCTCCATGAGGCCCTGAGGGCCTCGGGCGGGGACATTTGGCAGGCGGTGCGGGCGTTGGTCGCCGCGGACGCCGCCCGGGAGGCACGATGAACCAGCCAAAGCCGGATTATATGGATATCGGGACCCCCAGGCGGGAACGAGGTGCCGGGTCGGGGATCGGGGTGCCTTTGCTGTTTGCGGTCCTGGCGTGCGTCGGCGGCGGGGCCGCCTGGCTTCTGCTCGGGCCTGGCCGTGCCGGCGCTGCGGCACCGGGATCGGCGTTGCAGTCCCAGGCCGAACCAGAAGACCTGGTGAAGCGCCAGCTGTCGGCGTTTGTGGAGCGCTTTCTTCTCGCGTACTACAACTTTTCCTATGGGTTGTATGACGACAGCGTGGCCCGCGCCGAGGTCATGATGACCCCCGCTTTCCAGGCCGCCTACAACCAGCGGTCTCAGGACCTGGAGTTCAAACGGAAGCTGAGGGCCTTCCAGGTCAGCACAGACGCGATCAGGATCCTGCCGGGGAGCATCGCCTATTCCAATGAAGGCCCCCGGTATTTCGTGCGTCTGGCGGGGACCATGACCTATACCACCGGAGTCAACGGCGTTTCCGGGGAGTTCCCTCTGACGCTGCTGCTTGCGGTGGTGCGGACCGACGGCGGGTTTCTTGTCGACAACGTGGAGCGTCTGCGGTGACCGGCGCCACGGACGTGGACCGCGATTGTGCGGCTGCCAGGGTCGAGCTCCAGCGCGCCCAACTGGTCCTTCAGAAAAGGCCGGCGGATGCCCTGGCGTCCTTGCTTGAGGCAAAACGGCTGGATCCGCGCAGCGTCGAGATCCTGCTGGAGCTCGCGCGTGTCCAGCTGCGGCTGGGGCGCTTTGCCGATGCCCTTGAGTGCTTCTCAAGGGTGCTGGCCCTGGACGGCGCCTGTCCGGAGGCGCTGGCCCTGGCGGCGCTCTGCCACTTGCGCCTCGAGAATCATGAGGCCGGGCTTGCCGATGCGTCGCGGGCGCTGGATATCGAGCCCGGGGATCTGGTTGCGGCGGAGGTCCTGGCCGACTGCCACAGGGCGCTTGGGCGATGGCATGAGGCAGCGGCTGCCTGTCGGGCGGTGCTGGCCCGCCTGCCCGGCCTGCCGGACCCAAGGTGCGCCAGGGTGAGCCTCAAACTTGCCCAGTGTCTGCTGCGCCTAGGGATGCATCAGGAGGCCTGGGAACGGACGGGCGAACTGGTGGAATCCGGATACGCCGACTCCAAAGTGCGGGCGCTGCGAAGAGAGGCCCTAGCCCTGAGCAAGGGGGCCTTGATGGGAGCCTTGGGGAAGACTTCGCTGGTGGATCGCATGGTCTTGTTCCTTGCGGACAAGCACCTCCTGAGGGCGCAGGCGGCGGGAAGACGGTCCGTCGACCCCGGCCAGCACCGAAACGACGTTCCTGCGTCGAAGGGAGGCGCTTCATGAGGCGGACAGCCGGCTTGATCGTTCTCGTTGGGTTGGGCGCTGCCGGCGTTTTTTTCGGCCGATTGGATGCCCTTGAGACGGCGGCGTCGTCAAAGGCGATGACGGGCACCGCGGTCGTGAGCCAGGAGTACCGCGTCGGCTACGCCTGGATGCAGGACGTCAGCGGCACTTCCTATGGGCCGTATGCCGTTCTCGACTTCAAACAAAAGCTGTTCAACAGCTTCACGGCTGAGATGAATGCGCGGATCTTCAAGCCGGCGGGCAGCGATGACGGCGCCGACTTGGGGCTCGAAATCGCGTCGGTCTCCTACGTCGGAAGCTGGTTCAGTGTCTCCGGGGGCCGCAGGGATCTTGGAAGCACCGTGAGCCCGGGTTGCTATTTCGGGGCCTACAGCACCATGGGCGAACGCCAGCTGGACTCCGTTTCGCTCACATTCCCTTTTCGCCTGTTCGCGGATATTCCGGATGCGGATGCGCAGGTGAAGGCCCCCTACAATGCCGTCACCCTGCTGTACGCCCCCAATCTTTTTGATGCGGAGCATTCAAGCTATGACGGCACCCAGGGTCTGCTGCTCGCGCAGCTAAGGGTGAAATTCCGCATCAAGGAGAGTTCATCGGACCTCTACATCAATTATTCCAGGGGCCTTGAGGACTATTTCATCAATACCCCCTTGTGCGGCGCGGGGGGGGTGGATGCGGCCTATGCCCTTCACCTGGGGATCTGGGGCTGCTTTGCCGATTGGTCCTTGGAGAGCCTGATGACGGGCCCTGCCGCAAGTTCGGTGATCGCGGCGGGCACATCCCTTGAGATCAAGAAGGTGAGCTTTGGCCTTCTTGATTCGGCAGTGTTTGAGGCTGAGGTGCCGCTGGGATGGGGGCCGGAAAACCCTTTCACGGGAGGTGACCCCCAGAATCCGGCGCTCGCCACGGATCCCCAGTGGTGTTGGTTCGTGAAGGTGACGAACAGGCTGGGAACGGACCGTCCGAACCAGCCTCTGCGGCTGTTCTATGGCGGGGCCCTTACGAATGCAATCGGTGACTACACCTTGTCGCGTCTTGCTGAGGGGTCCCTTTCGGTCCCGGTTGGCGATGGATTCGGGGTGGGTCCCCGGGTTGAAGGTTTTGCGTTCCGCTCCTCTTCTTACGCTTCTCTCGCCGGAATTGTCTATGCGGGCTATGAATTCTAGGTGCGCTGCCGTGTTGTTTTTTTTCTTTGCCGGCGCGGATCTTTTTGGCGCCGGAGCCTCCACGCCCTCTGCCCGGGAGGCGGCGGTCAATGACAGCTTTGATTGGGCTTCCGGTCTGATCGATGGCCTGGGGTGGCTTGCGCCCCAGCCTCAGGTCCCCTTACCGGCCCGGGTTGCTGGGGCAAAGCCCATAGTGAAGGCCGCGAAACAGCGTCGACCCGTCCGCTCGGCGCCCGTGCCGGCTCCGGCACCGGTTCTGAGGGAACTCAGCCTCAAGAAGAGCACGGTGTTCGGCATTTTTGACTGCCACGTGAGCGAAACCGGGATGGAAAGCTTTCGTCTCGTGGTCGGAAGCGAATATCCGGCCGAAAACATAGTCGTGAAGGACAGTGTGAGCCAGAGGGTTTATGTCGACCATCCTCTTGACGATGAGCGTCAGTTCGTCGTGGAAGTGCCTGCTCACCTTGGGGGCAGCATCGCCGTGGCAGTGAGCGTGGTGCAGGATTCGGAAATCAACAAAGCCTATTTTCCGCTCCTTGGGGACGAAAAATAGGCCTGCGGCGCCGGATCCGCCGGCGATCGCTGTAAAAGGTCCTTTATTGCATGGTCATGGTGGCGGCCCCCGCTGGGGTGGGGGGTGCAAGGTTGCGCCGTCGGAGGTCAAATGGGCTGTCAATGGGCGCAAAGGTCTCCGCCGCCCGCTGCCTCCCCCGTCCCTTGAACGAAAGCCCGCCTGCGAAGGCGGGCTTTCTTTGTTAGAATTTTGTCCGGTTCAGCTTGCCTGTCCCTGCCCTTCCGGGCTATCCGCCTTCTGAGGACCGACCATGCAGTATGCCCGTCTCGGCAACACCGGCCTGAGCGTCTCGCGGATCTGCCTTGGCTGCATGAGCTATGGCGACCCGGACCGGACCATCCCCGGCGCCCTGCTGAAGCTGGACTGGGCCCTCAAGGAGGACACGGCCCGGCCCTTTTTCAAGCGGGCCCTGGAACTGGGCATCAACTTCTTCGACACGGCCAATGTCTACAGTTACGGCGCCAGCGAGGAGGTCACCGGCAGGGCCCTGCGCGACATGGCCCGGCGGGAGGAGGTGGTGGTCGCCACCAAGGTCTGGGGCCAGATGCGTCCGGGCCCCAACGGCGGCGGGCTTTCGCGCAAGGCCATTCTGCATGAGATCGACGCCAGCCTGGCGCGACTCGGCATGGAGCATGTGGACCTCTACCAGATCCACCGCTGGGACCCCGCCACCCCCATTGAGGAGACGATGCAGGCCCTGCATGACGTGGTGCGGGCGGGGAAGGCCCGCTACCTCGGGGCCTCGAGCATGTGGGCCTGGCAGTTCGCCAAGGCCCAGGCTGCGGCGCGGGACAACGGATGGACGCCCTTCGTCAGCATGCAGAACCAGTACAATCTGCTCTACCGCGAGGAGGAGCGGGACATGAACCCCCTGTGCCTGGACCAGGGCGTCGGGCTCATTCCTTGGAGCCCGCTGGCCCGCGGCCTGTTGGCCAGGCCTCCGCAGGCTCCGGCCACCAAACGCCTGGAGACCGACCGTTTCACGCGCAACCTGTACCTGCCCCAGGCCCAGGCGGACGCCCCGGTGCTGGCGGCAGTGGACCAGGTGGCCAAGGCCAAAGACGCCGGGCACGCGTCCGTGGCCCTTGCCTGGCTGCTGCAGCGGCCAGGACTCGCCGCTCCCATTGTCGGCGCGACCAAGATGGAGCACCTTGAGGATGCAGTGGCCGCCCTCGAGGTGAAGCTGACCGAAGCCGACGTCAAGGCGCTGGAGGCTCCCTACATCCCCCATCCGGTGACCGCGCTGGGCTGAGGCGGGAAACGGCGGCGGGGAGCACCGAATCATTCTGGCCCCGGCAAGGCACGCGGAGCCAACCGGCGAAAAGGCCCCCGGAGCCGTCTGCCAAGCGGCGCCCAGGGCCAACAGCCAAGGAGCAGGAATGGGATCGAACAAGACGCTGTGCGAGCCCCTGGGGGACCTGGACCTGCGCATCACCCGGCGGGTGGAAGCGCCCCGGGAGCTCGTCTGGAAGGCGCACGCCACGCCCGAATCGCTTCAGCTTTGGTGGGGCCCCAAAGGCTTCAGCCACGTGGACCAGGCCTTTGATTTTCAGGCGGGCGGCGCGTGGAGCTTCGGCTTCATTGCGCCGGACGGGACGGTCTTTCAGGAGCGGATCGCCTTCACCGAGCTGAAGGAGCCTGAGCTCATCGCGATGGATCACGGGGACGGCACGACGGTCCTGTTCAGGGTGCGCACCCGCCTGGAAGAGGCGGGCGCCGGAACCGTCATCACCACCACCATGGCCTTCAAGGACAAGGCCGCCCGCGACGCCACCCTGGTCCATGTCGAACCCGGGCATGCCTCTTCGATGGAGCGTTTGGACGTTGCGCTGAAGGAGCTCGTCGGCCGGTCGGCCGAGGGCACAGAAGGGCGCGAACTGCGGGGGACCCGATTCCTTCCGGTTCCGCGTCGGCGGGTGTTCCAGGCCTGGAGGGACCCCGGTCAGCTGCGCCTCTGGTGGGGGCCCAAAGGCTTCAGCAACGAGTTCCACGAATTCGAATTCCGTCCGGGAGGGGTCTGGCGCTTCGGCATGATCGGGCCGAATGGGGAGCTCTATCCCAACCACAGCGTGTTCCATGAGATCGTGGCCGATGAGCTGGTGCGCCTGGAACACAAGGCTCCCCATTTCTTCATCACGGCGCGCTTCAGCGACGAGCTGGACGGCTGCCGCCTCGATTGGCGCATGGTGTTCGACAGCAAGGCCGCCTGCGACCAGGTCCGGAGCTTTGCCAAGCCCGGGCTGTTCGAGAACCTCGACAGGCTGGCGGCCTTGCTGAAGGCGGAGCCTTGAATTGGACCCGCGCGGCAGGGGCGCTGTGACGGCGGAAGCGGGCAAGGGCGGATTGCTGAGCGGGCTGGGAGCCCGTCCCGCGGGCGGGAGGCTCAAGCGGATCCAGGCGTCGCCCCAGTGGAATGACGGGCGCTTTGACCAGGGCCTGCCGCTGCACTTTGACTATCCGTCCATGCTCGGTCGTTTCCTGCGCATTGGGCGCGCCAAGGCGCCTTCGCCACCGGTGCCCGCGCTGGCCACGGACCCGGCGCTGTTTTCCGTCCCCCCGGCGAGCGGCCTGCGCGTCACCTGGCTCGGCCATTCCTCCTCGCTGGTGGAACTCGAAGGGACCCGGGTCCTGCTGGATCCGATGTTCGGGCCGCGGGCCTCGCCGCTGAGCTGGGCAGGGCCGCTGCGTTTCCATGACCCGCCGTTGGCGGTGCAGGACCTGCCGCATCTGGATGCCATCGTCTTTTCCCACGACCACTACGACCACCTGGACGAAGGCACGGTGCGGGCGCTGCGTCACTGCGGCTGCCCCTACATCGTCCCGCTGGGCGTGGGCGCCCACCTGGAACGCTGGGGGGTGCCGGCGGACGGCATCGTGGAGATGGATTGGTGGGAGGAAAGGGCCCTGGGCAACACGACCCTGGCCTGCGTGCCCGCACGCCATTTCTCTGGCCGGGACTTCCGGCGCAACGCCACCCTGTGGTGCGGCTGGGCCCTGGTCGGGAGGGAGCGCCGGCTCTATTACAGCGGGGACACCGCCTACTTCGCCGGCTTCAAGGACATCGGCACCCGCTACGGGCCCTTTGACGTCGGCCTGATCGAGAACGGCGCCTACGACAAGAGCTGGCCCGATGTGCACTTGGGGCCCGAACAGGCCGTGCAGGCCTGCCTGGACGCGGAGGCACGCCTGTTTGTGCCCGTGCACTGGGGAACGTTTTCGCTGGCGGTGCACGGCTGGACCGAGCCGGTGGAGCGCCTGCTGGTGGCGGCCCCTGCGGCCGGTGTCGCCGTGGCTGTGCCCCGTCCGGGGCAGAGCTTCGAGCCGTCGGATCCGCCGCCGCTGGTGCGCTGGTGGCCGGAGGAGCGCTGGGAAAGGGCGGCCGAAGCCCCGGTGCGCTCCACCGGCCTGTAGTTTCCGGCGCCTCAGTGGCGGTCTTCGACCCGGATATAGGTGACCGGGGGCGTGTGCTTCTTGAACATGCGCCGAGTCTCCGCGTCGAGGGCCCTGAAGACCTGGGGCGTGAGCACCAGCGGACCGTTGTCGAGCATCGCGCAGACGTTCACGGTCTTTCCCAGCACGTCCGGCCGTTCCTGGTCCGGCGCTCCGACAGGCCCCCAGATGACCGGTCCCAGGTGGGCCTTGATCTGGTGCTGGCACGGGATATGGCGCGCAGCCAGCCATGCGTCCCCTTCTGTTTTCAATTCCACCAGGGCGCGCACGGCCGCACCGGCTTCCGCAGCGGGGAAGGCCAGCAGCATGGCGTCGCCCATGCACTTGATGACCGTGCCGCCGCGGCCCTGCACCAGTGCGCCGGCCCAGGCGAAATAGGCCTGGATCGCGCCGAAGACCTCGCGGTCCTCGCCGGGCAGCACATACCTGCGGTTGAAGCCGGCCAGCCCGGTGAAGGCGACAAGAATATCGGTTTCGATAGGCGCGGGCAGGGATTCGAGGCGCGTCATGGCGGCCTCCCAGTGGGGGGGGATGTATCAGCGGCCCGTGCGTCCGCCAGTATCAGGGTGTTCGCCGGCCCAGGGTCCGGCAGTTGTCCCAAGCATAGAACAGACCAGAGGCGGGCGTCTGTGACGCCGGTTACGGGGCATTGCCGGTCCCAAAAGGACGAGGACTCACGATGTTCCAGGAGGCATGATGCGGACTACTGCAGGAAAGAAGTCTCTGCCCAAGGACATGGACGACTACATGGCCCGCCACCCGCCGGCCATCCGGGCCCTGCTCGAGGCAATGCGTCGCACGGTGCGCAAGGCGGCGCCCAAAGCGGAGGAGGCGATCAGCTACCGGATTCCCACCTTCCGCCTGCATGGGAATCTGGTCCATTTCGCGGCTTTCAGCGCCCACATCGGGTTTTACCCGACCTCTTCGGGCATCGCCGCATTCCGCAAGGAGCTGTCCGGCTATGGGACCAGCCGCGGCGCTGTCCGCTTTCCGCTGGACGAGCCGTTGCCGCTGGCCCTGGTCGCACGGATCGTCCGGTTCAGGGTGCGCGAGAGCCGGAAACGCGCGGCCCAGTCCCGACAGCACGGGAAGGGATCGGTGAAAGGGGGACTGGACCCAACCAGCTCCCAACCTGGCTTGAGGGGGCGGTGATGGTCGGCGGCCTGCCCCTGGGCTGGGGCTATCTTCCCGTGGCGCTGGCCCTGGGCGCCCTGCACGCGCTGGAGCCGGGCCACGGCAAGTCCCTGGCTTCCGCATACCTGGTTGCGGGCAAGCACACATGGAAGGACGCCTTGGTGCTGGGGGCGGCGACGACCGTGTCGCACACAGCGGTGGTGGTCCTTCTGGCACTGGCGAGCCTGGGCCTCAGGAGCCGGATGGACCCGGGACGGCTGGAGCAGAACATCGGTCTCTTCGGCGCCTGGACCTTGATAGGGTTGGGAGCATGGGTATCCGCGCGTTCCATCCGGGATCTCCGGCATGGACACAGCCACGGGCATACCCATGGCCACTCGCGTGGGCTTGGCCATGCCCACGACGGGGGTCACGACAGCGAAGACGGCAGCCAGGGATTCTGGGGAGTGGCCATCATCGGCCTGGGCAACGGGCTGCTGCCCTGCCCCGGCGCGCTGGCCGCGCTTCTGGTGGCCCTGTCCCTGGGACAGGCGGCCCTGGGGCTGGCCACGGTACTGACCTACAGCCTTGGTCTCGCCTTGGCGCTGGCAACGATGGGGATCGTGGTGGTGGAGGCGGGGCGGCGGGCCCGGACCTGGCTGCCTTCGGACCGAGGCTTGCTATGGCTTCCGTTGGCAAGCGGCCTTTTGGTGTCCGGCACCGGGGTGGCGCTGCTTTTGCTTCGCTGAAGGGCTCTGGACCCGCTCAGTTCCTGTTGAGGTAGTACGCTTTCAGGACTATGGCTTTGCTGCGTTGCTGCCCCCGTTGCGCCTGAATCCGGACGAAATAGACCCCTGACGCCGTGCCCTCGGGCAAAAGCAGTCGCCCGTGGCTCCAACCGGCCGTCGCGGTCGTCGCCAATTCGCCTTCCACGACCCGGACCAGCGCCTGGGTGTACAGCGTCCCTGTCACGGCATCCGCCGGCCCCTGCAGTTCAAAATACACGGACAGGGCACCTCCGACGGCCGGCAGCGGGGAGATGCCTGCCTGGGCGATCAGCAAAGGGCCTTCGTCGGCGGTGACGGCGGGCGTCGCACTGGGCGTGGCGCTCGGCAGGGGTGATGGCGCGGTTGTCGGGCCCGTTGCAGGGCTGGCCGTGGATGGTGGCGTGGGGCCCGGGGACGGTGTATCGCTGGGAGTGATGGACGCGCTGGGTAACGCCGAAGCGCCTGGGCTGGGCGTGACGCTGGCGCTGGGCTGGGCCGAAGCGCTTGGGCTTGCGGAGAGACTTTCCTGGGCTGAAAGGGTCAGGGTGGCGGTAGGGGACAGTGGCGGGGGAAGGGAAGGCGTGGGAGTTGCCGTCAGCGCAGGGGACTCGGAAGCCGTGGGCGCCAACGTGGAGGATGGCGTCAGCGAGGCGCTGGGACCGGCCGTGGGCGTGGCGGACGGACTGGCGCTGGGCGTGGCGGACGGACTGGCGCTGGGCGTGGCGGACGTACTGGCGCTGGGCATGGCGGACAGGCTGGCGCTGGGCGTGGCGGACGAGCTGGCCGTGGGCGTGGCGGACTGGCTGGCGCTGGGCGTGGCGGACGGACTGTCGCTGGGCGTGGCCGACGGGCTGGCGCTGGAGGTCGCCGTCACGCTGGGCGTCCCGGTCGGGACCGGGGAGGGGGTCGGCAGGCCGCAGGCGCTGGACAGCCAGCCCATGCCCCAGGCCGCCTGGGCGTTGTAGTTGATGCAGGGCTCAAGGACCGAGGCGTCCTGAATGTTGGTCCAGCACTTCCAGGGCCAGGTTTCCACATTTTGGAGGGAGGAATACGCATCAACATTGCCCGAGAGGTAGCCCGGGGGCTGCTGCCCAAGCTGCAGCCAATAAAAGGAATAAATGTCGGTGCTGCGGGTCCCCAGCCCGCTGAGGAAGCAACGGCTCACCGGATTGCGTCCCAGGACCCAGTCGCCGGCGTCGTACGCCGCGCCAAGATATGCCGAGTTTCCGGTCCACTGCCAGGCCTGCGCAAACGTGTAGAGGTTGCCCATGAGCTCGGCGCTGGAGCCCCAGTACAGGTCGTTGTTGGCGACCATGGGAATGCGGTAGGGGATGCCGGCCATGTTGCCCAGAATGAAATTGCACTGGTTTTCGAAGGCGTTCTTCAGCGTGGCCTGAATCGAGGCCGAGGCCGTGGGCTGGGGGCTGTTGATGTAGTCCATGTAGGCCAGGTCCGAGATGCTCGAGCCCATGATGTCGATGACTCCGCCCCAGCTCTGGTTGCCCCCGAAGTCGGTCAGGGGGTTCGAGAAGCTGCCGGTGAAATAGGCGTGGCATGTGGTGTCGCCCGTGGCGTCATACAGCTCCACCGCGGCCCAGTCCCTGGCCATGGCGTCCTGGCTGGCCGTGAATTCGTAGCCGTACACGCCGCCGGCCGGGTTGGTCGGGTTCAGCAGGCTGGGGTTGGCCTGCAGCCAGGCCCAGGAGGTTTTGGCCATGGACAGCAGCCCGTCGGCATACGATGAGAAGCCGGGTTCCGCCTTGAACAGGGGATAGGCCTTGGCGAAGACCGCGGCCAGGACCGCGGCGGATCCGCTGCTGATGCCCGAGACTTCGCCGTTGGCGGCGTGGAAGGCCGGCGCCCCGTAGCCGACCCAGAACTGCACGCTGCCGTCGGGATTCCACATCTTGGTCATCCAGTCCAGCTCCCACTTGACGAGGTAGAAGAGGTCGGAGTGCGATCCGTCGGATTCGGGCAGGTCCAGGCCCCCCGGCCCGATTTCCGTCCTGAAGTCCTTCAGGGCCTCCAGCAGGAAGAACATCGTGTGCCTTTGATTGTGGACGTCCTTGTGGGGGTCCCCGGCGTCGAACCAGCCGCCTGCCACGTCGCGCGTGAGGGAGGTGTTGTAGTCGTAGGGCGCGGCGCTGTCCGCGGCGAAGTAGGCCTGGCGCGGATAGCCTTCGGCCTGGGGGGCGACTATCGCAGGTCCGGAGCGGGCGTAGTAGAAGAAGCGCAGGGCGTCCCGAAAGGCCGTGTTCATGGCCGTGCAAGTGATGCTGAAGGGATAGGACTGCTGGCCGAGCTCGGGGGCATAAAGCACATAGGTGCCGGGCGTCTGCAATGCGCTGAAGTCCGCCTGGTAGACCACATCGCCGCTCTGGTCCCAGCCCGAGCTTGAGGGGACGCGCAGGGCCAGGCTGCCGCTGTAGGACACGGAGCCGCCGGGCTGCTGCAGGACCTGAAAGACCGTGGGTGCGGGCGCAGCGCCGGACAGGAAGCTGACGAGCCCGATCTTCTGGGCCTGCGGCGTGTAACCGACCTGGTTCGCTTTCACGGATTCGTTGTAGGCGCAGTTCGCCGAAGGCAGGAATTCAAGAGCGTTGACCAGCAGTTCGGACGTGGCGTTGTAGTTGTTGAGGCCGAAGAAGTAGATCTGCAGAATGCGGGTCGTGTTCAGCAGAGGGTTGTCGGCGGTGAAGTCGGCAAGGGGAATGTAGACGTCCTGCCAGGCCGCGCTGGGCAGGGCGTAGTTCGACAGGATCACCGACGCCGACTGCTGGGCCCCGCCCTGCACCGAATTGTTGTCCTGCAGCTGGATGCGCAGGTCTTCGCCGCCGGCGATCCGGCTCCAGCGCAGCTTCAGGTGCAGCACCGGGGCGGCGGAGAGGGCGGGGACGTCCACCTCCTTGCCGCCGCCGATGTTGATGATGCAGTTCCAATAGGCGCCGGTGGGCAGGGTCGTGGCGAGATCGAGGGATCCGCCCAGCTCTGAAAGATTGACCGGAATGCTGTTCGAACCACAGGTGGCGAAGCTGGCGCCGTTGCCCAGGTATACGCTGCTGTTGGCCCAGCAAGTCGGGCTGAGCGCCGCCGAAAAGAAAGGCATGCCAGGGCAGGCCTCGTTGACAGCAGCTCCGGCAGGGCTGGCCAAAGCAAGCCCTGTCCCGAGGATGAAAATCGAAAGGGCTTTCTGCAACTCCATTCAAACATCCTTCAAGTGTTGAATTTATTGTACCGTATAAGCTCATGCGTCGCCGGAAAGTTTCGCCCCGGGCCTAGTCAACCGCAACGCCACCTTGTATTTTAGGCCCTGTCCATGGGCCGGGTTCCGCGGCCCAAATCGGGAGGGAATATGCGTCTTCGAATCGCCGTGATCCTGGCGGCAAGCCTGACCTGGGTCCGGCCCCTGGCCGCCTTTGAGGGGAAGATCCAGTATCAGATCACGGACGCGAAAGGTTCGCTGCACGACCTGTCCGTGGTGGTGGCCAAGGGCAAAGTGCGCACCGAGATGCAGGCCAAGGGCCATGCCGCCGTCTCCATCATCGATGAAGCCGCCAAGACCGTGACGACCCTGCTGCCCGACCGCAAGGCCTACATGGTCCACAGCTTCGCCGCTTCGGCAGCGAAGGCCGGCAAGCCCAAGGGGGCCCTGACGAAGACCGGAGCCACCGCCACGATCGCCGGTTACACGGCCGACGAATGGACCTATGCCGGGGAAAACGGGGCCGTGTCCCTGTGGCTCGCGGAGAAGCTGGGCGAGGGCTTCCTGAGGCCGTCGGCGTCCGCCGGCAGCGTCGAGATTCCCGCAGAGCTCAAAGGTAAGGGCCTGGCCCTGCGCATTCAAAAGGCCGACGGCTTCAAGATGGAGGCCCTGAAGGTCGAACCCGGCAGCCCGGATGCGGGCCTGTTCGTGGTGCCTGACGGCTACAGCGACATGGGGGCGGCGGTGGACGCGGCGGGCGGGAATGCGGCGGCCGGCGGGGCGGGCCCGTCTGCCGGCACGGCGCCAGCCATGCCCGCGGACGCGCAGGAGCGCATGAATCAGGCGATGCAGAACATGACCCCTGAGCAGCGGGCCATGATGCAGAAAATGATGCAGAATCAGGGAGCAGCGCCGCCGCAGTGAAGCCGGAAGGGGAGCCGCGCAGCGCGCGGCTCCCCTTCGCTTTTTTCACATAAGGAAACAAAGCAAGAAACGGCAAATCAGCGTCACTTTTGTGCCTGCCTATTTCCGACAAAGCAATATTCGTTCCGATAAAATCACGCATATGCGTTTCAGCCGGAAAAGCCTCGCCGCGCAAGCCTCCCGCGCCTTTTCGTTGATGTTTCTGTCGCTTCTCGCGGCCGCAAGCGCCCCGCTTGACGCCAAGGTCTACTTCATCAACCGCGGCATCAAGTACCACCTTGGCGACAACCATTATGAGCACAGCGAGGACGCCCTGTTCGTGGGCACCTATCCGCTGGTGGGCAAACAGTGGCTGCAGGCCTTCACCGTGGACCGGGCCGACCACGTCAAGGTCCGCATCGAAGGCATCTGGGGGGTCGACGACTGCGACTACTGCAGGGACATCGTCGCCATCGACGGCAAGCCCATGGGCCGGCTCATGGCCGAGAACAACCACCGGCCCTTCGACACGCCCGCGCCGCTGGCCTATCCCGTCGAGCCCGGACACACCTACCTGCTCACGATCACCTCCTTCGGCACGGACCAGGTCGACGACTTCGTGGTCGAAGGGGTGAGCGTCGAGACCGAGCAAGCCGTGGTGACCCTGCTGCGGCCCGGGCCGGTCCTGCGCGCGCCCGAGGATCCGGTCCCGGCCCTGGCGCCGCCGCCGCCGCCGCGGGCCGATCCCTGCGGCGGCCTGAAGACGGTCCCGGCCGCCGGACTTGGGGACGCGGGCGTCGAGCTTGCAGGCGCGGACGCCCCGGCCCAGCAGGCCCTGGTTGAACTGCACCCCGGCGAGGCCTGCGCCTTCGAGGTCCAGGTGGAAGGCGCCGCGCAGCCCGGCGACCAGGTCAGCCAGGAGCTGGCGGTCCTGCTCGACACCGGAGAGACCTCGGGCTGGGCCTTTTCATTTGCGCCCGGAGGGACCAAGCCGGCCCACGGCGACCTGCTGCTCCAGGGACGCTACACCGCCGAACACTTCAGGCCCGCGGCGCCCGGCACGGGCGCATGGGCCCGGGCCCGCCTGGCCTGGTGCCAGGATTCGACGCTGCACCTGCAGGTCAACGGCGAGGACACGGGCGTGCCCCTGCACCTGGATCTCAGCCAGGCCATGGCAAGGATCCAGGCCCTGGGCATGACCCTGCGCCTGCGCCGCGGGGAGGCGCCATGAGGCCCTTCCTCGCCGCCGCCGTCGGCGCGGCCGCGCTGCTGGGCCTGAAGTCCGGCCTTTGGGCAGACGCGGCGGCATGGGGCCCTGGTCCGGACGCCGCCCAGCTGCTCCAGGCCGCCCAGGCCGCGGAGTCCAAAGGGGACCATTACCTGGCCATCCATTATTTCCGGCACTGCCTGGACCGGGACGCCTCCAATGCGGGCGCCCGCAGCGGCCTGCAGGCCGCCCTGCAGCGGGCCGGATGGCGCCAGCGTGCGGACGGATCCCTGGCTCGGAGCGAAAGCCGGGAACCTGGCGAGGCCGGGATCGCGGCCCCGCCCAGGACGGCCGAGGCCCTCGAGAAGGGGCTCGCCGCCTGGGTCTTCGGCGACGCGGCTTCCTGGTGCGGTCAGGTCAACGCCTACAACCTTTCGGCCCCCCTGGGCCAGCGCTTGAAGCACCTCTTCGTGCCCTGCGGGCGCCTGGCCTTTCAACGCGGCGAAGCCGGCCTGCGCTGGAATGAGGCCGGGGCCCTGGCCATGGCTTCCGGCCTCGAGGGCGACGCCAGGGTCTACGCCCTGGTGCAGGGAAGCGTCGAAGGCGCTGACAGTTTGGCGCCGGCCCAGTGGGAGAAGCTGGCGAAGGACCTTGCGGCGAGGGCCGACGCCCAGGAGCGCATCGCCGGCCTGGTCCTGCAGCTCGAACCCCACAGCGCCCAGGTGGACGCCCTCTGCGCCCGGGTGCGGGCCCACAGCTCCAAGCCCGTGGGCGTGGCCTGCGGACTTTGGGACCCGGAAACCTTCCGTGACGCCGACTTCGTCGCGTTGACGGCCTGGGACCTGGCGGGCGATCCCCAGGCCTACGGCCGCGCGGTCCGCGACCTGGTCGGCGCCTTCCTTCGCGACGCCCTGCAGCAGCAGGAGCCGGTGTTCCTGGGCGTCCCGGCGGCCGCCACAAGGCAGGAGTACGAATCCTCAGCCGATTCGGCCGGGGGCGCCCGGCGCTCCACGGGCCACGCCCAGTCCGAGTACACGGATGCGGTCCGGCAGGCCGTCGGCCTCGCGGATCCGGTCCCGACCCTGCTGGGCCTGGCGCTGTGGGCGTTGCGCCCCGGCGGCGGCCTGCACGAGTCCGGGGACGCCCACTGGTACTTTCCCTCGGACATCGGCGCCGCCCAATGGGACGCCTTCAAACTTCCTCTGGGCAAGCCGTGACGCGCGCTGCGGCACCCGGCAGCCGCGTCCCCGGCCCGGCCCTGGTCCTGGCGGCGGTCCTGGCCCTGAGCGCCGGCCTGCCGCCCGCGTTCGCCGCCTCCCCGGCCGCCGCCGACCGGCCCGGCGAGGCCTGGGACAGCGTGCTGCTGTGGGACTGGTATTATCCCGGCGAAGCGCCCTACGAGGCGTTGAAGGCGGCCGCCGCGGCCGCGGGAAGCACGGACTGGCTCAGCCAGATGCTGGCCCGGGGCGAGAAGGTGCCGCAGGCTTCGGCCCGCGACCTGGCCTGGGCGCTTGCCGCCGCGGCTGGCGAGGATCCCGCGCAGCGCGAGCGCCTGCGTTCGCTGTTCCGCGACGAGGCCGACGAGGTCCAGCAGCGTTCCAAGGCCGAGGCCGACACCCAGGCGCTGCTCGGGTCCCTGGACGCCCTGGACAGGCGCATCGATGAAATCGACGCGACCTACCAGCGGAACAATTACTACAAGGGCTCCGAGCTGGCCGCCTCGGCGGACGTGTACTCGGCCTGCCGCATCGACGCCCCCTCGGGAGTGGCAGAGGGCGGCGCCAAGGCAAGCCCCCTGGCCGGCGTGAGCATGCAGCTCAACGGCACCGCGGACAAATCCACCTTCATTCTCACCCTGGGCTACGCCGACAGCACCGACGACGACCTCTGGGACATGTCCTCCTTGATGGCCGGGTTCAACGCCGCCTTCAGCCTGCTGGAGCCGGTGCTGCAGGGCGGCATGCAGCTGGACCTGGGCGCCATGAACGTGAAGTTCTCGCCCCTGCTGCTTGCCACACCCTACCCCGTGGACCGGGACCTCTTCGCCCTCGACGTCACCCAGGCCTACCGCCCGCCCAAGGAGCTCAAGGACCTGGACCTGACCTATCCCGCGGCCGAGAGCGCTTTGACGGGACTGCACCTGCAGACGGCGGGCCTGGGAGGGTGGTGGCCCTTCACCAACTTCGAATTTGTCTACGCCCCTTCCGACAACACCTTCTACCGCTACTACGACGCCAAGTTCGACGTGGCCAGCGTCAAGGGCGAGTACGAGGTGACCCAGCTGGGCGTGGTGGACGACTTCAAGCTCTACGCCGTTGCCGAAGAGGCCGGTAGCGATTCCTACGCACTCAACGCCGACGGGCCCGTGGCCCAGGCCTGGAACGGCCAGCCGATGAGCGCCGTGGCCCAGCACTCTGATTCGTGGTCGCTCGGCACCCAGCTGCAATTGCGCTCCGGAACAGCCCTGTTTTTGGAGGGCGCCCAGAGCCATTACGAGTCCAACCAGGGCCCGATCGGGGCGCCCTCGGGACAGCCCGAATACGAGAACGGGAGCGCGGCGCTGGCCACCCTGAACCAGCCGCTGGGGCTGATCAGCACGGGCCTCGAGTTGGGCTTCGCCAGCCCGGAATTCACCACCACCGGGCACAATGCAGGCGGCCTGCAGCAGGGCGCGACGACGGACACCCTCATCGGGACGGCGGAGCTGGTGCCGATCCCGGGCACGAGCGGCTACTACACCCAGGTCCGGGATCCTGAGGTCCTGGACAACAACAGCCGTCGCGCCGCGCTGAAGGCCTCGTGGGCGGGATCCTTCCTGTCCCTGGGGGCCTACGACGGGGTGGTGGAGCAGGACGTCGCTTCGGGCCCTTATGTCCAGACCGGCCCCTACCTTGAAGGCGAGTCCTTCAACGGCTACGGCTGGTACAGGGTCTTCGGCCAGAACTACGGGGCCCCGCCCCTGCCCGGTTCGGCCCAGCCCGCGGCCCAGGCCGCGAACATGGGGCCGGACACAAACTCGCAGATCTTCCTCTGGCGTTACAACAGCCCCACGGACGGCATGGCCGCGGCGCCCAACGGGGCGCAGGGCGCGGTCCATTGGCAGCAGCTGTCCCAGCCCGCCTACCGCGAGGCCGCCTACACCGTGCTTCTGAGCCGGGACGGCGTGGGCGACGACCGCGTCGCCGCCGATTCGGTCAAGGACCTAAACTATCTGGGCGGGGTCTTCAAGGTCGACTTCAAGTCCCTTTTTGGCCTGTCGCGGACCCTGGACCTCAACTGCCTGGCCGAGGACCGCGACGTCTCGTTGCGCGCCGGGCTGCCGTCATTCGGCGCGGGAAACCTCTTCAACCAGGAATTCACGGTGGGCTACCTGCGCTGGGCGGCCGGCGACAACGTGACCCTGCTGGGCATGGCGGGATATGAAGTCTGGCGCACCGACCAGAGCTACTTCCCGGTGCTGATCCAGACGCAGGAGGAGGGCCTGGGCGCCGACTTCAAGCTCGACCCCTGGCTCTCGGGCCTGGCGATCAGCCTGCGCAGCTCGTGGATGGACAACCAGGATCTTAACGTCGGATCACGGCAATTCACGCTCTGGACGCTGAGCGCGGCCGCGGCGCTCTCCTATTGAGGCAGCGATGAAGGGGACCTTACAAGCTTTGATGTTGCTGGCCGTGGCGGCCGCGTTGCGCGGCGCCGGCCCCGGCCTGCCGGCGATCCCGGACGCGCTGCCGGGTGCCGCGTCCCCGCAGCCCGCCGGAACCGCGCCCGCGCCCGCGCCCGCGCCTGCGTCAGCGTCAGCGTCAGCGGCGCCGTCCGGCGCGCCGGCCTTGCCTCCGCCTTCGGCCGGGGATCCGGGCCCCATGCCCGCCCAGGATGCGAGGGCCATCCGCCAGCTGCAGGCCAAGGCCTTCGGCACGCCCACGGTGGCGGACGGCTCGGACCGCGGCGCGGCGGTGCTCGCCCTGGGCGAGCTGGCGAGCCCGGCCGCCGCTCAGGACTTCAGCGCCCTGGACTACGACGCCCTGTTCTCGCTGCTGCAGCGCTACCGTGACGAGCTGCTGAAGATGGGCGTCAACGGCGCCGATCTGGACGCCCGCGTGCGGGCGTTGAAGGCCCGCGCCGACGAGATTCGGGAGCGCTTGGACGCCCTGCAGCCCAGGGACGGCCTGAAGATCCACGGGCGCCTTTACGCCTTCTTCGACGACATGAACCTGCTCGGCCCAGCGGCCCTGCCGGGCATCGACCAATTCTGCGCCTCCTGCGGCGCGATGGTCCCGGTCGTGCCGCCCAAGGACGCCGGCTCCGGGCTTCGTTTTCAGCAGGGAGGCGCCCACGCCGAGATGGACATGCAGCTGATCCGCGGGCCGCTGACCGCCGACACACGCTTCGACGTGCTCCAGCCCTGGGGCGTCGCAACCGCCCAGGTCGGCGCCCGTGAGCTCAGCCTGGAGCTGAGGCTGCCCGTGGCCCTGCAGGCCGGCACCGTCTTCGCCTCCCTGAGCCCCCTCACCCTCTGGCGCAATGACCAGTCCATGCCCTTCGAGCCTGAGCCCTTCGCCGACCGCCGCCGGCGGCTCGAGGAGGACATGGACCTGAGGCCCGACAAATGGCGCTTGACCGGCGGCCGGGCCGCCACCGAGCTGGTGCTCTTCAAGGGCCTGAAGGTGGACCTCGAGGAGATCGCGGCCCTCATGGCCGGAGCCTCGATGTCCTCGTCCCAGGGCGGATCCAACGTCATCTACACCAACGCCGATGCCAGCACCCTCAGCGAGCAGTACAGCACCTACCTGGAGGCCTGGAAGGTGGCCTTGCCCCTGCCTTACGCCACGGTCAGCGAGCAGGGCGCGCTGTTCTGGGACGTGACAGGCACCCAGCCCTCGGGCGCGCCGGGTCTGGGCGCCGACTCCCGGGCCTTCAACGAGCTGTCCCAGAGCCTGCGCGTGCAGGCCGAGGCCGGCGCTTTCAAGGCCGACGTGGAGGGGGGCTTGAGTTCCTACGCCCCGCCTTCGCTCACGGACACGGCCGCGCCCGGAGCGCTGACCGGGACCGCGGTGACCGCGACGCTGGCATGGTCGCTGGGATCCGGCCAACTCAGCGTCTTCGGCCGTTCGGTGAGCGCGGGCTACCACGCCTCCGGCGCCCAGGGACGGACCCAGGACGCGGCCTACGAGTTCCTGGGGCCCTTTCCCACGGAGAACAGCCAGGTTTCGGCAAGCGGCGGCATCGGACTTTCGGGGCCAGGGTCCCCGGTGTCGGCGGACGCGGTTCCCACGTCCTACGCTACCCGCTTCAACGACGTGCTGATCCCGCCTGGGGAGCTGTGGACGGCCCCGGATCACAGCGTGACCGCGCCAGGGGGCCTGTGGCAGAACCTGCTGGCCTACAATTACCTCGAGAACATGGACCCCTATGGCGTTGCGACCCCCGACCGCCGGGGCTTCGGGGCCTCGGGCGACTGGAGCCCTTTCGACGGCCTGCTGCGGCTGCGGGCCTCCTACGAGAACTTCCGTGAAATCGACTCCGTGGCCGACACCAGCGGCGCCATGACGGCCCCCTTCACGATGCAGCGGCTGCGGGCCGGGCTCAACATCGACCTGCGCAAGCGCCTGAGCTTGCCCGTGAGCCTGAGCGCGGGCTACACGCTGGATGACAGCCGCAACGGGGAAGCCGACGCCGCTGGGGTGAAGTACGGGCTCGACTCCACGCTCATCGACAGCGGCGTCGAGTGGTATTTCGGGGACAAGGGCGGCCTGGATTTCGGCTACCGCCACGTCGATGCCAACGGCTTCAACGAAACCTTTGACCTTCAGTTCGACAAAGGCCAGACCTGGGACGTGCTGGGCTACGGCGCCTTCTGGGATTTCTCCGAGGACATGCGCCTGGACCTGGTGTATTCCCAGTACTACGAGTCCGCGCCGGGCTACAGCGGCACCGGCCTTGAGACCGACGAAGGCGTGATCCGCGCGACGGTGAAGTTCTAGCCATGGGGGCCGCGGTGCGGATCTCAAGGCCGGCGGCGGCGCCGATGTCCGCGTCCGAAGCCGGATTCCTGCGCCTGCTGGCGGCCCTGGCGGCACTGGCGCCCCTTCTTGCGCCGGCAGGCTGCGGCAACATCTGTTCACCCCTGAACCCGGTCCCCACCTACACGGTGCCGGTGTTGTCCAAAGGCCTGGTGGAGGACTTCGAAAAGACCGGCCCCACCGCCAATTACCTCGGCGGCTCCAACTCCATCAGCTTGGACCAGGCATCCACGGGCAAGGTGAACTGGTTCGCGCCGGGCAGCACCCTGCCCGGCGGCACCAGGCGCACCAGCGCCGAATTCAGCGGTATCGAAGCGCCCCAAGATCCGGCCACCTCGACGTACCCCTATGCCGAGCTGCTTTTGGGCATGCCCAACCCCACCTCGGGCTTCGACGTGCGGACGGTCGCGCCGGGGCAGAAGCTGGTGTTTTCGTACAAAGCGGGCGCGGCCAGCGTGGGCCTGGAGCACATCATCGAATTCACGGACAAGACCATCCAGGACTACTCCTGGTACCAGTATGACTTCACGCCCACGGACACGGCCTGGCACCAGGCCACCGTTTACTTCCCAGGGGCGGGCGCCCCCGCCTTCGCCCAGGCGACCTGGGGCAGCCCGCAGATCCCCTGGCCCAGCATCGCGTCCAACGTCACCGCCATCGCCCTGGTGGTGGTCAGCGCCAATTCCCCCTCGCCGGCGTCCCCCTATGACATCAGCATCGACGACGTGTCCTTTGAATAGCCCGCGGAAGGGAATGATGCGGGCGGGCGGGGCCCTGGCCCTGGCGGCGGCCCTGGCCTGCCTGCCGGCGCCCGGCCGCGCCTACGTGACCTCGGCGACCCTCGAGTACGCCTGCGACGACCTCCTGGCCATCTGGATCAACGGCACCCAGATCCTCGACGGGTCGATCAAGACCTTTTCGCCCTTCGATTACGCGGTGCTGTCGACCTCGGACGGGACCCTTCCCCTGGAGGTCTTCAACGCCAACGGCGACAACGTCCTGGCGGTGGAGAACCTGGACCTGGAAGGCGGCAACATGTACACCAGCTACCGCCTGACGGTCCACCAGAGCGACGGCGACCCCATCAAGATCTGGAGCATTCCCGAGCAGGCGAAGATGCTGCACCTGCGCTTCGCCCAGCGCAGCCCCCTGGGCTGGGAGCAGCCGTCCTTCGACGACTCCGCCTGGGGCCGGGGGGTGGAGGTCACCGCGACCAAGAGCGTGTATTCGGCGGCCCCCATCCTGCCGGACAAGGCCTTCGCCGGCTTCGCGGGCATGCACGCCTTCGTGCCCTTCGAGTCGTCCACCTTCAACGCCGGCGGCATCCTCACCCGCGACCACAACCTTTTCCGCAGCCACTTCCGCTTTCCGGAGCACCCGGCCCAGGTGCAGGCCCTGCTGCGCCCGGCCCAGGCCGCCGTGGGCCAGCAGGTGGCCGTGCGGCTGGTGCCGGGCCCGGACACCTCCGAGCTGAGCCAGTTCGACGTGCTGGCCTGGCTGCCCCAGGGTCTCGAGCCGGTGAGCCTTTCACCGGGAGGCGCCTGGGACGCGCGCCTGCGCCGGGCACACTGGTCCTACGGCCGCCGGGACATGGTGGTGCGCTTCGTCAAGATGGGCCTGCAGGCCGCGGAGTCCGCGCCCGGCTGGAAGGAGGTCGGGCGCATGCTGGGCCTGGAAAAGCCGGGCAAGCTCAAGCGCAGGCAGAACACGCCGGACGCGGTCTGGAACGACGGGGCGGTGATGAGCCCGGTGCAGGCGGGCTGGTTCAAGTTCGCGCCCGCGGGCGTGGACCTGAGCAGGGGCAGGCCGCAGATCCTCGGCGTCATCTTCCACACCCAAATGAGGGTCGGTGGCTTCAACACCCAGAACCAGACCGAATCCGACGCCGTCCTGCTCAACTACTCCGTCGACGGCGGCGAGCGCGGCGCGCTCCAGGACGATGTCGAGGTCAGCCGGGCCAGCATCAACACCTATTGGTTTGACGGCTACTACGACGCCAGCGAGGACCGCCACTGGACCTGGGAGGACATCGACCGGCTTCGGGTGAAGTTCCAGTGCCGCCCCCGCGGCAACCCGGACTCCAACCTCATCGCCAGCTGCGTGGTGACGGTGAAGTGCTTCAACCCCTCGAAGGCATCCCCCTGGTTCTACGCCAAGGTGACCGAGCCGGGCTGCGCCGACCTGCGGCTGAACGCGGGGCTCTTCCGGGCGGGCAGCGCCCTGACGAGCTCGGACCCGGTGCTGCTGCCCGTCAACCGGCAGCTCTGCGCTCCGACCCCGGCGCCCACGCCCACCGCAATGGCCGTGCCCAAGGCGCTCCTGCGGGCGCCGACGCCCGAGCCCACCCGGGATTCGGGCAAGGCCATGGCCTCGGACGTGCGCTTCCAGCTGGCCTGCGTGGCCGCGAACCCCGAGCCCTTCAACTACGCGGGAACCTTCGTCAGCTTCTGCCTGAAGGCCGACGCCGACGTGACCCTGAACGTCTACGGGTCCGAAGACGGCAAGCTGGTCCGGCAGATAAAGGTCGGCGCCATGCGCCCGGGCGACAACCAGTTCTTCTACAACGCGCTGGACGATTCCGGCGCCCTGCTGAGGCCGGGGGAGTACCTGTTCGAGCTGGTGGCGGAGAAGGACGGGCACAAGGAGACGCGCAACGCCACCTTCCACATGGTGTCGAGAAAGTGAGCTTCGAGGCGGGCATGCGTCGATCGACGGGTGGGGACGCCGGCCGCCGCAGGACCCTCACCCGGGTCCTGGCGGCGGCGGCGCTGCTTCTTTGCCTTTTTGCCCAGGGCTGCGCCGGCGTGGCGGTGTTCCGCATGCCGGATGAATTCAAAGGCCGGAAGTTGAAAGAGGACCCGCCCATCAGTGGAATGGTCTCCAACCCGCAGAAAAACGTTTGAACTTGACAAATTTACAGCCGCGTTTAGTTACTAAATAGTTAACAAAACTATTGCGGGTCTGGTTTTGCATTTATACAATTTTAATAAGCAAAATTGTCTGGATGGCCACGCCCCCTTTGTAGAAGGTAAGGAATTGTCCATCCCGTGGATTTGAAGACGCGCTTCGTCAGACGCCTGGCGTCTGGGCTCTTCCTGAGCCTGGCTCTGGCCGCTTGCGTCCATGCCACTCCCACCTACAACTTTGACGCCGTAACATTCCAGGACGGGGCGCCCTGTGAGTCGGTGCTCAGCCATACCTTTGCCGAGGCCGGCGGGGCCGGCACCATCCTGTTCGTCGCCATCAGCTACGAAGGGCTGCCGGCGACCTGGGCCGTGAGTTACGCGGGCCTTTCCCTGACCGCGCTGCGCAGGGGGGACGGGCTTGCGGCCAACGGGCTTGCCGCCTACAACGACCTTTATTACCTGCCCAATCCGCCCGCCGGAACCCATGCCCTGGATTACGACGCCGTGAACAGGTCCAGCGGCGGCTACTGCACCGGCCCGGTGCTGGCGACCGCGTTCAGCTACCAGGGGACGAACGGGACGATCGGCGCGGCCTCGGCCACGCCCGCCACCAGCGCCTCGACCAATTACTTCACCGACACGCTGTCCATCAGCCCCGCCAGCTGGAGCAGCACCCTGGTTTCCTTCGGCGACCTGTCCTTCCTCGACACGGGCTGCGCCACGGACCCCGTGTTCCAGGCCAACGCCGGCACGGTCCGCTACGCCCCCTCGAAATTCTCCCTGTTTTACCGGCATGTCATCGGCTTCAGCGACTGGGCGCCGGGCACGGGGTATCCCGCGTCGGTCGGCCTGACCTTCACGTCGAACGCCTGCGTGAACCAGGCCGAGGACATCAGCGGGCAGATCTTCGAGATCGAGGCGGGCTCCGGGACGCCGACAAGCACGCCCACGCCGCTTCCCGGGGCCTGCGTCCCCACGCTGGCCCCCTCGAGCCTGGCGACGGGCAACGGGAACACCAGCGCCCTCAGCTTCGCCGTGGCGAACGTGCCTTCGTCCAACCCGGTGCTGATCGTGCAGATCGCGGATGACGGGAGCGTCAGCTCTGTGGCCTACGGCGCCGCGCCCATGGCGCTGCTCGACCGCAGCCCGTCGTCCGCGGGAGGGGAACTGAGCACCTGGTACCTGACAGGCGCGGCCCCTTCCGGCACGGTGGCCGTGAACTGGGGCGGAAGCTTCCAGAACTACGTGTATGCGGCCATGGCCTGGAGCAACGTGAACCAGGCCGCGCCCTTCGGAATCCCCGTGAACGCATCCACGCTCAACTCCACCACCGCATGGAACACCTTCCTCGCGACCCAATACAGCGGCGACGTGATCCTGGACCTGCTGGCCGTCGGCACCGGTTCCAACCAGAGCGTCGTGGGCGATTCCGGCCAGTCCCTGATCGGGTCCCCCCTGGGGCTGGTCCAGCTCGCCAGCGCGTCGTATCCGGCGGCAACGCCCGCCAGCTACGAAATGGACTACGGATTCCTGGGCGGCGCGGTCGGCTCCCAGAGCGTGGAGCTGGTCTCCGTGTGCCAGGGGCCGCCGCCGGCCCCGTCCTGCCCCGGCGGCTTCGACGTGGGCGACCTGCAGGCGGGCCCGGACAATTACGCCAACGAGGGCTACATCGACGCCATCCGGGTCTATGCGCCGTACACGGAGTCGGTGTCCAGCCTGTCGATCGAGCTGGCCCAGGGCGACACCTACGCCTTGGCGCTGTATTCCGACAGCGGGGGGGCCGGCCCCGTCCCCGCCAGCCTGCTGGCGCAGAGCGCGGCCATGTCGGGCCAGGACGGATGGAACACGGCCCCGATCACGCCGACCCAGGTCGGGCCCGGCTGGTTCTGGATCGCCCATCAGGTGAACAATTCCGCGTCGGTGGCCTACGCGCCGACCGGTGGCGGCGACTACTACGTGTCGGCGGCCTTCGGGGCCTTTCCTTCGGCCTACCCCGGCGGAGGCACGGCCTCGGACTACAGCTGGTCGATGGCCGCGGAGGCCTGCCCGGTGGGCACCCTCACGCCGACGCCATCCCCAAGCGCCACCCCGTCGCCCAGCGGAACCCGCAGCCAGACGCCCACGGTCTCGCCGACCCCGACGCTGTCCCCGAGCTTCTCCCCCTCGCCCAGCCTCACCCGGAGCTTCACCGTCACGCAGTCGTCCACCCTGTCGCCCACCTGGACCGTCACGCCCACCGCCAGCAGCTCGGCGACCATCAGCGCGACCCTGACCCTCAGCCCCAGCTCAAGCGCGACCCAGACCGCCTCCGGCAGCCCGACCTTCACCCGCAGCCCCACGGCCACGCCCAGCCTCACCATCTCGACGACGGGGACGACCAGCCCCACCTTCACCCGCAGCCCGACCGCGGCGCCCAGCGCGACCATCTCGACCACGGGGACGGTCAGCCAGACGTTCACCTCCACCCCTTCCCGGACCCCGTCCGCCACGCTCACCCCGTCGGCCACGCCCTCGGGCACGCCGAGCGCGACCCCGAGCTCGCAGCCCACGCCGAACATGAGCTCGATGCTTTTGGGCAACCTGGCCGTGGTCCCGGCCTGGACCAGTCCCAGCACCTACAGCCTGCCGGCCAGCTACGGGGCGGCGTTCCGCTTCACCCAATCGGGCACCAAGACGATCAACGGACTCGAGCTTCCGCTGGCGGTGTACGCCCTGAGCGGCCCGCCCTACGTCAGCCCGCCCTATGTCTTCTCCATCCAGACCGACAGCGGGGGCCTTCCCAGCGGCACCTCGATCGTCTCCGTGACCCAGTCGCTCACGGATCCCTCCTGGACAGGGTTTATGGAGCTTCGGCACGTGGCTCTGCCGCCCACGGTGCTGGTCACCGGCGTGGTCTACGACATCGTGGTCCAGCCCTCGGTGACGCAGCCTCCGGACGCCTCCGATTACCTGAGCGTCCTGCCGGGCCAGACGCCGGTGGACAACTACGATGCCGTGGACCAGCACCTGGACACGGGGCGGAACGCATCCATCGAAATCAGCGGCACCTGGTTCCCCCTGAACCAGACGCCGGTCTACCTGACTGAGTACAGCGACGGCAGCCTGAGCGGATTCCCCTATTTCAGCTTCGGCATCTCTTCAGGCGGGGGTCCCGGCAGCGAGATCGCGGAGGTGTTCCAGGGCCCCGCCGGCGGTGGGCAGGTCGGGGCCCTGGGCGTCTTCACCCAGCAGAATGTCGGGCCGTCCGTGGTCTACGGCCTCGACGACATCACCTCCGGCCAGGCCGTGTTCAGCGGAACCTTCCAGAGCACGACGGGCGTCCCGAGCGTCAACGGCGGATGGGTGGACCAGTCCCTGGGCGGGGTGTATCAGATCCTGGGCGGTCACATGTACCGCCTCTGGTTCCAGAACATCACACTGCCGTCCGGAGGAACCGGCAACGACCAGCAGATCAACGGCCTCGGCACCTACGAGGGGGGCCTGGGCTGCCAGGTGGTGCAACAAGCCGGATCCTGGCTCAGCACATCCAACACCGGGGACTTCGGGTTCCGTCTTTGGAGCTACACCGGGTCGCTTGCCAGCAACACCCCTAGCTCCACAGTCACCCAGACCTTTACGGTCACACAGACGTTCACGGCCATTCCGTCGACCACGCAGTCTCCCACATGGACCCCCTCCAACTCCGCCACGGGTTCGCCGAGCGCGACCCCCTCCCCCACCTACGCCGGAACGCCCACGCCGACGGTGACCCCCGGAGGCCCGACGCTGTCGACGACGGCGACCCCCACCCCGACGGCCAGCGCCACCCTGACGGCGACCCGCACCATCACCCCGACCGCCGTCGCCACCCCGCTGGGAGGGACCGTCGTGATCGCCAACGCGGTGTTCAACACGGGAATCGTCCAGACGCAGATGTGGGGCTGGATGGAGCACGACTGCCGGTTCACCGCCGAGGCATCGAAGAACGTGGTGTCCGTCCGCATCGAGGGCCAGGCGGTGGGCGCGCCCCCGTCCTATGTCATCGGGATCCAGTCCGACAGCGGCGGCATGGATTACACAGGAACGCCCTCGGGGACCTTCCTCATGAGCACCACGTTCCAGCCGGCCGCCAGCGGCTGGCAGACCATCGCCTTTCCGGCGCCCTTGCCCCTGCAGGCGGGCCAGATCTACCACCTGATCGTCGAGTACAATTCCGGAAACGTGGACCTTTCGGACTATTTCGCCATGGAGGACACCGCGATCCCCCCGTCGGTGGTGGCCTACGACCAGTTCGGGGATTCCGAACTGGGCGCCTTCAACACCAACACGAACCTGGGCTTTGATGCGCCGGTGATGGGCCCCTTGTTCGTGCTCGATTTTGACGACGCCACCCATTACGGAGTCGCAGACAGTCTCGTGCCGTCCCCCCAGGCCGCGGACGGCAACGGCACGCCGGCCACCGTGGCGGACGACGCCCTCGCCGGGCAGACCTTCACCAGCCCGGCCACCCAGGTCGTCAACGCGGTGGACGCCGTCCTGAGCTCGCCCGCGGGCAGCCCCCACGCGCCCCTCGCCTACGCCCTCTACGACTTCGCGGCCGGGCTGACGCTCAGCGCGGGAACGTTCGCCGTACCCGGCCAGGTGTCGGCCAGCCAGGCCTGGGTGCGCCTGAATCTTCCCGCTCCCATCCAGCTGACCGCCACCCACCAGTATCTGCTCTCCTTCGCCTGCGCCGGCGGCTCGTCCACCTCGGACTACTACAGCATCGGAAGCAGCAGCTGCCCCCCATTGTCCCCGTACCAGGACCTGAGCTACCAGGGTTTGCTTCAGAACGCGGTGTCCAGCTCCACCGGAGGGGTGACCTGGACAAGCCTGCCCGGGCAGGACCTGGCGTTCCGGCTGGCCTAAGACCCCTCGATCCCGACGCCGACCAGGACCGCCACGCCGAGCCCGGCGTCCACGTTGTCGCCGTCGGGCACCGCCACCGTGAGCCCCTGCCCCACGGCAAGCCCGACGGTCTCGCCGAGCCCCAGCTCCAGCTGCACGGCGTCCCCCAGCGCCACGCCCACTCCGTTGCCCGTGTGCGGGACGCCGCCCAGCCTCGCGGCGGCCGGGGCGCTGGGCTCAGGGGCCCTGACCACCACCAGCATCTTCCCCCTGACCAACAACGCCGCGGGCAACGTCCTGCTCCTGGTCCACATCGAGGAGGACAGCCCCCAGTCCGTCTCATCGATCACGTATGGGGGCATGGCGTTAACCTGGCTGGTCCAGGACGGCTTCGCCTCGGGGACCCTCTACACCTATTGCCTCGTGGCGCCCCCTTCCGGGACGAACAATCTGGTGGTCAGCTTCGGGGGCCCGGTGGCCAACGGCTTCGTCGCCTACCAGATCTACACCGGCGTGAACCAATCCAGCCCCATCGGGGACACCGGCGCCACCAGCGGCACGGTGGCGTCGACCTTCAGCGCGGCGCAGAACAGCCAGGCGGCGGGGAGCCTGTTCACCATGTTCTTCAACATGCAGCCCAACGTCAGCTTTTCCGGGAACGGGACCACGGCGCTGGACCAGTCCACGAGCACGAGCGTGCTGGGCATTCAGAACCTGCCGGCGCCGTCGCCGGCCCAGTACACCTTCAACATCAACTACGCGGGCACGGAGTCCTACGGCTGGCAGATGATCGAGGTCAAGAGCGCCTACGTGTGCACCCCGACGCCGACGTCCACCGCGAGCCCGACCAGAAGCCCTTCGCCGACGGCGTCGCCGACGAGAACGGCGACCGGCACCTCAACCGTGACCTCGACCTCGAGCCCGACGCGGACGGCGAGCCCGTCGCCGACGGCCTCGCCGTCGGCAACCCCTTCGGGGACCCCTTCCCAGACCCTCACCATGACCCCTTCGCCCACCCCCTCGCCGACGGCGAGCGCCACCACGGTGTGCATCGCCCCGGATACGGGCTGGGGCGGGACCGGAAGCATCACGGACAACTATCCGACGGCCCTGCTTCCAGGGCCCGGCGGGACGGTGTATTTCTCGGCGAATTGGTGGGATGGCACCAACAATTGGGCGGAGCTGGGGCGCCTGCAGGGTAACGGCACCACCGACGGGGGCTTTGCGGACGTCAATGTCATCAGCAACGGGTTCAACGGCATCGCCTTGGACGGCTCAGGCCGGCTCCTGGCCGCGGGGAGCGGCGACGGGACCATCGGCGTGCTGGTGGAGCGTTACACATCGGCGGGGACGCTCGACGCCACGTTCGGAAGCGGAGGCAAGGCCGTCTTCACGGCGCTGGCCGGAAGCGCCAGCCCCAGCGACCAGGCGAACGCCGTCGCCATCGACTCCCTGGGCCGCATTGTCGTCACGGGCACCGGTTGGGACGGTGGAGGCCACCAGCATCTTCTGGTGCTGAGGCTGCTCGCCACCGGCGCCCTGGACACGAGTTTCAACGGGACCGGGTATGTGGTGCGCGCGGGCACGGGAGGCGGCAGCGGCGACGAATTCGGCAATTCCGTGGCGCTGGATTCCTCGGGCAACATCGTGGTTGCCGGACGCAGCACCAATGCATCGGGATACGGCGTGATGGTGGTGTGGCGTTTTCTGGCGACCGGCGCCCTGGACACGGCGTTCGGAGGCGGGTCCGGATTCGTGATCCGCGCCGCGAGCGGCGGGGCTTCCTACAATGATGAGGGCATGAAGGTGGCCGTCGACCCGTCCGGCAAGGTGCTGGTGGCTGGCGACAGCACGCTGGCGTTCACGAAGTCTGTCCTGTGGCGGTTCACCGCGTCCGGCGTCCCGGACGCCAGCTTCAGCGGAGGCGGGCAGCTCGTCTACACGGACCCGACCCATCAGGACACCGAAACGACCGGCCTTGCCCTCGACGCCAACGGCAACATCCTGGTGGCCGGGTATTCCGTGCCTTCGAATTCGTACAACCTGCTGTGGCGTTTCCAGCCGAACGGGTCGCTCGACGCCTCCTTCAACGGCGGCGAATTCATCACTGCCATGGGCGACGGTTCCGTTGTGGAGCCGGCGGTGATGACGGACGGCTCAAACCGGATCTATTGGTGGGACGGCGCATCGGTCTCCGAGTATAGCGGCAACGGCACCTTGTGGCGTTACAGCGACGGCTGCACCGTGTTCAACACCCCGACGCAGACGCCGATCCCCACCTTCACGGGCACGGCCACGCCGTCGGGGACGCCTTCCGCGACGGGGACCTGGACGTGCACGGCCACCCCCAGCGCCACCGGGACCGGCACGCCCAGCGCCACACCCAGCGCCACGGCGAGCGCGTCGCCGTCAGCCAGCCCGACTTCGACCGGCACCTGGACCGTGACCTCAAGCGCCACGCCGACGGCAACGCCTACGTGGACCCAAACGGCCACAGGCAGCGCCAGCCCGACGGCGACACCAACTTGGACCCTGACGGCCACGCCGAGCGCCTCCGCAACCGCTTCTCCCACGGCCAGCCCGACGGCCACGCCGAGCGCCTCCGCAACCGCTTCACCCACGGCCAGCCCGACGGCCACGCCGAGCGCCTCCGCAACCGATT
>Ga0302319_10003411_pt1 | contig 33341 bp, 28 predicted proteins | sample Bog_T0_2_FD_203319 | JGI IMG/M metagenome (GOLD analysis project Ga0302319, IMG submission 203319) | Peat permafrost microbial communities from Stordalen Mire near Abisko, Sweden - Bog_T0_2 | ecosystem: Environmental > Terrestrial > Soil > Wetlands > Peat | place: Sweden: Abisko, Stordalen Mire... | reverse complement strand
TCTGCTTCAATTCGGGTCGGTTATCCTTGGAATGTCCGTGCGCACCCAGCGTCTCGCCGCCCTCGCCATAGAACGACAAGGATGTCGTGTCCATGAACACCAGCGACAGGTCGCTGAACAGGTCGCGGCGACGCTCGAACAAATGCTCCTCGATCAAATCCTTGACGCAGCGAGGGGCCAATGCCCCCTCGCTCATTGGCTCCAGTTCTTCGCCAAGCCAGGCCATGGCGCGATAAAAATGATGCAACTGCAAGCCGTCGATGCCGGGGATGGCATAATCTACCAGCCATTTCTCGCAAGCCCGGTCGGAACCGGAAACGAACAACCGGTGCAAAACGCTGGCGAAGACGGCCCGCTCAACCGGGAATTCGAAACTGCGTCGAGCCAGAAGTTCGCCCAAAACCTGGGGAATTTCCAACCGATCCCAGAGCCGCCCGAACAAAAGGGGGCCGCCGATCCGCATACAACTGAGACGACCTGACTCCATATCGGAAAGGAGGATCGCCCGCTCCGAATGGCGGGCAAGGGCAATGGCCAGCCGTTCCAACTCGCCGCTGGCGATCAACAGGTCTTTGCGACCCAGCGATTGAACGATGCGCTGCTGGACGTGACCGCCTTCACGGACGCTCTCAACCAGTTAGAGATAGCTATGGCCCTTGGCCTTCTTCTCGCGCAAAAACATGCATGAAGTTTGCACAATAAATACGGAAAAAATCAATGATAATAGCCACTATTCGCTAAAAATGTTCCACTACACTTTTACGAAAACTCAATTTTCACCCCAAAAAACTCAATGATATCAATGATCGCATTCGAAAATTCGCCGGCTCACTGTTCAAGTCGGGCTTGAGACAGAGCCCAAAGGGCTCATGCAGCGATCGACATGCAACCGACACGGAAGTTTATCATATTTATAGCCACTCCCGCCGTCGTCGCTTCTGAGTCGAATTCCGCCGACCGCTTTATCCGTGCAGGGCCTGGATCAAACTGCCGAAACATGTTCTGCGGCGAATCAGCACTGATTTACCGCATAATCTGCGGTGAAGCTCGTTGACGGTTCACCCTAACTCAATATAGTCACCCCAGATACCGCGGGGAACTGATCTGATATGACCAAATATATTTGGCAAAATCCAGACTGGCCGGCGATGCGCTGGGACGCGGAGCGCCTATTGCCCCGCTTCACCGAGGCGCGCTTTCGGCAAGGTCGGTTCCTGGGTGTCATGCGCGATATCGGGTTTGACGCCAGGATGGAGTCCGAACTGGCCGCCACCTGCGAAGACGTCATCAAGACCAGCGCGATCGAAGGCGAGGTCCTCAATCCCGCCAGTGTGCGGTCATCGATCGCGCGGCGCCTGGGAATGGCCGAGGGCGGCCTTATCAACAACGACCGGAAGGTAGAAGGTGTCGTCGATATGATTCTCGACGCGACCAAAAACTTTGAGGCACCGCTCACCGCCGAGCGGATTTTCGGATGGCACGCCGCGCTTTTCCCGACGGGCTATTCGGGCTTGAATAAGATTGACGTCGGTCAATGGAGAACGAACCGGTTTGGGCCGATGCAAGTGGTGTCCAACATCTACCGCGATCCTCCAACCGTGCATTTTGAGGCGCCGCCGGCGGCAAGGTTGTCCGTCGAAATGGGTCAATTTATCGATTGGTTCAACGGCTCGTCTCAGAGCATGGATCCGCTGCTTCGCGCGGGGCTTGCGCATCTATGGTTTTTGACCATCCATCCGATGGATGACGGTAACGGCCGGATCGCCCGCGCGATCGCCGATCTCGCCGTGGCCCAGATGGAACGCTCGGGCCAACGGTTCTACAGCATGTCGAGCCAAATCGAACGCGATAAGCGTGACTATTACAGCATCTTGGAACGGACCCAGAAGGGCAGTCTCCAGGTTGATGACTGGTTGTCGTGGTTCGCAGGCTGTTATGGCCGAGCGATCGACGCGGCCGAGGCGACAGCGGAACGGGTCGTTGCAAAATCGCGGTTTTGGAACGTTTATGCTGACAAACCCTTCTCGGAGCGGCAGCGTAAAGTACTCCTCAAACTCCTGGACGGGTTCGAAGGTGGCGTGACGGCCAAAAAATGGGCGGGCATCTGTCATTGCTCGGTCGACACAGCCCAGCGCGATATCAATGATTTGGTCCGCGCCGGACTTCTGATCAGAAACCCCGGCGGCAGCAAAAACACGAGCTATAATTTCAACTGGCCGCCGGCCTAGAAAACTTTGGGTCGTAATTGCGACTCAACCCTTGGGTCTACCCCGTCCTCTGACGTTTCCTCTCCGCCCGGACCTGACTGCAGATGCCCCTTGTCTTAGTGGGTCGTCATAAAGGTGTAAATATCGATTGGTTGTCTTCGGGTCACTGTGACCTAGAAGGCCCCCGACTACTTGAAGCGAGACGCCTTGTCGGGCCGCAATACTAGCGAAAGTGTGGCGCAGATCGTGGATCCGACAATTGGCAATACCCACTCGTTTGCATACTTGGGTCCAAAATACGCGAATGGTAGTGAGGTGGCCTGACGGAGAAAAACGGGCAGGGAATACCCATTCAACAGTCGATAATTTTCTTCGGGCAACCAGTAGATCGATCGCCTCCTGAACGAGAGGCAAATGGTAATCGCGATTTTGTTTCGTCGCTGAGGCAGGTTTGCTCCATACGCCGTCAACAAGATTGAGATTATCCCAACGCATTGCCAGCACTTCGCCCACCCTGGCACCCGTAAAAAACAGGAGCCTGACTGCATCCGCCGAGTCTTTCGCGGGGCTTTTGTCGATGTCGGCGATGACCAAGCTTAGCTCCTCAAGGCTGAGATATCGCCTTCGAGGCTGCTCACTATGCCTGGGAAGCCGAAAAGCAGGGTTGTCGGTGATGCAGCCGAGTTCGATCGCGAACGACAGAATGGCACTCAGCAAGGATACCATCCGGTTTGCTGTAATTGGCCCACCCTTATCGGTAACCTTACGGTGCATCAACTTAACGTCTTCCCGGCCGATATCGGCCACAGCCATGCCTTTGAAGGCTGGTTTTATGTAGCGTTCGATCTGACCCTTATGAAGTTGGATCGTAGAAGCGCGCTTACGACGCGGCATCTCCTCTTCGATGTACCGATTCAGTAATTCCTCCACGCGCATACGCGCTCGGAGCTCGCGGCGTTCCTGGGTCGGATCATGGCCCTTATCCACTTCAGCGAGCTTGGCTCGGGCCTCGATCCTGGCTTGATCGACAGCAAGGCGGTCGCAGCGCCCAAGAACCAGCCGGCGATCCCGTCCGCCTCGAGTGCGAAAATTGATGAACCAAGATCGGACGTCTTTTGAGGTGACGTAGACACCGAAGCCAGTCTGCTCAGTGTCCCACACAATAATCTTGCCCTCGGAAGGGGCTTCAATTTTGTCTACGTAGCTTTTGGTCAGCTTCGCTTTTGCATTGGCCATAGGGTGCCCCGGGGTCAGCAAACACCGCTGTCCAGGTCAGCACCAGGTCAGCACCAGGTCAGCACCAGGTCAGCAAAAATGAGCATAACACGGCATCATCCGGCATCAACGGATTTCAAAAATGTCGATTTTTCCTTCTTTTTCATTGGAGCGGGTGAAGGGAATCGAACCCTCGTCGTAAGCTTGGGAAGCTTCTGCTCTGCCATTGAGCTACACCCGCGCGCCCAGGCTCCGTTTATAGGGGCAGGGAGTTAGACTGGCAAGATGGTCGCGGCGGGATGGTCGCGGCGGGCATTTTCGGCAGGTGCTTGACCGGCGGCGGCGGCGGCGCTATCAGTGAGGCACGTGGTGATTTGGCGACCGGCTTGCGGCCACGTTAAAAAAGCGGCTAAAGGGGTTTCGCGCTGATGACGGGCCCTGACCGTGCCGGTTGGGCCTTTTGATCGCGGCGCGGAGTGTGACATGACCGATCCTTCCCCACAGCCTTGGCGCATGGCGACTCAACTTGTGCGAGGCGGGTTGGCGCGCAGCGCCAATTGCGAGACCAGCGAAGCGCTCTATCTGAATTCCGGCTATGTCTACGAAAGCGCGCTGGAAGCCGAGCAAAGCTTCGACGGCACCAAGGACCGCTTTGTCTATTCGCGTTTCGCCAATCCGACCATCGCCATGTTCGAGGAGCGGCTGCGGCTGCTGGAAGGCGCCGAGGCCTGCCGCGCCACCGCCAGCGGCATGGCGGCGGTGCATGCGGCGCTGCTGTGCCATCTGAAAAGCGGCGATCGGGTGGTGGCGTCGCGCGCGCTGTTCGGATCCTGCGCCTGGATTCTCACCGACCTGCTGCCGCGCTACGGAATCGCCGTGGATTTGGTCGACGGCGCCGATGCCGAGGCTTGGCAAGCGGCACTGGCGCACCCGGTGCGCGCCGTGTTCATCGAAACACCGGCCAATCCCACCCTGGAACTGGTCGACATCGCCCTGGTGGCCGAACTCACCCATCGGGCCGGCGGCCTGTTGATCGTCGACAATGTGTTCGCCACGCCTTTGCTGCAGCGTCCGCTGGCGTTCGGCGCCGACCTAGTGGTCTATTCCGCCACCAAGCATATCGACGGCCAGGGTCGCTGCCTGGGCGGCGCCGTGCTGTGCAGCGCCGCCTTTCTCAATGATCATCTCGGTCCGTATCTGCGTCATTGCGGTCCGGCGCTGTCGCCCTTCAATGCCTGGGTGCTGCTCAAAGGACTCGAGACCTTGCCGCTTCGGGTGGCCCGCCATGTCGAGAATGCCGAACGCATTGCCGGCTTTCTGGAAAACCATGCCGGCATTGCCCGCGTGCTCTATCCGGGCTTGCCCAGCCATCCGCAACATGATCTGGCGCGCCGGCAAATGGGGGGTGGCGGGCCGATCGTCGCCTTCGAGCCGAAAGGCGGCAAGGCGGCGGCCTTCCGGCTGCAGGATCGACTGACCCTGATCGATATCTCGAATAATCTGGGCGATGCCAAAAGTCTGATTACCCATCCCTGGACCACCACCCACGCCAGCCGTCCAGTCGCCGAGAAGCTGCAGATGGGCGTCAGCGAAGGGTTGCTTCGCCTTTCGGTCGGGCTTGAAGATGTGGAGGATCTGATCGAGGATCTGTCGGCGGCGTTGGCGCCGTGACGCCAGACGGGTCCGGCGCGGGCTTGAAACTTGGCCTCTTGCACCTATCTTGGAGGGTGTCTTGCCCAGGTCGGACTTCCACCAAACAGAGGTGCCGTTCACACTTTGAAGGATAGGGCAGATGATCAAAGGGACCGCTGAGGAAGGACAATCGCACAGCACAGCCAGCTATTCACACACGACGCGTTCTCTGACGGTGACGGTGGAGCCGACTTTTCTCGAAGATCAATCCTCGCCGGCGGAAAATCAATATGTCTGGGCCTACCGCGTGCGAATCGACAATAACGGATTAAGCACCGTACAACTGCTGCGCCGCCATTGGCGAATCACCGATGCCTTGGGCCGGGTTCACGAGGTCAAAGGGCCCGGTGTGGTCGGTGAACAGCCGGTGCTGAAGCCGGGCGACAGTTTCGAATATACCAGCGGTACGCCGCTGGCCACACCGTCCGGCATCATGTCGGGCAGCTACCAGATGGAAAGCGCCGACGGCGAAAATTTTGAAATCATCATTCCCGCCTTTTCGCTGGACAGCCCGCATCAGCCCCGCCGTATCAATTAATGGAGATGGTCAATGACCGAGCATAAACGCGTCCCCGTCAGCGACGATACCGCCCTTACCTTGGCCCGGCCGACCCGTGACCAGGCCGAGGACGCGGTGCGCACGCTGATCCGGTGGGCGGGCGACGATCCGTCGCGCGAGGGCTTGATCGACACGCCGGCCAGGGTGGCGCGCGCTTATGAAGAATTTTTCTCCGGGTATGACGAGGATCCTACCGAGATTTTGCGCCGTACCTTCGAAGAAACCGATGGTTATGACGAAATGGTGCTGCTGCGCGACATCCGATTGGAAAGCCATTGCGAGCACCATATGGTGCCGATCATCGGCAAGGCGCATGTCGCCTATCTGCCGGGCAACCGCGTGGTCGGCATTTCCAAACTGGCCCGCGTGGTGGAAATCTATGCCCATCGCCTGCAGATACAGGAAAAACTGACGGCGCAAATCGCCAATACGCTGCAGGACGTTCTTAATCCGCGCGGCGTTGCGGTGGTGATCGAAGCGGCGCACGAATGCATGACCACGCGCGGCGTCAAGAAACCCGGCGTCACCATGGTCACCAGCCGAATGCTGGGCGCTTTTCGCGAGGATCAGTCGACGCGGCGCGAATTCATGGCACTGATCAGCAGCCCCTCCACCGGACTGGCCAACCACTGATCGTTCCCTTCGGAATGACGAGAGGGCTGGACTTGCCGGCCGTTCCGCGCCATTGAAAGAAGGGTGACGCGGGGGATCGCTTGTTCGATATTCGTCCGGTGTTGTTCGCCAATGGAGTGTTGCTGCTGGTGCTGGCGGCTGCCATGGGCGTGCCGCTGTTGGTCGATCTGGCGGTGACGGGCGGCGAGGCGCCGGCATTTGCGGCAGCGATGGCGGCCAGTCTGTTCGTCGGCGCCGCGCTGGCGTTCAGTTGTCGCGGCCGCGGTCATTTCGGTTTAGGCGGTCGCCAGGCTTTTCTGTTTGCCGCCAGCGGACTGGGCCTGGCCGCATTGTTCGGCGCCGTGCCGCTCTTGCTTGGGTCACGCCATCTCACCGCCATCGACGCGCTGTTCGAAGCGGTATCGGGCCTGACCACCACCGGCGCCACTGTGATGACCGGTCTCGACCATGCTCCCGCCGCGATCCTGCTCTGGCGGGCCTTGCTGCAATGGCTGGGGGGCGCCGCCCTGATCATCGCCGCTCTGGCGCTCTTGCCGATGCTGCGCATCGGCGGCATGCAGATATTTCGCGTCGACAGCTCCGAAAGAACGGAAAATCAGCCGACCCGCCTGCCACGTCGGGCCGGCGCTCTGATGCTGGCCTATCTGCTGTTGACCGTGGCGCTGGCGCTGGCGTTCGGCGCCGCCGGTCTGACCCGACTGGAGGCGGTTTGTCTCGCAATGTCCACCCTGTCGACCGGCGGCTTTTCAACCTCCGACGGCTCACTGGCAAAATTCGGCGACGCCGCACAATGGCTGTGCGTCGTCGGCATGCTGTTGGGCGGCATCAATCTGGCGTTGCTGATTGTCCCCTGGCGCGGCTCCCGCTGGCGCTTCTTCAAGGATACCCAAATCCGCTGGTATTTTTTTACCGCGCTCGGCTTCGCGTTGCTGCTGACCTTCTGGTATTGGGCGGTGGCCGGCAGGCCAGCCTATGACTCGCTGCGACAAGCCAGTTTCGACGCCGTTTCCACCCTGTCGACCACGGGCTTCCGCTTGTCCGACGATCACAGCTGGGGCGGCTTTCCGCATGTCGCGTTTTTCGTGATGTGCTTTATCGGCGGCTGCACCGGCTCCGCCGCCGGCGGCATCAAGACCTTCCGCTATGAAGTGCTGTTCGCGGTCGGCCGCCTGCATGTCGACCGGATGCTTTACCCGCACGGGGTTTTTTCCGTCACCTTCAACCGGCTGCGCTTGCCCGACGCCGTGCTACGCTCGGTGCTCGGGTTTTTTATCCTGTATTTTTGCTGTTTTGCTACGCTTGCCACCGGACTGGCGATCGTCGGGCTCGATGCCTGGTCGAGCTTGGCGGCGGCGGCGGCGGCGATCGGCAATGTCGGCGCCGGCATTGGACCGGTGCTTGGCGTCGCCGGCGGTGATCACGCCTTGCCGGTCGCCGCCAAGGCTCTGCTGGCTTTCGGCATGTTGCTCGGCCGCCTCGAATTGGCGCCGGTCCTTCTGCTGGCGCTGCCGAGCTTCTGGAAGGACTGAGCTCGACATGATCGATTTGCGTCCGGTCTTGTGGGGCATCGGTGCGCTGCTGTCGCTGTTCGCCTTGGCCGCGATGCTGCCGGCATTGGCAGATTGGCTGCAGGATGACGCCGACTGGCCGGTATTCCTGGCGATAGCGGGGCTCAGCCTGTTCATCGGTCTGGTCCTGGTGCTGGCCAATCTTCAGCATCGCGCCCGCCAATTGTCGATTCGCCAGGGAATTTTGCTGGTGGTGTTCGGCTGGCTGGTTCTGGCTGCCGCGGCCGCTCTGCCCTTCCTGTTTTGTCACGTGCATCTGGACCGAAGCGACGCGATCTTCGAAGCGGTGAGCGGCATCACCGCCACCGATGCCACCGTGCTGCGCCGACTGGACCGCGTCTCGCCGGGCATTCTCCTGTGGCGAGCGCTGCTGCAATGGCTGGGCGGCGGCGGCGCCTTGACATTGGGGGTGCTGGTGCTGCCCCGCTTCAATGTCGGCGGCATGGAGTTGTTCCGCACCGAGACCACCAGCCTCGATGATCGGCTGGCCTACCGCGCCCCCCGCCTCCTGCGCGGCATCCTGCTGATATATCTGAGCTTCACCCTGGTGCTGGCAGGTTTGCTGGTGCTGGCCGGGATCGACCCCTTCGCCGCCCTGCTGGAAGCGATGAGCACGATTTCGTGCGGCGGCTTTTCCACGTCCGATCGCTCGATCGGTCAATGGCATAACGCCGCCGCCGACTGGGTGATCCTGCTCGGTATGCTGCTGGGGGGTGCTCCATTTCTGTGGCATTGGCAGCTGGCGCGACGGCAATGGCGGGTGGCCCGCCAGAACAGTCAGATCCGCTGGTATCTCGCGCTGATCATGGCGGCTGCGCTGGCCATCGCGCTCTGGCTGGTGCTCGCTCAGAACACAAAACCGCTGGTGGCGCTTCGTCAGTCGCTGTTCGCTGTGACCAGCGTGATGACCGGCACCGGCTTCGCCACCCTGGATTGGAGCAGCTGGACCGGCTTTCCGCTGGCCCTGCTGTTCCTGCTGACTTTTGTCGGCGGCTGTGCCGGTTCCACCGCCGGCGGTATCAAGGTTTTCCGCCTGCAGGTGTTGTTTGCCAATGCCCGGCTGCAACTGCGCCGCCTGATGCGGCCGCATGAAGTGCTGCTGCCGCGCTTTGAAGGCCGCCGGATGCCGGAGTCGGTCGCCGAGTCGGTGCTGGGATTCGTATTCGTCTACACGCTGAGTTTTGCCCTGTTGGGTTTGGCACTTTCCTTCTGCGGCATGGATTTCGCGCCGGCGCTGGCGGCTGCGGCGTCGGCGCTGGCCAATCTTGGTCCCGGCATCAGTCCTGCCATCGGCCCGCTGTCGAGCTTCGCCGATCAACCGGACGCCGCCAAATGGTTGCTGTCCGCCGGCATGCTGTTTGGTCGCCTGGAAATGTTCCTGGTGCTGGCCGTGTTCAGCCGCGATTTTTGGCGAGGATGAAGACTATCCTGCCACCAGCCAGCGATTGAAGCCGTTCGGAATATTGACCGAAATTTCGTGGTCGAAGCCTCTGACCAGGTCATAGGTGGTGTCATACAGCAATTGGTCGCGTTGATTGAGCGTGCGCCCCTCCACTTCGGTACGACTGCGCGAGGCTTGGGCCGAAACGCTGGCAAGGACGAATTGCCGCTCATCGAGAATTTGCAACTCGACATCAAGCGCCAAATCGACCTTGGCCGCCTGTTGCTTGGTGAACATGCCGGTCAACCCCTTGTCGGTGGCCAACGGCACTTCGGTGGCCGAAGCATTACGGATCACGACCCGCAGCACGCCCTGCTGTCCGACCGCGCGCAGGCGGTCTTGCGCCCAGCGCCGTACCGCGTTTTCCGGCGAAACCGGCATGTCATATTCGATATGAGGTGCCGCCGCCGGTGCCTTGTACTGGCTGTCGATTTCGATCCGCGCCACGTTCAGCCGGATCGGCGCCGGCTCGGTAAAGGTCATTTCCGGCAAATGCAGCGGGGCCGGAGTCGGCGAGTTGCAAGCGTTCAAGCCGGCGCCCAGACAGGCGGCAAGGCCGAGCGAGCGGACCAGAGTACGCACAGGAGGAAGGTTCATCTAAGTCACCTTGCAGCGGGGATCAGGTCAGGGGCGATACAGACGGTCCGAATCGCCCTGGCCAAGACTGTAGGACGATTTGCAAGGTTCGCAAGTCACCACCACGCGATTTTGTTCATCCGTTAGGCCTTCGATTTCGGTCGGCCTTGATTGGCGTTGGCGTCGAGATGGCTCAAGCAAGACACCAGGTCAGAATGCTTTTCTGTACATGCAGACGGTTTTCGGCTTCGTCCCATACCACCGACTGCGGTCCGTCGATCACCTCGGCGGTGACCTCTTCGCCGCGGTGCGCCGGCAGGCAATGCATGAACAGGGCGTCGGCCCGGGCGCCCCGCATCAGTGCACGATTGACCTGGTAGGGCGCCAGCAAATTGTGACGGTCATGCGCCGCATGCCCCATCGATACCCAGGTGTCGGTCAGCACGCAATGCGCGCCATCGACCGCCGCTTCGGGATCGGCGGTGATCTGCAGATCGGCGCCCCGGCGCTGGGCCCAAGCGACGATCTCCGGCAGTGGCGCCAGTTCCGGCGGACAGGCGATACGCAAGGTGAAGCCGAACTGGCTGGCCGCCTGAATCCAGGTGTTGGCGACATTGTTGCCGTCGCCGCTCCAGGCGAAGATCTTGCCCTCGACCGAACCGCGAAATTCTTCGAAAGTCATCACATCGGCCATCACCTGGCAGGGATGCGAGTGGTCGGTAAGTCCGTTGATCACCGGCACACTGGCATGCGCCGCCAATTCATGCAGCTTGCGGGGGTCCGAGGTGCGAATCAGGATAACATCGACATAACGCGACAGGACCCGGGCGGTGTCGGCGATGGTCTCGCCGCGCCCCAACTGGGTGTCTCTCTCGGTCAGCACAATGACGCTGCCGCCTAATTGTTGCATGCCGGCTTCGAACGACACCCGCGTTCGGGTCGACGGTTTCTCGAAGATCATCGCCAATAATTTGCCGTCCAACGGTTTTCTGCCACCGCCGGCATCGCCGCGCTTGATCGCCTTGCCGTGCTCGATCAATTGCCGCAGCAGCAACGGTTCGAAGCGGTCGAGATCGAGAAAGTGCCTGATTTCGCTCATTACCGCGGGTGCCTCTTACGCCGCCAGCGACAGGCATGCGCGATCGAAAATATCGATCGCTTCGGCGATATGGCTGGGCTCGATGATCAAAGGCGGCACCAACCGCACATTATTGTCGCCGGCGCCCACCGTCAAAAGCCCACCGGCGGTCAATTTGGCGCCGAGCTCGGTGCTGGGGACGCGGCATTTCACCCCCAACATCAGGCCTTTGCCGCCGATTTTTTCCAAGACATCGGGGTGGCGCTCGACCAGACTCTGCAATTGGTCACGCAAAAGCGCGCTCATCGCCTGGACATGGTCGAGGAAGCCATCAGCGAGAATCACGTCGAGCACGGCCTCCGCCACCGCCATCGCCAGCTGATTGCCGCCGAAGGTAGTGCCATGCGTGCCTGCCGTCAGACAGGCGGCGACTTTTTCCTTGGCCAGGATGGCGCCAACCGGAAAGCCGCCGCCCAGACCCTTGGCAGTGCCGATCAAATCGGGCTCGATGCCGGCCCATTCATGCGCGTAGAGTTTGCCGGTGCGGCCATTGCCGCATTGCACTTCGTCGAAGGCCAGCAGCAAGCCATATTCATCGGCGGTGGCGCGCAGCGCCTGCAGATAGTCGATCTCGGCGGCGCGGATACCGCCTTCGCCCTGAACCGGTTCCATCAGGATGGCAGCCGTGGCCGGACCGATGGCATCCTTCAGTTCATTCATATTGCCGAACGCGACCCGGTCGAAGCCGTCCATCAGCGGGCCGAAGCCGGCGGTGTATTTCTCCTGGCCGCCGGCGGCGATGGTGGCCAGCGTCCGACCATGGAAGGCGCCCTGCAGGACGATCACCCGATAGCGTTCCGGATTTCCCTGGGTCGAATGATATTTCCGGATCGCCTTCAATACCCCCTCGATTGCCTCACCGCCCGAGTTGCAGAAAAACACCGAATCGGCGAACGAATGGGCAACCAGTTTGGCCGCCACCCGTTCCTGGCCTGGCATGCGATACAAATTTGACGTGTGCCAAAGTTTGGCGGCCTGTCCCTGCAGCGCTGCCACCAGTTTGGGGTGGGCGTGACCCAGCGCATTGACCGCGATGCCGGCACCGAAATCGAGGAAGCGACGGCCCTCGGTGGTGAACAGATAGACGCCCTCTCCCCGTTCGAAAGCGAATTCGGCGCGATTATAGGTGGGCATCACGGCAGGGATCACGGCACTCTCCAGGGAACGCCGACAGCTGCCTGAAAAGCCCCGGCCCATTCACGGAAAGCGGCAGACTATCCATTGGCGTCACGACATTGTCAACGCGGAAGCAAGCAGCTTTTCAGGCGCGCAGATTGTAGCCCAATTTGAACAGCCGAAAAGTGAGCGCAGCCAGCGCCAGATTGGCGCCGCACATGACCAGGATGCCGATCACCAGCGATCCGTCGGCATGGCCGATGAATCCGGCCCGGAAACCGTCAATCATGTAAAAGAATGGGTCGAGCAGGGCCAGGTCGCGCACCATCGGTGGCAACCGTTGCACCGAGTAGAAGGCGCCCGACAGGAAGGACAGCGGCGTGATGATGAAATTGGTGACCGCCGCCAGATGGTCGAACTTCTCGGCCCAGATGCCGGCCACCATGCCGAGCAGCGACAGCAGCAGCGACGCCGCCGCCGCGTGGAACAGAATCAGACCGACCGACACCACCGGCAGGTTGATCATCAGCAGCATCGCCGCCAGGGTCGCCGCCCCGACCAGCAGGCCACGCACCATGCCGCCGGCGGCTATAGCGACGGTCTGTTCCAGAGCCGACAAGGGTGGCATCAGCAGATCGACGATATTGCCCTGCACTTTGGCGATCAGCAGTGACGACGAGGTGTTGGCGAAGGCGTTCTGCGTGATCGCCATCATGATCAGGCCGGGCACCAGGAATTGGGCGTAAGGCACGCCGCCAACCAGCGTGCCGCCGCCACCCAGCGCCAGCACAAAGACCGCCAGGAAGAGCAGGCTGTTCCCCACCGGCGCGATGATGGTCTGGAAATAGACTTTGAGAAATCGGCGAATTTCCTTGCCGGTGAGGGTCCAAAGTCCCAGCCAATTGACCGGATTAAGATCGCGTGGCGGCAGTAACGGGGGAGTTCCGGCAGTCAATTCGTCTCGCATTGGGCGAATCTGCGCTATCATCACTCTATGAGCAAGTCCCTTGCACCCCTCGCCGATCGATTGTGGGACGCGGCTTTGGTCTATCTCGGCCGCGCCGAATCCTCGGTCCAGTCGGTGCGCCGCATGCTGGCACGGCGGGTCGCGACCTGGGCCCGCCAAATGGATAGGCCTGACGATCCGGCGGCATTGGCGGCGATCGAGGCGGTGATCGTCCGGCTGCAGCGCCAGGGCGCCGTCGATGACGCCCGCTTCGCGGCGCAGAAGGTGCTGTCACTGTCGCGCGACGGCCGCTCCGGTCGCGCCATCGCCGCCTATCTCGCCCAGCGCGGTATCGGCGCCGAGATTGTCGAACAAGCCCTGGCGTCACGGGCGGACGAGGCGGAATTCGAGCCCGACTTCGCCGCCGCGCTGCGCTTCGCCGCCAAGCGGCGGTTGGGACGATTTCGCACGCCCGATCAGCGCCTGTCGCGCCGCCGGCAGGATCTGGCGGCGCTCGGCCGCGCCGGCTTCTCCTGGGACATTGCGCGGCGGCTGGTCGACAGTGACGGAGACGAATAGAACGAATTTCCCCTCAGGCGCCGGACGCTCAAGCTCGGCTCGCAAGTCCCGCCTCGCATCTCCTCGTCGTGAAGCGTTGCTTCGCGTGGCTGCGCCACCCTCGTCGAGGTCGGCTCGCAAGTCTCGCCTTCTATCTCCTCGGAGCATCGCTTCGCTTCGCGTGGCTGAGCTTTCGAGCAAACCAAGCCAGCTATGCTGGCTGCGCGCGGCGCCAGTCGGCGCCGAGCCGCCGCATCCATCACCTTTGGTTTGGCATCGCAGTGCCAGTGGGCGGCTGACCCTAAATCTTTTTCCGCTCTTTGCAGCGCCGCCGCCATCCGCTATCACTAGCCGCGATGGCCGCAGAAAAATCTTCGCTCGCCGAATTTCGCCGGCAATTGGACCGCATCGACGACAGCATGCATGATTTGCTGATCGAACGCGCCGCCGTGGTCGAGCAGATCGGCACCGTCAAGGGCCACGCAAAGCTGGGGTTGCTGGCACCGGGACGAGAGGCCGAGATCATCCGCCGCTTGCTGTCACGCCATCGCGGCCGCTTCCCCCGCGTCACGCTGGTGCGCCTGTGGCGCGAGCTGATCAGCGGCATGATCGGGCTGCAGATGCCGCTCACGGTAGCGGTATTCATGCCGGACCGCGGCACCGGCTATCTCGAGGTGGCGCGCGACCATTACGGTACCAGCACGCTGATGATTCCCTGGCGTTCGCCCGGCCAGGTGGTGCATGCGGTGGCCGATGGCAGCGCCCAGGTCGGCATCGTGCCAATGCCCGACCGCGATGAGGCGGAAGGCTGGTGGATCAGTCTGACCGGGGACTCCGCGTCGCTGCCGAAAATCATCGGCCGGCTGCCTTTCGCCGGGCCCGGGCAAGGTCGCGGCGACGGAATCGAAGCTTTGGCGATCGGTCAGATCGTCCCGGTGGCGACCGGCTATGACCGCTCCTGGCTGGCGGTCGAGACCGAACCCGACATCAGCCGCGCCCGCCTGCGCTCGGTGCTGGCGGCGGCCGGCATCGAGCCGACCCAACTGTCGGCGACACAACGCTCGGAAGACAGTTGGCTGCAATTGGTCGAGGTCTCCGGCCATGTGGCGAGCGGCGACGCCCGCCTCTATCGGCTGATGGACACGCGTCCCACCGTGCTGCGCGCCGTGGTGCTGGGGGGCTACCCTGCCCCCCTGACGGCAGAGGAAATGAGCGAATGAGCATGGCCGCCCCGACACCGCGTCCCGGCATCCTGGCGATCGAGGCTTATGTCGGCGGCGCCGCCAGCCTGCCGGGCATCGAGCGCGTCATCAAGCTGTCGTCGAACGAAGGCGCGCTGGGACCCAGTCCGAAAGCGGTGGCGGCCTATCGCGGCCTGGGCGACCAGTTACATCGCTATCCCGATGGGGACGCCAAGCGCCTGCGCCAACTCTTGGCGCAGCATTGGCGGCTGGAGGCCGAGCGGATCGTGTGCGGCAATGGTTCCGACGATCTGCTGCAATTGCTGACCCGCGCCTATGCAGGTCCCGGCGACGAAGTGCTGTATAGCGCGCATGGCTTCTCGGTCTACAAGATTGCGGCGCAAGCCAGCGGTGCGACGCCGGTGGCGGCGCCGGAGGTGGCGCTGACCGCCTCGGTCGATCAGTTGCTGGCCAAAGTGACGAGCGCCACCCGCCTGGTGTTTCTCGCCAACCCCAATAATCCGACCGGCACCTATTTGCCGGCCGACGAGATCCGGCGCCTGCATGCCGGCTTGCCCGCCGACGTGTTGCTGGTGCTCGACGCCGCCTACGCCGAGTTCGTCGATCGCAACGACTATGAGGATGGCGCGGCAATGGTGCGAAACCATGCCAATGTGGTGATGACGCGTACCTTCTCGAAAATATTTGCGCTGGGCGGCGTGCGGCTGGGCTGGGCCTATTGTCCGCCCCAGGTGGCGGCCGTGCTCAATCTGATCCGCGGCCCGTTCAATGTTGCGGCGCCGGCGCTGGCGGCGGGCGAGGCGGCGCTGCTGGACATCGAATTCACGCAGCTGGCGAAGCGACACAATGATTACTGGCGCCCCTGGCTGACGGAGGCCTTGGCCGGGCTGGGGCTGCAGCCGGTCGAGGGCGTCGGCAATTTCCTGCTGGTCGGATTTCCCGACCGGCACCGTTTCCCCGCCGCCGCCGCCGATGCGTTTCTGCGTCGGCGCGGAATCATCGTTCGCCCGGTTGCCGGCTATGGCCTGCCAGATCATCTGCGGATCACGATCGGCCGCGAGGACGAGATGCGTGCCCTGGTGGAGGCGTTGACCGCGTTCCTGGACCCGCACCGATGACCGCGCATTTTCGCAAAATCGCCATCCTCGGCATCGGTCTGATCGGTTCGTCCCTGGCGCGCGCCGTCAAGCGGCATGGTCTGGCCGAGCTCGTCGTCACCTATGACAGCAACACCGCGCACGCCACCGAGGCCCTGGCGCTGGGCGTGGTCGACCAGCTCGCCGACACGCCGGTGGCGGCAGTGGCGGGCGCCGACCTGGTGATCTTCGCGGTGCCGATCGGCGCCAATGAAGAACTGGCAGCCAAGGTGGGGCCGCATCTCGCGGCCGGCGTCATCGTCAGCGACGTTGGTTCGGTCAAGATGGCGGTGATCCGGGATATCGGCCCGCATCTCGGTCCGGGCGTGCATCTGGTGCCGGCGCATCCGATCGCCGGTACCGAGAAATCCGGCCCCACCGCGGGATTCGCCGAACTGTTCGAGGGGCGCTGGTGTGTTATCGCCCCGCCGCCCGGCACCCAGCCGCAGGCGATCGACCGGGTTGCCGATCTGTGGCGGGCGGTGGGCAGCGATGTCGAGATCATGGAGCCGGCGCAGCATGACCGCGTGCTGGCGATCACCTCGCACTTGCCGCATTTGATCGCCTATACCATCGTCGGCACCGCCACCGACCTGGAATCGACCTTGCGGCAGGCGGTGATCAAATTTTCGGCGTCCGGTTTTCGCGATTTTACCCGCATCGCCGCCTCCGATCCGGTGATGTGGCGCGACGTGTTCCTCAATAATCGCGAAGCGGTGCTGGATGTGCTGCAGCGTTTCACCGAGGATCTCACTGCCTTGCAGCGGGCAATTCGCTGGGGCGACGGCGACCAGCTGCTGGATTTGTTCACCCGCACCCGTGCCATCCGCCGCTCGATCATCGACGCCAAGCAGGCTTAGATCCGGCCGCCGGCATCGACGATCAAGTCGCCGAATTCGCGTAAGAAAACCGATCCTTTGACGCTGCGCTGGATCAATACGCTGCGGCGGTCGGTATCGTCGATCTTACGCCGTACCAGGCCATAAAAGCACAGCCGATCCAGCGCTCGGGTGATCGCCGGTTTCGAGACATTGAGCACCAGTGCCAGTCCGCGCACCGTATGCGGCGGCGGGGTCAGATAGACGGTCAGCAGCAAGGCCATCTGCCGGGCCGAAAGATCCGGCGAATCACGTCGCACGCTCTCGACGATCGCCCCGCGCCACAGGTCCAGAGCCTGCACGGCCTTCAATTCGATGCCCATCGCTCCCCGCAATCGTTGCGCTGCCGAAATTACCCGACCGGCAGGTTGGCAGCAATGGTGGAAGACGCGAAGCGCAGGGCGATGGCATGATAGAGCGCGCGCAGACTCATCGCTTCGCCGCCTTCCGGTCGTCCGGGGCGGGCGCCGGGATTCCAGGCGAACAGGTCGATATGCGCCCATTTTCTGGCGGGCGAAACGAACTCCGCCAGAAACAGCGCCGCGGTAATGGCGCCGGCGTGCGGGTTGTCGTTGGCGTTGTTGAGGTCGGCGATCTTGCTGTCCAGTTGGCGGCGATAGGGGCCCCATAAGGGCATGCGCCACAGCGGATCATGCGACCGCTGGCCTGCCGCCAACAGCTGTGCGGCGAGTTCGTCGTCCGGCGTAAACAAAGCCGGCAGATCCGGGCCAAGCGCCACGCGCGCGGCCCCGGTCAGGGTGGCCAGATCGATCAGCCAGTCCGGCTTTTCGCTATCGGCCTCGGTCAAGGCATCGCACAGGATCAGGCGGCCTTCGGCGTCGGTGTTGCCGATCTCGACGCTCAGTCCCTTGCGGGTAGAGATCACATCGAGCGGGCGAAAGGCATCGCCGGACACCGCATTTTCGACCGCCGGGATCAGGACGCGCAAACGCAGCGGCATTTCGGCGTCCATGATAGCCGACGCCAGACCGAGGGCGACGGCCGCGCCGCCCATGTCCTTTTTCATGATCTTCATGTTGGCGGCGCTTTTCAGATCGAGTCCGCCGCTGTCGAAGCAAACGCCTTTGGCCACCAATGTAAGCTTCGGCTGGTCGGGTTCGCCCCAGCGCAGATCGATCAGCCGCGGCGCCCGGGAGGCGGCGCGACCGACGGCATGGATCGCCGGGTAATTCTCGGTAAGCAAGGCGTCACCGACGATCACCCGGCAGCTGGCACCCCGCTCCGCCGCCAGCTTTTCGGCGGCGCCCGCCAATTCGGCGGGCCCCAAAGCATTGGCCGGCCGGTTGATCAGATCGCGCGCCAAGGCGATCCCGGCAAGCAATCGTAAGGTGAGCGGGCGGTTGGCGTTGGGCGGCCAGCACAAGTGCGGTTTGGCGGCGGCACCGTTCTTGGCGCGCTTCAATTCGGTGAATTGATAATTCGCCAACCCCCAGCCGAGCGCCGCCGCGTCGGCCTGGCTCGGGGTGAGTGTCGCGGCCAGGCGGAATTGGCCGGGCGGCAGCTTGCCGGGCAACTGCGCCCAACTCCAGAAGTCGCTCTTGTCCCATCCAAACAGCACGCTGTCCAGCCGTCCGTCGGCGCCGGGCAGCAAAATGAGGCTGCCGGCTTCGGCATTGAAGCCGGTCGCGTCGACCCAGTCCTGGCGCGCCACCGACTGTTCCGCCAACCAGCTTCGAAAACTCGCCTTGTCGAGCGGCAGCACCGGGATCGCAGCGGCGTCGTCGGCGGCGAAATGGGGATCGAAGGTCATCGCAACTCCTGTCGGCAGAGACAACATCAAGATAGAGCCGGCGTTGCAAAAATGTTACCCAAATGGCGGAGGTGCCATGTCCAATCTTACACTCGTCATCGGCAGTAAGCCCTTTTCCAGCTGGTCGTTGCGTCCTTGGCTGGCGCTGAAGCAGGCCGCCCTGCCGTTCGAGGAGGTGGTGATCGCGCTGCGCCAGCCCGACACCGCGCTCCGCATCCGCGCTTTGTCACCGTCCGGCAAGGTCCCGCTGCTGCGCCATGGCAGCTTGCAGGTTTGGGACAGCCTGGCGATCTGCGAATATGTCGCCGAACTTGCCTGCGCCTATCCCTTGTGGCCGGAGGACAGCGCCGCTCGCGCAGTGGCCCGTGCCGTTTCGGCGGAAATGCATGCCGGCTTTTCCGCCTTGCGCCAGCATCTGCCGATGGCGGTCGGTACCTCCATCGCCGATTTCGTGCCGCCGGCCGCCGCCGCCGCCGACATCGCCCGCATCGAATCTCTGTGGCAGGAATGCCGGCAGCGTTTCGGCGCCGGCGGGGATTTCATGTTCGGCCGCTGGAGCTTGGCCGACGCCATGTATGCGCCGGTCATCTTCCGCCTGCAAAGCTATCGCATCGCCCTGCAGCCGGCCAGCCGCGCCTATGTCGACGCCATGCTGGCCTTGCCGGCGATGCGGCAATGGGCGGCGGAAAGCCACGCTGCCGGTGGACAAAATCCGGCTTAAAGCAGCGCGCCGGGCAGCGCCATCACGGTATGCGAGCCTTGCGTGACAATGCGCGCCAGCGCCAGCGCTTCCGGCAGCACATGCAGGGCGTAATGGTGCGCGGTCGCCAGCTTGGCGGTCAGGAAGTCGCGGTCACCCGCGCCATCGCTCAGTCTCTGCTGCGCGATCGCGGCGGCGCGCGCCATCTGGTGGCCGCCCAGCACGGTGCCGAGCAGCATCAGCAGCGGCACCGCCGCGGCGGCCGGCAGTCGCGGGTCCTGGGCCCCGGCGGTCAGCAGCCAGGCCACCGACTGGCTGGCGGCGGACTCGGCTTCCGCCATCGCCGCACCGATCGCCGCCAGCGTGCCATCCGCGGCCTGCCGCAGGGTAGCGGCATTGCGCCCGACCTCGGCCAGCACCTGGCGCGCCACCGCGCCCTGGTCGCGCAGGATCTTGCGATTGACCAGATCATTGGCCTGGATTGCCGTGGTGCCCTCATAGATCGGTGTGATGCGGACGTCGCGGTAATATTGCGCGGCGCCGGTTTCCTCGATGAACCCCATGCCGCCATGCACCTGCACGCCCGCCGACGCCACCACCACGCCGGTTTCGGTACACCAGCCCTTGACGATCGGATTGAGGAAGTCGGCGGTCAAGGCTCCCTGCCGTCGCTTGTCCGGCGTCGTATCATACTCGGCGAAATCGAGCGCCGCCGCTTCGACATAGGCCAGCGCCCGCATCGCCTCGGTGCGCGCCTTCATGGTGAACAGCAGGCGGCGCACGTCGGGATGGTCGATGATCGGCGCCTTTGCTTCGCTGCCGACCGGCTTGCCCTGGAAACGCTCGCGGGCAAAGCCCAGAGCCTGCTGATAGGCCCGCTCGGCGATTGCCACGCCCTGCAGCCCGACATTGAGCCGCGCATTGTTCATCATGACGAACATGAATTCCAGGCCGCGGCCCTCTTCGCCCACCAGATAGCCGATGGCGCCATCCTGGTCGCCGAACGCCAGTACCGCGGTCGGGCTGGCGTGGATGCCGAGCTTGTGTTCCAGGGAAACCACCCGCAGATCGTTCCTGGCGCCAAGAGAACCGTCGGGCTCAACCAGGAATTTCGGCACGATGAACAGCGACAGACCCTTGATGCCCGGTGGCGCGTCGGCAGCGCGCGCCAGCACCATATGGATGATATTGGGCGCGAGGTCGTGGTCGCCATAGGTGATGAAGATCTTCTGGCCGGTGATCAGGTAGTGGTCGCCGTTTTTCACCGCCTTGGTGCGTATTGCAGCTAGATCCGATCCGGCCGCGGCTTCGGTCAATACCATGGTGCCGGACCATTCGCCCGGCACAAGTTTAGGAAGATAGAGTCGTTTCTGTGCCTCGGACCCGCAGCTATTGATGGCGTGCGCCGCGCCTTGGGTGAGCATGCCGGCCAAAGAAAAGGCGGTGTTTGCCGATGCCCAGATCTCCGACACCGCCGCATTGACCAGCCACGGCAGTCCCATGCCGCCATAGGCTTCCGGAAAAGGCAGCCCCATCCAATTGCCGTCGACCAGAGTTCGGTAAGCGTCGCGCCAGCCGTCGGCGGTGCGCACCTGGCCATTCTCCAGGCGAGCGCCTTGCTGATCGCCGCTGTGATTGAGCGGCGCCATCACCGATGCGGCAATCCTGCCGGCTTCCTCGAGCACGCTGCTGATCAGTTCCGGCGTGGTATCGCCGCCGCCGATCAGGCGCAGCACCGGCGCCAGGTCTGCCAGGTCGCGACAGACGAATTCCATGTCGCCAAGCGGCGCCTGATAACCGGCCATGCTGAATGCGCTCCCGATTGCCTCGTTACATGTTACGGCGATATTGGCCGCCGACCTGATACAGCGCGTCGCTGATCTGGCCCAGCGAGCAGACTCGTACCGCGTCCATCAGTTCGGCGAAGATATTGTCGCCCCGGATCACCGTCTGGCGCAATTTCTCGAGCGCCGCCGGCGCAGCCTCGCCGTGACGCTGCTGGAAGTCGCGCAGACGCTTCAATTGGCTGATCTTTTCCTGGTCCGACGAGCGTTGCAGTACCACCTCCGGCTCGGCCGGCGGATTGGGATTGAGGAAGCTGTTGACGCCGATGATGGGGTAGCTGCCATCGTGCTTCATATGCTCGTAATGCATCGATTCATCCTGAATCTTGCCACGCTGATAGCCGGTTTCCATCGCCCCCAGCACGCCGCCGCGTTCGGCGATGCGCTCGAATTCCTGCAGCACCGCTTCTTCCACCAGATCGGTCAGTTCGTCAATGATGAAGGCGCCCTGATTGGGGTTTTCGTTCTTGGCCAGCCCCCATTCGCGATTGATGATCATCTGGATCGCCACGGCGCGTCGCACCGATTCCGCGGTCGGCGTGGTGAAGGCCTCGTCATGGGCGTTGGTATGCAAGGAATTGCAATTGTCGTAGACCGCGATCAAGGCCTGCAAGGTGGTGCGAATGTCGTTGAAATCCATTTCCTGCGCGTGCAGCGAGCGGCCCGACGTCTGGATATGGTACTTCATTTTCTGCGAGCGCTCATTGCCGTGATATTTGTCGCGTATGGCCACCGCCCAGATGCGCCGCGCCACCCGCCCCAGCACGGCATATTCGGGGTCCATGCCGTTCGAGAAGAAGAACGACAGATTGGGGGCGAAATCGTCGATCTTCATGCCGCGCGCCAGATAGGCTTCGACGAAGGTGAAGCCGTTGGCCAGCGTGAAGGCCAGCTGCGAAATCGGGTTGGCGCCGGCCTCGGCGATGTGATAGCCGGAAATCGACACCGAATAGAAATTGCGCACCTTGTGGTCGATGAACCATTGCTGAATGTCGCCCATGGTCTTGAGCGCGAAATCGGTCGAGAAGATGCAGGTATTCTGGCCCTGATCCTCTTTGAGGATGTCGGCCTGCACGGTGCCGCGCACAGTTTCCAGCACCTGGGCGCGCAGGCGGGTCGATTCCGGTGGGCTGGGCGGCCGGCCATGCTGGGCGGTGTGGCGATCGATCTGCTGGTCGATCGCGGCATTGAAGAACATTGCCAGGATGATCGGCGCCGGTCCATTGATGGTCATCGACACCGAGGTGTTGGGCGCCGACAGGTCGAAGCCGTCATACAACGCTTTCATGTCGTCGAGCGTGGCGATCGACACGCCGGAATTGCCGACCTTGCCGTAGATGTCGGGCCGTTCGTCGGGGTCGCACCCATAGAGCGTGACCGAATCGAAAGCGGTCGACAGCCGAGTCGCCTTGGCGTCTTTCGACAGCAGCTTGAAGCGCGCATTGGTACAAAATGCGTCACCCTCGCCGGCGAACATGCGGGTGGGGTCTTCATTGTCGCGTTTGAAGGCGAACACGCCGGCGGTAAAGGGGAAGAAGCCCGGCAGATTTTCGCGCAGCAGCCAGCGTGCCAGTTCGCCATGATCCTGGTAGGGCGGCAGCGCCACCTTGCGGATCTTTGTGCCGGACAAGGTGGTGGTGGTAAGCCTGGTGCGGATTTCCTTGCCTCGCAGCTGCACCACATGTTCGTCGCCCTGATAGCTGGCCAGGGTTTCGGCCCAACGCTCAAGCTGTCGGCGCAAAGGTGGCGCGATCTGTTCGGTGCGGAGTGCGGCAAGCCTGAGCAGCGCCTCGGATGGACTGCCGTCGGCGGCGAGCAGCGCCGCCGACGCGTTCAGCTGTTGCGCTTCGCGCGCCAATTGCGCCTGCGCCCTCGACCGGGTGTGATAATCACGCAGCTTTTCGGCAATTTCCGCCAAATAGCGCGAACGCGCCGAAGGCACGATGGCGGCTCCCGCCGATGACGCCTTGCCGGCCGGCACCGGCAGCCGGCTGGCCGGCATCTTGAAGTCCTTGCCCGCCAATGCCGCCAGCACGCCGTGATAGAGCGCGGTGACGCCGTCGTCATTGAAGCGCGACGCGATGGTGCCGAATACCGGCATGTCGGCGGGCGCCCGGTCGTATTTGCCGCTGTTGCGCTGCATCTGCTTGCGCACATCGCGCAGCGCGTCGGCCCCGCCCTTGCGGTCGAATTTGTTGATCGCCACCAGATCGGCGTGGTCCAGCATGTCGATCTTTTCCAGCTGGCTGGCGGCGCCAAACTCCGGCGTCATGACATAGAGCGACAAATCGGCGATGTCGCTGATCGTCGAGTCGCCTTGGCCGATACCGGGCGTCTCGACGATCACCAGCTGGTGGCCGGCCGCCTTGCAGAGATCGATGATGGCGGGCACCTGGGGCGGCACCACCGACGCGGAAGCCCTGGTCGCCAGCGACCGCATGAACACCGGCCCCGACAGCGCATTCATGCGGATGCGATCGCCGAGCAGCGCACCGCCGGTCTTTTTCTTCGACGGATCGATGGCGATGATGGCGATTTTGAGGTCGGGTCGATCGAGGCGGAAACGGCGGATCAGTTCATCGGTGAGCGAGGATTTGCCAGCGCCGCCGGTGCCGGTGATCCCGAGCACCGGCACCGCGCTTTTCGCCGCGCTGTCGCGCAGGGTGGCCAGCGTCGCCGCGTCCAGCCGGTCGTTTTCCGCCGCGGTGATCAGGCGGGCCAGGCCGCCACTCTCGGCCACGCGATCGAGACCGACCACGCCCGCCGCCAGCGGGTCGAAATCGGACCGCGCCAGCATGTCGTCGATCATGCCCTTCAAGCCGAGCCGCTGACCATCTTCCGGCGAATAGATCCGCTCGACGCCATAGGCCTGCAATTCGCGGATTTCGCTGGCGACGATCACCCCGCCGCCGCCGCCGAACAGTTTGACATGGCCGGCGCCCCGGCTTTTCAGCAAATCGACCATGAATTTGAAATATTCGACATGGCCGCCCTGGTAGGAGCTGACAGCGATGGCCTGGGCATCCTCCTGGATCGCCGCGGTGACCACCTCCTCGACCGAGCGGTTATGGCCGAGATGGACGACTTCGGCGCCACCCTGCTGCAACAGGCGGCGCATGATGTTGATCGCGGCGTCATGACCATCGAACAGGCTGGTGGCGGTGACGAAGCGGATCCGGTGAAGTGGTCGGCCGCTGCGGGCGGTCTGGGTCGGCAGCTGGCGGGTACCCTCAGGCATGGTCGTTCCTCCGGAACTTTTTTCGCGCATACCATAGTGAGTGTGCCATGTCATGGTCTATGCTGTCAGAAGTCAATATTTATGACATAAATTACCATGGCCTGTCGCCCTCCGCCCGCATGACGCTGACCGGTGTCTCGATGCATTTCGTCGTCGCTCTGCTGGCCCCGGCGGCAGGTCGCGGTGTCGATTGTCCGGCGCTGCTGCGCCAGGCCGGCATCGATCCGGCCGGATTGACGGAGCCGGCGGCGCGGGTGTCCGCCGAATGTTATGCCGCCTTGATGCGCGCCGTCGCTTTCAGCCTGGATGACGAATTCTTCGGGCGCGATTCGCGCCGCATGAAAGTGGGCAGTTTCGCCATGCTGTGCCACGCGGTGATCGGGTGCCGCGATCTGCAGCGGGCGCTGGCCCGCGCCTTGCGCTTCTATGGGCTGATGCTGGACGATATCGGCGGCAGTCTGCAGCATCAGGACGGCCAACTCAGCGTGGTTTTGCGGCCGTTGCGGCCAATGGCGCAGGCCGACCTGTTCGCTCATGAGAATCTGCTGCTGTTTCTGCATCGTCTCGCCTGCTGGCTGGTCAACCGCCGGATACCGGTGAGGTCGCTCGGCTTCGCCTTTGCCGAGCCCGACCACGCCGCCGAATACCGCCTGATCTTCGGCGCTCCGGCACGCTTCCGCCAGCCTCGTTCCACGCTCGGCTTCGAGGTCCGCTTCGGGGCCTTGCCGGTGGTGCGCGACGAGGCGGCGCTGAAGGAATTCCTGGCACTGGCGCCGGAAAACCTGTTCGTCCGCTATCGCCCCAGCCATGGCACCGCGCTAAGGGTGCGGCGCCATCTGGCGGCGCTGGCGCCGACCGACTGGCCTGCCTTCGCCACCCTGGCCCGTTCGCTCGGCATGTCGGCCTCGACCCTGCATCGCCGCCTGGCCGCCGAGGATAGCAGCTTTCAGACGCTCAAGGATCAGCTCCGCCGCGAACGCGCCACCAGCCTGCTGCGCAGCGGCGAGCACAGTGTCATGGCCGTGGCGGAGCAGCTTGGCTTCGCCGAGGCCAGCGCCTTTCATCGTGCCTTCCGCAAATGGACCGGGTTGGCGCCAGGCCGTTTCCGGCGCGGGCCGCCCGACGCGGAAGTCTCTGGTGGCGGAACCGATCCTTCGCTAGAGTCCTGGCCAAAGACATAAGGAAGCCATCATGCAAGAGGTAGTGATCGTCGCCGGCGTTCGCACGGCGATCGGCGATTTCGGCGGCAGTCTCAAGGATTTCGCCCCCACCGCGCTGGGCGCCAAGGTGATCGCCGAACTGCTGCGGCGTGCCGATGTGGCGCCCGACGCGGTTGAACATGTAGTGATGGGCAATGTCATCCAGACCGACCCGCTCGACATGTATCTGGCGCGCGTCGCCGCCGTTGAAGCGGGTATTCCCTTTGACGCGCCGGCATTGACTCTCAACCGTCTGTGCGGTTCCGGCCTGCAAGCGGTGGTCTCGGCGGCGCAGATGCTGGCGCTGGGCGATTGCCAGGTGGCGGTGGCCGGCGGCGCCGAAAGCATGAGCCGATCGGGTTATCTGCTGCCCGCCGCACGCTGGGGCGCCAAGATGGGTAATCAGCCCTTGGTCGATATGATGCTGGGGGCACTCAACGATCCGTTCGGCAGCGGTCACATGGGGCTCACCGCCGAACGGGTTGCTGCCAGCCATGGCATCGACCGCGCCAGCCAGGACGCCTTCGCCCTGGCCAGCCACCGCAAAGCCAGTGCGGCGATTGCCGCCGGCCGCTTCCGCGAGCAGATCATGCCGATCGAGATCACCGTCAAGCGCGAGACCGTCGCTTTTGCGCAGGACGAGCATGTGCGCACCGATGTCAGCCTCGACAGTCTGAGTGCCCTGCGCCCGGCCTTTCAGAAGGATGGCAGCGTTACCGCCGGCAATGCGTCGGGCATCAATGACGGAGCGGCGGCGCTGTTGCTGATGACGGCGGCCGAGGCCAAGCGGCGCGGATCGACGCCGATGGCCCGCATCGTCGGTTATGCCCATTCCGGCGTCGACCCCAAGCTGATGGGGTTGGGTCCGATTCCCGCGGTGCAGAAGCTGCTGGCCAGAACCGGGCTCAAAGTTGCCGATCTCGACGTCATCGAATCCAACGAGGCGTTTGCCGCCCAGGCCTGCGCCGTGAACAAGGCGCTCCAGCTGCCGCCCGAAAAGGTCAATCCCAATGGCGGCGCGGTTGCGCTCGGCCACCCGGTCGGCGCCACCGGCGCCTTGATTCTGGTCAAGCTGATTTTCGAATTGCAGCGCATTGGTGGACGCTACGGCCTCGCCACCTTGTGCATCGGCGGCGGTCAGGGCATCGCGCTGGCGGTAGAACGAGTCTAGACTCAATTCATCCCTCTGCGTGCCGACTGACGGCGGCAGAGCTGTTCCGGGCGAGGACAGTAAGCGTTATCGTAAATTGAACGGCTGCGTCGCCGGAGGCCACCATGCGTCGCGCTCATTGGGTCGTCCAACTTCTGTTGCTGTGCAGCCTGCCGCTGTCGCCGGCGGTCCGCGCCGATCCGCTGCCGGTCGAGATCTACGCGGCGCTGCCGGCGGCCGACAATGTGCGGCTATCGCCCGACGGGCTCCAGGTCGCGATGATGAGCCCGAAAGCCGGGCAATTGGCCGTGAAAATCTGGCATCCCGACGGCAAAGTGGACTGGCTGGTACCGACGCGCGCCGATCAGCTGAGCTGGATCTGCTGGAAAGGCGACGACAGATTGCTGCTCGGCCTGAGATTTACCGGCCATGCCGGCCAAGGCGTTCCGGTCGCGGAAACGCGCCTGCTGATCGCGTCGGTCGCCGATCAGGCACAGGTGCCGGTGACCTTCATCGCGCCGCAATCGCCCCCCGATGTGCGGATCGTGCGCCGTGACATGTATCACCCACCCCATTTGCAGGATCGTCTGATCAGCGCCTTGCCGAATGATTCCGATCATGTCCTGCTTGCCGCCAGCCAGCAGGATTGGCACCATCCGTGGGTGATGCGGGTCGATACCCATCATGGCCTGTCGCTGCCTTTTTTATATCCCACCGGCAATGTCGTAAGGTGGCTGGCGGATCCCGGCGGCGCCGTCCGTCTGGCAGTGGCGGTCGACAGCCGTGCCGAACACGGTTTTGACCTTGTTGTGCGCGTTCGCGATGCCGAACAAGGCGATTGGCATATCATTCATCGCGCCCAGATCGATCGCGACCCCCGCTTCATTCCCCTGGCCTTCGCGTCCGGTTCGCCGTCCACATTGTTCGTCCTGGTCGATCAGGATAATGGCCGCCTGGCGTTGCGGAGCTTCGACACCAAGTCCCTGGTCATAGGTCCGGTGCTGGCCGCCGACCCCGAATGCGACATCGAGCCGGTCATGCGCGACAACCGTCTGCTCGGCTATATCAATCCCTGCCGCGGCCCGGTCGAGACCTATCTCGAGCGGGGTTGGCAGCAGGATCAAGCCCTCTTGAAGCAATTTCTGCAGGTCGACGACGTGGCGCTGATCGACCGCAGCGCGGATGGCGGCGTCGTGCTGGCGCGCTCCAGCAGCACGGTCGCGGCGCCGCCGCTTTATTGGTATTTTGATCGCTCGAGAGCCGGGGGCACGCTCACTCTGATCGCCGACAGCAATCCCGGGATGACGGCGGATCATGTCGCGCCGGTGCGCCGCGTCAGCTATCGGGCCCGTGACGGCCAGACCATCCCGGCGCTGTTGACCTTGCCGCCCGACCCTACCGGCCGACCGATCGGTTTTGTCGTGCTGCCACACGGTGGTCCCGCAGCGCATGACAGCGAGGAGTGGGACTGGCTGGTGCAATCGATCGCCGGCCGTGGCTATGGCGTGCTGCAGCCCCAATTTCGCGGTTCGTCCGGGCATGGCGCCGAGTTTCAGCGCGCCGGCTATGGCGAATGGGGCGGCCGCATGCAGGACGATGTCAACGACGCCAGAAACTGGCTGATCGCGACGAGGCTGGCCGATCCCGAGCATCTGTGCATCGTCGGCGTCAGCTATGGCGGCTACGCCGCGCTGATGGGCGCGGCGCAACAGCCGGGACTTTATCGCTGCGCGGTGGCGATCGCGCCGGTCACCGATTTGACCCAGCTGATCGGCCAGCAATTGTTCACCGAGTTCGGCGACGTCAATCGCGATCGCATCATCGGCACCCAAAGCGGCGAGTCGCTGCGCTCGCCGCTCGATCAGGCCGACAATTTTACCGTCCCCGTGCTGCTCATTCATGGGCGCCAGGATTACACCGTCCCGGTGTCGCACAGCGAGGCGCTGGAGCGGCGCCTGCGCGCCGCGGGAAGGTCGGTGCGCGCACTCTATCTCGACCGCGCCGACCATTTTTTCGGCCGCTATGAAGACCGATTGGATTGTCTGCGGGCGCTCGACAGCTTTCTTGCCACCTATCTGGGGGGGGCCGCGCCACCGGCCCCGTCCTGACTTATCGTTCCAGCACAACGAAACTGAAGGGCGGGTCACCGTCGCAGGCGCGCCGCTCGGTCTCGCGCCAGGCTGATCGGTCCCAATCGGGAAAGCGGACATCGCCGTCATAGGCGCGATGGATCTCGGTCAAATAGAGCCGTGCCGACAGCGGCAGCGCCTCTGCGAACAGGGCGGCGCCGCCGATCACCATCACCTCGGCCGAGTCCGTTTGCCGCAGCGCGGCGGACAGGCTGGGCGCGCTGGTCACCCCGGCGGCCCGCCAGTCTGGGTCGCTGGTGACCACGATCAGGCGACGACCGGGCAGCGGACCGCCGATCGACTGATAGGTCTTGCGTCCCATCACCAAGGTCTTGCCAAGCGTCAGACGCTTGAAATTGCGCAGATCCTCGGGGATGTGCCAGGGCAGGCGGTTGCCCTGGCCGATCACGCCATTCTCCGCCACCGCCGCGATCAGCGCCACTGTCATACCGCCACCGGGGCGGCGATCGCCGGGTAGGGGTCATAGCCCTGCAGGCTGAAATCCTCGTAGCGGAAGGCGAACAGATCCGTGACGCTCGGATTGATCAGCATCCATGGCAGCGGGCGCGGCGTGCGCGACAATTGCAAATCGGCCTGGTCGAGATGGTTGGCGTAAAGATGCGCGTCGCCGAGGCAGTGCACGAAATCACCCGGCTGCAAACCGGTGACCTGGGCCAGCATCAGTGTCAACAGCGCGTAGGAGGCGATATTGAACGGCACGCCGAGAAATATGTCGGCCGAGCGCTGATAGAGCTGGCAGGACAGCTTGCCCCCGGCAACATAGAATTGAAACAGACAGTGGCAAGGCGGCAGCGCCATGCGGCCAATCTCGGCGGGGTTCCAGGCGGTGACGATCAGCCGCCGCGAGTCCGGATTGCGGCGGATCTGCTCGACCAGTCCGGCCAATTGGTCGATCGGCCCGTCCGGCGACGGCCAGGCGCGCCATTGCGCGCCATAGACCGGTCCCAGATCGCCGTTCTGGTCGGCCCATTCGTCCCAGATGGTAACCTTGTTGGCACGCAAAGTGGCGACATTGGTCTCGCCCCGCAGAAACCACAGCAACTCGTGGATGATTGAGCGCAGATGCACTTTCTTGGTCGTGACCAGCGGGAAGCCATTGGCCAGATCAAAGCGCATCTGCCAGCCGAACAGGCTGTAGGTGCCGGTGCCGGTGCGGTCGGGTTTGAAGACGCCTCGTTGCCGCGCCGCCCGCAGCAGATCGAGATAGGTTTGCACCGGCCGTTTTCCTTCGCGCTCAGGGGATCAGCAGGCTGGTGCCGGTGGTGGCGCGACCTTCCAGCGCTCGATGCGCCGCCGCGGCGTCGGTCAGCGCGAAGCGCTGATGGATGGCGACACGGATCACGCCGGCGGCGATCAGATCGAACAATTCCTTGGACGACGCCAGTTTCGCTTCGCGGGTCGGGTTGTAGGCGAACACCGACGGACGGGTGACGAACAACGAGCCTTTGGCGTTGAGCAGACCAAGGTCGAAAGAAGGTACCGGGCCGGAAGCCTGGCCAAACGAAACGAACAGGCCCAAGGGCTTGATCACGTCGAGCGAGGCGGGAAAAGTGTCGCGTCCCACCGAGTCATAGACCACATCGACCTTGGCGCCCTTGGTCAATTCCAAGGTACGGGCGACAAAATCCTCGGTCCGGTAATTGATCACATGATCATAGCCGTTTTGCCGAGCCAGGGCGGCCTTTTGGTCGGAGCCGACCGTGCCGATGATGGTGGCGCCAAGATGTCGGGCCCATTGTCCGGCGATCAGCCCGACGCCGCCGGCCGCGGCATGGAACAGCAGCACATGGCTGGCGGTCACCCTGACGGTACGCCGCAGCAGATACTGCGCGGTGAGGCCCTTGAGCAACACCGCCGCGGCCACCTCGTCGCTGATCCCGGCCGGAATCGGCAGCAGAAGCGCGGCCGGCAGCACCCGTTTTTGCACATAGGCACCCGGCGGGCTGAGATAGACGACGCGGTCACCTGGCGCGACCTCGGTTACATCGGGCCCCACCGCTTCGACGATTCCGGCCGCCTCATTACCCGGGGTGAGGGGAAGCGCGCCGCCCGGCGGCGGATAGAGGCCGGAACGGAAATAGGTGTCGATGAAATTGACGCCGATCGCGGTGTGGCGGACCAACGCCTCACCCGCCTTGGGCGGATCCAGAGTGATTGTCTCGATTTCGAGCACTTCGGGACCGCCATGCCGGCGGACGGTGACGGCAGTAACCATCATGTTCTGTCTTCCCTTGCACGCATTCCGCATTAATCCCATTCGGATTGCCGGCCCGCAAGTGCTTTGCCGGCGGCGCTGCGCGCCGTCGGACCAAACCGGTTGCGGAAAGTTCCGTTAAGGGTCTTTCCTTCGGCCGAAAAATGCCCTAAACAACCCCTCCTTTCCACCCCCACTGCGCATTTTTTTGGCGCAGGTCAAGGTTGGACGGAGCGATCATCGGGGGACAAAGCTGCATGGCACGGCGTGAAGTGGAGCCCGGTCAGATCTATCGTCAGCCAAGCGGCAGCGCCTCCTGGCTGGTGGTCAATCTTACCCAGGATGCTGAGGGTATCCCTCACGCCCGGCTGGTGCGCGGCGACGATGCCACCGAGGTCAAGATGATTTCGGTGTCGGCGCTCAAGGATAATCGGCTCTATCGTCTGGTCGAATAGCCCGTTGACAGAACCCTTGCCTTTACCGCCCCACCCCCTGATATAGTGCGTGTCGGAAGACTGGCGGCGGACGCACCCATCGCCAACCCGGTCAGGTCCGGAAGGAAGCAGCCGCAACGATTCTCGGTTCGGGTTGTCGTCCAGTCTTCCACCCTCCCCGCCCGAAAGGGTCATGTTTCAGTCGGCTTGCGTTAGGATGATGGGGCTATGACCGAAACAAGCGCCGCGTCGCCCTATCGGGTGCTGGCCCGCAAATATCGTCCGGTGGATTTCGCTGGTCTGATCGGTCAGGAAGCGCTGGTGCGCACTTTGACCAACGCCATCCAGACCGGCAGACTGGCGCATGCCTTCATACTGACCGGCGTGCGCGGAGTCGGCAAGACCACCACCGCCCGTATCATCGCCCGCGCCCTCAATTGCGTCGGGCCTGGGGGCGACGGTGGACCGACCGCGCAGCCCTGCGGCCAATGTCCGGAATGCCGCGCCATTGCCGAGGACCGTCATGTCGACGTGCTGGAAATGGATGCGGCGTCGCGCACCGGCGTCGGCGACATCCGCGAGCTGATCGACGGCGTCCGCTATCGCCCGACCTCGGCCCGCTTCAAGGTCTATATCATCGACGAAGTGCATATGCTGTCGACCCAGGCTTTCAACGCCCTGCTCAAGACCTTGGAAGAGCCGCCCGAGCATGTGAAATTCATTTTCGCCACCACCGAGATCCGCAAAATTCCGGTCACGGTATTGTCCCGCTGCCAGCGATTCGATCTGAAACGTGTCGACATGGCGCCGATGGCGGACCTGTTTCGCGATATCGCCAGCCGCGAGCAGGCGACCATCGAGCCGGCCGCCCTGGCGATGATTTGCCGCGCCGCCGACGGATCGGTGCGCGACGGCCTGTCGCTGTTGGATCAGGCGATCGCCCATGGCGCCGGCACGGTCGATGCCCACCAGGTGCGCGACATGCTGGGTCTGGCCGATCGCGCCCGCGTTTTCGATTTGTTTGACGCGGTAATGCGGGGCGACAGCGGCCAGGCGCTGGCGCTGCTGGCCGAGCAATATGCCCAAGGCGCTGATCCGGCGGTGGTGTTGCAGGATATGCTGGAACTCACCCATTGGCTGACGCGGCTGAAACTCTGTCCCGATCAGTGGGGCGCCGCCGCGATCGCGGAAACCGAGCGGGTGCGCGGCGCCGAAATGGCGAAGAGCCTCTCGATGGCCAGCCTGACCCGCTGCTGGAGCCTGCTGCTCAAGGGATTGACCGAGACACGTCAGGCGCCGTCGGCGCTGCAGGCGGCGGAAATGGTGCTGGTGCGACTGATGTTCGCCGCCGATCTGCCCAGCCCGGCGGAAGCCGTGGAAGCCTTGCGCGGCACGACGCCGCCGTCCGGCGGCCCGACGGCGGGCGGTTCCCGGGGCGGCGGGGGTGGTCAGTCGGCGGCGCGCGGTGCGACGGCGCCACGCGCCGAGAGTGCGCCGCACCGCCAACCCGCCCTTGAGGCCCTGCCGGCGCCACGCAGCTTCGCCGAAGTGATTGCCTTATGTACGCAAAAGCGCGAAAGCGTGCTGGCCGCCAACTTGACCAGCGCCGTGCATCTGGTGCATTTCGAAATCGGCCACCTCGAGTTCCGGCCTGCGGAGGCAGCGCCGGCCGATCTGGCGCCGCGCTTGTCGCGGCTGCTGTCGGAATGGACCGGACGCCCATGGCTGGTCGGCCTGTCGCGCGAGGCGGGCGCCGACACGCTGCGCCAGGCCGATGACCAGCGTACCCAATTGCG
>Ga0302319_10003410_pt1 | contig 33361 bp, 35 predicted proteins | sample Bog_T0_2_FD_203319 | JGI IMG/M metagenome (GOLD analysis project Ga0302319, IMG submission 203319) | Peat permafrost microbial communities from Stordalen Mire near Abisko, Sweden - Bog_T0_2 | ecosystem: Environmental > Terrestrial > Soil > Wetlands > Peat | place: Sweden: Abisko, Stordalen Mire... | reverse complement strand
CCCCGCACCGCTCGCCGCGGCAGGCGTTCGGGGGGAACACCCTTGCCACCACCAACCGAAGGGAGAAACCCCAAAAGTCTTAGAAAAAACTTGCATGACTACATGCCTGTAATCCGTGGTAAAAAATGCCGTTGACTGCGTTGAGACGTTACGGTCCGTCAAAGCCCAACCTCCATCCTCTTCCATCCGCGGTCAACGCCTGCCACGCGTCTAGTCATTGGCATTCCCGCCCCGCCCGGCTATAGTTGCTGCCCATCGCATGGATCGCCTCGACAAAATCACCGACTCCATCCTCGCCTCTTACGAGACCGGGGGCGGCATCAATAATATCGACGGGACCAATCTCCCGTCGAAACGCGCCATCGCCTCCATCTGCGAGGATCTCCTCCAGCTCCTATTCCCTGGGTTCCACGACCAGGAGCCGATCCACTCGAACCATCTCCGCCGCGCCACCAGCTACCGCGTCCAGAGCGTCGCCGACCGGCTGGGGGATGAAATTTGCAAGAGCCTGCGGCTCGACCGGCCCGATTGCCCGAAACTCGAGGCGGAAAGCATCCTCTGCCAGTTCCTGCACGAGCTGCCGGCTATCCGCGAGCTGCTGCGGACAGATGTCGAGGCGGGCTTTAATGGCGATCCCGCGGCCGCCAGCCGGGACGAGATCATCGTCGCATATCCTTTCCTGGAGGCGGTCGCGATCCAGCGGATGGCGCATGTTTTTTACCAAAAAAACCTGCCGCTCCTGCCGCGCATCATGACGGAATGGGCCCACTCGCGCACCGGCACGGACATCCATCCGGGGGCGAAGATCGGCGAGTATTTCTTCATCGATCATTGCACCGGCACGGTCATCGGCGAGACATGCGAGATCGGCTCCCGGGTCAAATTGTACCAGGGGGTCTCGCTCATCGCGCGATCGCTCGCGGGCGGGCAGGCGCTGAGGGGGACCAAGCGGCACCCGACCATCCAGGATGGCGTCACCATTTACGCAGGCACCACGATCATGGGGGGCGATACCGTCATCGGCGCCGGCAGCACCATCGGCGCGAATGTTTTCCTCACCCATTCCGTCCCGCCGCGCTCGCTCGTGTTCTACGAGGAGAAGCAGTTGCAGATCCTCGACAAGGACCGGCGCGGTGACGCCGCGCTGGACTGGGAGATCTGACGCCCCGCGTGATTTACCTCGATTACAACGCAACGACGCCCCTGGCGCCCGAGGCGATGGAGGCCATGTTCCCCTACCTGCGCGAGCATTACGGGAATCCCTCCAGCATCCACGGCGCCGGCCGCGCGACGCGGGCTGCCATCGACGACGCCCGCGACCGGATGGCGCGGCTGCTCGGCGCAAAGCCGCACGAGATCATCTTCACCGGCGGCGGGACGGAGTCGGATAACCTGGCGATCCTCGGCCTTGCCCGCGCGAATGTAGCGCGCGGCCGGCATCTGATCACGGTCGCGACGGAGCATCACGCCGTGCTGCGGGCCTTCGAGCACCTGGAGCGGCATGAGGATTTCCAGGTGACCTTTCTACCGGTGGACTGCAACGGCCTGGTGGACGTCGAGCAATTGCGCGCCGCGATCACGCCGGAGACGACCCTCGCATCCATCATGACGGCCAACAATGAAACGGGCGTCCGGCAGGACATGGCGGCGATTTCAAAAGTCTGCCGCGAGCTCGGCGTCCTGCTGCACACGGACACCGTGCAATCCTTCGGCAAGGAGCCGGTCGACACGGCGCTTTACGACGCCGTCACGCTGGCCGCCCACAAATTCTACGGCCCCGTCGGCGCGGGCGTACTGTGGCTCCGGTCAGGCGTATCAATCCAGAGCATCCAGCACGGCGGCTCCCATGAGAACGAGCGCCGCCCCGGCACGGAGAACGTGGCGGCGATCGCCGGAATGGCCGCCGCCGCGGAACTTGCGGTGCAGGCGATGGCGGATGAAACCCTGCGCCTCGTCCCCCTGCGCGATCGCCTCTGGGAGGGCGTCCGCGCGGCCTATCCGCAAGCGATGCGCAACGGCCTTCCGGCAACGCAATTGGCCAATACCCTAAACGCCAGTTTCCCCGGCCTCGATGGCGAGGGCCTGTTGATCAATCTGGATCTCGAGGGCATCTGCGCATCCAGCGGCTCGGCGTGCATGGTCGGTTCGATTGTCCCCTCGCATGTCCTCACGGCCATGGGCCGCGCGCCGGATGCCGCCGCGGCGACCGTGCGCTTTTCGCTGGGCAAATGGACGACCGCGGAGGAGATTCAAGGGACCATCGCCGCCCTGCCTGCCATCGTGGCGCGGCTCAGCGATTGCCCTGTTGTCTCGTGAACGCACGCCAGCTTGATTTCATCGCCGCCCTCGAGGGGTTGATCGCACCGTTCCGGTCGCGCGCCGCCGAGCCGCCCCCTGCAAAACCCGCCGGCCTGCCGGATCTCAACGGGACCGCGCGCGAGCTATTGCGCGGCATCGGTTGCGCGAAACTGGCCAGGGAAGTAACCGTCCGCTGGCACACGCGCCTGCGGACGACAGCAGGTCAGGCATACTACGCGAAGTCCCTCGTACGAATGAACCCGAAGCTGATCCAATTCGGCATGGAAGAGGTGGACAAAACCCTGCGCCACGAACTCGCGCACCTCGTCGCCCGGCAGCGCGCCGGCCGCAAGCGCATCGAGCCTCACGGCGCCGAGTGGCGCCAGGCCTGCCGCGATCTCGGCCTCTCCGATGAGAAGCGCTGCCACGATCTCCCCCTCCCGCGCACCCGCCAGCGCGTCCGCCACCGTTACCATTGCCCAAGCTGCCGCCGCGATTACGACCGCGTCCGCCCCTTCCGCCGCGCCGTAGCCTGCCTGGTCTGCTGCCGCACCCACGCCGGCGGCCGGTACGATGAGCGCTTCCGATTGGTGAAAGTGGCTGTAGCCGGGCGGTAAGGCCGGCCGGGTGCGCGGTTTTCAGGCTATCCCCCCGCATGGCTCACCGGCCCATCGCTACAAAATTTGCGCGAAGCGCCCGTTTTTGTAGCGATGGCTCGGCGAGCCATGCGGGGGGCAGCGTCGTGGTCCGCCAAAGGCCGCGCCGTCATCACCACTTGCCCACGCCCGCGAAGTCGAAACTGCCGCAATCAAACGCCATCATGTCGGAGATGTTGGTGAGCGTGTAGGTTTGCAAGGCACCGGAACCAGTAACGACCATCACCATCAAGGGCTGGCCCGGAGCGGACCTGCTAATTAACGCCGAATCCCCATTGCCGGGCGCACTCGGCGCCGAACTGATTTGCATCAGCGGGAGTCCATCCGAAAGCTCCAGCCAGACTCCGTCAGCGTGAAGTCCAACGGTGAGATCTGCGCCGCCGGCCCGGTCACGATCGAGAGGATTGTCGACGAGCGAGACGCGAATTTGTTTTGGTGGAACATAGGGCTTGCCGTCCGGCAACTGGACGTCCCGGGCACCTAGAATGGGCAGTGTGGCTGTGCCGCTGCGCGCGGCGCCGGGGTCGGGAGAGGTTCTGGTCGTGCCCGTAACCAAGACTGCATGTGCGAATTGCACCTTCACATCCCCCACCATATACCCCCGCGCGAAATATTCCCCCGGCGGCATCGCCTTCCCCGCATCATCCAGCCCATCCCAATGCGTGATGAATCCATCCAGCGCAGCGACGAATTCATCCGCCGTCGCCGCCTTGTGCAGAACACGAATCAGCCTCCCGTTCTTGTCATAAATGCCGAGCGAGATCGTCCCGTCCATCGGCGGCGGAATGAACATGATTTTCACGCCCACTTTCTTGACGAGCGACGGGGTAGGGGATGCAGTTGGCGATGGAGCAGGAAAGGAGACCGGCGTGGCCGAAGCGGCGGGAGTCGCCACCGGGGCGGGTGCTGGTGAGGCGGGAGCGGTGCCGGTGAGCGCCGGGGTTGCGGCAGGAGTCGGGCTTTGCCCGCGGGCACAGAGCGAGACCAGGAGAATGGCGCTCGCGCAGAGCGTCCATCGCACGGGGAACTTTCTGGGAGGGTTCAAGTTCACGTTCAAGGGGGCGCCGCCTACACGTAATACCGCCAGTTCAGATTCGGAAAAATATTGTCCCGCCACTCGCAGTTTTTCAGGAACTCCTCATCCACGTCGCTGCAGCGGAGCTGATCGTACAATTTCGTAAATCGCAGCAGATGATCCTTCGTCCGCTTGGTGGCGTAATTACTCGCAGTCCCGGTCTTCATCAGGAAGGCCCAGTCGCTCGATTGCGCCAGCAGCAGCTCGCGCGCGAGCTGCTTGAGCACCCGATCCTGAAACGGCGTCGCCGTCTTGTCATAATGCCGCGCCAGCTCCGTCATCCGCCGCGCCGCGGCGTGCAGATGCGGATAAATCCACGAATTGCTCTCATCCAGCCAGACCTCCCAGTACCCCTTGTGTCCCCAGCTCGATGCGCTCGGGACCAGCATCTGGAGTGTGTTGTGATCCACGAGGTAACTCCCCGGCGTCGTAAGCTGGTAATCGTGCTGGTCGAACGCCGATTTCCGAATCACCAGGTTCAAAAACTCCGGCCCCTCGAACCACCAATGCCCGAATAGCTCCGCGTCAAACGGGCTCACCACAATCGGATCCATCGCCGAGTGCTCCCGCAAATTCTTGATCTGCTGCTGCCGATTCCACACAAAATTCCCCGCGTGCGCGTCCGCCGCCGCCGAGGCCCATGCGCGATGATAGATATCCTTCTCTTTCGTCCGCCCCGTGATCCGGTGGTACTTGATCCCGGTGAATTTCCGCATCCCGTCCGCCGGCAGCCATGGGCGCACCTCCTCGATCGGCAGGTCCATCCCGATGTCGCGGTAAAAATCCCGGTACGCCGGATCGCCCGGGTACCCCTCCTCCGCGCTCCAGACCTGGCGGGAGGAATCGCGATCCCGCGCAAACGCCGCCACGCCGCTCGGCGTGAACACCGGCGCGTAAATCGCGTACCGCGGCCGCGGACTGCCGAACATCAACCCATGCGCATCCATGATGAACCACCGCAGGTTCGCCTCCGCCAGCACGTTCTCCAGCCCCGGCACATACCCGCACTCCGGCAGCCAGATGCCCACCGGGTCGCGCTTAAACGTCTCCCGGTAATGATCCCGCGCGATGAGGATTTGCGCCCGCACCGCCTCGGGATAACTCGCCATCAATGGCAGAAACCCATGCGTGGCCGCGCAGGTGATGATCTCCAGCACCCCATGATCCTGCAATTGCGCGAAGGGCGTCACGATATCGCGGTGCCAGCCATCGACAAAGAGATTGCGGCAGGTGATGAACCGCTCCAGGTACATCCGCGCCAGCTCATTGATGCGGGAATCATACCGCGTCCGCTCCAGCTCATGCCGGGCAAGGTCGATCCCGCGCTCGATATACCGCACGTACCGATCCTGCAGCAGCGGATCGCGCAGCATGGAGATCAGCGGCGGCGTCAGTGAGGTGGTCAGCTTGTGCGGCACCCCCTCGTCCGCCATCCGCCACAGCACCTGCAGCATCGGCAGATAAGTCTCCGTGATCGCCTCGAACAGCCAGTCCTCCTCCAAAAATTCGTCATACTCCGGATGCCGCACATAAGGGAGGTGCGCGTGGAGCACGAGCGCTAGATAGCCGTTCGACATGTCAGAGTATCGTCCGGCGGAAGGCTAGTGGTCCATATCCGCCGCGACAATTGTTTTTGAGACGGTTTCGGCTTCGGGAAAATTCGGCCGCTTCCTACTGTGCCATCATTTTCGAGACCTTGTCCGTCAGCCCTTCGGCCCCGTCGGTATCCACCACCATCCCCTTGCGGTCCACCAGCCACATCTGCGGGATATCGGTAATGCCGTAGCGGGTGCTGATCTTGTTTTCCCAGCCCTTGCCGTCGAAATATTGCGGCCAGACCATCCCGCTGCTCTGCGTGACCCCCTCCATCGCCCCCTTGTCCTCGTCCAGCGAGATCCCGACGATCTCAAGCCCCTTGCCGTGCAGTTTCTTGTAAAGTGCCACCACGTCCGGCACCGCCTCCATGCACGGCGCGCACCATGAGGCCCAGAAGTCGATGATCACCACCTTCCCCCGCAGCTTCGCCACATCCACCTTCGTTCCATCTGCGGCGGTGAAGGAGAGCTCCAGCGGCACCTTCTTCAGGTCGCGCATCCGCACCACCCCCTGCGCCATATCCACGACAGCCGGGTTTTGATCCTTCAGCAGGGTGCCGAGCAGCTTGTCCGCCGCGTCGGAGTCCGTCTTTTGCAGCGAGCCGTAGCGCGCCTTTTGCAATTGCGCGTCATTCGGATCGTCCGGGAAGTCGTGGATGAAGGCCAGCATCTCCTTCTCAAGCTCAGGGGTGAGCGTATTCTGGTCCGTCTCGCCGGAGTGCATTCCGATGAGGCTGATGCGGGCCGCGACGCGCGCCTCCTTCGACGCATCCGGCGCATTGGCCACGGCCTGGAGCGTCGCCTCGATCTTGTCCGGGTCCGGCTGCTGGTTATCCGCAGCCATCAGCATGGAATTGTAACGCAAAGCAATCAGCATCGCATCCCAGCGCCGCGAATCCTTTGGGTATTTATCCACGAACGTCTGTGCGAAAACAGCAAGCCGCGCCACCAGCAGGTGCACATCATCCTGCGTGGCATCGGGCGCCGGCCCTTGCTCAAGCTCCTGGAGCTTGTCCCAGAGTCCGCCCGCGGTGTGATATTTCGCGACTTCCTGCGCGGCGCGGGTCGTCCCCGTGTCCACAGGCGCGGCATCCGGCGCCTGGTCCGGGCTTTGCATCTGGTCCGGAGACGATGCCCCCGACGGTTCGGGACTCTGCGCCGGCGCAGGGCTTTGCCCCAGCGCGGGATTGGATGCGAGCTGCAGCGCCAGCCAGCCGGCAGCGAGGACGGGGAGCCATGCCTTCATGCCTCACACCTTAGATTCACCGGGCAGGGATGCGCAAGGGAGGAACAGCTAAGCGCGGAGCGCCATTTTTGTAGCGATGGCTCCGGCGAGCCATGCGGGATTACGTGTGGTCGTCCGCGTTAGCGCTCTACCCCACCGGCTTATCCGCCAGTATATGGCGTATCCCCCTCAACGGAATACTGATCCAAGCCGGCCGGTTATTCAGCTCATACCCCACCTCATACACCGCTTTCTCCAGCAGGAAGGCGCTCAGCAGCACCTCCGTATCCTCCCGCTTTTCCGGGAGGAATACAGCCCCGTCCGCCGCCCTCAGATACGCCAGCGAATACGTGCTCGAGATCCAGCTCGCCCAATACTCCGCCCACGGCTCCAGCACCGGCACATCCTCCGGCCGGACCGTCTGCTGGTGCATCGAGAGCGCTGTGTGCGCCGCGTAATGGAAGGAGCGCATCATGCCGGCCACATCGCGCAGCGCGCACCGTTTCATCTTCCGCTCGCTCAGGGACCGCACCGGCTCTCCCTCGAAGTCGATAAAGACGAAATCCTTTCCCGTATTCAGCACCTGCCCCAGGTGAAAATCCCCATGCGTGCGAATCTTGGCGCACGCAATCTTCCGCCGCAGAACCTTTGCATAGCAGCCCAGGATATCGGGCTCGCCCCCCGCGGCTTCCAGCGCCGCCGTGCGGTGATGCCCCTCCAGGTGCGGCAGCCGCTGCTGCAGCAGCGTCATCGTGCGCCGCAGCGCGCCCCGCATCGATTGGTACATGGAGCGCTGGTATTGTGAGGTAAACGGCTCGGGCGCAAAGCTGGCATCGTTCTCCTCCCCGGCCAGCGCAAGGTGCATCTGCGCCGTCCGTTCCCCCAATTGCCGGACCCGCTCCGGATGCACCCCGCCGATGAGCCCCGTCAGGATCTCGCTCGCGGATTCGTTCGGTGTGAAAAGCGATATCGCCGGGATCGTCGCCGGGTCCGGCCGCGCCTCGAGCACCCGCTCATAAAAGCGCCCCAGCGCGTCGAGCGACCGCGTCCAGAGATCGCCCTCATTCGGCACCAGTCCCAGCAGCAGTCCCAGCACCCGCGTCTCGCCGCGCGGCCGGCGGTACTCGATGCTTCCGCCGAACTTTGGGACGTGCTCGAAACCCCGGCGCTCGCTCAGGTAACGCAGGATTTCAGCATCCGGATTGATCCCCTCCTCAATGCGCCGATAGAGCTTCAGAAACCAATGATCCTGGTAGATGATCGAGCTGTTGCTCTGCTCCACCTTCAGCACGCGCGATGTGGCCGGGATGGCCGGCTCCGCCGCGAGCGAGGCGCCGGGATAACCGGCCATCACGCCCAGCATGCCCCGCTGGCTCTGCTGCCGCGCCATCAGCTCGAACACCGCATGCCGGAATTTCTCATCCTGCGTCGCATCAAAAAGGATCGCCCCATGCTCCGGCTCCTCGCCGGAAAAGCGCGCCACGACCGCCCCCGGCGTGTCCGCCTCGATCGCCGCCGCCGCTGCGCCCCCGGCGATTTGCAGCGGCAGCAGGTAGGTCTCGATCCCTCCGTCGAAATAAGATAGCTCGATCAACACAATCTCCGGCCCGTCCCCCACCGGGATGCGCTCCGCGATCTTGCACGTGCGAATGCCCCGCGTCTTCCCGCCAAACCACCGGCACGAGTGCAAATACGCCGGCAGGATGCGCGTTTCCATGCTCTCCGTCAGCACCCCATCCAGCAGGATGCCCAGGCTCGGCGGCGCGCTCAGCACCGGCACCTCGTAATGGACGCCCGCCGACGCCGTCGCGATCTCCGGCTGCAGCGCCAGCCAATACACATCATACGACCCCAGCGTGAAGAGGTACGGCGCCTGCGGCTTGATCGCCGGAAAAACATTGCGGCTGAATACCTCCACCAGCGTCTGTCCGGCGAATGCCGACAGATCCAGCTCCGCCACCTGCGCGAACCGCGATAGATTCGCCACCACCAGCACCGTCTCACCCTCTGACTGCCGCACAAAGGCAATCACCTTCCCATTCTCCATCGGCAGGAATTGCGTCGTCCCCCGGCTGAAGGCGCGGAAGCGTTTCTTCATCGAGATCACGCGCCGTGTCCACCACAGCAGCGAGGAGAGATTCCGCTCCTGGTTCTCCACATTCACCGCCTCGTAATGGTACTCCGGATCGATGATCACTGGCAGATACACCTCCTGCGGATTGGCGCGCGAGAAGCCGGCGTTGCGGTCCGGGCTCCATTGCATCGGCGTCCGGACACCGTTGCGGTCGCCGAGGAAGAAATTGTCCCCCATCCCGATCTCGTCTCCGTAATACAGCACCGGCGTCCCCGGCAGCGAGTGGAGCAGCATGGTGATCAGCTCCAGCTTGCGGCGGGAGCCTCCCAGCAGCGGCGCCAGCCGGCGGCGGATCCCCAGATTGATCCGCGCCCGCGGATCGGACGCATACATGCGGTACATGTAATCGCGCTCCTCATCGGTCACCATCTCCAGCGTCAGCTCATCGTGATTGCGCAGGAAGGTGGCCCACTGGCAATTCTCCGGGATCGCCGGCGTCTGCTCGAGGATGTCGATGATTGGGAACCGATCCTCCATCTGCACGCTCATGAAGAGCCGCGGCATCAGCGGAAAATGGAAATTCATGTGGCACTCGTCGCCGTTGCCAAAGTACGCGGCAGCATCCTCCGGCCATTGGTTCGCCTCAGCCAGGAGCATCCGGTTGCGGTATTTCGCGTCGATGTGGCTGCGCAGGCTCTTGAGGTACGCGTGGGTCTCCGGCAGATTCTCGCAATTGGTCCCCTCCCGCTCATACAGGTACGGCACCGCATCCAGCCGCAACCCGTCGACACCCATCCCGAGCCAGAAATCGAGCACCTCCAGCACCGCCGCGTGGACCGCCGGATTATCGAAATTCAGGTCCGGCTGGTGGGAGTAAAACCGGTGCCAGAAGTATTGCTTCGCCACCGGGTCATAGCACCAGTTCGAGTGCTCGAAATCCTTGAAAATAATCCGCGCATCCGCATAGCCCGCCGGGGAATCGGCCCACACGTAATAATCCCTTTCCGGCGATCCGGCCGGAGCGCGCCGGGCCCGCTGGAACCACGGGTTCTGGTCCGACGTATGGTTGATCACCAGCTCCGTAATAACCCGCAGCCCGCGCCGGTGCGCTTCCTGCAGGAACTCCTGGAAATCCTCCAGCGTCCCGTAGCTGCGATGGACCGAGTAATAATCGGCAATGTCATACCCATCATCCTTCTGAGGCGAAGGATAAAACGGCAGCAGCCAGATGGCCGTGATCCCGAGCTCCTGCAGGTAATCAAGCTTCTGCATCAGCCCGCGGAAATCGCCCACGCCGTCCCCGTCCGAGTCGTGGAACGCCTTGACGTGCAACTGGTAGATGATGGCGTCCTTATACCAGAGGGGATCGTCCTGGAGCTTGGTCATGGGTACTAATTACTATCCCCTCTCACGTCGATTGCGGATGCGTGGGAGGGGAAGTTTCCGGTGATCGGAGCCTGTAGAGGGAGTGGCGGGAAATCAAGATCGCTGGTCAGGGAGCGGGGATCCGCTCCTCGGTGGAATTCATGCTCTCCCCCCGCATGGGACACCGGCTCATCGCCACAAAAATGGCGCGAAGCGCAAATACTGTAGCGATGCCTCGGTGAGGGGGTCGATCATCGACGCATGCGGGGGTTGGCGCCGCTGCTCAGGACGCATATTTTTCCTTCAATCCCAACTCTGGCCAAAGACAAAGCCCTCATCAAGCCACCGTCTCGGGCGAGCGCGCATGCTGCTCGATCCAGCCGTCGGTCTCCTCGTAGTCCATAAACCTTCCCGCTTCACACCACGCCCGAAGCGCGCCCGGTGACAAGTCGAGATCGTCCGGCCAGAGCGGGGCGCCGTGCGCGACACTCACTTGCTTGAAAATGGTCTCGTCGCGGAGCTGCTCGAAAATTGGTCCGCACTCCAGGAGCGGAGTGAGATCAACCTCGCCCACGAATCCATCCTTGAACGTAACGAGTACTCGATGCCCGCCAGTTGCCTCGATGGCTGTGATTTTTTCGGTGAAATATCGATTCATGGCATTAGCGGAGGGGTTCGATTTGCTTGGGTTTGCGACCGGCTTTCAGGTCATCCCAGGCAGCCTGAAGCTCCGGGCGGTGTTGAAACGCCCACTCGATCACCAGCGCTAACGCACGCCGATTCATCTGGCCGGCGAGCACCTCCAGTGTGCTGATTCCGATGGAAACCTCTTCATCCCCGTAAATGGCATGGAAATGCGGGAGCCAGTGACAGGTTTCGCGAGGGCGAAGGATGATTTCAATTCCGAAGAATTGGCTGAGTCTTGGCATTGAGTGATAAACAGGTTCATTTTATACCCCGCACGATTGCAAATTCAGCTTACTCCGGCTGGCTATTGCTTTCAACGAAGTTCGAGGCATCGTCGCCCCCGGCCTCTTTTCAGTGCAACCCGGCTGGCTGGCTTCCAGCAAATGCCCTTCCTATTTAATCAGTGGTTCCCTAACATCCCACACATGGCCAAGTACGCCCTCGGATGCCTCGGCATCATTGTCATTGGATTCATCATTCTCCTCATCGGCGGCTGCAGCAGCTACAACGGCCTCGTCGGTCTCTCCCAGGATGTCGATAGCAAGTGGGCCGACGTGCAGACCCAGTACCAGCGCCGCGCCGACCTGATCCCGAACCTCGTCAATACCGTCTCCGGCGCCGCGAATTTCGAAAAAAGCACCCTGGTGGAGATCACCCAGGCCCGCGCCTCCGTCGGCCAGGTCAAGCTCGACCCGAGCAAAGCCCCCACCGATCCCCAGCAGCTCCAGCAATTCGAGGCTGCGCAGAATCAGCTCGGCGGCGCGCTCTCCCGCTTGCTGGTCGTCTCCGAGCGCTACCCGGACCTCCAGGCCAATACCAATTTCCGCGATCTCCAGGCCGAGCTGGAGGGAACCGAGAACCGCATCGCCGTCGCGCGCAGGAATTTCAATGAATCGACGCAGGCTTACGACACCGCCATCCGGCGCATCCCGGCCGTATTCTACGCTGCCGCGATGGGTTTCCAGGCAAAGCCGTACTTCGCTGCCGCGCCGGGCGATGACAAGGCGCCGGCGGTCAATTTTAACTTCGGTGCCACGCCTGCCCCTGCGCAGTAAACTCAATGCTGCCCACCTCGTTCCACCGCGCCTGCGCACTCCTGGCGCTGGCGGCCGGCCTGTTGCTCCCCTCCGCCGCGCGGGCCAATGACATCCCACCCAAGCCGGACCTCTATTTCAACGACTACGCGAACGTCGTCGACGCCGGGACCGCGGATGAACTCAACCGCAAGCTGGAGGATTTCGAACGCCAGACCTCCAACCAGATCGTCGTCGCCGTTTACCCCAGCCTGAAGACCGACGATGCGATGGACGATTTCTGCTACCGCACCGCGCAAGCCTGGGGCGTCGGCCAGAAGGGGAAGAACAACGGCGCCGTCCTCTTCGTCTTCGTGAACGATCACAAGATGAACATCCAGACCGGCTACGGCCTGGAGGGCGCGCTGCCCGACGTAACCTGCGTGCGCATCGAGGACGACACGATGGCCCCCTACTTCAAACAGGGCGATTACGCCGGCGGCCTGCGGGCCGGCATCAATGCCATGATCGCCGCCACCAGGGGCGAGTACAAAGGCAACGGCCAGACCGTCGCCGGCGGCCACACCGAGGAGGAAAACGACACCTTCGGCAAGATATTCGCCTTCTGCTTCGCGATCCTCTGGATTTTCCTGCTGATCCGCAGGACGAGCGGCATCCTTTACGGCTCTGGCGGCAGGGGATTTTACGGCGGAATGCTCATGGGCAGCATGCTGGGAGGCGGTGGGGGCGGCTGGAGCGGCGGCGGCGGCGGAGGCGGAGGCGGAGGCGGATTTTCGGGAGGAGGCGGCTTCTCCGGCGGCGGTGGATCCTTCGGCGGAGGAGGCGCGAGCGGGAGCTGGTAATCATGGACCCTGACCATTTCCACAAGCAGCTCGATCAGCACCGGCTCACCGAGGCCCTGCGCGATGCGGAGCAGGCGACCGCCGGCAAGATTTTCGTGTACGTCTCCCACCGCCACGTCGAGGACCCAATGCCCGCCGCCCAGGAGCGCTTTGCCCGGCTCGGTCTCCACATGCATGAGCACCGCGCCTCCGTCCTGATCTACATCGTCCCAAAGACCCACAAATTCACCATCCTGGGCGACAAGGCGATCCACGAAAAGTGCGGCGAAGATTACTGGAAGCGCCTGGCAGACCAGCTCTCAACCGACCTGAAAAAAGGCGACCTGACCGCCGCCCTCCTAAACGCCATCACCTCGCTAAAAGCGACCATGGCCGAGCACTTCCCCCACAGCTAAGTAGACTGGCGTGTGGGCGATGCAATGTCACCCCTTGCGCAATTTCTGTTATTCGCTATAATGCGAAAAACGCCCTTATCATGAATGTTTCTCTTGGCGCCAAATGGGACGAATTCGTCGAAAGCAAAGTGCAAAGCGGCGACTTTCAGACCGCGAGCGAAGTCATTCGCGAAGGATTGCGCCTGCTGGAAAAGGAGGAGTTGCTAAGGAAGATTTCAGTTTCCTCCTTCGCCGAACTCGAAGTGAGACTGTTGGAATCAGCAAAATCGCTCGATGCAGGAAAAGGCGAGGATGGTGCGGAGGTTCTGGCCAGATTGTGCGAACGGAGCAAGACGCGCCGCCGGAATGGGTAGATTCATTTTTTCGGAATTCGTCGAGGGCGAGCTGGCGGCAATATGGGATTACATTGCGCTCGATAATCTGGATGCGGCCGACCGCTTTCTCGCCGCTGCCGCCCACACCTTTCAAGAGCTGGCGCGTAATCCGGAGATCGGCATACAGAGGCGATTTCCCGGCTCCCAGCTCCATAGTTTGCGGTCATTCCGGATTAAGGGCTTTGAGAACTACCTGATTTTCTACCGACCCATTCCCGAAGGCATCGAAATCCTGAACATTTTGCACGGAGCCAGGGACTTGGATAAGTTTTGGAAGGACGAATAATTCATCAAAACCGGGACAGATTGGAGCGTCTTTAAACGGGGAATGTAGGGTCCCGATTCTTTCCGAGCGTCTCAATCAGAAAAAATCATTAGGTGAAGCAAGGTCTCTTCTGCAACGCTGGTACTTATGACGCACATGGCGCCCGAATCGTTGCTCCAATCCGCCTTCCGCAACGCACACCGGTTTCGTCAAGCCCAGCATGCCCGGCAAAGCCTCTTGGCGAATCCGTGTCGAAGGGAATTAGGGTAAATTAAGGTAAATTAAGGTGAAAATCTTTTCCCGGTTTGGAGTGTCGTTTTTTGCGACACATGACCGCAAGGCCACAACGGTAAATCCCCAATATCTTTGATCCGGGCAGAGCCCTTTTTGCTATGCTTTGCCCCCGGTCGATTTACACTCCCTCCCCCGCCGCTTCCGTATGACCTCCGCCCAAATCCGCCAGTCGTTCCTCGATTTCTTCCGCGAGAAGGAGCACACCATCGTGCCCTCCTCCAGCCTGCTCCCGGATTCCCCCAATCTCCTCTTCACCAACGCCGGGATGAACCAGTTCGTCCCGATCTTCCTGGGCCAGAAACTCCCCGATGTCAGCAAGTGGGCCGGTGCCATCCCAGCGCGCGACACCCGGGCCGCCGATACCCAAAAATGCATCCGCGCCGGCGGCAAGCACAACGACCTGGAGGATGTGGGCCTGGATACCTATCACCACACCTTTTTCGAGATGCTCGGCAACTGGTCCTTCGGCGATTATTTCAAGAAGGAGGCCATCCAGTGGGCATGGGAACTCGTCATCGAGCGCTGGAAATTCCCCGCCGCCCGCCTTTACGCCACGGTCTACAAGCCGGGCCCGGGCGACCCCAGCGAGTTCGACCAGGAGGCGTGGGACCATTGGGCCGCCCTCTTCCGTGCGGCTGGCCTGGATCCCGCGGTGCATATCGTCAATGGCAACAAGAAGGATAACTTCTGGATGATGGGCGATACCGGCCCATGCGGCCCCTGTTCGGAGCTGCATGTCGATCTCACCCCCGCCGGCGATACCGGCGGCGCCCTGGTCAATCAGGGGACCCCCTCCTGCATCGAGATATGGAATCTCGTTTTCATCCAGTTCAACGCCAACCCGGATGGCACCTTTTCCACGCTCCCCGCGCGCCATGTCGATACCGGCATGGGTTTCGAGCGCGTGACCTCCATCCTGCAATGCACGAAGGCGTTCTCGGATTTCACCGGCATCATTTCGAATTACGAAACCGATATTTTCCGCCCCATCTTTGACGAGATCGAGCGGCTGAGCGGGAAGAAATACACCTCCACGCTGCCCGCTCCCGGCTCCGCGGGCGTGACCGGGCAGGAGAAAATCGACATCGCCTTCCGCGTCATCGCCGATCACATCCGCACCCTGAGCTTTGCCATCGCGGATGGCATCCAGCCCGGCAATAACGACCGCCAATACGTCCTGCGCCGCATCCTGCGCCGGGCCGTGCGATACGGCCGGACGCTGGATCTAACGGAACCGTTTTTCCACAAGCTGGTGGCCGTGCTGGCGCGCACAATGGGCGATGTCTTCCCGGAGGTCCGGACGAAACAGGCACTCGTCGAGGAGGTGCTCCGGCGTGAGGAGGAGGCGTTTAACAAGACGTTGGACAAGGGCATCGCGCTATTCGAGGCCGAGGCTGGGACCGCCGTTGGCAACGGCATTTCCGGGCAATTCGCGTTCCGGCTTTATGATGAGCAGGGCTTCCCGCTCGATCTCACGGAATTGATGGCCCGTGAGCGCGGCCTGACGGTCGACGTGGCGGAATTCGAGCGCCTGATGAACGAGCAGCGCGACCGCGCGCGCAGGGCACAGAAGAAGGAGATCATCACAATCTCCGAGGAGACCCTTGAACTGGAGGCAACGGAATTTCTCGGCTACGATTATCTGGAGACCGAGGCGGCGGTGCGCCTGGTCTCGCCGGGCAAAAATCCCGATGAACTCAACGTGATCCTGGATCGCACAGTGCTCTACGGCGAGATGGGCGGCCAGGTCGGCGATTCCGGCGTGCTTCATGTGCCCGGCCATAACCACGAGGAAGCTGGCCGTCTGGAGATTCTCGATACGCAGAAAAAAGGCGGCCTCTTCATTCATCGCACTCGTGTCGCGCAAGGCCGCGCGCCCGAGCCCGGCGAGGGTGTGCGCGTTTCCGTACAGGCGGGTCGTCGCAACGCGATCCAGCGGCATCACACCGTCACCCATTTGCTTCATTGGGCGCTGCACGAGGTCACCAGCCCGGATGCGACGCAGAAGGGCTCCTTCGTCGGCCCGGAAAAATTAACGTTCGATTTCAACAGCCCCGCCCTCACGCATCAGCAGGTGCGCGACATCGAGCGCCTGGTGAATGAGAAGATCGTCGAGAACGCAAGTGTCGCGTGGAAGGAAGTGCCTTACACGGAGGTCAAGGGCCGCCCGGATATCATGCAATTTTTCGGCGACAAATACGGCGATATCGTGCGCGTAGTCCAGATCGGCGGAATCCCCGGCGGATTGAATGGCTACTCGATGGAACTTTGTGCCGGAACCCACACGCGCGGGACCGGAGAAATCGGCCTGTTCCGCATCGTCTCCGAGGGCGCTGTCGCCGCGGGCGTGCGGCGCATCGAAGCCGTGGCCGGCCTGGCAGCCTATGATGCGGCCGCAGCGGACGCGGAGCGGCTCAAAACCATCGCCGGACAATTGAACGCGCCCCTGGCCGAGATCGAGAAAAAGCTCGAAGCCCTCCTCGCCCAACAGAAGCAGATGGAGAAGCAACTCAAGGCCGCTCAACAATCCCAGGCCGCCGCTCTCGGCAAGGAATTACTGGCAAAGGCGCGAACGATCAATGGCACCCCCGCCATCATCGAGAATCTCGGCGCCCTGACCGGCGATCAACTCCAGGCCATCACCGACGCCCTCAAGGGCCAATTCGCCGGCGTGCTGGTGCTGGCCGGCGTAGCCGACGGCCAGGTGGCCCTTGCAGCCGCCGTCTCCGCCGATCTGACCGGAAAATTCCAGGCCGGAAAAATCATCCAGCAAATCGCCCCCATCGTTGGCGGCAAAGGCGGTGGCCGCCCCGACAACGCCCGCGGCGCCGGCAAAGACGCAGCCCAGGTGAGCGAAGCATTGCTGGCCGCCGAGAAGATTCTCGCAAGCTGAAAAGCGCGCAACGTCCCAATTTTTAGCCCCAGATTAACGCAGATTATCGCAGATGATTGGGAGGCAATACCGTGTCGGATTGTTCAAGGAGCCCGTACGCCGCAAGAGCCTGTCGCGTAGATAGTTCCAATGCGTTGGAGTCCTGGCCACCCTTCTGAATAATCTGTGTTAATCAGCGTTAATCTGTGGCTAAAAACAAACCCACCCAGCTACCCCAACAGCACCGCAGTCAGTGTAGCCCCCACAAAGACTACCCCCACAAACGCATTGCTATAAAAGAACGCCCGGTTAATCGCCCCAAGGTCCTGCTTCCGCGCCGTATGATGTTCGTACGCCAGCGCCGGCACGATCAGCCCAAGCCCAAGAAAATAGGCATGCCCAAGGTGCGCCACCAGCCCGAAGCCCACGAGCAATCCCAGCATCGCCACATGCAGCCATTGCGCGACGGCGAGCGTTCGCGGCGTCCCCAGCGTTACCACCAGCGAGCGCAACCCCGCCTTCCGGTCGAACTCCTCATCCTGCGTCGCGTAGATCAGGTCAAACCCCGCCACCCAGAGCAGCACCGCCGCGCACAAAACAAACGGCGGCAACTCAAACCGCCCCCGCACCGCCAGCCACGCCCCGATGGGCGCGATGCCCAGCGCCAGTCCGAGAAAGAAGTGCGACAGCGACGTAAACCGTTTCGTAAGCGAGTAGAAGAACAGGATCACCAGCGCCACCGGCGAGAGCAGCAGGCAGATCCGGTTGATCAACGCCGCCACCGCGACAAATGCGCCCGCCGAGAACACCAGCAGCCCAACGGCCGTCCCATGCGACACCAGCTTGTGCCGGCCCGCAGTGCGCGGATTGCGCTTGTCGATCTCCCAATCCGCCAGCCGGTTGAAAGTCATCGCCGCCGTCCGCGCAAAGACCATTTCCACCACGATCAGCCCCAGCAACCTCCACGCCGGCCAGCCGCGCGCCGCCACGAACGTCGCCCCCAGCGCAAAGGGCAGCGCAAAAACCGTATGCGAAAACCGGATGAACGTCAGTACACGCGCAACCGGCCCCATGCGGGGCGGCGCGGCGGGTGCTGGATCGACGGCATCGGGCATCCGCACATGGTATGCATGCCGCCGCGGATGCACGCAAATTCCGCGCCGCTACTTCAGCATCATCGCCATCGAATTGATGTTGTACGCATCCAGCGACACCTTCGCCTGGTCTCCGCTCAGCCGGTAGGTGAAGGTCTCCGTAGCGTCGCCTCCGTCAAATTTCGTGTCGTACACAAGGACGATTTTGGTGACGAAATTCACGTCATTGATCGAGAAATTCGTCTCACTCGAGCTCTGCACTTTCCCCAGCTTTTTGTGGATCGCACCAAGGAGTGCCAGGAAATCCTTCTCCGTCGCCGCCGATTTCAAAGCGTCATCCGCGTTGGAGTAAAGCGGCTGAAAATTCCCGTCATTGAGCTTCTGATGAAAATCCGTCACCGCCTCCTCAGCAATGCTCTTGTCCTTGAGCATATCGCACCCGCTGAGCGCGACGGTAATGAGGGCGAGGGGAATCGCGAGAACGCGGATGGAATTCATGGGAGAATCCGCTTTTAGCCCCGAAAACATGAAAATGTCGAGCCACACCCCGCCAGTGCGCCGCATGCCGATCAAAAGCGGCATTTGCCGCCAGTCGCGCCTAGACGTTCGCGAGCCCATAAGCATATAAGTCCTTCCATGCCAAAGGCACACGTCATCTCATTCATCAACATGAAGGGCGGAGTCGGCAAGACCACCTGCGCGGTCAATATCGCCGCGTACCTCGCCCGCGAGCATCAGAAGCGGGTATTGCTGGTCGACCTCGACCCCCAGACCAACGCCTCCCTCAGCGTCATGACGGAAAAGCGCTGGACCAAATGGCAGGACGAACACGGCACCATGGCCGACATCCTGGAAGTGGAATCCAAACGCAAGGGCGCCGATGGATTCAAGCTGAAGGATTGCATCATCCACGATGTCCTGGAGGAAATCCCGGGCCTCGACCTCATCCCCAGCCACCTGAAATTGACCTTCCTCGATCTCGACCTCGCCGCGCGCCCCGGCCGCGAGCGCATTTTTACGCGGAAGCTGGAGAAGGTGAAGCTGGAGTACGACATCGTCATTTGCGATTGCGCCCCGAATCTGATGACCGGCACCCAAAACGCGCTCTACGCGAGCGATTCGTTCTTCATCCCGATGCAGCCGGATTTTCTATCGTCGATCGGCGTGGAGCTGTTGCTCGACCGGCTGGCATATTTGCGCAAGAGCCTGGAGTTCAAGATCAGTTGCCTCGGGGCCGCATTCACGCGAGTGCGGGCGCACCTGCATTATCACCAGGAAACAATGGAGCGTTTGCGCGAAGCGAAGGGCCTCAAGCGAGTGCATTTCTTCGAGACGATCATCCCGGAGAACATCAAGCTCGCCGAAGCCCCGATGGAATCCAAACCGATCGCGCTGCACGATGCCTCCGCCACCGGCGCTGAGGCCTACCGTAACCTGACCGCCGAGCTGTTGCAGCGCCTGGAGCGGTGAGAATAAAACAACCCAGTACATCTGCTTTACCGCCCGGCAAAAATATCGTGCCCCAGCTTCGCAATCAGCGCCATGACAATCAGCAGGAAGAAAATGCGAACGAACTTGCTCCCCTTCAGAATGGCGAGATGCGTGCCGGCCATCGCGCCGGCAATATTGCAGGCGGCCATCGGGAAACCCAGGTGATAAAGAATATGGCCGGTGGCCACGAAATAAATAACCGACGCCAGATTGGTCGCCCAGTTGATCACCTTCGCCGAGCCCGACGCGATCAGGAACTCAAACCCGAACAGGCTCGTGAAAATCAGGATCAGGAAACTCCCCGTCCCCGGCCCGAAGAACCCATCGTAAAACCCCAACGCCGCCCCCACCACCATCCCCAGCCATCGGCCTCGTGTGCGTGTCTGCGCCGGCCGATGCAGCAGCCCGATGTCCTTGACCACATATACATAGATTGCAGCGACGATCAGCAATCCAAACACTACCGGCCGCAGCACATTCGGATTCAACGCCGCCGCGCACCGCGAGCCAAACATCGAGAACCCGAACGCTACCGCCGCCGCCGGTCCCAGGATGTGCCAGTCCAGCTTCACGCTCCTTGCAAACCGCCCCACCGCTGCGCTCGTGCCAAAGAACGACCCCATCTTGTTCGTCCCGATAAGCGCGATCACCGGTGTCGCGGGGAACAGGATCAGGCACGCCGGCAATTGGATGAGCCCGCCGCCGCCCGCGATGGCATCGACAAACCCCGCCGCGAACGCCGCGCAGCAAAGCAGCACCAGCGGGCTGAGAAAATCGATTGGCGAATGCCCCATCACACTTCGCCCGGTTGCGGGCGGAGGATTTGCCATGCATGGTGATACTTCCGCAGCCGTTCCAGATCCTTCGCCTCAATACCGCTGAGCCGGCGGATATCGGAGTTATCCTCCAGGTCCGCGAGCTTGATCCGCCGCGCCATCGGGTGGCCCTTCAGCCGCTCCACATAATCCTCGTAGCCGATGCCCTCCTCGTGGGTCATCAACCGCACCGCCTCGATCACCGTTTCCGGGAAGCCCTCGCGCCGCAGATCCTCCAGCGTCAGTTCGGAGTCTTCCACCGCATCATGCAGCACCGCGGCCATACGCTCCTCGTCCGTCGCCATGCGGCTCATCACCCGCAGCGGATGCAGGATGTACGGGCTGCCATCCTTCCCCTTTTGCCCGGTATGGGCGCGCAGCGCGATCTCGATCGCTTTCTCAAGGAGGGTCCTGGGATTGGGGCTCATGTGCAAAGAGGCGGGAATAAGTGTATGCTTCCGCAACTCCAATTGTCAGTCCCTTATGAAAATAGTCCGTCCCTTTTCCTGTCTCGTCGCATTCCTCCTCCTCGCCCTCACCGCCTCTGCCTCGGACGCCCCATGGCTCACCGATTACAATCAGGCCGTCCAGACCGCGAAGACGGAGAAACGCCCGGTCCTTATGGATTTCACCGGCTCCGATTGGTGCCCGTACTGCATCCAGATGGACAAGGAGGTACTGTCGCAGCCGCAGTTCCTGGAATATGCGAGCAAGAATCTCGTGCTTCTGCTGGTCGATTTTCCGCAGACAAAGCAATTGCCGCAGAAGGTCCAGGACCAGAATAACATGCTCCAGCAGCGCTATGCCGTCGAGGGCATGCCCACCTTTCTCCTGATCGATCCGAGCGGAAAAGTGCTCCAGCAATATATCGGCTATCTGCCCGGTGGCCCCGCGGCATTCATCGCCATGTTGCACGGGAAGAAGAGCTAGGAATTTTCCCATTTGCCTGCGGCCCGCGATGGGTGGAGATTCTGCGGAACCGCCCGGCGTCATGGAATCGATCAAACGCTCCATCGAGGTGCATGCACCCGTGGAGGAGGTGTACGCACGGTGGACTCATGTGGAGGAATTTCCTCTCTTCATGCCCTCGCTGCGCGAGGTGCGCCGCGTCGATGAGCGCCGTTACCACTGGCGTGCGGTTCGCGATGGCGTGCCCTACGAGGCAATGGAGGAGATCAGTCTGATGATCCCGAATCACCGCATCGCGTGGCGCAATGTCTCTGGCGGCGAAAACTCCGGCGTCGTCTCCTTCGACTCCGTCGCGCCGGATGTCACGCGGGTGACGCTGGACCTCGCCTACGTCCCGGACAGCGGATGGCACGAGCCAACCGCGCTCGCCGCCCGCATCGAGCGAATCCTGGACGGTTTCCGCGAGCTGGCTGAGCCGAGCATCATGGAAGAGCTCGTCACGCACAACTGGCGCGGTTTCTAGCCGCGCTTGCGGCTGGATGAGCGGTAGCGCAGCAGAAGGATGCCACCCGGCAGCCCCCACACCGCTCGCATCGCGAATCCCAGCGACCCAATCGCCGCGCCCACGCCGGCCGCGACCCCGCACAGGTCGTTGAGCAATACCTGAAAGAGCGACTCGCGGATACCGATCCCGGCAAAGCTGATCGGCAGCGCCGTCAGCGTATTGACGATGGGCATAATGCAAAAGACATCCCAGAGTCCGCGCCACGGGCTCGCCCCCGCAGCGCCGAATGCCCCAAGCGCTCGCGCCGCGCAGTAAAATGTGAGGAAGTAAAACAAGTGGGCCACCACCGTGTTCAGGAGCGCCTGGATCATCCGCGGCCAGTGCCGCCGGTAGGCGCGAAAGGCCGCACCCGTCTCTCGCAATTTTTCGCCCAGTCCAGGATGCTGCTCCAGTATCGACAGCCACGGCAACCGGGCGGCGAGAGAGGAGAGCACCAGCGCGCCCACGCTGCCGGCCAGGATGAGCAGCGTCACATACTCCAGCCAGCTCGTCGCCGGGGTCTTCGCCAGCCATTGATAGCGGCATACCACAACCAGCGTCGCCAGCAGGATCAGCGAGATCAGCCCCATCAGCCGATCCATCGCCACCACCAGCACGGCGTCCGCCTTCCGCTCAGGATCCTCCTGGATCACGTAGAGCACCCGTGCCGCGTCCCCCCCGATGAGACCGGGCGTAAAAGTCATGAAAAACAACCCGATCAGGAAGATCGACGTTGCCCGCCGCCAAGAAAGCCGGAAGCCCTGTACCCGCAGCAGCAGATGCCAGCGCAGCACGCCCAGCAGTTCCACAACCCCGTAGCACAGCACGCCGGCCAGCATCCACCACGCGCTCGCGTGGATGACCGCCTCCTCCATCTCGTGCCGCCGCTCCCGGTCGTGGAAAATTAAAGCGAGCACCGCGACCGCGAGCACCCCCTGCAAGATCACGATCACCGCGGTCTTCCACTGCGGCGCCTTCCGCGCGGTCTGGTTCATAACGGGGGTTGCGACCTGGGCCACCGTTGATTCGTCGCAGGATGATGCTTTCCCGGCAAGCCTCGCATGGTACGGGTGATGCCTTGGAGCGGGATCAGACTTTCTCTGTTCCCGCGCCTTGCACAGTGCGCGCGGCTCGTTATGATCGACCCACTTTTATGCACCCAGCCCTCCGTTCCTCCCTCGCCATTCTCGCCATCGTGGCATGCCTCGGCTGCCAGACTCATGACCGGCGCATTTATTCCATTCGCCGGGATAAAAATCTCCACACCCCCGATCCTTTCGCCCCCAGCACCACGAAGGCTGCCGACGAGGCCACCCAATCCTTGAACAGCTCTCCGGACGTCGGAAGTCCCGGTGGGCCAGCGGCTCCCGGACCGGGGCAGTAGCTTTTTTCGAACGGTTGCGGAACCGAAATGATCCGCGCGGGGTTCCTCCGGCAAGGAACCTGCTGTTCAAGTTATTCACCTTTTTGAGAAATGAAAACTCGCGCTGCCATCACCCTCGTCGCTTCGCTGTCCTGCGGCCTCCTCCTGCCGGGCTGCGCATACATCACGCATGTGCCCCCGGGTCAATCGCTCTCCGTCGCCCTGGCGAAAAAGGCTGAACTCGTCGCCCTCCCGGCACCGACTCCGCAGGCCCAGCCGGTGACCGTTGCCGAGGCGGACCTACCCGCCGATACCCTCCAGGTTCCACCCACGGCAATGACGCCCGTCCCCGAGACCGAGGAGGTGGCCGACGCATATACTCTCGGCAATCTCTGCCTGCAACAGGGCCGGTATACAGACGCTATCGCCGCCTACGAAAAAGCCGTGCAGCGCGACCCTTCTTTCGCCGATGCCTGGAACAAGCTGGCCCTCGCCTACGAGGACGCCGGCCAGGACGACAAGGCGATGGAGGCGTTCAAGAAGTACAAGATGGTATCGGAGCACTAATCGGAACGTAGTCCTGCTTGGAATTCACGAAGAATCTGCGTGAATCTGCGATAATTTGCGGATAGCCTCTGCCTGTCTTCGGCCCGGCGATTTCCCATCCTGACGCCACTTCTGGCGAGACGGAAAAGCGCGCTTGGGCCATAGACGCCGATTACTCAGTGACTCCCATGGAAAACATCGCCGATACCAACACCCACAGCATCCAGGACAACTTCCAGCGCTGCTACGCAGACGGCGAAGAATACGTCCGCGAGAATCCCACCAAATCCGCGCTGGTCGCGGCTGGTGTGGGCTTTCTGCTGGCGCAGCTTCCGTTGCGCTGGATGTTCGTCGCGCTGCTCAAGCTCCTGTTCCTGGTCGTCAAGCCGGTGACGTTCATATACGCCATCTCTAAGCTGGTGGACGACGTGCGGGCAGCGCGGGCAACGGAGTAGCGTTGGGGGCCCTTGCCGGCCTCGCGCGACACTCCCCAATATTACGTCCGGCTCTTAGGTGTTAATTCATCGCGCGGACCCGGCTGGGATCGCGTATATTTGGCGATGGAACGAAAGGGATTCTCCTCTACCAAGGGGGCCAAGTAATGAAATTCCAGGATCGCCTCGACGCTGGGCGCAAGCTGGCCGCGGCGCTCAGTCGTCTCCGGGGGCGCAGGGACCTCCTGGTGCTCGCCCTGCCGCGTGGCGGCGTACCCGTGGCCGCGGAAGTGGCCCGGGTACTCGATGCACCGCTCGATCTCTGTTTCGCCCACAAGATCGGTGCGCCAAACAACCCGGAACTGGCCATCGGCGCCGTTGCGGAGACCGGGCCGCCGTATATTGAGGAGCAGACCGTCCACTCCCTGCGCGTGCCGTATTCCTACGTTCGCGAGGAGGCTGCCTACCAGCAGCAGGATCTCGCGCGGCGCGCCGCACATTACCGGGGCGGCCGGCCTGCGCCGGTGATCCAGGATAAATGGGTCATCCTCATCGATGACGGCGTCGCCACTGGCTCGACGGCGCATGCCGCCCTGCGGACCCTGCGCGCACAGCGACCGGCGCGGCTGATCTTTGCGACGCCGGTGGTCCCCGCCGATCACGTCCAGCGGCTGGCAGTGGCTGCGGATGAGCTGGCGATCCTTCACGCCCCGGCCATCTTTTTTGCCGTCGCGGATTTTTATGATCGCTTCCTGCAGGTCACCGATGACGAAGTGTTGAGCTTGCTCAATCACTCCGCACCGGCATGACTCTGCGCCTCCTCGCAGCAATTTTCCTCATCTCCCCGCTGCCCTGCATGGCCGGCGATCCGGGGAGCCGCGCCTCCGAGCCGTTGGTGGAAATCTCGAGCGTCGATCCGACGATCCTCATCAATCTCCGATACGCGGGTTCGCACAATCTCTTTGGCCACCCCATCTATCCGCCTGGCGCGCGGGCGGTGATCCGGGCATCGGTCGCGCAGCGGTTGAAGGTGGCGCAGGCCTATCTGCAGGAGCGCGGATACGGGCTTGAGATTTGGGACGCGTTCCGGCCTTTCAATGCGCAGGGGGCGCTCTGGGCGTTCGCGCAGAGCGCGAAATTTGTCGCCGATCCCGAGAACGGGCATGCGCTGCATACGTGGGGCGTGGCGGTCGATGCCACGCTGGTGGATGCGAAGGGGCACGAGGTGCCGATGCCGAGCGATTTTGATTCGTTCTCTCCCGCGGCGGCGCTGCATTACAAGGGGAACGACCCGACGGTGGCCGCGGACCTGAACATGCTCCTTCACGGGATGGGGGCGGCAGGATTCAAGGGGATGCACACGGAGTGGTGGCACTTCGTCGCGCCGGACTGGGTGGATTTTGCGAGAGTGACGCCAGAACAGGCACGCGTATTTAACCCTCCTCAGCCAGCACTGGCGCCAACGCCGGCGGCGCGAGCACCAACTCCCCGTCAGTAACCGCCCGGCGTTTCTTGAAAAGGTTCATCAGCGGCTTCTCGATAAAGCGATGCACGAGCACGGCCGCCGGGAAGCTGATGGCGAGACCGAGAACGATGGCCGCTGCGAGCGCGGGCTTGCCGGTGACGTGAGCCTTGTGCAAAACGTTGCCAAGATGAGGGAGGAGGAAATTGTGCGTCAGGTAGAGCGCGTAGGAGGCGTCGCCGGCTTCCAGCAGCCATTTCGGCAGACGATGGCCGATGGCATCTTCAAGGCCCACGGCGCCGGTAACGACGGCGGTGGCGGAGAGTCCCCACGCGAGATATCCCCACGGGGAGGGGACCTCCGGCATCAGCATCAGGGAGATGAAACCGCCCACCAGAAGCACCGCGGCCAGCGCCTTCCCGGGCAGTTTCCGCCGTAGCGCGAAGTGCGCGAGGATGACGCCAAAGAGGAACTCGATCACCACGGGCGAGAGCAACGACGTGCAATCCGGCCAGGCCTGGGTGCGCACCAGCCCCAGGAGCGCCACCGCCCCGAGCACCGGCGTGAGGAAGGCGAGCGGCGAAACATTGAGCATCAGCGCGCAGGCGAAGAGGAGGTAAAAGAAAACTTCGTAATTGAGCGTCCAGCCCACGGTGATGAGCGGGTACATATCACCTTTGCCGTTACGCGCGGGGATGAAGAGGTAGGAGGCCGCGACGCGCCATGGCGTAAGGATGTTTTGCGCGGCCATTGCGGGGTTGAGCTTGATCTGCGCGAGCTGAACAGTGAGCGCCGCCCAGTAGAGCGGCACGATGCGTGTGAAACGCCGCCAGAGGAAAACACCCGCCTTGTTCTCCTTGCCCGCAAGGCCCGGCAGGGAGATGGCCATCACGAATCCGCTGATGACGAAGAAAATGTCCACCCCGGATGCGCCATTGGTCCAATGCCGGGCATTGGGCGTGTGCATGATCCAGTCGAGCCAGAGGGAGATGGAGTGATGCACCACCACAAGCGCCGCCGCCACGGCCCGCAGCGCCTGGACGCAGAGGTAGTTTTTACGGGGTGCGGAGCTTTGTGCCATGGGTTGCGCGCTCAGGAATAGCCGGAATTATGCCCCGTGCCGATGGGGAAACTATGCACTCAACCCACCTTCGCCTCGATCCGCTGGGTCTCGGCCGGGGGCCGCTGGGCGGGCTGGGCGGCGCCCTTGTATTTCATGATTCCGCGGAAAATGCAGTACATGAAGACGCCGATGATCAGGCCGTTGATCTCCGAGAAGGACTTGGGATCGACGAAAATGGTGCTCTGGTCGCCGCCCACCAGCTCGAAGAACCAGTGGGCCGGCAGCAGAATGAAATTGCCCAGCGCGTCGCAGAACCGGGCTGCCGGCACGGTGTGAAACGTCCAGACGCCGAACCAGAAGGCGTAAATGGAAACCCAGCTCACGGCCATGCCCACCAGGATGCAAAGGGAAAGAGGGAGGACTCGGTTGAGAAGGGTTTTCACGGGATACGGCTTTGGGGGAGTAGCAAGTCTTCAGCCAAGCATAGTGGTTTGCCCGGGGATTGCCAGTGCATCCATTCATCTCTCAGGCACAGGGGCATGGCGCCACTCACCGGGGTTCATTCCATTGAGGTCCCAATCGCCGACACGCGTCCGGACGAGCCGGAGGGTGGGATGTCCCACGGCTGCCGTCATGCGGCGGACCTGGCGGTTGCGGCCCTCGCGGAGGGTGAGGGAAATCCAGGCCGTCGGGATGCTCTTGCGCTGGCGGATGGGCGGATGGCGCTCCCAGATCGCCGGTGGCGGCTCCAAGCGGGCGACCTCGGCCGGGAGAGTGAGGCCATCGTTCAGCTTCACGCCGGATGCGAGATTTTCGAGGGCGCCGTCGCCCGGGATGCCCTCGACCTGCACCCAGTAGGTCTTCGGCGCCTTCCATTTGGGATCGGCGATCCGGGCCTGGAGCCAGCCGGCATTGGTCAACACCACGAGGCCCTCGCTGTCAAAGTCGAGCCGGCCGGCAGCATACACGCCGGGCACGTCGACAAAATCGGCCAGCGTCCGCTTCGTCCCCGTCTCGTCGGTGAACTGGCACAGAACGTTGAATGGTTTGTTCAACAGGATCAATCGCTCGCCTTTCGTGATGCCGCCCATTGTTCTACTCAGGATGGCGACCCTTGCGGCGGAGAAGGATTTGGATCTTCACCAGCGACTCGCGCACGGCGAGGTCGGCCGCCAGGCGTTCGTCGTCGCTCATGCCTGCCGCATCGGCCAGGGCCTTCTCGGCCCGGCTCTTTGCCTCCTCCTCGGCTTCGAGGGTCATCCCGTCCGCATCCGATGCCATGTCGCTGAAGATGGTGATGGAGGTCTGGTCGATGCGGGCAAATCCTTCGCCCGCGGCGAAGACGCGCTCCGAGTCGTCCTTTGCGAGGCGCACCCGCATTTCGCCGGGCTGCAGGAGCACGACGGTGGGCGCATGGCCTTGCAGGACCTCGATCTCCCCCAGTGACGTCCAGAGGGCGACCGAAGTGACCGGCTCCTCCATGATGGCGCCGTGGGGTGTCACGACGCGCAGGAGCATTGTGTGTTCAGGTTCCATGGTTGCAAGTGTGCCCGGCTTGGTAGCCGGTTATCGTGCTGGAAACGAGACTTTATGCGCGAAAGGGGTTTGACTCTGCGGCCCGGCGCGTTGAATTCAATCCCCTCCACCCGATGTCCGCGCCTGGAGTCTGTCGGAATATTGGAGTGTGTCGCGTTGCGTCGATTTTTGGGCTGTGCAAGGCGCGACGAGGGAGCATACCCTTCGTGGGTCTGTGACCGAGGAGCAACGCAGCACAGCCCAAAAAGCGGCGCAACCCTCCGGGCGATGCCATCTTGGGCCATCTGGCGGCGTTGCTCGCTCCTTACAGCCCCATGAAAGGGGATGCGCGTCGCTCGCGCCTTGCCATCTGGCCCAATATGACCTCGCGCGGCACACCCCAATATTCCGACAGACTCCAAGAACTGATTGACGCAAAAGGCCGGCTCATCTCGAAGCGGGATCTCTTTGTCGCGATGGGGGTCAATACGCTGGCGGCGTCGTTCGGCATGGTGTGGCTGGCGATGACGTACACGATGCCGCTGGTGATGTTCATGCAGGCGATTGGCGCGAGCGGGCTGATGATCGGGCTGGTCACCACGGTGAGGGCAATCGCGATCTCCGCGCAAATCCCGGCGGCGCTGGCCTCGGAGAATCTGCTGACGCGCAAGCCATTCTGGTCGCGGTTCGCGCTGGTGCACCGGCTGCTCTGGTTTGTGATCGCGGCGATGGCCTGCTGGTGCGCGCCGTCGAAGTGGTGGCTGCCAATGGCGATCATTGCGGTGGTGGGGTTGAGTGAGCTGCTGGGCAATGCCTCGTCCGCACCGTGGCTGAGCTGGATGGCGGATCTCATTCCGCTGCCGATTGCGGGGCGGTTCTGGGGATTGCGGCAAAGCATCTCGACGGCGACGTCGCTCGCCGGCCTGGTGCTGGCGGGCCAAATCCTGGATGCGACGCGCGACCCGGTCACGGGCCAGGCGCAGCCGCGCGGGTTCGCGATTGTGTTCGGGATCGCGGCCTGCCTCGGGGTGGCGGATATCGTCACGCATCTCTTTGTGCGCGAGCCGAAGCAGGTGCCGACGCCGAAGGCGGGGGCGCTGCACCGGCGGATTCTCGCGCCACTGGCGGATCGGGATTTCCGGCTGCTGACGCTCTGCCTCGGGGTATGGAATTTCGGGCTCTCAATGACGACGGCGTTTGCGCTGGTTTACCTCAAGCGGGATTTCGGCGTGACGTACTCGCAGCTTGCCGCGCTCAGCATCGCGGCGGCGCTGGGAGCGATTGTGTCGGGATATGGATTTGGGGATTTGATGGACCGCATCGGGGCGCGGACACTCGGGGTGATCCTGTTTATGGCCACACCGGCGTCGCTGGTGCTGTGGCTGTTCGTGAACCGGGGGGTGGTCCGGCTGGGGCCGTTCCTGTTTCCGCAATCCATCGCGCTGCTCTCCGTCGCGGGCATCATCAGCGGCGCGATTTCGTCGGCGGTATGCCTGGTCCAGTTCCGGCTCGCGGCGGAGCTGACCTCCCCACGCGGGCGGACAATGGCGATGGCGGTGCATTGGTCGTTTGTCGGGATGCTTTCGGCACTGGGGCCGACGGTGGGCGGGCTCATCATGGATCACTTTCCGTCGCCGGAGCGGTTGCAGTTGATCATCCCGTCGGGACTGCCGTTTTCGTTTTTCCATGTGCAGTTGTTGCTTTTCACGGCGCTGTCGTGGTGTGTGGCGCTGCCGCTGCTGATGGCGATTCGCAAGCCGGTGAACGGCGGGTGAGGGCCGGCTGGCGGGCGCGGGGGCGGTTCCAAAAAATTTTTCACCTTGTATTACCTTGTATTGGCTTAATTCCGGAGTGGATGGCTCACCTTCCGGGGGGTATTGAGGGTGTGATGGATGTTGCGCGGGAAGTGTGCATATTTACCGGTGCGCGTCATAGGTCGGTACAAGCCTTGCAGAAGAATACTTGCTTCTCCTAATGATTTTTTTTGGGAGGAGAAAATTGGCAGGTTGAAGGGAATCGGACTCATCGTGTCCAAACGGTGTACGACGGATGCTTTTTCGACGTTAAATCTGCCGTTCAGCACTGACTGCCCGCAGCCTTCGCGCCTTGCCCCGGCGGCCGCCTCGGTGGTCGAGGGGAACACCAGAGTCCGCGCTTCGCTTGGGATCGCGAATCCTCCTCACTTGCAAAGGGAACTCACAAAAACTAGAATGCCGTTCATGAGCACGGTTGCGGAGATCGAAGCAGCAATCACACAACTCCCGGTGAAAGACGCCGAGGAGTTGCGGGAATGGCTTGAGCAATGGCTCGAAGATCAGATGGAAATGACGCCGGAATTCGAGGCTTCCATAGAGCGCGGAAAAGCTGACCTCAGCGCCGGACGCTCGCGCACCGTGCGCCCGTAACCCAATGCCCGGCGCGGCGACGCAAATCTTTTCAGCGGAGTTCGACGCTGCCCTTGCCCGGCTTCCGAGGAATGTCGCCGCCCTAGTCATGGCAAAAATCGGTGACATGGGTCGCCGCCTTGATTCGTTTCCTCACTACCGCATGACCGGACGAAGCGAGTGCCGCCTCCGCGTCGGCGACTACCGGATCATTTACGATTTCGACGTGGCGAAAAACGAATTGTTCCTCATCACGCCTGGCAACCGGCGCGAAGTCTATCGGTAGAACGCGGCCCGTCATTGCCGCTCCTCCGGTCGCACAAAACGAACGATTGCCAGGATTGCGGCTCTCAGCGAGTCAGGGAGAACTTCCCAGGACTCAACGACCTCCCGCAACTCCGAATCCGAGGCTGCCCCGCCGCCGGGTGTGCGTACAGGTGTGCGGTGTTCCGCAAATGCCTGAGGTCCAGGAGGGGTTCCGCCTGACCCGAATGGCATTCACAGGCCCCAGGGCGCGTGTGTGATTCGGACCTGGCGAGGAGGAGTCAAGTGCGGGCAGGTTTTGAACCTGCAGGTTTTGAAGCTGTTGCCGGTGCATACTATTAGCCTTGCAGAAAAGACCTTGCTTCTCCTAATGATTTTTTAACTACCCTGCGAGAGCAGGTACTGCGCTGCTACCGTTTGTCAAGATTCAAGAGTTGACCCCATTCTCCAGCCTTGCTTCTCCTAATGATTTTTTAACTGCCCTGCGAGAGCAGGTACTGCGTTGCTACCGTTTGTCAAGATTCAAGAGTTGACCCCATTCTCCACCAATTTCCTCCCAAGACTCCACGACATCCCGCAACTCCGAATCCGAGGCTGCCCCGCCGCCGGGTGTGCGGTGTTCCGCAAATGCCTGAGGTCCAGGAGGGGTTCCGCCTGACCCGAATGGCATTCACAGGCCCCAAGGCGCGTGTGTGATTCGGACCTGGCGAGGAGGAGTCAAGTGCGGGCAGGTTTTGAAGCTGTTGCCGGTGCATACTGTTAGCCTTGCAGAAAAGACCTTGCTTCTCCTAATGATTTTTTTAACTGCCCTGCGAGAGCAGGTACTGCGCTGCTACCGTTTGTCAAGATTCAACGGGCTGTTGCCTGAAGGAGCCCATTTGAGGGCATCAAGTGGACTAACATGGGTAAGTGAGGATTTCATAGATCGAGCAGACCGGCGCTGTAATCGCATGGCGGAGTGCTGTACGGAGAGCATCAAGAGCGGCTTTTAGCATCCGTGAAGTTGAACCCGCTTTCCGGAGGAGGATTTTGAGGTTCTGGATTGCCGCAATCAGCTGATCCTGGATGGTTTGCTTTTCCAGACCGCGCCAACGGGCTCGTTTGAAGCCATGTTCCACCGCAGCCTCACCGAAGTTGCGCTCCTGGAACCATTGCCGCCGCTTGCGATCACGTACGGCGGTCGGCCCGGCGGATTGCTTGCGAGCTCGATCCAATAACTCCTGGTCGCGATAGCGGTTGACGGTCCTTCCGGCCTTGGCCCGCGTGCAAAGATGAGCCAGCCTGCACCGGCTGCATACTCCCTTTGCCGCGCGATACTCGTAGTAGCCGCGCTGATGATGATAGTGGTGGTTGTAAAGCTTGCGCCCCGCCGGACAGGTAAACGTGTCGCTGCTCGCGTCGTAGACAAAACGCTCCTGTCCGTAGATGCCTTGCAACCGGTGGTTGTTCTGCTTCTTGCGCAGATCAGCCATGTGAGTGCGGATGCCCAGGGTGGCGAGGGTGATGAAGTTGAAGGTGGTTCCATACTTGGAATCGCCCACGACCTTCTTGATCTTCACTCCGGTAACTTCTTCATGGGCCTCCAACACCGCTGGCAGTTCCTCTCCGTCATCGCGGATGCCCGTGGTGGTGACGCACGCGGTGATGACGCCCGCCTTGTCGTCGAGCGCGCGGTGGTTCTTGTAGCTGGGCAGACTCTTGCCGATCCTATGCCGCACTACTGTCGCCTCAGGATCGGTCTGCACCACATGGCGCTCGTTGACAGTGGACTTGCCCGGTCCAGAGCCCTTTTGGTCATCGTCTTCTGATCCTTCTTCCTGGCCGGACGCGTCGCCCTGCTGCTCCAGTTTTGCCACCGTCTTTTCCACGACGATCACGCAGTTGAGGGAGGCATCCGCTCGGATCAGGCTCGAATCGACGTGGACTTTGTCCCCGCCAATCAAGCCAGCCTTCCAGCATTGCTCGACGGTGCGGGTAAAAAGCCGCTCGAAAACCTCCTTGCCCCAGCGCTGCCGCGCCTTGGAGAGCACCGAGTGATTGGGAACCATGTCCTCCAGCCCATAACCCAGGAAGTAGAGGTAATCCAGACGCAGAGGAATGATGCGCATCAACTCCCGCTCGCTCTTTACATCGTCTAAAAAGAGCAGGAGCATCATCTTCATGAGCACCACCGGATCGACGGAAACCTGCCCGTTGCGCCCGTATTTAGAGGCGACTTCCTCGCGGACAAAGTCCAGGTCGAGAATCGCATTGAGACGCCGTAATATATGGTCTTCAGGAATCCGGGCGAAAACGTTGACCGGCTCGCTCCACCATTGGGTTTGCTTGGCTTGTTGGCCCATCATGATGGGCCAAAATCCTAACTAAATGACCCACCGAATTCCAGTTTTAACTAACTCCTGCGCGGGATTTGGGCAACAGCCCGT
>Ga0302319_10003409_pt1 | contig 33362 bp, 26 predicted proteins | sample Bog_T0_2_FD_203319 | JGI IMG/M metagenome (GOLD analysis project Ga0302319, IMG submission 203319) | Peat permafrost microbial communities from Stordalen Mire near Abisko, Sweden - Bog_T0_2 | ecosystem: Environmental > Terrestrial > Soil > Wetlands > Peat | place: Sweden: Abisko, Stordalen Mire... | reverse complement strand
TTGCCGATGCGCTCATGATTGGTTAAACTCCGACTCCCACTGCTTGAGGACCTCCATGATTTTGCCAATATCCGGAGGTTCTCCAAAGAACATTTGCTGCATCATTGCATAATCCTCACGCAACGCTTTGATGCGATGATCGGGTGGCGTAATGCGCAGCGTGCCCTTTGCCGATTCGCCATACTTTGCCCATGAAGACTTGAAGAATAGACTTTTGTGTTCAGCGACGCGGGCCAGCAGGTCCAGCTTTTTAGTCGCTGATTTTGAAACGCCTTTGTGAATCAACTCGTAGAAATCGGAGTAATGCCGTGAACAACGCTCCGGCATCGCCTTCTCCTCCGGGCGATGGAACTCGGCATGCAGGATGGTTGCCTTCTCCCAAAACGTCCGCTCCGCCGACAATACTTTCACTACGCAAACCGGATCGCGAAACCCCCTCGGGAACCGCTCCGCCACGTACGGCGTCACAGTTTTTGTCTCGCACGGCCAATGATCCGCTCGCGCACCCATTTCAATTTTCACCGCCCGCCGGATGTAGCCCATCGCGTCCGGCGGGAAACTCGTCGGATAATCAAACAACAAAGTTTGCTTGTCCGGATCATTCTCGTCGGAACGTAGCGCCCACTTCCCGTCATGAATTACCTTCGACTTGATTGCCGCTTCGAGGGCGGGCAACAGGTCTGCGGCAATCTTCTGCTGACACGCGACTCTGAGCGCCTCAATTCGCCGTTGCTTGTCCTTGTTGCTCGCGCCCGCCTCAGGTTCATTCGCACCGCCAAAGCCGAGAAAATCACGGTCAATCGAAACGTCAATGTCCTCGGAGAACCGCTCGATGATTTTAAACACCTTTGAAAGAGAGGTGCCGCCTTTGAAAATCAGATGCTCGCCAATCACGGGCAGTTGAAACAACTCCTTGAGCGTCCAACAAACCCAATAATCCTTTTCCAGAATCACGGCACCCATCCCGGTTTCCAACGCCGCGCTCTCGAAGAGTTCTGCGCGCTGTTTTGATGTGAGTTGGAGGACGGTATCCATGATCTATTCCAAGGCGATTTGCCGCACGAGCGGACGCATCCACGCTGTCAACTTTGGCGCAAGCGATTCCAAATCCCGTTTCGTGTCTGCGTCCAAGGTTGTTTTGAGCCGGGCGACGTGCTGCGACATTTCCGGGCTGGTGCGTAAATGGCGCAATGCTTGAATCACCAATCCGGCCCTTCGGCCTGCCCCCAACAGATTGCGCGGAGCAACCCGGCGAAAAACCAGCGCCAGCTTCCCCAGCGACACCCGGCGTGGAACGCCGTCCGTAAGAATGATGATTTTAGACGGGACTTGATCCGATAGCCCCAGTGCATTCGCGGCGTAAGCCCCAGTAAACTGCCACTGGGCGAGACTGCCTTCCATCAAGGCGCGCACCGTCCCCATGATGTTCGGAGCGGTCTGCCCGGTGATTGGATGCGAACGTGGCAAATCGTAAAGTCCGCGCCGAATCCGGCGAATCGTCCCCGCTTTGACCAGACGATGCAGCGCCACGCCTACTGCCGACCGACCGCCCAAATCCAAAAACTGGTTCGGCGAAAATACGCTCCCATCCCGGCTGCTGCTGATTCGATTTAGAATGGATTTGTCAATTGGTTGCATGGTATCACACCACAGTTGCACGTAACAAAAACTGGCTAGTTTTTGTTACAGGGAATCAGGCACTCTTGCAAGCTCATTCACGCTTGCCAGAATGGATTTCAGGATACCTCTCATTCGGAGCGCCACGGCAGTAATGCGTCTGATACAAACCGGGCCTCCACGCGCCGCACCAATCCTGCTCGAAGCCTGAAATTTTCTTTGGGCTTTTGGCAAAACACAGCCGCAAACGAATGCACGCACGCCGTTCACCACGAATCAGAAAAGTTTACTTTGAGGACACAGTTTACTGCACATTTACTGCATTCATGCGTAAGTGCCTCATGCTGAGGGGAGCGGGTAGAGGGAATCGAACCCTCGTGTGCAGCTTGGAAGGCTGCCGTTCTACCATTGAACTATACCCGCGTAAACGCCCGCCAATATTGATGGTGGCCGGACAGCTGGCAAGTTCTTTTTGGGCATCTTTTATTCGGTACCCTCAATCCCGAATTACAGTTTCAGCAATGGACGGATATCTTTTTCCAAGTCTTCTTTTTTCACATGTCCCTCATGCCTGCGAACAACGATCCCCTGCTGGTTGATCACGAAGGTCATCGGAACGGTGCTGCCCACACCGAAGTCGCTCATCATTCCCGGGTTGTACATGGCTACCGTGTAATTCATTTTAAATTTGTTCACAAATGCCTGCAGCATCGCCGGCGATTGTGCATCCACGGAAACCCCGACAACCGCGAGTCCATTTTTCTGGTATTTTTGCACGAGATCATGAAGGGTCGGGATTTCGACAATGCATGGGATGCACCATGTCGCCCAGAAGGTGATAATCGTGACTTTACCTATTAAAGCAGAGGAGTGAATTTCCTTCCCATTCTGGCTTGTGGCAGACCAGACCATCGGGGTACCGCCGCTTGAAGCGTGCAACTGAACGCCGTTGCCTGCCTGTGAAAAGAAAACTGTAAAGAAAACCAGCACAGCAACCCAACGAGGGTGGCACAAGAGAAAAAGCTGATTTTTTGTAATTTCCATACCCACTGTAAAAGCATAACGGATGCCCAAATTAGCTTTAATGGGGTATTTTGCTTAATATTTTTATGCGTTGTGATTTTCTGGGTTGCAGTCTCTGATGAGAATCCTATGCTGTGGGAACCATGCGTATTCTGGCCCGCTGCATATTCATTCTTGGGCTGCTATTGCTAGCAACGGTCCTCTACCGGGAAGCACAGGCGCTCCGGGGCGCTGAGTTTGTAGATGGAACCCGGGTCATGATCCTTTTCCTCGGCATTGTTTTCATCGCCATTATCATTGGGGCAACCGTCGCCGTAACCGTAGTCCCGGCAATCGGCGAATCAGTCGGCAGCTTCTTTTTCAGCCCAAACGAGAAGATCGAGAAGGATGCTCATGCCGATGCGATGGTAAAAATCGCCCAAGGCGACTACGAGGGAGCCATCGAAGAATACAAACTGGCACTGGAAAAAAATCCCGAAGACACGCACGCCATCAGCGAAATTGTTCATCTCTACTGTGATAAACTTGATGATCCCAATTCAGCTGAAGAAATCCTCACGGAAGCGCTGGAAGGGGAATGGCCTCCCGAGCAAAGCGCGTTGCTCTGCTCGCGCCTTGTTGATGTTTACTGGAACTACGAGGGCGACGCAGAGAGCGCCAGCCACATCCTGCGACAGATCACTGAGACAATGCCCGGCACAAAGTATGCGGCCAATGCGACTCACCGACTGCACGAAATCGAACGGTCTCTCGCCAGCGGAGTATCCGCCCCGCCTCTTTCCGCTGGAGAACCTGAATCCGAATCGTCCGCCACCGAGACAGAATAGCAGGAGCACTCCAAATTCATTTCAACTCAGGGATGACTATCGGACGCCAGGCTCGTTCCATTGGAGGCGATTACCTCCTTGTACCAACGGGCTGAATCTTTTGGCGTCCGTTTTTGCGTAGCGTAGTCCACATGCACGAGACCGAACCGTTCCTTGTAGCCCTCGGCCCATTCAAAGTTGTCCATGATCGACCATTGGAAATAACCTCGCGCATCGACGCCCTCGGCGAGCGCCCTCTCGTACTGGAGGAGATACCGCTGGAGGAAATCGATCCGCTGGGGATCGTGGCATTTGCCATCCAAGCTGATGACGTCGGCGCCCGACAATCCATTTTCAGTGACAATCAATGGAAGTTTGTAACGCTCGTAAAGGAAACGCAGCCCCCAATACATGCTAGTAGGTGTAACGTTCCATTTGAGTGCGGTAAGCGGGAATCCCGGAGGGTTCTGGATCATTTCAGGCTCCCCATCTTTTCCGGCCCGCACACGGATCCCGTGGTAAATGTTCACGCCGTAAAAATCCACGGGCTGGGAAATGATCTTCATGTCTTCCTCAGTATGCGCGGGAACTGCATTGCCATAGTTCTTCAAGCCTTCCTCCGGGTATTTTCCGAAAACAACAGGGTCGCCCCACCAGCTGTTATTCCATACAAACACTCCCTCGTTTTTCACGGCGAAGGTGGCTTTGCGGGCGGCGCCGATATCCGCCGCGCTTTCGGTATCCGGTATGTAGATGCAGCCGACGGGAGCCCAGCCGATCACGGGATTCTTTTTTCCGTAAGCCCGAAGTGTCTGCACGGCACGACCATGCGCGAGAAGGGCGTTGTGCGAGGAGCGCAGGATATCGTGAATGCCCAGTTTCAGGCCCGGAGCCTGGATGCCGGCGACCATCGCGAGACCGACGAAACATTGGGGTTCGTTCAGCGTCATCCAGTTGCTGACGCGGTCGGAGAGCCGCTCGGCGATGACGCGGGTGTAGTCGGCAAACCAATGTGAAATATCGGGGTTCAGCCAGTGGCCGCGGCAGTAGAGCTCGTAGGGCAAATCCCAGTGGAAAAGCGTGACCCACGGCTCGATGCCGGCGCCGAGCAATTCGTCCACGAGCCTGTCGTAAAACTCCAGGCCCTTTTCGTTGACGGCGCCGGTTCCATTCGGGATGACGCGGGGCCATGAGATGGAGAGGCGGTAGGCGTGAAGGCCGATCTCTTTCATGATGGCGACGTCCTCCTTGTAACGATGGTAGTGGTCGCAGGCGACGTCGCCGGTATGGCCCTGGAAAATGCGGCCGGGCTGGCGACACATCATGTCCCAAACACTGAGGCCTTTGCCGTCTTCGTAGGCGGCTCCCTCGACCTGATAGGAGGCGGCTGCGGCGCCCCAGACGAAGTTTTTGGGGAATGAGGATGTGGCGGGAGTTTTGGACATAAGCGGTGTGGATTCGGGACGACGAATTGAAACGCAAGGGGGCATGGGCTGGCAAGCGAACAATGGATCGCTTTGGCAGGGATGCAGGATAGCTGACGGTTGGCAAGGGTTGGCAAAGGTTGATTAGCCCTGGCAAAAAGGACTTCATCAAGACGTGTGAAATAGCGGGATTTTTGGTTGATGAAGCGTAAAATTTGGAGACTCTGGGGCAAATGCGTACACCTGCCGAACCTACTTGCAGCCATGATCTGGAGCGGCTGCTCACGGTGCCGGCGCCGGAGGGGCCGGCGGATTTTGGGGATTTCTGGAGGCGCACTTTTGATGAGGCGAGGCAGGTGCCGCTGCGTGTTGAGCGGCGGGAAATTGCATCGCCGCATGCCGAGATGAAGGTGTGGGAAGTGGAATTTGATTCGCTCGACGGAGTGCGGATCGGGGGGTGGATCACGATGCCTGCGGATGGGAAATTGGTGCGCGGGGTGGTCGCGGGGCATGGCTATGGAGGACGTCCGGCGCCGGATCCCAGCGAGCCGGGGCCGCCTGCTGTTTCGATTTACCCGTGTGCGCGGGGATTTGACCGCTCGGCGCGGGCCGATATTCCAAACCACGCAGCAGCCCATGTGCGGCATGGCATCGGGAACCGGGGGACTTATGTGCATCGCGGGTGCGCGGCGGACCTTTGGTGCGCGGCTTCGGCGTTGATCGAGCTTTACCCGGAAATCGAGGGGGCGCTGCATTACACGGGCTTCAGTTTTGGCGGCGGGATCGGCGCACTTGCGCTGCCGTGGGACAAACGCTTCCGCACGGCGTACCTGGATGTGCCGAGCTTCGGGAACCATCCGCTGCGGGTGCAACTGCCCTCCACGGGCAGCGGCGAATCGGTGCGGCTGTATTACAAGCGGCATCCCGAGGTGCTTGAGGTGCTGGCGTATTTCGATGCGGCGACGGCGGCGCGGCATATTCACATTCCTGTGTTTGTATCGGCGGCGCTGTCGGACCCCGCAGTGCCACCGCCGGGGCAGTTTGCGGTGTATAACGGGCTTGCGGGACGCAAGGAATTGTATGTGAGGAAGGCTTCGCACTGCGAGTATCCCGAGGCGGAGCGGGAGTGGCGGGAGCTTTGGTCGCTGGTGCCGGAATGGTTTGCGTCGGCTTTAGAAGATTGAACTTCCAACGTTCAACTTCCAAGGTCCAACATCAAATGGGAAGGAGCAGAGCGGGTGACGTACTAAACTTTGTCCAACTTCGAGAAAACCGGATTTCCGGCGTGAAGGACTTCATCCAAAATATCGAGCAGCGTCCTTACACCGTAAGGCTTTGACAGGAAGTGTTTCGCGCCAGCTTCCAAGACTTTTTCCATCTGTGTTTCCGCTTTTATACCGCTTGCGGCAACGACTATCACATCCGGTTTGATTGCGGTGAGCGATTGAATAAGCACGAGTCCATCCATGAGCGGCATCATCATATCTGTCAGCACCGCAGCGATTTTATCCCAGTTTTCCTTGAAAATGACGATTGCTTCAAAACCATCCTTTGCGGCGAGGACACGGTAACCGAACGCTTCGAGTGTCCGCTGGGTAATTTTCAGGAGGGCGATTTCATCATCAACCACCAGGATCAACTCCCCCCGCCCGCGCGGTAGTGGACCCTCCTTCGTTTCGGCAACGACCGGAGCGACACCCATTTTTGCGGGTATGTAAACCCGGAAAGCCGTTCCCCTGGTCGGCTCGCTGTCAAAATTGATAAAGCCACCATGGCTTTTTACAATGCCGAAGGTTGTGGAAAGCCCCAGCCCCGTTCCTTTTCCAATTTCCTTGGTCGTGAAAAATGGATCAAATATCTTTTCCTTGATCTCCGCAGGTATGCCCGTCCCGGTGTCTGTGAGGGTAATCATGATGTAATGTCCGGGCTTGATCCCGGGATGGGCCGAGGCACATTGATCATCGATCTGCAAATTGCCCGCTTCAAGCGTCAGAGTGCCCCCACCGGGCATTGCATCGCGCGCGTTGACGCACAAATTCATCAAGACCTGGTGAATCTGCGTCGGGTCGGCGCATATGGTCCAGAGTTTCAGAATCGGATTTACCTCGATGCAAATGTCTTTTGGAAATGTTTCCCGAATGATGATCCCTACTTCCTTCACAAGATGTTTAACATCCAACTCAATGCGTTGCCCTTCCCTTCCCCGCGCAAAGGAGAGCACCTGGCTGACGAGGTCAGCGCCGCGTTGAGTGTTCTGGCGCAAGGTTTTTACTATCTCGCGGTCTTTTACCGGATTCCGGCCGAGCAGATCGCACCCCATGAGAATGGGGGCGAGAATATTGTTCAGGTCGTGCGCGATTCCGCTGGCGAGCGTGCCGATGCTGTCCAGGCGCTGGACGCGCAGCAACTGCTCTTCAATCCGCTTCTTTTCAGTAATGTCGGTATTGATTCCGAGCACGGATTTCGGTTTTCCCTGGCTGTCGAACAACAATGTCCAATGGCATTCGACGCTGACAGTCCGCCCGTCCCTGGTTTTCTGCAACATCTCACCATTCCAGCCCCCCTCTTCAAGGACCGCCTTTCGCGCCTCGCGAACATTGTGTCCAGGTTTTCCCTGAAAAAATAAATCGAGAACATCCCGACCAACCGCCTCCGCAGCAGTCCAGCCGTAAATACGCTCGGCACCATGGTTCCAAAACAGAATGATGTCATCCATGTCGCGGACGATGATGGCATCGCGGGCCTGCTCGATGAGCATCGCCTGTTCGCGGATGTGGGCTGCGGCAGCCTTCTGCTTGATGATCTCCGCCTCCAAATGAACATTGGCGGTGTCCAGTTCAAGAGTGCGCATCTTCACTGTAAGCTCCAGCGTCTCCGCATTCTGGCGGGCAACCTGTAAAAGCGACCACTTCTCTGTCAGCGCGTGGGCAAATTGCAGAACTTCGATGGAGTCGAAGGGCTTTTTCAGGATGAGCACCCGTTCGGGTGTGACGATCATTTTCATCATCTCATCCCATGAGTAATCGGAATAAGCCGTGCAAATGACGATCTGAAGATCGGGATCGACTTTCCACAGTTCCAATGTGGTTTCCAGTCCATCCCAGCCGGGCGGCATGCGGACATCCATAAAAACCATGGCGTAGCGACGACCGGCCGCGACGGCGGAGCGCACCAGCTCAAGAGCCTCCTGGCCCTGGTATGCAAAATCCATTTCGAACTCCACACGTTGCACCGTGTCCGCCGAACCACGGAAGAGTTTCGCCTCCTCGGCATCAAACTCTGTTTCCGCCGCATCAGCGCCGAGGATTTTCCGGAAATCGTCATGGATGGCCTGGTTGTCGTCCACGACAAGAATGCGGTGGTTTGTTTCGCAACCGTGTTTTGGGAAAACTTGCCGAGGACGGTTCATTGCAGGTTTCATAATTTTGATGGCGGGTTGCTGCGTTGGTCCCGGTCGATGGGGATTTCGAGCGTGAAGGTTGCGCCGGTTCCGGGGCCCCCGCTGTGGACGGTGAGCGTGCCTCCCATCTCCTGGGCGGCCAGGACGCCGCTGTGAAGACCAAAGCCATGACCATCCTTCCTTGTGGTAAAGCCGTGCGCAAAGATACGGACCAGATTTTCCGGAGCGATGCCGATGCCGTTGTCACTCACGCCCACGATGATGTGATCATCCTTGTGCGCGATGCGCACCAGGAGCCGCTTATCGGCCCGGCCTCCGTCGGTGAGGGCGTGTTTGGCGTTGCGCACGAGGTTTACGAGAATCTGGAGCACCTTGTGCTTTTCCATGGAAACAGGCGGCACGTCTCCATACTCGCGTACAACCTCGATCCGGTGCCTGTGCAGCGCGCCCTCATTCATGCGCAAGGCATCCTCCACGAGAGCCTCGACCGGAAGCGTTTCACGGACGCCGCCGATGTTCTTCGCGTAATTTTGCTGCATGGCGATGATGTCCTTGATGTGCTCGATGTTCTGGCCAAGCAACTGGAGTTCCTTGAGCACCTCCGCCTGTTCCCCCGCAAGCCGCGTCGCGAGCTTGCCAAGGAAATCAGGCAACATCCGTCCGTCCGGGTCATTTGTAAAAAAGCCTGCCAGGTCATCCGCATGGACACGCAGCAGATCCGCCGTCTTCGCAACGCTGGCAATGCGCGATTTGCGAACCTTATCGGAGACCACGGAGCAGGAGACGTTCACGCTGTTAAGCACGTTGCCCACGTTGTGCAGCACGCTGGTCGCCACCTCGGCCATGCCCGCCGTCCGGGATGTTTCAAGCAATTGCCTGTTAATGTTCTCCAGCTCTGCTTCTGCGCGTTTGCGCCCGGAGACGTCGCGGTATGTGATCACGATCCCCGTGTTATCGCCCTCGATCCGATGGGGGCTGACGTAACGCTCAAAAGTTCTCCCGTCCCGCAACTCGATCACATCGAACACATCGACTTCACGCTGCGCAATGATCTCCCTGCTTCGTTGCATATACTGTTCCGGGGCTTTCGCCTTTGTGGAGATAAAGTTTCTGAATTTCCCGACGTCCCGTGTGTTCAATACTTCGAGGGGGATTCCCCACATGGCCACAAACCTGGCATTATGGCAGACCACTTCGCCCGAGAATTGCACGGCCAGGATGCCGTCGGTGGTCGAATCAAGCGTGGCATTGAGCAGAGAGAGTGATCTGGCCAGTTCCCCGGTGCGTTCCTCCACCCGTTTTTCCAGGTCGTCCCGGGCGGATTGCAGGGCGGAGTCGCGGTGCTGGATCTGGTCGAGCATCGCGTTGAACCCGTCGATCAGCCGGCCGAGTTCGTCGTCACATTCCTTACTTGCGCGGACGGAATAATCCCTGCCAGCCGCCACTGCGCCTGCAACCTGGGACAGGTGCGAGATTGGCCGCGTGATAACTTCCCGCAACCTTCTCGAGAGAAGGTATGCCACCACCGAGGCTGCTGACATTACAATGATCCCGATGAAGCTGTACCTCCGCAAATCGCTCCAGAATTCCTCCATGTCATGCAGTATATAAAGACTGCCGATATTTTCGCCGCCCAGCTTGATGTCGCGGAACAACTCCAGGCGATTCCTGCCGAACCGGTGCGTGTCGTGTTCGACCGGGGGCGGAATGAATGCGCCATTCATGCGGGCGCCCCTATACGTGGCAAAGACTTTTCCACTCTTGTCGTAAAGGACGGCTTCGAGAATATGGGAATAGGTGGCGAGTGATTTCAAGGTCTCTGCGGCAGAATCGGGATCATTGAAGGAAAGCGCCGAGGAACTATTGTATCCGGTCATGTCAGCCGTGGTCAGAAGTTCCACTACAAGCGAGTTGCGGAAATCAATCGATTCGGAAGTAAAGTACCCGAGACAAGCGAGCAGCAGCGCAGCGCAGCTTGTCACCATGATGATGATCGTCAGCTTGCGCTTGATGGGAATGTCGTGAAGGATGCGCATGGTGTCATTCCCTCCGGATTTCGGTGGCCAGCTTTTGAAGCTGGGCGCTGATTTTGACGCCGGAATTTTCCGCCGGGGCAACATTGATCGCAAACCGCAGTTTATCGCCCTGAGGGATGAAGGTGATCATCCCCCCATGCCGCGCAAATGAATCGGACTCTCCCACCGTCACCACCGGCGCCCCCTTGAGCGCTCCCATGAATTCATCCAGGCTGTTTTCCTGGGTGGAATCGACAAAAAGAATCTGCGTCTGGCGGGCTGCGGCGACGGATTCAACCTGTCTCACAATAATCCCGCGGCCGTTGATCTTCCGACCCTGAACGGCTTTCTCAAGTTCGCCGCTGATAGGGTTTTGCCCGAGAACACCGATGACGATGGGGCTATCCGCACTCGCGAAGGTCTGCGCGGGCCATTGGATAAATTTCGCGAAATTGTAGAGGAAGGCCGCTTTGACCTGACATTCCCTGGACACGGGACCGGCGTTGCACGCAACACGGCCCACCATGATCAACAGTCCAATCAATGCCAAATGCAAAGCCCGCGCCACTCCCGGAAATAATCTGCAACGCGGGCTTTCCGAAGCGGTAACGGGGACTCGTACGATGCAAAAAAGTTTCATTGCCTGTCTCAAAAACTCCATGTCATCTTCAGGAGTACGCTACGTGGAATTTCGGTGGTGGAACCGGTGAGATTGCTGAATTCCTCATGGCGACTTTTCAGGAGGTTGTCGCCCCAGACACCCAGTTCCAGCGATTTCGATGCGTGCCAGACCAGGCCCAGGTCCAGCCTTACGTAAGCAGGAATATGCTGTGCGATTTCACTGGTCTCGAGAGAATCGACGTAAGAAATCGAGCTGTTGAACTCCGTATTGAACGGCAAATCGACATACGAACGCAAATGCGCCTGGTTTTTCGGGCTGTTTCCCGCCACGGAGGGATCGGGATGCAATCTCATTTGGAGCCAGCTATAATCAGCGCCCAGACGCCAATGAGTGGTGACCTTCCATTGCAAAGAGACCTCAGTGCCGTATCCGTCTCCGCTTTGGTTGTTGGCCGAGATTTGCGGGGATACGATGTGAGTGGCTTCAAGGTAAGGCTGACCCTGGATAGTGCCTTCGATCTGGTCATAAATGTTATAAAAAACCGTGGTGTCCACGGACAACTGCCTGGCCGGTTCGACGCGATAACCGAGTTCGTAGGTATAGACCTTTTCAGATAGCAAATCCGGATTGCCAAAGTTGACGACTTCCACCGGGGGCGACTGTGGGGAAGGTGGGATTACGGCGGCGTTGTAGCGCAGGTCCGTATCCAGGCGCGAGGGTGTCCGTACAGCGCGGGAAACACCCATCCAGACGGTTTGCGTCGCGCCTGGTGTCCAAAGCAGGCGTCCACTTGGTTCGAACTCAAATCCCGTAAAGTCGTTGTGCTCCAATTTTGAACCGAGAATCAGACTGAACCGGTCAGGAACCACTGCGATCTGGTCCTGTATAAACGCTGTGTAGAGATTGATGCCAAGACGTTCCGGTGTCGCGGTCAGTATGGGCGAGGGAGGAATATCGCTCACGGTGTGGCGATAGCCGAAGCCCCAGACAATGTCATTGCGCGTTCCCAAGGCAAAACGGTGCTGAACGTCGAGGTCGCCGGTGTCGTTGGTTTCCCTGCCAGCGTCGAACATTTGAGAGCTATGGTCGAAATAGCTCTGCACGGTCAATTGGGAGGTATCCGAGAAGCGGTGCGTCCAACGGCCCAGGATGTTGCCGCCGCTGTTGTAATCGATGAGATGGAGCGTTTGGGAATAAGGCGGGGTTAACTGCGGGATATTATAGTCCCCCGCTTCCTGGGAATAATAATAATCCCCCTGCAGCGTGAGTGTATCCATGGTGGAAGGTTCCCAATCGAGACGGAAACCGCCTTGCGTGGCGCTCCATGGATCATGGGCGTCGTGACCGGACGAATCCTCGAACGCTCCCTCGCTAAAGTACTGCACATAAGCCCGGTAATAAAGATCGGGGCCGAGCTTTCCGCCGTAACGCACGGTAGTGGAGGGCTGTTCCAGGCTGCCGTATGAAGTGCTCACCAGCATCCCCTGCGTCTCCCTTGCGCTCTTGGTGATAACGTTGACGACGCCATCGACTGCGTTTGCACCCCAAAGCGCCGCACCGGGACCGCGAATCACCTCAATGCGGTCAATATCCTCCATGACGACGTTTTGGACGTCCCAGAAGACACCGGCAAAAGAAGGATCATAAACCGTCCGACCATCGATCATCACGAGCAGTTTGTTTGCAAATTGATTGTTAAAACCCCGGGAACTGATGGCCCACTGGCTGGCGCCGATTTGCGCGACATCCATGCCCGGCACCAGTCGCAATGCCTCGGGAATGCTGGTGATGCCGAGGCGACGGATATCATCCGGCGTGACCACAAAAATGGCTGCGGGAGATTGGTCAAGGGGGGTTTCTTTTTTGGAAACCGAGGTCACCGATTCGTTCATCAGTTGCTGAATGGTCAAGTCGGCAAGATCGGGTGTGCTGGTTTCATCAGCGGCCGTCGCACGGAGACCCAGCAACCCGCACAAACAAATGCACAAGATGCTTTTGGCCGCATGGTCCAGGTGGCGCCGCTCTTTAGTGAAACGCTGGAGCGATGGCAAGAAACTGATCTGGATTGAGAGCATGGCTGTGGTATTCCAAATTTAAACTATCCGGAAGAACAAAATCCGCCCACGTCTGCATTGCCCTTCATGAGGCACATTTTGCTCCTTGAGGCTGATGTGTTGGCAAGGTGTGGAATGAGAGGGGCTCGGGGCGGCTTGACATGGATATGGCGGCAACGCAGTGTGACCGCGTTCCACACAAAATGACTCCGCTCGTCAAAACCCTGCGACTGATTGCCGATCCCACGCGGCTGCGGCTGCTGCTTTTGCTGCAGCAGGAGGAGCTTTCGGTGGCGGAGATCCAGGAGATCCTGGGGATGGGGCAATCGCGCATCTCGGCGCACCTGGGGCAACTCAAGCAGGCGCGGCTGGTGCGTGACCGCCGGGCGGGGAAAAACATCTACTACGGCAACGCGGCGGAAAATCCGCTGCAGGCGCAGTTGCGGGAGATCGTGCTGGCGGGGGCGAAGGAGATCCCGGAGACGGCGCACGACCGGACGGCGCTGAAGCTGGTGCTGCGCAAGCGCGAGGACCGGACACGCGAATATTTCAACAAGCTGGCGGGAAAATTCGGGCGGAGCCATTGCCCGGGTCGCTCGTGGAAAGGGGTGGCGCACCTGCTGCTCTCGCTCATCGGGCCGATCACCGTGGCCGACCTCGGCGCGGGGGAAGGGACGCTTGCGCAACTGATCGCGAAGCACGCGAAAAAAGTGATTGCGGTGGACAACTCGGAGAAGATGGTCGAGTTCGGCAGCGGGCTCGCGAAGGAGCATGGGTTCAAGAATCTCGAATACCGGCTGGGCGATATCCAGGAGCCGCCGATCGCGGCGGAATCGGTGGACCTCGCGGTGTTCAGCCAGGCGCTGCACCATGCGAGCAGCCCCGCACGCGCGGTGGCGGCGGCGTTTCACATTTTGAAAAAGGGGGGGAGGATTGTGATCCTCGATTTGTTGAGCCATAATTTTGAGCAGGCACGTGAACTTTACGCGGATCTGTGGCTGGGGTTCAGCGAGGTGGAGATGCACCAGATGCTGAAGGATGCGGGGTTCAGCAAAATCGATGTCTCGGTGGTGTCTCGGGATGAGGAGAGCCCGCATTTGCAGACGATTTTTGCGACGGGTGTGAAGTAGCTGGGGAATATTAAACGCAAAGAACGCAAAGGGCGCGAAGGGAAGAGGAACTTGGTCGCGGGCATCACAAATCACGATGCAACCCGGCTTCAGGGTTGAGGCGTGTCTGTTTGATTTTCCCAAGGATGCGTCTGGTTTTGATCGCCTGATCCCCGCCGCGATCGCAATGGCTACCCATCTGTTCACAGCAGGCCCGGATTCCTTGTGGGAAGACCGGGCCGGCCGGCGCATCATTGGTTCGCATACCGGCCTTGTGAGGTTTTCCCGGCAACAGCGATCTGCCTTTGATGACGATGGTGGTGCTGTGCTGCAATATCTACGGCATGGTTTGCGCGGTGTGTGTGCCCGGCGAGGAGAGTGCTGCCTTTCACCGCGAAGGCGCTCACGATGGTGTTGGGATTCGAGTAACTGGCCCCTATGGACATATCACCCCCGCCGGCCAGCCATGTCGCGTCGCGCTCTTGCGCCCATTCCATCGGGGTTGTTCCCTCGCACCTGGTGGGATAGGGGAATTCGTTATCGGCACACCAGTAGGCGCCCGCATCCTTATAGACCACCATGGCATGGCCGCGTGAATCGAACACATCGTTGCGCCAGTACAAAACACACCACGCCCGAATGTGACTGACGGCAAGCGCCTTGTACAAAGCATTCGCGTAGAGTCCGCAGGCACCGGTGACGTTCCTGCCCGGGTATGGGGCCGTGACGACCGCCGTGGCTTTGTCGCGAGGAGCCGTCTCGCATGAGGTTAAACCCATTGAGCAAGCCAGCGCGCATGCGAATGTCCCAATTGCAGATTGAATGTTCTTCATGGCAATACTGCGTCTACAAGTTGGATTTTTTGCTTTCGTAAATCCAGTATTCCCGTTTTGTTTCGGGACTCTTATAAGCGGCGCCGATTGCCGCCATGTTCGTGTTGATGAATAATGACATATTATTTTTCTTCCTCGATTTTGATTGCGACGTCCGTGCCGCAGCGGGCCAGATTTTGAATCCGGTGGCTGACCCCACGCGCCGGACATTCTTGCCCGACACAAGATCCAATCGGCGGAATGAGGACAACCTTTAGCTAAATCGCCACGGTTTTCCCGGCTGCCTGGCGAAAATCCGGATAATGTGTATATGCTGTTACACAACCGACACATCGGCGTTGCGCTATCCTTTCGCGGGCCGGGCCGCATCCCGGTAAAACGAAAGTGCGGGAGATCTCCTTTTTGTGGTCCGATATGTCCGGACAATCCCAGCCGGGATTTATCGCAGGAGTTTCAGGACGTCCTGCGCGCTGGAGTTGGCCCGGGACAGTGATGGTCTGGGTGAGCTGTGCCACACTGATTCCGGCGAGGTTCGCCGCGCCTGTGACTGCGCTGGTTTTACCGGCCGGATCAGACTGGGTGATGGTCTGTGAGAGAGCCATCGTCGGAAGTGGAAACACTCAGGGTGCTTCCGCCGCCGACGAACAGTGCCACGCCATTGAACGTGCCGACGGAGAGGTTGTTCAACCGGCCCTGCAAAGCCGTGAATTCGGCGTCGTAGTTGGCGTGACGGGTGTGAAGTAGCGGGGAAGGTTAACCGCTTATTACGCAAAGGGCGCGAAGGGGGGAGAGACCTGGCCTTGGCATCACGGGAACACGATGTAACCCGGCTTCGGGGTTGAGGCGTGTTTGTTTGATTTTTCCAAGGCAGCACTGACTTTGTCGATGCAACCGTGGGCTTTATGATGAAACGGCTTTGCCGCATTTCGAGGCCAAATCACCGAAAATTCCAATCGGGTTGAAGGGCGGCTTCGCCGGTTGCGTTCGCATCGCGCCCTGCCCGCCCCCCCACCAAACCGCCACTATCCCCCTCCGCCACCTTCGGAGATCGCGATCCACCATGTGCGGGCTACGTCTTTATTCAATTTGCTCCCATGGGGGCCTATGGAGCTAATTCCGACTTCTAATTTGTGAGGGCGGCTTCGCGCTCGAGGGTGGTGTCCTCGGCGGTGGCACCTGGGCTGGACGATGAGGCGGTGGGTAGGGGCGGGACGAAGAGGTAACCGGGATCGGTCTGCGTGCGGCGGTGGATTGCCATGATTTCCTTCCATGTGGCGAGGAGGCCGTGATGGGCGGGAGAGAGGTCGTGCCCGATGGCTTTGCGGAGCCTGGGCAGGTTGTAAAACGGGACGGCGGGGAACATGTGGTGCTCGATGTGATATTGCATACCCCAATACAAAAAACCGGGAAGCCATGCGCAGGTGTAGGTGCGGCAGCAGAGGCGGTGGTCGGGGACATTGGGGGAAAGCCCGTAATGCTGCGGTATGTAGCAGAGAAAGCCGAGCCAGGCGAAGGACTGCGAGCCGAGGTTGACGATGGGGATGAGGATCCAGTTTCCAGTGGCGATGAAAATGAGGGCGAGAACGCCGTGGCCGATGAGTGTGATGCGGGCCCAGTTGCGATGCTCGCGACGGAGCTTTTCGTTTTCCCCGGGCATGAGGAATTCATACCAGTCGTTGTCCATCCTGCCGGTGGCGCGGCGGTAAGTGGTCTTAAGCAGCGTCCATATCCCGACTGGGTTCCATGCGAAGAGACCGAGCCAGAATTGCCATTCGCGGAGGGTGAGTTTTTGCGGGAGGACGACTTCACCGTCGTAATCGTGATGGGTGGTGACCTGGTGATGGCGGATGTGGCTGGGGCGGAACCAAACCTGATCCCACCAGCCGAGGAAGGCGAAAATCTTGAGGAAAAAGTCGTTGATGGCCTTGGTCTTGAAGGGGGTCTTGTGGCTCATCTCGTGGCAGGCGGTGCCGCCAAGGAAGGAGGCGACGATGCCGTGGGCCATGAGGGCGAAATAGAGAACGGGGATGGTCCAGAACCAGTTCGCGGGATGAATGTTGCGAAATGCGAGGAAGGCGAGCGTGGCGGTGACGCACCAGAGGCCGAGGTGGCCGAGGGCCTGCCGGAGGCCCTGCCCGTCGCTGCATTGCATGAGCTCGCTCATGAGCTGCGGGTCAACTTTGCAGCGATACCATTTTATGCTCGCGGGCTTGCGGAATTTCGGGAGGGCTTTTGGGGTTTCTTCCATGGGAGGTTCAAAGGGTTATCTATAATACAAATTTGAAAAAAAGTCGTGCGGGCTGGAGGAAGGGGTGCGAAGGGGAATTCATCTGGAGCGCGGCACAAGCGCGAGGTAATTGCGAACGCTTTTCATCTCGGATATGTAGAGGGGCTTGGGCAGGGCGTCCACCCACAGGCCGGTGGAGGAGCCGCCGTCTAGATTCAGGGCGCGGGTGATGTGCATCTCGGTGATGATGCCGGGTGTGGCGAGGATGGCGGCGGTTTCCGCGAGCGTGGCGGAGCGGCAGACGAGGAGTGCGCCGAGGTTTTTGCCGTCGCTTAATATCACGGTGCGATCGGCGACGCGGGTGGCTTCAAGACCGGGGACGGCAGCGCCTTTATCAATGAAGAAGGGGCCGGCCTGCAGGGCCTGGGTGGTTGATTTTTCGGGCGTGAACTCCGTATAGCGCAGCAGGGAGAAGTGGCCGGGGCGCGAGACCAGGATGCCGCTGAGTAACTTTGCGCGTTCCAGGGGATGCACCCCTGCCCCGTCGCTGATGACCAGGCCGAGCGGGGTGCGGTCGGGGTGGAAGTAGTTACCGTTCACGCCGGCGAGGCATTTGTTCGCGAGCATGGCGTCCTCGAGGTCGCCCGCTTCCTCTGGATGATCGATGACGCGGAGGTCGCATTTGCAGATGTCGAAGAAGACGATATGTATCTCGACGTCGTGATCGCCGGTGACGGCTTTGCGCACGAGAGTGACGGCGGGGGATCCGGTTTCGATGGGGGTGGAGGATTGGAGGGTCCACCCGGCGCGGACGGAGATGAGGGTGGAAAGCAAGAGGGTGATCGCGACGGCGAAGGTTTTGTTTTTTGTGGCGGGGTTCAAGCGGGACGAGCGTAACCCGAGGGAGTCCTCAAGCCAGAATAAAAATCGCAGTTGCGACGGCACGCATCCGGCGGGAAGATGAGTGGCGAATTATTCACGGAAAGAACACTTCTTTATGGCAACAAAAATGACTTATACGCGGCTTGGAAATACGGGGATGAAGGTTTCGCGGCTTTGCCTCGGGACAATGACTTACGGATCGAAGAAATGGCGGGAGTGGGTGCTGGAGGAGGCTGAGGCGCGGCCTTTCCTCGAGAAGGCGCTGGAGGCAGGCATCAATTTTTTTGACACGGCGGATGTGTATTCCAACGGAGTGAGCGAGGAGATTCTCGGGCGGGCGATCCGCGATCTGGTGCCGGACCGGGAGGATGTGGTGATCGCGACGAAATGTTTCAACGGGACGATGGACCGGAAGCTGAACCGCTGGGGGCTGTCGCGGAAGCACATCATGGATGCGTGCGACCGTTCGCTGAAGCGGTTGGGGATGGACTACATCGACCTTTACCAGATCCACCGGTTCGACAATGACACGCCGATCGAGGAGACGATCGAGGCACTGCATGATTTGGTCAAGGCAGGGAAGGTGCGATACATTGGGGCCTCGTCGATGTATGCGTGGCAATTTGCGAAGTACCTTTACCTCGCGGACATGCGGGGGTTCACCCGGTTTGTATCGATGCAGAACCATTACAACCTCGTCTATCGCGAGGAAGAGCGAGAGATGATGCCACTGTGCGAGGAGGAGGGAATAGGGTGCATCCCGTGGAGCCCGCTGGCGCGCGGCTTCCTCGCGGGAAACCGGGCGCGGCAGGGCGGCGGCGAGACGACCCGGGCGAAGACGGATGATTTTGCCAGCAAGCTTTACTATGGGGAGAGCGATTTTGCGGTGGCGGACCGCAACATGGAAGTTGCGAAAAAACTGGGGGTGAAGCCGATGCAGACGGCGCTGGCGTGGGTGCTGGCGCATCCGGCTGTGACTGCGCCGATCATCGGCGCGAGCAAGTTGTCGCACCTGGATGATGCGCTCGGGGCGCTGGAAATTGTGTTATCGGCTGAAGACAAGGCGGCTTTGGAAGAACCATACGCGCCTCACGGGGTGCTGGGGTTTTAAGGAGAAGACAGGAAATTGAAATTCCAAGGCTGAATGCGGTGTGATTCGAAAAAGCCTGTTAATCCTGCCGGGAAAATTGTTTAAATCCGGCAGCAACACAGATCCCCTCATTTTTAATCATGCACATCCAGGATATTCTCGGCAGCAACCAGACGACGATATCGTTTGAGTTTTTTCCGCCGAAGACGGCGGAGGCGGCGGAGAATCTTTTCCTGATCGTGCGGGAACTGGAGGCTTATCTTCCGCATTTCGTGAGTGTGACTTATGGCGCGGGGGGATCGACGCGGGAATTGACGAACAACCTGGTGGTGCGGATCAAGAACGAGACGAAGCTGGATCCCGTGCCGCACCTGACGTGCGTATGCCAGAAGGAGGCGGATATTGCCGCGATCCTGAAGCGCTATGCGAAGGAATCCGTGGGTAACATCCTCGCGCTGGGGGGCGATGCGCCGCGCGATGCGAATTACCGCAAGGCGGATGACGATTTTCAACACGCGATTGATCTGGTGAAGTTCATCCGGAAATTCAATGACTCGGGGGCGCATCCGGACCGGAGGGGATTCGGGATCGGGGTGGCGGGCTTCCCCGAGGGGCACCCGGCGACGCCGAACCGGTTGCTGGAGATGGATTACCTCAAGCAGAAGGTGGATGCGGGTGCTGATTACATCGTCACACAACTCTTTTTCGACAATCGCGATTTCCTGGATTTTCGCGACCGGTGCGAGCTGGCGGGGGTAAACGTGCCGATCATCGCGGGGATCATGCCGATCACCTCGATCACCGGGCTGCGGCGTATGGCGGAGCTTGCGGGCGGGGCGAGGTTCCCGGCGAAGTTGTTGCGGTCGCTACAGCGCTGCCAGGATGATCCGGAGATGGTGGCGCGTGTCGGGATTCATTACGCCTCGGAACAGTGCCACGACCTGCTGGAGAATAATGCGAGGGGAATTCATTTCTACACGTTGAACCGGTCGGATGCCACGCGGCAGATTTTTGCGAGTTTGGGGCTGAAGAATGCGCGGTTTGCGGAGAGTCGGGCGGTTTCGGATTAACCACCAAGACACAAAGACCCCAAGGGGGAATATGGAGGGAAGTCTGACTTTTCTTTCTTGAGCTTTGTTGCAAGCGACCGGGAAAGGCAGCACCTTTTCCCCTCCAGGTAAAAATCGCGGGACGATTTTTGGGCGCTTACGCTCCCCGCTTCCCTAGCTCTCGAGGACGAAAGTTTCGCGGCGGACGTGGTAGCAGTCGCTGACTATTTTTTGCGAGGCGCAGTGGACCTCCACGGTGTTGTCGCCCATCTCGGCGAGCTTTGATTTCACGGTGGCGATGGCGACCTCTGGGCTGTTGCAGTCGCGGCTGAGGTGACCGAGGATGACGCGCTCAAGGCCGTTGCCAAGGAGTTCGGCGACGACATTTGCGGCAGCGGCGTTTGAGAGATGGCCGTGGCGGGACATGATGCGCTGCTTCACGGCCCAGGGACGGCGCGTGTCGTTTTGCAGCATTTTCTCGTCGTGATTTGTCTCGATGACAAGGGTTTGCACCTGCCGGACGCGCTCGTAGACGAGTTTCGTCGCGTGGCCGAGATCGGTGAGAAAGCCGAGCGTCCCGCTGCCATGGCGGAGGACGAATCCCACGGGATCCACGGCGTCGTGCGGGACGGGAAATGTCTGCACCGTGATGTCACGAATCGAAAAATCGCTGCCGGTGGCGAAGAGGCGGAATTCTTTTTTTGCCAAGCCGCCGCGTTTCATGATCTCGGCGGTGAGCGGGTTGCAATAAATGGGGACGTCGTATTTTTTTGAGAAGACCTCAAGGCCGCCGATGTGATCGCAGTGCTCGTGCGTGACCAGGATGCCATCCAGCGTTGCGGGATCGATCCCGAGGCCGTGGAGGCGAGTGATGATCTGGCGCGCGCTCAACCCACCATCGACCAGAAGGCGGCAACCCCCGGCCTGGACGAGGGCGCAGTTACCCGCGCTGCCGCTGCCGAGGATGGTGAGACTGAACATGCCCAATTTAAAACCGCGTGCCGTGAATTTGCAATTTGTGAATTTGGAAAAAATAATCCGCTGCGGGGTTCCTCCTTATGGTTCGGGTTTCTTTGAGTCCATGAGCGAAAGGATGTGCTTTTTCTTTGCGTCGTAATCGAGGGCGTGGAAGACGCGGATCTCCTCGACGCGCCGGAAGCCGTTCAAGGCATCGAGGTATTGGGTGTATTGCGCAGCCAGTTCCGCGGTTTCGATGTAGCGGCCCCTGATGTTCGGGTCGGAATAGGCATCCGGCACGAACGATGAAAAGAGGTGGAAGCGGAGCCAGCGACGGTCGGCGCGTGAGATTTTTTGCGTCTTGCGAAAGAAGGCAACGAACAGGAGGAGCACGAGATAGGTATCCACACGGGCCTGCAACTCGAGGTTGCGGGCAAAGTCCTCGCAATGGATCCGCCGGATGCCGGCCTGGAACTGGAGCGAGGCATGCAAGGCGTGGTTGATCTCCTCGACGAAAGCAATGAGCGAGTGGATATTTGCATCGCTCACGCCACTGCGTGGATCGTGCTTTTCGAGCTGCTCGATCAACCAGCGCGAATAGTAGATGCCGACGTAGAGGCGGTCATTGGACGTGCGCAGAAAGGTGCGCGCCATTTCACTGAGCTCGCGGGCCGAGGCCCCCGCGAGACGGCTCAACTGGCCGCAACGCTGCCGGCTGATAAGGCAATCCTCAAGGTTGATGCCGACACGTGCGTAGGTCTGCTCGAACAACCGCTGGATCTCGCTGAAGAGTGTGGCGCTCATATGATCAGCGGCACGCGGGCATCGTCATCGATGTTCAGGAGTTGATCGGAGAGGCAGTTAAGCGCAAGGCGGATATCGTGGAACTGCTCGGACAACGCCTTGAAAACATCCGCCAGGTCGCAGGAGCGCGCCACGGAGTGATTTGCAACGACGTAGTAATTCATGCGGCCCATTTCCTCGTAGTAGGAAAAATCCGGCGCACTCCGCCTGCTGCGGCGCTCGATGCTTTCGCGGAAAATGCCGGTGATGAAGAGCGAGTAATTTCCCACGTGTGCGCGAATGAGAAATGCCTGCGCGGGGGAGGCATTCCGCAGGGCCATGAGCATGTCGGAGAGATACTGGATGGGGGCGCCTTCCTCATCCACCGGGGACTTCATGCGGGCGGTGCGTGAGAATGTTTCCAGCAGCGAGGCGAGATAATCGCTGATCTTGCGATCGGTGATGCCTGTCTGTTTCAATACACGCCTGATCAAAATGTAGAAGTAGAACTGTGGCGAAATTGACAGCTGCTTTGGCTGGGTGAGGATGGCATCCACGAGCAGATCGTGGTCCAGCACGGTGTCGCGCACGCTCATATCCGTCAAAAGCTCCTGTAAACTCACCGCATCGCGGGAGGATTTGGAGAGTGTCTTCACCATGAAGTGGAAATCTTCAGCAGTGAACCGATCCCGACAATTAGCTTGAATCATCGGGAACTTTATAGAAGCACTCTTCGTGCCATAATTTTCACACGCTGGTCGTAAAAACTTTGCGTGCCGTCGTTTTAGAAACTACCCTGCCGCTGCGAATGAGGCGAAAACTGAAAACCATCCTGAGTCTGTTCCTGCTGCTGTTCGTCGTCGCGCTGGTATGGGGCGGCTGGTACGTGAACCGCAAGGGGTTCAACAGGCACTGGCGGCAGTTCGTGAATTCCGAGTTTGAGAAGCGCGGTCTTTCCGTCTCGATCAGCCGTCTGACGCTCGATCCCTTCCACGGGCTGGTCGCGCGCGATGTGGAAATCTACGATGTAAAAAGCCATCACAGGACGCTGGCGGTGATCAGCCAGATCGTTCTCGACATCAACTACTCGAATCTTTTCCGCCACAAGCCTTTCCTCAACGGCCTTGACCTGCGCGACACCACGCTCGTGCTGCCTCTTGATCCCTCGAATCCCACGAGCCCGAGGATCCAGATCACAAAATTAAACGCGCGCGTGCAATTGCCCCCGAGCCAGTTTTATCTCAGCAAGGCCGATGCAAATGTGCTGGGCATCCATGTCACGATCCACGGCAGGCTGATCCACCCGGAGGAATTCCACATTGCCTCCAAAAATACCGGCGCAACCCCGAAACAAAAAAACGACAGCAATGAAACAATAGGAGACGTGATCGAACGCATCCGTGCGCTGAGATTTGAATCGGGAGCACCGGAACTGGACATCAGCTTCTCGGGGGATGCGCGGGAACTGGAAAAGATATTTGTGCAGGCAACCCTCCGAGGTGAACAGGTACGCAGCCAGAACTATGACTACAGCCTGGAAAATATCCGGTGCGCCCTCAACTACCAGGATGGCGTGCTGAACCTGAAAAAATGCGTGGCCAGAGACAAACTCGGAACACTCGATGCGAGCGGGAAGTGGGAGCATGCGGCGGGACAGGGCGATTTCCAGATCCGCTCCACGCTCGACGTCCAGGCGCTGTCGCATGCATTCAACCTCGTGCATGAACTCGATGAATTTTCGTTTTACGATGCGCCTGTCGTCGAAGCATCCGGGGAATGGAACACTGTCGCTGGAAACGCGCCGGCATTCACGCTCATCGGGCATATCGCACTGAAAAAATTTGTTTTTCAATCCATTATCTTCAACAGCTTTAATGCAAATTTTTCATGGGACGGCGCCCGCTGGTATGCGCGTGACATCCTGCTCTCGCACCGCACAGGAGAACTCACGGCGAAGGCCGAACAGTTGCCCGATTCCTTCCGCGCGGACATCCAAAGCACGCTCAATCCAACGGCGCTTCTTCCCCTTTTCTCCGGGAAATTTGCGGACGCGCTGAAGGATTTCAAGTTTATCGATTCACCACAGGTGGAACTTGCCATGCGTGGCCCGAGCTTTGATTTCGACAAATGCATCACCACCGGAAGCCTTCAACTCGGACGGGCGGCTTTGCGCGGCTCGCAAATGGACAGGGCCCAATGCAAGCTACTGATACAGAACCGGGCCGTGACCTATCAGGATTTCAAGATTGAGCGCGGTGACGGAGTGGCCACGGGGGAATTCACTTACGATTTTGCGAAGCATGAGATCCGCCTGGATAAAATCAAAAACACCATCAATCCCCAGGACGTGGCGCCATGGATCAACCCGGACATTGTCAAAAATGTAGCGCCTTACCGGTTCAAGACGCCTCCTACTGTTCTTATCAACGGTGTCGTGCAATTCGCCGGGGGAAAAAATACAAGCCTGGAAATCCTGGTCGATGCCCCAGGCGGCATGGATTACACATTTTTGAAAAAGAATCTCTCGTTCTCATCGGTCTCCGGCCGGCTTTTTTTCACGGATGGGCACTTGAAGTTAAACATCGGGAATGGCTCCCTTTTTTCCGGAAGCGTGAAAGGTACCGCCGAAATCTCGCTGGATAGAAACCTGCCGGGCAACAGCGCAAACATCGAGGTGAAAAACATCGATTTCGAGAAGCTTACAAAGCTCTACTTCGACTATGATAACTCCCACGGGCAGTTCAGCGGGAACTACTCCTTCACCATCCGGAGCGATGACCCTCGCACGATGCAGGGTGAAGGGCGGCTGCTCGTCCTCAACGGAAATATTTTTGCGATACCGTTTCTCGGCCCCATCACGGCGATCCTGAATTCCATCGTGCCGGGCATGGGTTACGATGTCGCCCGCAAAGCCACTTCAAGCTTCCGCCTGCACGACAGCGTCATCGAAACAAAAGATTTCATCGTGACGGGAAAAGGCTTCAACATGACAGGAAAAGGCAAACTCTTTTTCCTCGATGATAAAATGGATTTCGGCATCCGCATCAATGCCCAGGGATTGCCCGGGATGCTGCTGCGGCCCGTGAGCGAACTTTTTGAATACACCTCGGACGGATCGCTCTCCAAGCCGGTCTGGCGCCCGAAACGCCTGCCAACGCTTTAGCAAACCGGCGCGGTCCCTAGCCCAGAAAAGAGCAGATGTATTCGCAAATGCCGGATGCGACTTCGATATCAAAACCGGATTTTTCCGGAACCTCAAAGAACGTGCCGGCGGTATAATCATTCCAAGTGGTCGATCCATCCAGTTTCACGCGGCTGTTGCCCGCCACGATTTCCATGCGCTCGGCGGCAGCGGTTTCGAAATGGAACACGCCGGTATAGATGAGACCCAGGGTTTTCTTTGCGCCATCCGGAGTGACAATGGTGTGGCTGACGACCTTGCCATCGAAATAGATGTTTGCTTTCGCGACTGCGGTGACACCTGTGAATTCCTGTGGGATTTGTGACATAACGGGAATGATGTTGTGAGACTGTATTGACGAGTAGGATTAAGTGCTGGCGGTACCTTTTGACAGGGATGATCAACCTTTGCCAACCCTTACCAACCGTCAGCTATGGCAGATCGGTGGAGCCCATCAACCAGCGGTCGCACTCACGCGCGGCCCCGCGGCCTTCGTTAAACGCCCATACCACGAGGCTCTGGCCACGCCGGCAATCGCCTGCGGCGAATACGCCCGGGATATTGGTGATGTATTTCTCGTGCTCGGCCTTGATGTTGGTGCGCGCATCGCGGTCAACACCGAGGGCTTCGAGGAGCGGCTGCTCCGGCCCGAGAAAGCCCATCGCGAGCAGCACAAGCTGGGCGGGGACGACTTTTTCACTGCCGGGGACATTCTTGGGAATGAACTGGCCCTTGTCGTTTTTCTCCCACTGCACCTCGACGGTGTGGACGGCTTTTACGTGACCATTTTCGTCGCCCTCGAACTTCGTGGAAGTGGTGAGATAGACGCGCGGATCGTCGCCGTATTTTGCGGCGGCTTCCTCCTGGCCGTAGTCGAGTTTGTAAACCTTCGGCCATTCGGGCCACGGGTTGTTTGACTGCCGGTCCATCGGCGGCCTTGGCAAAATTTCGACCTGCACGAGGCTCGTGCAGCCGTGCCTCATGGAGGTGCCCACGCAATCCGTACCGGTATCGCCGCCGCCAATCACGACCACGTCCTTGCCTTCGGCGGAAATGAAACTGCCGTTCTTGTGCTGATCGAGAAGGGCCTTGGTGTTTGCGCCGAGGAACTCCATGGCAAAATGCACGCCCTTGAGCTGCCGTCCCTCGATCGGAAGGTCGCGGGGCTTGGTGGCGCCCGTGGCGATCACCACGGCATCGAATTCCTTCAAAAGTTTTTCCGCCGGATAATTTTTCCCGACTTCAGTGTTGCAGGTAAAGGTCACCCCTTCATCCTCGAGCAGCTTGACGCGGCGCAGAACGACTTCCTTTTTGTCGAGCTTCATGTTTGGAATCCCATACATGAGCAGGCCACCCGGACGGTCGGCACGCTCGAACACCGTAACCAGATGCCCGGCCTTGTTCAGTTGCGCAGCAGCGGACAAACCAGCGGGGCCGGAACCGATGACGGCCACTTTTTTACCGGTGCGCTTTGCAGGAGGCTCCGGTGTGATCCAGCCTTCCTTCCAGCCCCTGTCGATGATCGAGACCTCGATGTTCTTGATCGTGACGGGCGGTTCGTTGATGCCAAGCACGCACGAACCCTCGCACGGCGCCGGGCAGACGCGACCGGTGAAATCAGGGAAGTTGTTGGTCTTGTGCAACCGCTCCAACGCTTCCTTCCAAAGGCCGCGATAGACGAGATCGTTCCATTCCGGAATGAGGTTGTTGATCGGGCAGCCGCTTGCCATGCCGCTGATCAACGTGCCAGTGTGGCAAAACGGTATGCCGCAATCCATGCATCGCGCGCCCTGGGTACGGAGTTTGTCCTCCGGCAGATGCAGGTGAAATTCACCCCAGTCGCGTATGCGTTCCAATGGAGCCCTGTCCGCGGGCAATTCACGCAAATATTCGATAAAGCCTGTTGGTTTTCCCATCTTCTTTCCTCAGTTCAATTTCCCCTTAGATAATTAACCACCACCGATGCGCGCCACGTCGCGGGCATTCGCCTCGAATGCGGCGTTCATCGCCTCGTCCCCGGTCAGGCCGTCCTGTTCCGCCTTCTTCAACGCTTGTAACACACGTTTGTAATCCTTGGGCATTACTTTTACAAATTTCGGCGCCATTTCCTCCCACAGGGCAAGGACCTTGAATGCTTTCTGGCTCTTCGTGTAATCGGCATGCCGCTTGATCATGAGGCGAAGTTCCTCAATCTCCTCCGGATCCGCTTTTTCCAGACCGACCATCTGCTGGTTGCAGCGTGTCGCGAAATCGCCCGCCTCGTCGAGGATGTAAGCAACTCCGCCGCTCATGCCCGCCGCGAAGTTGCGACCGGTTTTCCCGAGCACCACGACTTTGCCGCCGGTCATGTATTCGCAGCCGTGATCCCCCACGGCCTCGACCACGGCGTTTACGCCGGAATTGCGGACCGCGAAGCGCTCGCCTGCCATGCCGCGGAAATAAACCTCGCCGGCAGTCGCGCCATAGAGCGCCACGTTGCCGATGATGATGTTGTCTTCCGCGGCGAACGTCGAAGCCGGTGATGGATAGATAATGATCTTGCCGCCGCTCAAGCCTTTGCCGACATAATCGTTCGCATCGCCTTCAAGCTCGAGGGTCACGCCTTTCGGAATGAATGCACCGAGACTCTGCCCCGCACTGCCCGTAAAATGCAGATGCACGGTATCCTCCGGCAGCCCCTGCGGATGACGCTTGGTGATTTCATTGCCCAGTATTGTACCTACCACGCGGTTGATGTTGATGATCGGCAGCGAGGCTTTCACTTTCTCGCCACGCTCGATGGCTGGCTTGCAAATATCGAGCAACTTCGTGATATCGAGTGACTTATCGAGACCGTGATCCTGCGGGATCTGGCAGTATCGCCCGACCTCCGGACCTGCAGGTGGCTGGTAAAGAATCTTTGAGAAGTCGAGGCCCTTCGCCTTCCAATGCTCAACCGCTTTTTTCGGCTCCAGCGCATCAGTGCGCCCGACCATTTCATTGATCGTGCGGAAACCAAGCTCTGCCATGAGTTCGCGTACTTCCTGCGCGATAAATTTCATGAAATTCACCGTGTGATCGGGATCGCCCGTGAAATTCTTGCGAAGCACGGGGTCCTGCGTGGCAACGCCCACAGGACATGTGTTGAGGTGGCAGACACGCATCATGATGCAGCCGAGCGTGACGAGCGGAGCGGTCGCAAAGCCGAATTCCTCCGCGCCCAGCAATGCGGCGATCACCACGTCGCGACCTGTCTTCAACTGACCATCCGTCTCCACCGCGATACGGCTGCGAAGATTGTTGAGCACGAGCGTCTGGTGCGTCTCGGCGAGACCGAGCTCCCACGGCAGACCCGCGTGCTTGATCGATGTCTGCGGCGATGCGCCAGTGCCTCCATCGAAGCCTGCGATCAAGACGACGTCCGCGTGCGCTTTCGCGACACCCGCGGCAATCGTACCGACGCCCACCTCGGAAACCAGCTTCACGCTAATGCGCGCCTCCCTATTCGAGTTCTTCAAATCGTGAATCAACTCGGCAAGGTCCTCGATCGAGTAGATGTCGTGGTGCGGCGGCGGCGAAATAAGACCGACTCCCGGTGTGGAAAAACGGACCTTTGCGATCCATGGATACACCTTCGCGCCTGGAAGCTGCCCGCCTTCGCCGGGTTTAGCGCCCTGCGCCATCTTGATCTGCAATTCCTTCGCCTTGGTAAGGTAAAGGCTCGTGACACCAAAGCGGCCCGATGCGACCTGCTTGATCGCGCTGTTCTTCGAGTCGCCGCGGTCGTTTTTCCATGTGTAACGCTCGGGGTCCTCACCGCCTTCGCCGGTGTTTGATTTTCCGCCGATGCGGTTCATGGCAATGGCGAGCGCCTCGTGCGCTTCCTGCGAGATGGAGCCGTAGCTCATCGCACCGGTCTTGAAACGTTTCAGGATATTGTCTATCGAGTCCACTTCCTCGATGGGAACCGGCTCGCGCTTCTTGAAATCAAGAAGACCGCGCAGGGTGTAATGTTTTTTGCCCTGTTCGTTCACCAGCGAAGAGTATTGCTTGAATGTCTCGTAGCTGCCCGTGCGCACCGCTTTTTGCAGGGTGTGAATTGTCTGCGGGCTGAACAAATGCGCCTCACCCTCCTTGCGCCACTGGTATTCGCCGCCCACCTCGAGGGTGTGGCCGTTTACCTGGCGATCCGGGAATGCGTGATTGTGGCGGGTGAGCACTTCCTGCGCGATGATTTCCATGTCGGCGCCCTCGATGCGCGTTGCAGTCCATGTGAAGTATTTGTCCACCACGGCCTGGTTCAGGCCGACGCACTCGAATATCTGCGCGCCACGATAACTCTGGATCGTGGAGATACCGATCTTCGACGCGACCTTGATCACGCCCTTGGTGGCGGCTTTCACGAAATTCTTGCACGCCGTCTTGTGATCGACGTTCACGAGCATCCCCTGACGGATCATGTCATCGAGCGTCTCGAATGCGAGGTAAGGATTGATCGCGCCGCAACCATAGCCGATGAGCAGCGAGAAGTGATGCACCTCGCGCGGTTCGCCCGATTCCAGGACGATACCAGCGCGCGTGCGCTTGCCTTCGCGAATCAAATGATGATGCAACCCCGCAACAGCGAGGAGCGCAGGGATCGGCGCGTTCTCCCTGTTCATCCCGCGGTCGGAAAGAATGATGATATTCGATCCGGCATCGATGGAACGGCTCGCCTGCGCGCAGACTTCATCCATCGCCTTTTCGAGTCCTTTTGCGCCATCCCTGGGATGGAACAGGATCGGAATCGTCACGGCTTTGAATTCGCCCTCGGCAACATGCTTCAGCTTTGCGAGTTCCTCATTCGTCAGAATCGGTGTCTTCAACTCAATGAGATGGCAGCTTTCCGGCACAGGATTGAGCAAATTGCGCTCGGAGCCAATGGTGGTCTCGGCGGAGGTGATCAATTCCTCGCGGATACAATCGATCGGTGGATTGGTGACCTGCGCGAAAAGTTGCTTGAAGTAATCGTAAACCAGTTTCGATTTGTCGGACAACACCGCAAGAGGCGTGTCCGTACCCATCGAGCCGACTGCCTCGACACCAACCTGTCCCATCGGAGCAAGCACGATACGCAAGTCCTCAAAGGTATAACCAAATGCCTGCTGACGCTGCATCACGGTCTTGTGATCAGGCTCCGGCAATACCGGCGCCTCCTTCAGTTTCCCCATTTCGACCATGTGAGCATCGATCCACTGGCGATAAGGTTTTTCGGCGGAGATCCGGTTTTTGATTTCCTCGTCCGCAATGATGCGGCCTTCCTCCATGTCCACGAGGAACATGTGACCCGGCTGCAAACGGCCCTTGATCGCCACGCGCGCAGGATCAATCGGAAGCACGCCTGCTTCCGACGCCATGATCACGAGATCATCCTTCGTCACATAATAACGCGAGGGGCGGAGACCGTTGCGATCAAGCACCGCGCCAATCATCGTTCCGTCCGTGAACGCGACCGAAGCAGGGCCATCCCATGGTTCCATGAGGCAGGAGTGATATTCGTAGAACGCCTTTTTCTCGTCGCTCATCGACTCGTGGGCCGACCATGGCTCGGGAATCATCATCATCATCGCATGCGGCAGCGAACGGCCGCCCATGACGAGCAGTTCGAACACATTGTCAAACATCGCGGAGTCGGAGCCGTTCGTGTTGACGACCGGCATGATCTTCTTGATGTCGTCGCCGAAGAGTTCGCTCTCAAGCAAAGACTGGCGCGCGCGCATCCAGTTGACGTTGCCGCGCAGCGTGTTGATTTCGCCGTTATGGGCGATGTAGCGGTAAGGATGGGAACGGTCCCATGCCGGAAAAGTATTTGTGGCGAACCGTGAATGCACGAGCGCAAGCGCGGTATCCATGTCGGGATCGCGAAGATCGGGATAATATTCGTTCACCTGCGAAGGCATGAGCATGCCCTTGTAGATCAATGTGCGGCACGAGAGGCTGGAGATGTACCAGTGGTTATCCTGCTTCGCCTCCCGTATCTCGTTGCCCGCGCGCTTGCGGATCACGTAGAGCTTGCGCTCGAAAGCCTGCTCATCCGGACAATTTGCACCGCGCTGGATGAATGCCTGCCGCATGTACGGCTCGGCCCCGACCGCAGTCGCGCCCAGCGTGGAATTATTCGTAGGGATGTCGCGCCAGCCGAGCACGGTCTGGCCCTGCTCAGCGACGATTTTTTCGAAAATGCGCCGGCCGTTTTCACGCTCGGCCTTGTCGGGCGAGGTGAAGACCATAGCCACGCCGTACTGGCCAGGCTCGGGCAATGCGATTTTTTGCTCTGCCGCAACCTTGCTTAAAAACTTGTGCGGAGTCTGCATCAAGATGCCGGCTCCATCGCCTGTGTTCGACTCGCACCCGCATGCGCCGCGATGATCGAGGTTTATAAGGATCGTAATCGCCTGCTCGATGATCTCGTGCGATTTCTTGCCCTTCATATTCACCACGAAGCCGACACCGCATGCGTCGTGCTCAAATTGAGGATCGTACAGTCCCTGCTTTTCCGGAAACCCTTTGTTATTCATATTCAACCCTTCCCCCTCATTCATTTTCCAACATAGATGGCCTCATTCGGCCAGTCTTTTTTGATATACCCATTTTGCATATTTACGAAAGGCAAATAATTGCGCATCACCCTTACAGGCGCGAGCAACCGCATTGTGGATATTTCCTCGATCGAATTTTCGCCGTGATTTTTCAGCAGGCTCGGGATCAGTTTTTCCTGAACCGTCTGCACAATCTCGGTATCGCTCGCGCCATCGATGAACATGAGCATCGCAAGCTTGCCGTCTATTTCCGCGATATGGCTTTCAAAGATGATCTCTGTAAAAATCGAGCGCACAAAGGGCTCCCTCTGGATGTCCTCGGTGAGTTGCTTGAAAGTGACACCGATGCGGAACTTGACGATATAAAGATGGCGCGTGTTAAACTGGCCGCTCCCCTGCGCCGATAAATCCAACTGTGTATAATAAGAGAGAATGCCCTCCTGCTCGAGACGCTGGCGTTTGCGACCGACCGTGCGGACATTTACATCGGTCAATTCACCGATGCCATTGTCCGATTCACGAGGATCGCGCACCAACTGGCGCACTATCAATCTCTCCTGTTCATCGAGTTCTCTCATGGGACGAGCAATAAAATCGAAAATTGAATAAAAAACAAGTGAAGAATACAAAATCCCGCACTTAATTTAAGAAAAGTTGTCTTGAATGCTACAATTGCCACAAAATTGTTACCAATTTTTGGAGTTTGGTGATTTTTCTGAGTCGGATAAAGTGGGATAAATTGGAGTTTAGGAAGTGAGATTTGGGATTTAGAAAGCAAAGGGCATTAGAAAGCAAAGGGCATTCATACATTGAGGCTTTTAAGCCGGATTAACCCGGATTAGGCCGGATAAGTTAATGGGTGTTAATTACAATTGGCCGTAATCAGTTGGGTGAATTCAGGAACACCCACAGATTTATACAGATTTCGGGTTCGTTTGGGTTCGTTTGGAAAAAATTTGGTTTTTATGGCAGCTTCACCACCAAGGCGCCAAGATTGATGGGTGGGATAAGACTGAAGCGCAATCGGTGGTTGCTGAAAATATGTCTCGGCAATAGTCGTGCCTCCAACATACCACAGACAATACACATTGTCAAGAATACCGTTAGTTTTATGTTATTTTACAGAGTAATTTTCTTTTGGACCCATTTCAAGGTGTGATCCCCTACCGGTTTGAAATTGCCAAGCATGATCTGGAAACGTAGGTTTTCCAGATATGGATATCGTCAAACAACTCGCGCTGTTTCTTGCAAACAAACCTGGCACACTCGCCGAAGTATGCGACGAGCTGGCGAAGGCCAAGGTGAATATTTACGCCCTGACAATCAGCGACACCGTGGACCACTCCGTGGTCCGCATGGTGGTAAGCGATTCAAACAAAGCCCTCATGATCCTGGGCGAACGTGGAGTACTCGTGGTCGAAAACGAAGTGCTCATGATCGAGAACAGCAACAAGCCGGGCTCCCTTGCAAGCATCGCACACCGGCTCTCAGCGGCAAAAATCAACATTGAATACGCCTATCTTGCCACGAGCCCGGGTTCCAAAAGAGGGCTGTTGATTTTGCGCCCGAGCGACACGAAAAAGGCACTCAAGATTCTGAGCAAGCCCTAAGAGGGCGTCTAAAAAGTCCAAGTGGCGCGTGTGCTGATCGATGCAAACTACCGAAAATTAGGAGTGCAAGCTTGCAGCTTGAGAGCGTTCGACGGCAAGCCGGAGGCTTGCGCTACTTTAAAT
>Ga0302319_10003403_pt1 | contig 33394 bp, 29 predicted proteins | sample Bog_T0_2_FD_203319 | JGI IMG/M metagenome (GOLD analysis project Ga0302319, IMG submission 203319) | Peat permafrost microbial communities from Stordalen Mire near Abisko, Sweden - Bog_T0_2 | ecosystem: Environmental > Terrestrial > Soil > Wetlands > Peat | place: Sweden: Abisko, Stordalen Mire... | reverse complement strand
TTCTGTCGGTGTCGATCTTCGAGAAAACCGAGGTTTCATGCACCCTTCAGCCCTATCTCAACAGAACCGACCAACCCGACCTCGCTAACCAACTGAATCTGTTCGACATCTAACCGGACACTAATGAGATCCACCATTGTTTGAACAGAGTCTATCCAGTCGCACACATCTCAACAGCCACAGAAACGGACCGTATGCCGTAGAACTGGACCGCTATCTATCATTTCTGGTTGCAGAGGGCCGGTCCTCGTCTATTTTGAGGGCGGTCACGACTTTGCTCTATCGCATCGCAGAGCGCCTTCCACTACATCAGGCAACAGTCACGCCAGCGCAGATTGAAGCTGCTGCAAAGCAGTGGTCAACATCGCTTCGACGTTCCGAGAAGAACAAGCACTGGGCCGAAAGATGGTTTGTTTTCCACGCGACTAACTGGATGCGCTTGTTGGGACGATTGCAGGAGCATCCACCCAAGCAGGCTTTCGCCTTTGAGTTGGAAGCCTTCGCGACTTTCGAGGACCAGGAGCGCGGCTTTGCACCTGCAACCATGGTTCGGGTGAAGCGTTGCCTGAGTCAGTTTCTCAACTGGGTCGCAGGCGCGCGCAAGACTCTGCGGAAGATTACGCCCGAAGACATTTCTCGCTACGTTGCCCTGATATCCGCGGAACGCCGTTGGAAGCGGACGACCATCGTGGCCGTTGTCTCGGCATTGCGTACCTTCTTCCGGTTTGCGCAGTCCAAGCGCTGGTGCGCGCCCGATCTGGTTGACACCATCGATGCGCCGCGTATCTATAAGCTGGAAGGCTTGCCGCAAGGCCCGCCGTGGAGCGATGTGCAACGCCTTCTGGAGGCATCGTCCGGCGACAGTCCGGGAGACATTCGCGACTACGCCATGCTGTTGCTCATTACAGTCTACGGACTTCGCAGCGGCGAAGTGCGGCAGCTCTGCCTGGACGACATCGACTGGGAACAGGAACTGATCCGGGTTCACCGCTCCAAGCAGCGCAAGACCCAGCATTATCCCCTGGTGCCGGCCGCGGGAGAAGCGGTCCTGCGTTATCTGCGCGAAGTACGCCCGCGATGCTCGCGCCGCGAAGTGTTTCTCACGCAGGTTCAACCATTCCGGCCGCTCTCGGCGGCTGGCTTCGGTACGAAGATACGGAAGCGATTTGTGAAGTTGGGACTCGTGCCGCCCTGCTACGGTCCACACGGGCTCCGGCACTCTTGCGCCACTCATCTATTGGCCGAAGGTTTTTCGATGAAGGATATTGCCGATCATCTCGGCCACGTCTCCCTGGCGGCCACACAGATGTACGCCAAGGTAGACATCACCGCACTGCGCGAAGTGGGTCAACTCGATTTGAGCAATCTGGCCGCCTACGCGGAGCGCAGCGCACATCTCGCCACTCCGATCTATCCCAGAGGCAGCATGGAAGCACTTCAGGCTGTAGCCGCGATCAGTCTTGGAGGTCTGCTATGAAGCTTTCCCCTGCCATCGAAGCGTACATCGCGCACAAGCGTTCTCTCGGCATGGGCTTCCGCAGCGAGGCCGTCATCTTGCACGCCTTCATCAAGAGCGTGGGCGACGGCGATCTACGGCAGGTTCGTCCGCAGGCTGTCCGCCAGTATTTGGACGGAAATGGGCGAGTGACTTCGTTCTGGTTTGCGAAGTATCACACCCTGACAGCCTTCTATCGCTACGCTGTAGCCCGCCATTATGTCCAGAAAATCCCTTTGCCAAGCAGCAAGCCACAGGCACCCGAGAAGCCCCAACCTTACATCTACAGCAACGAGGATATGCGGAAGCTCATAGATGCTGCCGATTCGCGCCACCGTTTTGTCTGGCTTCTGACGCCCGATACTGTCCGCACCCTCCTGTTACTGTTGTACGGAACGGGGCTCAGGATCAGCGAAGCATTGGGACTGAACCTCGAAGACTTCGACCGCGACTCCGCTGTGCTCACGATTCGCGAGACCAAGTTCTTTAAGAGTCGCCTGGTTCCAGTTGGTTCCGATTTGCGCCGGGTCCTTGAAGTTTACATCGACCATCAGTGGCCGCCGGCGTACCGAGCGGAAGAGACGCCACTACTCGGAACCGTTAAGTACGAGCGGATTCTCCGCCAGACTGCGGAACTTGTCTACAAGCGACTGCGCGAAGAAGCAGGCATCCATCGCTCCGCGTCCGCCCGATTTCAACCACGGCTGCACGATTTCCGTCATACCTTTGCCGTGGTCCGGCTTGTCACCTGGTATCGCGAAGGCAAGAACGTACAGCGCTTGCTGCCGCATTTGACCACCTATCTGGGGCACAGCAGGATTCAAGACACTGCACGCTATCTCTCGATGACGACAGAACTGCTCGAGCAAGCCAGCCTCTGTTTCGAACGCTATGCCCGCCCGGAGGCGCCCCGTGCCTGAACATCGACTGCTCGGCATTTGGGTGCGGCGGTTTCTCCTGGAACACGTGGTAGCGGAACGCAACCTCTCCCGGAACACACAGCGCAGCTATCGTGATACGTTCGCGCTTCTGCTGCCGTTTGTCAGCACTCGCAAAAAGAGACCCATCGACCGACTGTATGTTGCCGATTTCTCCAGCGACATCCTCAGGTACTTTCTCGATCACCTGGAACGGGAGCGCAAGTGCTCGATCCGTTCCCGCAACCAGCGTCTGGCCGCCATCCACGCCTTCGCTCACTTCGTTGCCGACCATAGCCCAGAGGACGTTGCATGGTGCGCTGCGATTCGCTCCGTTCCTTTTAAGCGCTTTCATCGAAACGAACTCACCTACCTGGAAAAGCCGGAGATGGACGCCTTGCTTGCCGCTCCCGACTGCCGCGCCGCGCTGGGCCGTCGCGATCATGCGTTGCTCCAGTTTCTGTACAACTCCGGCGCCCGCGCTTCGGAAGCAGCCGGCCTGCAGATCGAGAACCTCCATCTTCACAACAACGCCATCAGCCACGTCGAGATATGCGGCAAGGGCCGCAAAACCCGTCGTTGTCCCTTATGGCCGGCCACGGGCGCAGAACTGCTCCAGATCACGCGTAATCGCTCGCCGGATGCGCCTGTGTTTCTGAATCACCGCGGCCAGGCTCTCACCCGCCACGGTATTCATCGCATTTCGCGCAAATATATTCCCAAGGCCACAGCAGTTTGCCCGTCTCTCACGCGAAAACGCATTAGCCCGCACATCATTCGCCATACCACCGCCACACACCTGCTCCGCGCCGGCGTTGACATCAACACCATCCGTGCCTGGCTCGGTCACGTTTCCATCGACACCACTAATATCTATGCCGAAGTCGATCTGGAACGTAAGGCACAGATGTTGAATCACACCAACGCCCTTTCCACTCCTACAGTGTCAATGCGGCCATGGAAGACAAGCCCTACTACGATGGCCTTCCTCCGCTCACTTTGATTATTTATGTTGCGTCAGCAGCGCCATACATCTGCGCGGTTGTTGGGACCGACGCTGCTACGCAACATAACTTCCAGCGCAACATAAGTTAATCCTCTCGGCAGCGTGAACGAAAAGCCACGGTGATGGAGCAAACTCGTGAACGTCTGCGCCGTTTGTATCAAGGAGAACGCGAACGTCGGCGGGGGAGAGAAGGCCAGTTGCATCTTGCTTGTTGATCGTGACGGTGTGCCATCTTCCGTCTATGCGGATTTTAGTCCGCATCAGGTAGCCGCTCTCTTCAGTACCAGCTATCCCAGTGGCTAAAACTGCACGCACCTTGCCGGGAAGCGCATTGATTTTCGCCGCGTAGTATTCGATGGCCTCTTCAACTGCCACGTCAAGCTGTTTTCTCGAACGCTTGGCCTCAATCACCCACAGAAGTTTTTCAGACAGTTTGACTACGTTTTCTGGACGTTTCCGTCCGAAGGCAGCCTTCATTTGCGGGTGAGCAAGGCACTGATTCTGGGTCCAAACCTGCCCCTCTGGAGACCGGCTTGGGTCTTTCACTACCCAATTCAAATCGCGCAACTGCTGACGGATGTACTCATAGGCTTCCACCTCTGTGTCAGTAGGCTTTCCGTCCGGAACAATCTCGCTTAGTGGTTCTGCTTGAAGGGTCGCACGCTTCGACTTCTTGCGGCTCCCAGGGCTCTCCGATTTGATTTTCTTGCTGAGCACTATGCGCTTCTCCTTTTGACCTTCTGCTTCGGCTTTTGCCGTGGAGTGTTCCAATAAGGGCTCTTGCAGCGCGGGCAGACTCGCGGTGTAACAGCGCCATTCATGCGCGGTCTCCACTCGTGGTGGCATCGTTCACATTTGTAGCCCTGAAGTGTGACAATTGCCATTACGCAAAGATCATATACCGCAAGTTACTGAACTAAAGTGGAATAGCAAAAATATCTTCTTACCACTCATATACCTTCCGGATTCGGGAGTTCGTACCGGATTTGCGGGATTCACTGGAGCGGGGCAACAACTTCAGTGAGGGCAGGGCGGGAAAAGGCGAAAATCCTTGCAAGAAAAAGACCCCTCGCGTAGGATACTTGCCACGGGGAACAAATTCTGTAACCTATTGATTCTAATAATGGTCGGGACGGGGAGATTTGAACTCCCGACCCCTCGCACCCCAAGCGAGTGCTCTACCAGGCTGAGCCACGTCCCGACACAATTGCGCCGGTCCGCTTGTCGCAGACCGGCTTTTAGGGTCTGGATCAGTTTACACCAGCAAACACCCGCCGCGCCCAACCCCGCCGGAACAATCGGGGTAATCGAATCAATTCATAGGTTTACATCTCCAAACTTTCTTTCCCGGAATTTGCAGTCTATTTCGGTGCAAAGGTGCACAATCAAATCATGACCGAAATGCCATCGAACAAAGTCGCCACGGAGGCGTCAGGCATGTGCCCGGTCTGTACCAAAACTGCGTACCCCCTACCCCCCCCCCCCACCCGCTTTTGTTGCAAACAAAGGCACTTACGCGTGCTGCCAAAAAATACCCCATGAAAACAAAGAGCTTACGGGAGGGGGTCCAGCGCAAAACCCCCATTCTGCACTAAGAAGAGGGCACTTTTCCCGCTCCAGATCTGGATCTTCGGTCCAGCCGATCCCAACCCACTGTCCACTGGCCTCTGGCAACCGAGCCTGGCCGTTCAAGCAATTGCACCATCGCAACAATCAGCCCAACCAGTCAGATAAGCGGCCTTTAACCACCGCCGCGAGACCGTGTACACTTCTTCGCACATGGAAACCGCGCCCAATTCCCGCTCTCTGCCTCTCCGCCGCCTTCCCCAGTTCGCAGCACTTCTGCTCTGCCTCGCCGCGCTCGCACCCGCTCGTCCCGCTCAGGCCCAATCCGCTCCGGCCAACCACCTGCTCATCTACGCCGTTGACGTGGAAGGCGGCCAGGCGACTCTGGTCGTCGATACAAAAACCCACGCGTCCCTGCTCGTCGATACCGGTTGGCGCGCAATGGGCCCAAAGGATGACCCGGACCGCGATATCGCGCGCATCCAGGCCGCCATGGCCGACGCCGGAATCGCCCGGATCGATCACGTCCTCATAACCCACTTCCATGTCGATCATGTGGGCGGAGTTCCCGAACTGGTCAAGCGCGTCCCGGTCGGCGAGTTCCTCGACCACGGCGAAAACCGCGAAGACTCCGACATTACCCGCCACGACTACGCCGCCTACCTCAAGGCCATTCAAGGCAAGCCCCGCCGCATCGTCCACCCCGGCGACACCATCGACATTCCCGGCCTCACCGCCATCGTCCTTACCGCGGATGGCGAGCACATCGCCGCCGATCCGCGCGTTCTTGGCCCTGGCATCAAGCCCACGCCAAACCCTTACTGCGCCACCGAGCCCAAATGGGATCTCGATGACACGGAGAATCCCCGCTCCACCGGCGTCCTCATCCGCTTCGGCAAATTCCGCTTTCTCGACCTCGGCGACCTCACCAAGGCCAAGGAAATCCCCCTGGTCTGCCCCGAAAACCTCATTGGCACGGTCGATCTCTACCTCGTCAACCACCACGGCTTCAACCTGTCCAATTCCAAGGCCTTCGTGGACGCCATCCATCCCCGCGTCGCCATCATGGACAATGGCGCGCACAAAGCCGGCAGCCCCGAAGCCTGGCAGACCGTGCATGACAGCCCCGGCCTTCAGGACCTGTGGATGCTCCACACCGCCGAAGGCTCGGACGCCCCCCACAACAGCTCCGATGATTTGATTGCCAATCTGAAAGGCGGCTCCGACGGGAACTGGCTCAAGGTAGTAGCCGCCCCAGACGGCAGCTTCACCGTAACCAACACCCGCACCGGCCAAACCAAATCCTATCCGGGGAATTAGCCTCCGGCAGGACCAGAAGCCTATGCTCACCGTGTGCGCTGGTAAAGCCCCTCCAGCGCATCGCAAGCCGCCTTCACGCCGTCCTCCCGCTCCAGCAGCCGCGCCACCTGCTCCGCACGCTGCGCGAATTTTGGCTCCTCGAGCATCGATCTCAGCTTCCGCGCCACTCGCAGCGGCGTGTAATTCCCGCGCTGGATTACCCGCGCCACCTTCAGCCTGCGCATGCGCCGCCCATTGTCCGGCTGGTCGTGGGAGTAGGGCATAATCAGCATCGGCTTGCCTGCTCGCAGGCATTGCGCCGTCGTCCCCACGCCGCCCTGCTGCACTACCATGGCCGCGCGCGGGAACAACGCCGAATACGGCGCGTACTCTGCCACGCAGATCGATTCGGGGAGCGTTTGCGGTGGCCGGTTGCGCGGGTCGCCGCCAATCAACAGCACCGCGCGAATTCCCAGCCGCACCGCCGCCTTTGCTGAGAACTCGTAGAAACGTCCCGCTGCCAGCACCGCCGCTGAGCCCAGCGTAAACACCACCGGCGCAGGCCCAGCAGCCAGAAACGCCTCAAGATTTGCAGGGAGCGCGGCATTCCCAGCGTCGGAGTCGTAGTAGCAGAATCCCGCGATCTCCGCGTTTGGCGGCCAGTCCCGCTGCTCCTTACCCAGCACGCGCGAAAACAGCGCCATCACCAGGTAAGGCGAGTGCTTGGCGTCAAACAGGGGATTCGCGCCGCGCGGCAACCCCAGTTCCCGGCGCAGCTCGTAGATTGGCTGCGGCCACTTCCGGCTCACAAACCGCGCCAGCCGCCGCATCGCCCGTCCCATTCCCGGCACCGTCTTGTCCGCCCGCGCTAACCGCGGGTACATCGGCAGCACCGGCGGATCGAATGCCGAAAAGAAGCTCAACGGCGCCAGCACATAGCTCGCCCACGGGATCCCCGTCACCTCCGCCACCAGCGGCCCGGCGTAGTTCAGCTCGCCCAGCAGCATCAGATCGGCCCGTTCGGGTTTGGTCGCCGCGTCCAGCAGGTCCTCATAAGTCTGGCGCAGCGCGGGGAACAGGAACTCGCGCAACCCGCGCTCTGTCCCCTTTTTCACGTCGTAGACCATCTCAACAAGAATGGTGTTTTTCGGGTCGATATCCGGCCGCACCGCATGGAATTCGAGGCCCAGCGGCCGAATCTTCTCTTCGAACACTGCCGGAACCGCCATCACCGGCACATACCCGCGCCTTTTCAGTTCCAGCGCAATCGCAATCAGCGGATTGATATCGCCAAACGTCCCTATATTCGAAAGAATTATGCGCAAATGGTCCCATCCTCACGCACCAAAACCGACAGCTATGAGGGTAATGCACCAGACCGCGATCGTGCCTGCCGGTCGCGTCATTCTCGGCTCGCCGGCGGAACCACTGGGCTATCTCTTTGCGGAATCTGCATAGAACGTGTAGGTGGCTGTATAAGGGACCCTCAGCGTCTTGCCGGCGTCCGGAGAGCCGGCGCAGCCCGATGCGGGTGCGACTCCGCCGTGTGTCTCCGTTCGCCGCACAAAGGCAACATCGGCCAATGAGCCCGCCGCAGTTCCGGGTTTGGCGCGAAGCAACAGCCACGCAACCGAGCCTGCTTCCGGCGAAGGCTTGCTCGCAACCAGCGCTCCCTGAACCTGGCCGCCGTCTTCCAGCTTCCACGTCGGTCCCGCAAAGTGGCTTCCAATCGTCTTGCCGGCCGCATCCAGCAGCTTCGCATCCGGCAACGTCAGCGCCCACTTGGCTCCGCCCGCCAGGTCGGCGCAGGTGTAAATCTGCACCCCGTCTCCCTTTGCCTGGAGCACAACGCTGGCTCCCGCTGGAACGTCGATCGACCCGCCTGCCTGCTGCGCCCGAACTGCCGGGACACAAACCCCAATCGCCATCATCGATATCGCCAGAATTCGCATGGAGCGAGTCTACCAAAGTATCGAAAAACAGCCGGGATTCCTCCCGGTTTTTTGGCAGCCGGTGAGGGAGGATGATATGCGTGGAGAGGGAGAAGAAAACCACTGGAGGGGGACAGCGAGGCGTCTACGTAGGGCTGCTGGTTAACTGATTGTCCGGTTGGCGTGATCCAAAAGATGGTCAAAATGGCACATTTTCCTCATTTATTTTGCTACCCGCGGACTTTTCCTTCGGCCGGTGAGCTTCCGGCGCTTGAGGACACCTTGCCACTGAGGCAGTAAATCGATATTCTCGAGACCACTCGCGCTTCGCCAGTTCTGAGGCGCCGGAATTGAGCCCCTGCATGCGCGGATCACAGTCAATAATTCGACAGTCGCCCCTGCACTTTGCGCTTGCCCTTCTCGTATTCGCGCCCTCTCACCGCTTCACCGCGCAAACTCCGCCGCCAACAGCGCCTGCAGCAACTCAGGCCGCGCCTGCTCCCGCCCCTGCGCCGCCTCGATTCACGCCCACCCCGGAGATGCTTGCCGCCCAGGCCGCCACGAAAAAAGATCACCAGCGCGTCATGGACCAGCTCGGCATAAAGGAACTCCGCCGCGGCGCTGACGGAGACCGCAAATCCCCCAACGCCGCCAACTACGACGAGTCCAAAGCCGACGTCTACCCCAACATCCCCAATCCGACCATCCTGATCGACGGCAAGCCGGTTACCTCCGCCAAGGCCTGGTGGACCCAGCGCCGCCCCGAGATCGTCGAGCTCTTTGACCGCGAAATCTACGGCCGCGCCCCCGCCAATCTCCCCAAGGTCAACTGGGAGGTTGTCAGCACCACGCCGGAAAAGAACGGCGACGTCGCCATCATCACCAAGCATCTCCTCGGCCACGTCGACAACGCCATCGATCCCGCCATCAAAGTCGATATCGACCTGACCCTGAGCACCCCGGCCAACGCCACCGGCCCCGTCCCGGTCATCATGGAGTTCGGCTTCAGCCGCGAGTTCATGGAGCAGATGGCCAAGCGCTTTCCGAACTTCGCTCCCAAGCCTGGAGACGGACCCACTTGGCAGCAGCAGGTGCTGGCCAAGGGATGGGGCTACGCCGAACTCGTCCCCACCAGCTACCAGGCCGACAACGGCGCCGGCCTCACCGCGGGCATCATCGGCCTCATGAACAAGGGCCAGCCCCGGACGCTCGACGACTGGGGAGCTCTGCGCGCCTGGGCCTGGGGCGCCAGCCGCGTAATTGATTATTTTGAAACCGACAAAGCCGTCGACGCGAAGCAAATCGGCCTCGAAGGCCACTCCCGCTACGGCAAGGCGACCCTGGTCACCATGGCCTATGAGCCTCGCCTCGCCATCGCCTACGTCAGTTCCTCCGGCGAAGGCGGCGCCAAGCTCTTCCGGCACATCTTCGGCGAAACGGTCGAGAACGTTGCCGGCTCGCAGGAGTACCACTGGATGGCCGGGAATTTCCTGAAATACGCCGGCCCGCTTAACACCGGCGATCTGCCCATCGACGCCAACGAATTCATCGCCCTCTGCGCACCGCGTCCCGTGTTCATCAGTGGGGGCGCCACCGACGGAGACGGCTGGGTCGACGCGAAGGGGATGTTTCTCGCCGCCGCCGGAGCCGGGCCCGTCTACACCCTCCTTAGCAAAAAAGACATGGGCACCACCGTCTTCCCGCCCATTGAAACTCCCCTCATCGACGGCGACATCGCCTTCCGCCAACATTCCGGCGGCCACACCCCCGGTCCCAACTGGCCCACCTTCCTAACCTTCGCAAGCCGCTACCTGCACGCGGTAAATGCGAACGGGGCCACCGCGGGTAAGTGACAGATGAAAACCGCCCTAAAGTAGAGCCTGTCATCCTGAGCGAACGGGGCCCCAAACGTTCTTCAGTTTGGGGGTGGTGAGTCGAAGGATCTGCTTTTGTTCTTTTCGCAATTTACGCAAAGACCCTTTGACTCAGGACCCTAGTTCTCGCTTCCCAGAATCTCGCAAGGAATGTGTCGGCTAAAAGTTACGTCAAGTCCCAGCGACAATGCGATTCGTTCCAATGTGTAACGAAGGCGGAAAGGCGGACAGAAATGGACCAGACACATGACAAAAGGAGATTTTGGCTTGTTCGGAAGAAGACAGTCTATATAGTTCTGGGCTCCCTACTTTTCATCAACGCACCAATTTTTATTTGGCTCTTCAGCGAAATGCATGCGTCCGCCGAGGCAGTGGATGGGTTTGGTCAAAGGCTAATTGCCAAGGACTACGACGGAGCTTATAACCGGCAAGCGATGATTTTCGAGGCGCGGTTAGCAAGCAGGAATTCGTTGAACAGCAGACGACGTTAAGTGCGAAGCTCGGCCCGTTGAAAGAAGTCAAGCTTGGGGGCATCGAAACCAACTTCGATTCGAAGGGCGGCTTGACGACAATCGACACAACGTTCGTCTTTGAAAACGCTGAACGCGAGTTCTCGATAAAGCTTAAAAAGGTTGGCAGTTCATGGTGCCTGTACGGCTATCGGGAACAGTGAACCGCACCCCTCCATTGTGCCCAGTTCACCGCCCTCATCTGACCTGCTTTCCAGGTGCCCTCAAAACCCTTGGCGCGCAAGCGCCGCCCGCCCCACCGCAGGTGGTTCAGCACGGCTTAATCTTGTCTGCGTCATACTATCCCCGTACACAAAGGCACCCCCATGCGCGTCCTGATCGTAGAAGATGAAGTTCGCCTCGCCGAAAACCTGGCCACCGCGCTGCGCGACGGCCCCGGCTTCGCCGTCGACTGGGCAGAAGACGGCCTCGCCGGCGACGAATTCGCCGCGAACCCCTGCTACGACCTCATCATCCTCGACCTCATGCTGCCAAAACTCGATGGGCTAGGCCTGCTCAAGCGCCTCCGCGCCCGCCGCGACGCGACACCGGTCCTTATCCTCACCGCCAAAGATGGCGCAGACTCCATCATCCAGCTGCTCAACGCCGGCGCAGACGACTACCTCGCCAAGCCCTTCGACCTCGGCGAGCTGATCGCCCGCGCGAAGGCCCTCATCCGCCGTGGCAAAGGCGCAGCACATCCTACGCTCAACACCCTCGGTATGGAAGTGAACACGCTGGAGCAGACCGTCCGCCGCAACGGCGTCTTCGTCGATCTCTCCCCTACCGAGTACCGCATCCTCGAATATCTGATCCACCGCCCCCGCGTCATCGTCAGCAAGCGCGAACTGTTGGAGCACCTCTACGACTACAACTGGGAGCACCACTCCAACGTCATCGAAGCACACGTCTCCAACCTGCGCAAAAAGCTGGACGCGGCCGTTCCCGAAGCCGAGCCCATTATTGAAACCATGCGAGGGCGCGGCTATCGCCTCGCTCCCACCTTTCCTCCAGAGCTTGATCCGGCAGCAGAAGACCCCGCGATCAGCCCCTTTACCGGGCCGTCCGAATGAAACTCAGCATCAAAATTCAGCCCCGCTCCATCGCATTCCGCCTCATCGTGGCCGTTCTCTCCGTGGAGCTGCTTTCGTCGATCCTGGTGGTCGTGCTTTCGTATGGCTACGAGCGCCACATCCACTTTCATGCCTTTGATGTGATGCTCCATGGGCGCGCTGACTCCATTCTTGGCGCAGTGCAGGACGCGGACGACCCCGGCGACAACGTAATGCTCGACCAGGCCGACCTCCACATCCCTCCGGAAGACATCTACGAAGTCTGGGACGAGAATGGCCGGCTCCTGGGCCGTTCCGGTAACTGGAAAGATGCCCCCGACTGGAAGACCGATGGTGGCGCGACACCCACCCATCCCTGGGGTGACTTCTCTGTCGTCTCCACCAACGGCCACCACTACCGCATGCTGCGAATCCAGGGTTCCCGCACCATCGATCCCAACGAAAAAGGCGGCGGCAAGGTGCACAGAGTCACGGCGATTTACGGCTCGCAGACCGGCCACGTCTGGCACATCATTCATCAGGCGGTCCAGTTCTACGCCATCGGCAGCCTCGCGCTATTGCTCATCACCGGCCCGCTTATCGCGTGGCTGTTGCACCGGGGCCTGCTGCCGCTGCGCCAACTGGCTGCGCTTGCCTCGCAGGTTTCTGTCGACTCCTGGCAGTTCTCGCCGCCCGTTTCCGCCCGCACCACGCCGGAACTTGCGCCGCTGACCCATGCCATCGAAGCCGTGCTGCAACGTCTGGAGCGGTCCTTCACACAGCAGAAGACATTCGTCAGCGACGCTGCCCACGAGCTCAAGACCGCCGTAGCCGTGCAAAAGTCTTCGCTTCAACTGCTCAACATGAAGCGCCGCACCGCGCAGGAATACCAGGCCGGCCTAGAACGCTGCCTGGCCGATGCGCTTCGTCTGGAGTCCCTGGTGGCTGACATGCTCACGCTGGCCCGCGCCGAAACCGCTTCTCCTATCGGCGAAGCCCCGTCCGCTGCCGACCTGAACGACTGCATCTACCAGGCGGTGTCCCAGCTGGAGACGATTGCCGCGCTTCGCAACGTGCCAGTGGCGTTCACAGATCCGCTCCCGGATGCGGCTCCGCTCCACGTCGCCATGCCCGCCGAAGACTGCCGGCTGCTGGTCTCCAACCTGCTGCTGAACGCCCTGCAGCATAGCCCGCCGGCCTCGACCGTCGCGATTCGCGTGACATGGGAACCCGACATCAACCCTCCTGTAGCCGACCTGGTGGTTCAGGATCACGGCGACGGCATTCCTGCGGAAGCTCTGCCCCATGTCTTCGACCGCTTCTATCGCGGCGATCCTTCGCGCACCCGCAACACTGGCGGTACCGGACTTGGCCTGGCCATATGCAAGGCAATCGTGCAGCAGGCCCGGGGCGGAATTCGAATTGCCAGCCAACCCGACCCTGCCCAGCCGGACCAGGGGACCACTGTGACAGTTCGCCTGCCACTTGCCACCTGAAAGGTTTTTCTACCCCCTTCAGCAAGCTTTAATCTCCACCTGAAACACTCACATTGCTCGCGGACTCTGGGAGAGTCTGCCAAACCCCGCATGGAGAACCAGATGTTCAAGCAACCTGCCCTTCGCTTTCTCGGCTCTGCCGCCTTCGCCGCCGCCGGTCTCTTTTCCATCACTCCCACCCAAGTTTCCGCGCAATCCCCGTACAAGATCATCGACAAGTGGAAGATCGGCGGCGACGGTGGCTGGGATTACCTGCTCGCCGACTCAGCCGTACACAAGCTCTACGTCACCCGAGGACCCCAGGTTCTGGTTCTTGACACCACCACAGGCAAGCAGATTGGCGCTATCACTGGCCTGCACGGAACCCACGGCATCGCCCTTGACGACGCCGGCAAGTTCGGCTACATCTCCGACGGCGGCGGCAATGCCGTTGTGGTCTTCGACCGCGCCACGCTGGCCACCGTCGCCACCATCCCCACCGGCGGCCAGAACCCCGACGGCATCGTCTTCGAGCCGGCCACGCAAACCGTCTGGGCCTTCGATGGTCGCAGCAAGGACGCGGCCGTGATTGACGCCGCAACGCGGAAGCTAGTGGCCAATATCCCGCTTCCCGGCAGGCCGGAGTTCCCCGCGGTCGACGGCAAAGGCATCGTCTTCGACAATATTGAAGACAAGAGCGAGATCGTTCGCCTCGACGCTCGCTCGAAAACACTCACCGCGACCTGGCCGCTTACCGGCTGCGAAGAACCCAGCGGCCTGGCTTTTGACGTCGCCGGCGGGCGCCTCTTCTCCGTCTGCGACAAGCACATGGCCATTACCGACTCCAACACCGGCAAGTCGCTCGGCACTGCCGCCATCGGCGACGGCCCGGATGCCGCCGGCTACGATGCCGCCCATAACCTGGGCTTTGCTTCCTGCGGCGAAGGGGTGCTTTCGGTGGTTGACGCGTCCAAGGCCGGCTATCCCACCATCCAGACGCTGCCCAGCCAGAGCAGCGCACGCACCATGGCCTATGACGCAGGCACGGACCGCGTCTATCTGGTCGCCGCCGAATTCGGACCTCGCCCCGCCGCCACACCAGAAAACCCAAGGCCCCGTCCAACCATAGTCCCCGGAAGCTTCACCGTCCTCGTTGTGGGAAGATAAACTCAGATCTCAGCCGTTGGCGCGTCCTCAAAGCCACTCGGGAGTACGCGCCAAAGAATCCCTAACCCCTAACCCCTAACCCCTGATCCCTGACCCCTGTTCTTATGAAGATTCTCCTCGGCATCCTCGCTCTGCTCGCAGTCGCCGCTTCCGTTTTCGCCGACTACAAATGGCGGAAATGGATGGCCGACCGCGGCCGTGACCGCCAGTAACGCCACTTTTTCCCGGATATCCCGTTACAATAACCGTCAGGGAGTCCTCCAATCATCATGTTTCGTCAAGCACGCTTCCGTGTTTCCAATCGCCCCGCCGGCGTCGGCTTGGCCCTTGCGCTGGCCATCGCCACGCCATTCGCCGCCCCCCACGCCGCACAGGCCCAGTTTTCCCAGCCGGCGCCCGGAACGCTGGTGCACGATCCGGCCGCCCTGCGTCCCCCTGCCGGAGCCAAGGTGGCTATTGTTGAATTTGAAGATCTGGAGTGTCCCGACTGCGCCCGCGCCAACCCGCTGCTCAAAGAGGCCGCCGGCAAATACCACATCCCCTGGGTGCGCCACGACTTCCCGCTCCCTTTCCACGCCTGGAGCTTCAACGCCGCCGTCAATGCGCGCTGGTTTGACCTGAAAAGCAAGGCTCTCGGCGACGAATACCGCGACGCTGTCTTCTCCAATCAGCCGGAGATCACCAGCCTCACCATCCTTGCCGATTTCACCCAGAAATTTGCCCAGAGCAAGGGCATCGCCCTGCCCTTCGCCACCGATCCCCAGGGCAAGCTCGCCTCTCTGGTCAAGGCCGACTACGCTCTCGGCCAGCGCATCGGCATCGAGCACACCCCCACCATCTGGGTGGTCACCGCCAGCACCAAAACTGCCCCGTTCGTCGAAGTGCTCGATCGCAGCAAGCTCTATCAGCTGCTTGACCAGGCCATCGCCGACACCCGCACCGGAACGAAATGAACTGCCCGGGCCCCCGCGTGAAGGGTACGGGCTTCAGCCCGTACTTCAACACCAGCAAAATGAACAAGGGCGCTAGCCCCCGAGGGAAAACCGTGAAAACTTCCCCAATGTCCCAGTTACCATCGGCCGCAATCGCCCGTCCAACGGCTATGTCGCGACTTTCCCGCCTTGTTTTGGCCCTCTTGCTTGTCCTGGCTGTCATCCCGGCCCGCGCCCAAGCCCCCACCCAGGTCCTCGACGCCTCCGCGCTCCATCCTCCGGCCGGCGCACGCGTAGCCATTGTCGAGTTTGACGACCTGCAATGCCCCGCCTGTGCCGCTGCCAACCCCACCCTCAAGGCTGCCGCCGCCCAGTACCACATCCCCTGGATTCGCCACGACTACCTCATCCCCTATCACAACTGGAGCAAGTTCGCCGCCATCGACGCCCGCTGGTTCGACACCAAAAGCAAGGCCATCGGCGACGAGTATCGCGACGAAGTCTTCGCCGCCCAGAACTCCATCTACAACCCCGAGACGCTCACCCAGTTCACGCAGAAGTACGCCCAGAACCACGGCCTCGCGCTGCCCTTCGCCATTGATCCCCAGGGCAAGTTTGCCGGCGAAGTCGCCGCCGACAGCGATCTTGCCCGCCGCACCGGTGTCAAGAGCACCCCGACCATCTTCATCGTGACCTCAGGCGGCAAAGGTGCGCCCTTCATGCAGGTGGTCAATCCTGCGAAGGACCTTTACAGCACCATCGACCGCGCCATGGCCGACACCGCCCAGCCAGCCCACACTACCACCGCCAAAAAATAGCGGGTGTCTCAACTTTCCGCGGCGTTAATGCGGATGGGTCGGCTGCCACGTCCCCGCCATCAACTCTACAAACATCCTCTGAAATGGCGCCAGGTCCAAATCCACCTGCGCATGCACCAGCCGCACCCCCGTCGCCGGCTTGAACTTCTCCGTCCACGTCAGCGTGTCCCCATACCCCGGCCCGTGGCTCAGGTCCACATCCATATACACCAGCTTTTCCCTGGTAATCAGCCCCGGCTCCAGCCACGCGCACGCCGCCAGCTCGTCCCACATGTAGTAGCGCTCCGCGTTCCATGCCGCGATGTACTTCGCCGCGGGCGTCTGCGCCTTCGAAATCGCATCCACCAGCGCCTGTGTAAACGGCGCCTTGATCGACACATCCACCGTCGTCACATCCACCCGCGGCCAGTCCGCCCGCAGCACTATGTGCGCCGCCTCCGGATCGAACCAGAAGTTGAACTCATGCCGGGGACTGGTCGCAAACTCCGGGTCGTCCGTCGCCGGATTCAAACTCCCGCCCATCAGCACAATCCCCTTGGTCAGCGCGGCAAACTCCGGATCGATGCTGATGGCCAGGGCAATATTTGTCAGCGGGCCGGCGGCATAGATCGTCACCTCATGCGGATGCGCCCTGACTTGCCGAATCAAGAAATGCGCAGCGTCTTCGTCGACGGCTTTGATTGTCGGCCGCCCTTCCGCCATGGGAGGAATCTCATACGGCCCATGCTCCTTGAATTGCCCCTCCACTACCGGGGTGACCCCGGCCGGCGTCTCCACTAGCGTCGTCGGCCCCTGACCCCACGCGCCCATCCACGACACCTTGCCGGTCAGCTCCTCGTCCAGCTTCGTCTCCCGCTCCGTCCGCACCAGCGGAAACACCGTCCCCCGCGCCACTGGCACATTCGCATGGCCGGTCAGCTCCAGCATGCGCAGCGTAGTCAGCGTCTCCTCGTCGCGCCAGGCGTTGCCCGTAACCATAGTTATCCCAAGCACCTGCACATTCGGTGCCTGAAGAAGGCACAGCATCGCCATCTGGTTCGACCCACCCGGCCCCGACCCATCCTGATCGATGAAGACCAGGTTTCGTTCGGAGGGCCGCTTCTGCGCCGCGCACGAAGCCGCGGCAACCACTACGAGCAAGGTAAGAAGTACTTTTCTCATTGAAAGGTATTTTGGCACACTGTGGGACCTCTACAAGCGTCGTGATCCGGTGCTTCTGGTTAGACTAAGAGTATGAGGCTCTTCCCGTCTCTCGCTCCCGCAGCACCCCTGGCTTCGTCTAACTACTAAAAGGCGGATAATGGCAACTTCTATAAAGCTTGCGCCCAGTTCCACGCGCTCCACATTCAAAACCAGCCTCTGGCTCTTTCTCGGACTCACTGCGCTCTTTGTCTTCATCACTTCCGAAGTCTTTTTGGCCGCCGATTACCCCATGTACCACGCCTACCGTCTGCAGGTAATCGCCGACCGCGGTCTCCTGATCCCTCATTCCCTTGCCGGAACCTTAGCTCTCCTAATTGGCCCCATCAATTTCTCCTCGCGGTCCCGCAACCGTTTCTTGAAACTCCATCGCATCCTTGGCCGGGTCTACGTCATTTCAGTCTTTGTTGGCGCTGCTACCGGTGTCGCCCTCGCATTCGGCCGTCCCGGCTTCCCTGGAACTTGTGGACAGGCAGGAGCATGGGTCGTATGCACCACTGCCGCCTTCCTCACCGCGCGCAACCGCCAGATCGTCCAGCATCGCCAGTGGATGATCCGTTCCTACGCAGTCACGTTTACTTTTGTCTCCAGCCGAGTGCTGAACCTGTGGCCCGCTTACTGGAGCCACCTCGGCGACGTCCTCTCCGCCGTCGGCGTCATCGCCTTTACGCTCTTCTCGCTGCTCATCGTGGAAATCGCTTTCAGCTGGCACGCGCTTACTACTCGTCGAGCCTGACGTCGCGTCCAGCACGCGCCTTACTTCCAGCGGCCCACACACAGCCGTCCCGGCCGCCAATGCTCCACCGTCACGGCTTCTCGCGGAATTCCAGCCGCCGTCAGCAAACGCACCCAATCCTCCGCCCGAAAGGCGCGCAGGAAGGACACCGGCCCATCATGCCGTACAAAGCGGTGCCATCCAACCAGCCTTTCCAGCCACGCAAACATCCGGCAACTCCACTCCGACCGCTCCAAGTCATTGATAAACCAACCCGCCTGCGCAGTAGCTTCCATCCACCGCAGCAGCGCGATGACCTCTTCGTCCTCAAGATGATGTGCCATCAGCGAACTCACAACGATATCCACCGGCTTCTCTGGTCGATACAGCAGGGCATCGCCGGTCACCCATGAGATTCCGAGGTCGTTCGGCGTCGACTCCGCTGCCGCACGCGCCGCATAGGGATTCAAGTCGATTCCCGTCAGCTGAATGGCAATGCCGCGCCGCTTCGCCCACTTTGCAATCCGCCGCAGCAAATCCCCGCCGCCACATCCCACATCGACAATGTGAAGCGGATCATGCGACCCACGCGGCAGCCGCTTTAACCAGGCAAGCGTCGGTCGATACCCCAGCAGCCAGCGGTTGATTTGCTCCAGGCTATGCAGGCAGCCACGGAAATCCCGGTAGCTACATTCGCCATCCATCAATTCCGGTAAATCCCGCGGAGAAGTCCGCAGCTTGAATTCGATTCCCGCGCTAGATCCCATGAAAGTGAGTTTTCTCCGCAATGCGGTACTGGTAAGCCGTAGTCACGCGCAATAGTTCCTCAGGTTGGATTATAGGGTTAGACGTTGCGTATGTGCCTGGGGAAGCGGGTGCCTGAGCAGCCGGCTCTTCGCCAGCAATCCTGGCGGCGCGAGGGAGCGAGCAGAGCAAGCGGAGGCTCACCATCTGCCCCTGAGCTTAGTCAAACCTCCTTGGCTGACCTGTGGCCCTCGGGCTGCATCGCTCCCCGCCAGCAGCATGGGTCATGCGATACCCATTTGAGCGGTATCATTGAAGCAACGGATCCAAAAGGAGATTCCAGTTAGAACGTCCATTTTAAGTCAGATTCCAGTGCAAGACGAAGTTCTCATCCTCGGTGGTGGAGTGGCGGGCTGTGCATCTGCTATCGCCCTAGCCCGCAAGGGACGCCGCGTAACCCTCATCGAACGCGAGCCCACCCCGCGCCATAAAGTCTGTGGAGAGTTCCTCAGCGGTGAGGCCCTTGAAGACCTCCACCTGCTCGGCATCGACGTCGCCTCGATTGGCGCCGTACCCATCAATAGTGTTCGCCTGGCTGCTGCCCGGCGCGCCGCACATGCGTCCTTGCCTTTCCAAGCGGCATCCCTCACCCGCAAGGCCCTCGACACGGCGCTCATTGCCCAGGCCATCGCCACCGGAGTCAATGTGGAATGTGGACGCACCGTCCAGGCGCTCGCCCTCGCCGGGCCCAACCTCTGGCAAGCCACCCTCGACGACGGCACCATACGCCAGGCTCCAACCGTCTTTCTCGCCACCGGCAAGCACGATCTCCGCGGCTACGCCCGCCCGGACGACCCGCAGCGATGGGTCGCCTTCAAAATGTATTTCCGCCTCGCTCCCGCCCAGGCCGCTGATCTCGCGCGCTGCTCTGAGTTGATGCTCTATCCGGGTGGCTACGGTGGGATCCAGCCCGTCGAAGGCGGCATTGCAAACCTTTGCTGGGTGGTGCAACAGCGGTATCTTGCGCGTGTCGGCCATCGCTGGGACAACTTTCTTGCCAAAATGCAGCAGGACTGCCCGCACCTGGCCATGCGCCTTGCCGGAGCCGAACAGCTGCTCGCCAAGCCCATCGCGGTCACGCATATCCCGTATGGCTACATGCGCCCCACGACTGAGAGTGGTCTCTACTGCATTGGCGATCAGGCCGCCGTCATTCCCTCGTTCACTGGCGATGGCATTTCGATTGCCCTCCATACCGCACGATGCGCCGTCGCTGCCTATATTGCTCAAGAGCCGGCACCCCTCTTCCAGGCCAAGCTGCGGTCTGCACTGCTGGGCCAGATGCGTCTTGCTGAAATCGCAGCCGATGGACTCAACAACTCTTTCGCTCGAGCGGTCTTGCCGTTCTGCCTGAGGGTCTGGCCGGGTGTCATGCGCGTCACGGCAAGGCTTACGCGCGTCGCTCACAACGCCGCTGTTGCCCCAATGCAGTCGCCGGCTGAAGTCTAGCGACGGCGAAACAGCTCTCAGTAGTTAAGACACGCCTGGAGAGACACATGAAATCCCTCGCAGTTCTTGCCCTTGCTGCCGCCCTCACTCCCGCCGCTCTCGCCCAGCGCCAGACCTTCGCTGTCAATCCCGATGCCAGCCAGATCAAAATCACCCTCAACACCACGCACGAAGTCGTCATCGGCGCCTTCCACGTCCAATCCGGCTCCATCCAGTTTGACCGCAACACGCCCAACATGTCCGGTTCGGTCGTCGTCCTGGCAGGCAGCGGAAACACCGGCAACGGCAGCCGTGACAAAAGAATGAACAAGGAAATCCTCAAAGTGGAGCAATACGCAAATGTTACCTTTGAGCCGAAGAACTATACCGGCGCAATCGCTCCGTCTGGCGACTCGAGCATCCAGGCAACTGGGACCTTCACACTCCTCGGCACGCCTCACCAAATCACCATTCCCCTCCTGGTCCACCTTGAAGGCACGACAGCAACCGCAAAGGCTCATTTTGTGGTCCCTTACATCCAATGGGGACTGAAGGATCCAAGCTTCCTGATCTGGAAAGCGGATAAAGACGTCGCGATCGACCTCGCGCTTGTTGGGCAGCTTTCAAAATAGAAGGCCCGCCGCAGAAACGACATCTGCCCCTCCACAGGGGCTGGCGGAGGGCCAGAATCAAATCAAGTTGGAATTATACGCATTGCCGCAAGACCGATTCGCAGCGCATGCATGCGCGAGGGCGCCTGCCCGGGGGAGGCGCCTAATCGAGGTTAGCTTACGTAGCTTCCCAGGGAGGTGCTTAGACCACCCATCGCAGTGTTCAAAGCGGTGGCGATTTGCTTCACGCCAGCGACCCATCCAAACGCGAGCAGCGCGGTGATCAGCGCGTATTCAACCAGGTCCTGACCTGCTTCCTCGGCAGCCAGATTCTGGAATTTGATGTAAAACTTGAGCAGAAACGTGTTCATTGTCGAAGCCCTCATCGCTGGTTGCTTGAGACACAGCGGCAACCTCATTCCCGGACTATAGATGGCGGGGGGCATCGAATAGAATTCCCCAAAGGTGGAATCGGGAGCGACTAAAAGTCTCATTCGGCTCACCGATATCCCTTTGGATTGATTACCTTTGCCCAGGACCAACTCCTCCGGAGCGGTGCGCCTTGACGCTGGCCGTCCCTGCCCGCCAATGCGGCCCGTATACACGATTTCCCCCAACTGATTTCGCTCCGGAATTCGTTCTTCTGGTTTTGCAGGTAATTAGCCCCAACCGGCGCATAATGGTTCTAAAAGTGGTCATTTCGCCGACCAAAAGGTTCGAAATGGCCCAAAAGCAGGTTCAATCCCCCACCCCTCCCCCAGTACCTGCTGTCCAAACGGGAATAGAAATACTTTATAATCAATAATTTACCTATGACAGCCAATAGCAACTAAGTAAACAGAAGCCCTCGAAAAGCGGCCATTTTTGAGCAAAAAACGGCTCTTTTTCGCCGACTTCGACCAAAAAAACCAGCGAAAATGAGTCATCTTTTTCCAGTCTTTATTCCCTGGATGTCTACCGGCGACGCTCAAACCCGCGCGGTTTCGTTTGCGGCGTCACCGGCAAGTGCGTCTTGCCCGCGGGATAGACCGCCAGAAACCGGTCCTGTCCTTCGCCGGAACTGGCCGTCTCCACGCCTTCAATGTCCTTGAAGGCCATGTGCATCAGGCGGCGATCACGGCTGTTCATGGGTGGAAACGCATAGGGAATTCCCGAGCGGATCACCTTGTCCGCGGCCACTTCGGCCTGTAGCTTCAACTCATTCGCCTGCAGCGCCTTGAAGTTACCCGCATCAAAGCTCACCAGGTCTCCCTCGCGCTGGTCCAGTCGCAGCATCTGCGTGGAGATCGTCTCAAGGGCGCGAAGCAGTTCGCCGTTGTGCTGCGTGACAAGCGGTACGTCAGGTCCGGCAAGCTCCACGTTGATGGAATGAGCCGCGGGCGCCTCTGCGTCGCGCGCCACTTCGCCGGCGGTGATGCGGTACTTCAAGCGCAAGCCGCCAAGCTTGTTCAGGTTGGCAAGGAGTCCGGCGATCTTCTGTGCAGCTAGTTGCAAGTCGTCAATTGGCATAACAGGCTAGTATCGCAGAGCCGGGCCGGATGCGGGACCACAATTGGCCGCAAAACCCAATTTCTTCAGGAACGATTTTCCCAACTCTCAGCGAAATTTAAGGTTCGACACGTATCCTTCTAGGAGTGATGAAGCCGCACATCAAAACATTCAGGATAGGCGCCCAAATTCGTTCCAAGTCTGGCTCGTGGCTCTCTCCATTTCTATGCTTTCTGGTGGCCTTTGCGTGGTTGCCGGCGCTCGCCCAGACAACTGTCCGCACAGACGACGCGGCCGCGCCAATTCCCATCAGCCTTGAAGAGGCGATCCATCGGGCAGAGGCCAATGAACCGCAGTTTGCCGCGGCAATGGCCGCGAGCCAGTCCGCGGGCCTTGATCGCTCGATTGCCCGTGCCGGCCTGTTACCCGGCGCTGTCTATCACAACCAGGCTCTCTACACGCAGGCCAACGGACAGCAAAACCAGGCAGGTCAGGGAGTCGGTTCGCTGCCCTCGCCGAAGTTCATCGCCAACAACGCCGTCCGCGAGTACGCCAGCCAATTGCAGGTCAACGAGACGCTGGGGTTTTCCGGTTTTGCGAGCGTGCGACGCGTAGACGCAGAAGCAGCCCATGCCGCAGCGGAGCTTGAAGTGGCCCGGCGGGGATTAACGGCTGCCGTCACTGGTCTTTATTACGACGTCGTGTCGGCGGATGACAAGCTGGCTATCGCGGACCGCGCCCACGCTGAAGCCGCCGATTTCAGTCTCCTCACCGGCAAGCGCGAAACAGCGCGCGAAGCAGCTCATGCTGACGTGGTAAAAGCACAACTCCTTGAGCAGCAGCGCGAGCGCGATCTCTCCGACGCCCGGGTCGCCGCTGAAAAAGCGCGTCTCGAGCTCGGCGTCCTGCTCTTTCCCGATCCGCGAACCGCGTATACCGTCACCCCCGCCGGCGCTCTCTCGCCGCTGGCCGACCGCCCGGAAGTCGAGGAAGCCGCGGCCAGGAATAACCCTGAAATAAAGAGTGCGCTGGCTTCTATGATCGCAAGTGTTGCCGATGTCCTCGCGGCCCGTGCCGCCTACTTGCCCGACCTGGGCTTGAATGTGACCTATGGCATCGACGCTCCGCAGTTCGCCGTGAACGGTCCCGATCACGTTCGCAATCTGGGCTACTCGGCGAGCGTAACCCTTGACATACCTGTGTGGGATTGGCTTTCAACAGCTCATAAGGTCAAGCAAAGCGAGATTCGACGGGATTCTGCGAGGGTTGCCCTGACCGCAACCCAACGCCGTTTGATTGCTCGCCTTGACGAGGCCTATTCCGAAGCACAGGCGGCGCGGGACCAGCTGTCCTCATTGGATACCAGCGTGACCACCGCTACCGAGAGCCTGCGCCTGACCAAGCTGCGCTATGCGGAAGGCGAGGCCACGGTATTTGAAGTTGTGGACGCACAAGCCGCGCATGTAAGCGCCGAGAATGCGCGCGAGGATGGGCTAACCCGCTACCAGGCAGCGCGCGCCGATTTACAGACGCTGACGGGGATCAAGTGAGCCGATGAGGAAAAAAAAGTCGCCATCTCCATCGAATGCATGCGCCCGTTGCGGCGCCAATCAAAGCATCATCCTGGGAGTCCGATTGCCGGAATCGAACCACAACACTCGCTGGGCCCTGGTGGGCGCACTGTTGCTGCCCGTGGCCCTGTTGCCGGGATGCAAGAAGGAAGCGATGCCTGATACGGTTGTCACCGTTCAAGCAGAGCACCCCGAGCAAGGGTCAATTTCTGAACACATCATCGCCGATGCCGTACTTGCGCCGCTGGCACAATCCGCGCTGACCCCAAAGATAACCGCGCCGGTGCGGCAGTTCTATGTGCAGCGCGGGTCCAGGGTCAAGCAGGGCGAGTTGCTGGCTACGCTTGAGAACAGAGACCTGGCCGCTGCCGCACAAGACAACAAGGGCACTTACATGGCCGCCGAAGCCGCTTATGCCACTGCCACGAAAGCCCAGGTTCCTGAAGACACCCAGAAAGCCGAGGCGGATGTCGCCGAGGCCAAAGCCAATCTCGATCTCAACCTGAGCATCGTCAAGGGACGCAAGCAGCTTTTTGCCGAGGGCGCTATCCCCGGCCGCGATCTCGATACCGCCCAGGCCGCGCTGGTGCAAGCACAGGCCGCGTACGACGCTGCTACGATCCATCTCAATTCCGTGCGCAACGTCAGCCGCGCGGCATCGTTGAAGTCGGCGGAAGGGCAATTGAGTTCAGCCGAGGGCAAGTACAAGGGGGCCGTGGCGCAGGTGAGCTACTCCGAGATTCGCAGCCCCATTAACGGAGTGGTCACCGACCGGACACTCTTTGCCGGCGAGACAGCCGCCGCCGGGGCGCCCCTCATCACGGTCATGGACACTTCCAGCCTGCTGGCCAAGACTCACGTTGCTCAGAGTCTCGCGCAGCGCATGATGGTCGGCGAAGAGGCATCGGTAATTGTTCCTGGTGTGGCGGAGCCGGTATCCGCGAAGGTGTCTCTGATCAGCCCGGCGCTTGACTCCGGCAGCACCACCGTCGAAGTCTGGCTCAAAATCGACAATAAGAGCGGCACGTTCAAAGTCGGCACGCCGGTGAAGGTCTCCATCACCGGCAAGACCGTAGAAAAGGCCTGGAAGATTCCTTCTTCCGCGATTCTTACCGCCGAGGATGGGACGAAATCCGTGATGCTGGTCGGCGCTGACGGTGCCGCGCACCGCAAGCCCTTGACGCTGGGCGTCCAGGATGCTGAGGACGTACAGGTGATGGATGGACTTTCCGCCGCTGACCTGGTAATCACAGGCGGCGCGTACGGCCTGGACGACGGCGCCAAAGTGAAAGTTGGCGCGGCTGCAGCAGACGACGATGCCAAACCCGCTGCCGGCAAGGGCGGAGGGAACAACTGATGGAGAGAGAGATTGTCGCCAGCCCGGCTGATCATAGACCCTTCTGGCTGGTACGATCAACGCGCACCATCTTCTTTTTCGCGGCAATTCTTACCGTTGCCGGAGCCTACCTCTCTTTTCAGGTCCCAATCTCCGTTTTCCCTTCGACCAGCTTTCCCAGGGTCGTCATCGGCGTCGACAACGGCGTGATGCCGGTGGAGCAGATGCAGGTCACCATCACCAAGCCCATCGAGGACGCGGTCAACTCAGTTCCAGGCCTCAGGACAGTGCGTTCCACTACCAGCCGCGGCTCGGCTGAAATCAGCCTCTTCTTCGATTGGAACGAGAACATGCAGACTACGCTGCAACTGGTGGATGCAGCACTCAGCAAGGTCGAGCAGTCCCTTCCGGCCACGGCGCGAGTGACAACCAATCGCCTCACTTTTGCCACTTTTCCTATTCTCGGCTACAGCCTTACGTCCGACACGGTACCGCAGACGCGGCTATGGGAAATTGCCACCTACGGACTGAAGCCGCCCCTCAACCGCGTCGACGGCGTTAGTACCGTCGTCGTGCAAGGCGGCAAGGTACCGGAGTTCCACGTAGTTCCCAATCTCGCCCTGCTCCAGTCATCCGGCGTCACCATTCCCGACCTCGTGAACGCTATCCAGGCTTCGAATATCGTCGACTCCCCCGGCCTGTATGAAGCCAATCATCAGCTGATTCTCGGCCTCGTGGGTGCCCAGGTACATGATGCCGACCAGCTCCGCCAGCTGGTGGTCAAAACCACCCTGACTGGCGCACCAGTCCATGTGGCCGACGTTGCGACCGTTGAAAACGGCACCGAGCCCCTTTACACCATGGTTACGGCCAACGGGAAAGATGCTGTGCTGCTTAATATCACACGCCAGCCCACCAGCAACACGGTTGCGGTAGCCGATGCAGTTGGCGTGCAGATGAAGGAGCTGAAGAGCAAGCTGCCGCCTGGAGTGAACGTCGAGCCGTTTTATGACCAGTCGCAAATCGTACGCGACAGCATCTCTAGCGTCCGGGACGCCATTTTCATCGGACTCATCCTTGCCTGCATTATTCTCTACCTGTTCCTGCGTGACTGGACCTCATCGCTGATCGCCGGCCTGGTCATTCCCGTCACCATCGCCGTTACCATTCTCGTGCTTTGGCTCATTGGCGAGAGCTTCAATCTGATGACGCTGGGAGGCCTCGCCGCCGCCATTGGCCTGGTGATTGACGACGCCATTGTAGTGGTCGAGAACGTCGTCCTCCATCGCGACTCCGGCGAGCAACGCTCTGCCGCTGTGCGAAAAGCACTGAGTGAGATTACCGTCCCACTCATCGGCTCTACCATTACACCGGTCGTAGTCTTCCTCCCGCTGGTCTCGGTTACTGGCGTCACAGGAAGCTTCTTCCGTGCGCTAGCCATCACCATGACCGCGTCACTGCTCACTTCGCTGGTTCTCGCGCTTACCTGGACCCCCGGCCTCAGCCTCGTACTCCTTCGCGAGCAGGCCAAGAATGCAAGCCACCACGCCCACCACTCCGGCCGCCTCATGGTCCATGTAATCACCCTGCATCGACGTATTTTGGATTGGGCCCTCGCGAAGCCGCTGTGGCTCGCTGCCGCGTGTTTCATCCTCATGACCGGCACCTGGGCGGGCTATCAGGCTTTAGGATCCGACCTTCTGCCCGAGATGGACGAAGGCGGGTTTATTCTCGACTACATCATGCCCGCAGGCAGCTCCCTCACCGAGACTAGCCGAGTTCTGCAGCATGTCGAGCGGATCCTGCGTGCAACGCCTGAAGTGGAAAGCACCTCGCGCCGTACTGGTCTGCAGTTGGGTCTGGCGGCCGTAACCGAAGCCAACTACGGCGACTTCACCGTCAGACTGAAAACCAAACGCAGCCGCGGCATCGACGAAGTTATCGCTGACGTTCGCGCTCAGGTCAAAGCCACTGAACCCGCGCTGGATGTGGAGTTCACGCAGGTCCTTCAAGATATGATCGGCGACTTGTCCAACGCCCCCGAACCGATCCAAATCAAGATCTTCTCCAACGATAGCGCGTTGCTCGGGCAGCTTGCGCCCAGGGTCGGCGATGCGATCAGTAAGATACCCGCCGTAGTCGATGTCGAGAACGGTATCGACAACACTATCAGCGGTCCGGCCACTAACTTTCAGATCAATCCGGTGGTTGCGGCCCGACTCGGCTTTACTCCCACGGAAGTTTCGGAAAATGCGACAGCAATCCTGGATGGCGTCACAGCCACTGATCCGTTGATCTCCAATGGCCGACCGTACACGATCCGTGTTCGCCTGGGCGACGAGCACCGCGCTTCCCTCGAGACGATCCAGGACACGGTCTTCAACTCCAGCTCAGGCCATACCGCAACCCTCGGTTCTCTGGCGGATATCCAGCAGATGCCGCCGCAAAATGAAATCCGGCGGGAAAACCTTCAACGCCTGGTGGTAGTCACCGGCCGCCTCGAAGGCTCCGATCTGGGCAGCGCTATGGTAAAGGTTCGTCAGACCGTTGAGGGACTCCGCCTGCCCCGCTCGGTCCGGGTGGAATACGGCGGCACCTATGAGGAGCAGCAAAAGTCGTTTCACGATCTGCTCCGCGTGCTGTTGCTTGCCCTTGCGCTCGTCTTCGGCGTGTTGCTTACCGAGTTTCGCAATTTTCCCGCGCCCATTGCCATTCTCACTTCTTCCATACTCTCCATCTCAGGCGTGATACTTGCCCTCTTGATTACCCACACCACATTCAATGTTGCATCGTTCATGGGCCTTATCATGGTTATCGGCATCGTGGCCAAGAACGGCATCCTGCTGATGGACGCCGATGAGAAGTTTCGCGCCGAGGGTGTCCCGCCGGAAGAGGCGATGCGACAGGCCGCTCAGCGTCGACTGCGCCCCATTGTGATGACCGCCATCGCAGCCGTGTGCGGCATGTTGCCCCTCGCCTTCGCCCTCGGTGCCGGCTCGCAGATGCTGCAACCGCTGGCCATAGCTGTCATCGGCGGGCTCACTGTTTCCATGCTGCTCAGCCTGGTGGTTACCCCGGTCGTTTACTACGAACTGACCCGCTCTCGCAGAACTCCGGTGGAAGAGGCTGCCTGAATTTTTCTGGCTGCATTGACCGCGGCCCCGGTCCCGGCGCAAAGTGGATAGAAGCCTATGCCATTGACCCATCCCATCGTACTCACTGCTCCTCAGGCCCGCGTTCTGGGCGCCCTCGTTGAAAAAGAAGTCACCACGCCGGCCTACTATCCGCTTTCGCTCAATGCGCTGGTCAACGCGTGCAACCAGCGATCGAATCGCGAACCAGTCATGGATCTCGATGAAGAGGACGTACGACTAGCACTGCGCCGCCTTGAAGATCACGGCCTGGCAGGCCGTGCCCGCGGCGCTGACGGGCGCGTCACCAAGTTCGAGCACTGGCTGGGAGAGGCTTTCAACTTTACGCGGGCGGAGACTGCGCTGATTTGCGTCCTTCTGTTGCGCGGGCCGCAGACGCCGGGTGAACTTCGCGGCCGCACCGAGCGGTTGCACGATTTTGAGGAGATGGGTGACGTGCTGGCCGGGCTGCAAAAACTGATGGAGCGGGAACCCGCGCTGGTAGCCGTGCTGCCCCGGCAGCCTGGCACCAAGGAGTCGCGATACGCGCACCTGCTCTCAGGGACGGTGGAAGCGGCTGTGGCGGCGGAAAATGCATCGGGGCGACGCGAGCCAGTTCACTACGCGGCGCAGGCAGGGAGCGACAATCCTGCCCACGAGGAGCGCATTGCGCAGCTGGAAGGAACGGTCGCTGAACTGCAGCAGAAATTGGAAGCACTCACCCAGAAAATTGACGATTTGTTCGGAGATTAAACTCGCGAACCCCAGGTCCGGCCTTGCAACCCTGGGGCTCGTCAACTGGCGCGGGCGGCTGCTAAACCAGCTCGTAACCTGCGAACCAGTAGCCGATTTCAAATGCGGCGGTCTCTTCGGCGTCCGATCCGTGGATCGCATTTTCCTGGATCGATCCTGCGAACTGCTTGCGGATGGTGCCTTCTTCGGCGTTGGCCGGGTTGGTGGCGCCCATCAGCTTGCGCAGGTCGAGGATGGCGTTGTCCTTCTCAAGAACCATGAGCACGATTGGGCCGGAGGACATGAAGGTAGTGAGGTCGTTGAAGAAGGGGCGCTCTTTGTGGACGTAGTAAAAGCCCTCGGCCTGCGTCTTTGAAATCGACGCTTTCTTGATGGCCACAATCTGGAATCCGGCTTTCGAAATCTCGGCCAGGATGGCCCCGGTAAAGCCTTTGCGGACCGCGTCCGGCTTGACAATGCTGAATGTACGTTGCGCCACGTGCGTTGCTCCTTGGGGGAATTGAAGTCTTCTACGCCATTGTAAAGGCACAAGCCTTGTCGCAGTCTTTGCCCGCGTCGTTCTGGTAGAGTTTCCGCATGGCGCGCTCTTTTGTTCCTGCTCTTTCCGCTCCCGCCCTGACTCTTTTAATGGCAGCGGGCCTGGCCTCGGTTGCGGCTCACGGCCAAACTGCTGCGACGGAATTGCGCGTCTTCGACCCGACGCTGATCGACAAGTCGATTGACCCATGCGAGAACTTTTACAAGTTCAGTTGCAACGGCTGGTTCCAGCGCAATCCGCTGCCGGCGGATCAGACGTCCTACGGCCGCTTCACGGAGCTCGCTGAACTGAACCGGGTGCATCTGCGGGAGATTCTGGAGCGGGCCGCGACGCCCGCAGCAGGAGTGACTCGCTCGGCCAACGAGCAGAAGATTGGCGACGAGTTCGCGAGCTGCATGGACACGGCAACCATCGACAAGCTGGGGATTAGTCCTCTCAAGCCGGAACTGGACCGTATTGCAGCAGTCAAGTCCAAAGCCGAACTGCCCGCGCTGGTTGGGCATCTTCACCGGATCGGCGTGAGCGTTCTGTTTGGGATGGGTTCCAGCGAGGACTACGCCGATGCCAGTTCGGTGATCAGCTCATACAGCGCGGGAGGGCTGGGGTTGCCCGAACGCGACTACTACTTCCGCACGGACGCGAAGTCAGTGGAGCAGCGCGAGCGGTATGTTGACCACGTGCGCAAGATATTCACCCTTGCTGGCGAGAGCGATGAGCAGGCGGGCAAAGACGCTGCGACGGTAATGGCGATCGAGACGCGGCTGGCCGGGGCATCGCTGACGATAACCGAGCAGCGCGATCCGCAGAATCTGAATCACCCTACCGATATCGCCGCCTTTTCCAGGGTGCTAACCCATTTCTCGTTGGCTGACTATGTGGCTGCGGCGGATGCACCCGCATCCGGCAAAGTGAATGATATGGAGCCGAAGTTCTATGCCGAGTTCAACAAGGTGGTCGCGGAAACGCCGCTGGACAAGATCAAGGCCTATTTACGCTGGCACTTGGTCAGCGCGTTCGCCGGCACCAGCCTGCCGGAAGGCTTTGACCATGAATCATGGAACTTTTACTCCCACATTTTGTACGGCGCGGAGAAGCAGCAGGAGAGGTGGAAGCGGTGCACGAGTCGCGTGGATGGGGAGCTGGGCGAGGCGCTGGGCCAGGTGTATGTGGAGAAATACTTTCCACCTTCGGCCAAACTTCGGGCGAAGGATATGACGCTGGCGATTGAGCAGGCGATGGACAGGGATCTGGACGGTCTGGACTGGATGAGCACCGCGACGAAAGTGAAGGCGAAAGAAAGGCTGCACTCGGTGATGAACAAGATCGGCTATCCGGACAAGTGGCGCGACTACACAAAGCTGGAGATCGTTCCCGGTGACGCGCTGGGCAACCAGCTTCGGGCAGATGAGTTTGAGCATGTACGCGACCTGGCCAAGATCGGCAAGCCTGTCGACAAAGGCGAGTGGGATATGACACCGCCAACGGTAAATGCCTACTACGATCCGCAGCAGAACAACGTGAATTTTCCGGCGGGGTATTTTCAGCCGCCGTTCTTCAGCGACAAGGAGGACGATGCGGCGAACTACGGCGATATGGGGTCGACGGTAGGCCACGAATTGACACATGGGTTCGACGATGAGGGACGGCAGTTCGACAAGGACGGCAACTTGAAGAACTGGTGGACCAAAGAAGACGAAGAGAAGTTCAACACCCGCTCCGCGTGCATAGTGAAGCAGTATGACTCGATCGAGGCGGTTCCAGGCGTGCATTTGAACGGCAATCTTACGCTGGGCGAGAACCTGGCCGACCTTGGCGGCTTGTGGCTGGCGTGGGTGGCCTGGCAGGAGAAGGCGCAGGCAGCGCACATTGACATGAATGCCACGACAGATGGGTACACGCCGGAGCAGCGGTTCTGGATTGCGTATGCGCAGCAGTGGTGCACGCAAACGCGGCCGGAGCAGTTGCGCTCGCAGGCACAGGGCGATGCGCATGCGCCGGATGAGTATCGGGCGAATACTGTGCTGTCGGACTTGCCGGAGTTTGCGAAGAACTTCAGTTGCAAGAAGACGGCGAAGATGGTGGCGGCGGATGCTTGCCGGGTGTGGTGAAAGGCAGCTGTTAGCTTCTAGCTTTTAGCTGTTAGCTTCTCTCTCGCCGGTTATGAAGGTTTGGAGGGATAGTAGTAAAGAGTCGCGAAGATGCATGCCTCCGGGAAATCCTTTGCACGTTCAATGATTTCGGATATCTCGTCGGAGAAGCCAGATGCCTGATTTACGGGCCTCAAGTTCTCGACACCAACCACAGTCCATCCGTACTTCTCAAATACGGATGTAAGGGTAACTTGATAGCCGGATTCCCCAGTTGCCCATGCAACCACATTCGTAAAGGCGCGTGTGTCTCCGTCTCCGTCGCTTGGTGGCGTAAGAACCTCTACCAGGCCAATCCAAAGCTGTTTCACGGACCGACTCCAAACAAGTTATTCAAAAACGAAGGCGCACCAGTGTGGCGGGCCTTCGTTTTTGAGCTGGAAGCTAAAAGCTAGAAGCTGCTTTCCTACTTCCCAATGACTCGGGCCAGCGTTGCGCCGATCTCTGCGGGCGAGACGACGACGTGAATGCCGGCTTCGGTCATGGCGTTCATCTTGTCTTTGGCTGTGCCCTGGCCGCCGGAGATGATGGCGCCGGCGTGGCCCATGCGGCGGCCGGGAGGGGCGGTCTGGCCGGCAATGAAACCTACGACTGGCTTCTTTACATGCTGCTTTACGAACTCCGCGGCAGCTTCCTCGGCCGATCCACCGATTTCGCCGATCATGATGATGGCTTCGGTACCGGGGTCGTCATTGAGCAGGCGGAGCGCATCGATGTGCGTGGTGCCGATGATGGGGTCGCCGCCGATGCCGATGGCGGTTGACTGGCCGATGCCGCGCTGGGTGAGCTGGTGGACGGCCTCGTACGTGAGCGTGCCGGACCGGGAGACGATTCCGACGGAGCCCTGCTTGTGGATGCGGCCGGGCATGATGCCGATCTTGGCCATGCCGGGAGAGATGACGCCGGGGCAGTTGGGGCCGATCAGACGGGATGCGGAGGTCTTGAGTTTGGACCAGACCTTGACCATGTCGAGTGTCGGAATGCCCTCGGTGATGCAGACGATGAGCGGAATGCCTGCGTCTTCGGCTTCGAGAATGGCGTCGGCCGCGAACGGCGGGGGAACGAAGATCATGGTGGCGTTGGCGCCGGTTTCCTTCACTGCATCGGCAACTGTATTGAACACTGGCCAGCCTTCGTGCGTGGTGCCGCCTTTGCCGGGGGTTACGCCGCCAACAACTTTGGTGCCGTATTCCGCACAGCCTTTGGCGTGAAAAGTGCCTTCTTTGCCCGTGATCCCTTGAACAATCAGCCGCGTGTTGTTGTTGACTAAGACTGCCATGAAAACCGCTCCTAGCTTTTAGCTACTAGCTCTTAGCTTTTGGCTTCGAGCTCAGTGTTTGGATGAACGACGTCAGCATTTTTGAAACTTGATCGCTTAACGCCGCTGCTTCGCCTAATGCCTTCTCAGTACCCATTTCCATTCTTCGTGCTACCAGAAGCTGGGTTTGAATCTCGAAAGTTGAACCTAGCGCGATGCCGAGAAACTGCCGAAACTCGCCCGGATTGAGCCTGCCTCGACCGTCCGCGATGTTGCTTGCTACTGAAACGCTTGCGCGGCGCAACTGTGAGACGAGTCCGTAGGTTTCTTCTTTGGGAAACTTCTGCGTCAACCGATAAATGCACTCAGTTAG